>ERZ773148.1181-NODE-1181-length-22084-cov-7.523583_pt1 | contig 22084 bp, 19 predicted proteins | sample MGYA00580846_ERZ773148 | MGnify/ENA primary metagenome ERZ773148 (study PRJEB29015, sample SAMEA2737879) | human gut metagenome | biome: human gut; feature: human-associated habitat; material: faeces | place: China | collected 2012 ... | reverse complement strand
CTTGCATGTGTTAAGCACGCCGCCAGCGTTCGTCCTGAGCCAGGATCAAACTCTCTATAAATTGTATCAACACAGCATTTCTGCTGAGCTAATCTTTACAGAGCTATTTGTCATAGCTTCAAAAACTTTTTATCCTTACCTCTCACGGTAATTGACTTAACCCGTTCGAGGCAAGCTTCAGTTGCACATCTTTCGATGCGCTCCCGTCTGGTGCTTTTCGTTTCGTTCGTTGTTTAATTTACAAGGTACACGCTCCACAACCGCGGAACAGTCATTACAGATATTCCCTATAATTCTTATTCCTTGCTTTACGTATGTTTGGCTGTAGATACTATAAGCAACCATTTTAAAGCTCTACGCGACAAGATGTATCGCTAATCCTGCATCAATCATTAAGCATTCTTTTGTCATAAGCGGAAAGTGAGTCCAAATTTTCTAGATGACTTACTAACGCAGTTCGAAGCACTTTTGAAAAATTTACATGATACTTTTCCGCAAGATCGTTCAACCATTCAGGCACAGTAAGAGTTTTTTTTACTGTACGCAGCGGTTTAGCAATATAACGGGTGGTATCAATTGCAACGATTTGAGCTATTGAATTTGGATTTGCATTTTGAATCGTTTCTAAACTGGAAGCAGGTGGTAAGTCACCTTTCTTTTCTGAATAATAAGTTGCCAAAGCTTCTTGTGCATGGCAAAGCGATTCCTCCAATGTATCGCCCTGAGAAAAGCAACCTACTAAATCAGGGAACTCGACTAAATACTTGTTTTCTGTGTTTGTAAATAGAGCTGTATATCCGATACAATCATTAGCTCGCATTTAAGATAAGCCTCCTTTTTTAAAATGTTATTTTATCTGGTATTATCCTGATTCTACAGCCGAAGGCGGAGGCCAAAGCCAAGGCAATCCGCCTTCGACTATAGTCCAAATTGCTACAGGCCCAGAGCGGTTTTGATTTTGCGCACCAGCTCTTTAACTATGTACGGGATCTTAGGAACGAGAACTACTACGTTAACGTCGATATTCTTTTTAACACAGTAGTAATCGCGGTATTCCACGACGCTACAGCCGGCACTAATGGCAATCGAGATAATTTCCTTAGGACTCATACCAGTCTGCTCCTTTCATACTAGTATCAAGTGTACGCATCTGTTGAGCTAACAATATTAGGTATCGCACATAGAACACCACACTCCTTCCTGAGGTTCTTATTAATTGATTATTACGCCAGTTATTTTAGCACGTATAAAGCACGTATACAAGGGCTGGGATAATTTCTTAACGAAAACGTTATACCTTTCGTGAGAAATAATCCTGCTTGGACAACAAATATATACCCCTCTCATATTTGTTCAAGCTTCTCAACAGCTTCCTCATAGGTATACACCTGTAAAAACCTTGTTCCCTCGCAAACCGCTGAGAACGCAGGTGGCTGTCCTTCTTCATTACAGGCAAACACGCCCTCCGCCTCCACGGCAGCCTTCAGGCATTCCAGATACATATAGAGGTTCCCAGCACGATCCATCATGTACTCCGGTGCATAGCTGATCTGGTGTTGTCCCATATAGAGCCGTGTTTCTTCCGGCAAGGGCATCAGCAGCTTACAAGCGCACTTCTGGGGTTGCCTGTCTATCATCGGTGCAAAGAGACTGGTTTGCGCACCGTACATGGAGCCTCGTCTGTGTATGCGCTCCTGATACGGGAAATGACCGGTTTGCTGCTGGAGCATAGCCGTAAGTCTGAGGACGTTTTTACACATGGCATAGGTGTCGATCATCTCATGGAGACGATGCTCATTGAAATAGCCTACGCTGATATTCACAGCCGCAGTATCCAAGTACGGTGCGACCACAGAGATGTCACTGAACGATCCATGGTTCTCTTCAAAGCCGAAGCTGCAAACAAACTCCGTAAAGTCGGGGTTATCACAGTTGTAGAACACGGCGTCATTCGTGCCGCGCCGATCCAGCTCAACGATATAGTTGACCTCCGGCCGCAGCTTGCTCTTGGCGAATTTCCTCGCGCCCACACCGCCGACCTCTTCCTCTTCACAAAAAAGGATATGGCACCGACACTCACGCATCAGCAGTAAGATCATATACACACCGGCCCGGTCATCACCGCCTATCCCGTAAGGTGACATCAGATAGCGGCCATCCTCAGCGCGGCAGATGATATCCGGCTGATGGGTATGAACAGTATCCAGATGGGCAACCAGCAGCACCGGGACAGTCCCTTCCGCATAGAGAAATCCATTTTTACAGACAGGCTCATAACCGTACTCGCGCAGCTGCTGCACAAGATATTCCTTCAACTCACCCTGCGTCATTTTCAAGATACTTTCAAAGCAGGCCATATCCATTCCCGCAGTTTCATAAGTGTTCATCGCATTTCTCCTCAAGTTGCCACCGGTATGGTGGCTTTTTTGCAAATCGTAAAGCCCATTGTACGGCATGCTGCCGCCATACTGCATGACGAACAACTGGCAGTCAGCTGCTGGTAGCAGTCATGGCAAATCTGCAGCAAAGAACCGCGCCGGTCATAAGCGGGGTACATAGTGCCTAAAGTGGGCCGGCCACAGGCTTCGCAAATATGCAGGCAGGTCTTGCAGTAAAAACCATCTTCAAGATATATTCCTTGACCGCGCGCTACTGTCTGTCCGCATTTCCGGCAGACGACTACCTCTTTGCAAGAACACTTTATGTCACCATTGCTCCATAGCTCATTGCCGCAGCAGACACACAGGGCCGCAGCTCCGATAGGCAGAACAGTGTCTTTCTTGTGCCCTTGCAAGATAGAGAGGTTCCCATGAAAATCATAATCCGGATAATGCAAGCTGCCCCGGTGAGTCGAGTAATGGGCATCTAAGTCCGAACGCTTTGTTTTCAGATACCAGAGGTTCGGCTCCATCAGGCAACGGGAAATGGCCTTCTGCACCAGATGCCGGAACAGCTTGGACACTTCCAGGGCGTTTCCGGTATCGGCAGGATAGAGCCGAGACTGATACAGAGTGCCATCCTTATAGAAAAACATCTGCCGGTATCTGCGTATGGCCTTACGGTACTCACCATGCACATCGGCATCTACGGCATAGAACACCATGCTGACGCTATCGTTCATGTAGGAAAGGCACCCCGCCTGGTATCCTCCGCCGTTAAGCCGGTGACAGGACATCCATGTGTTGGATTTGCTGGACATTTCCAGAAAGTCGCAGGGATGCACAGAGAGTACGCCGGTCTCCTGCATGATCAGCGGGTTCAGGGCATCAGCCAACTGTGCAAAAACAGCGTTGTACCGGTTATGGCTATCGACGCCGAACTTTCTACAGAGTTTTCCGATGATGCGGCTGGCCTTCTGATCGCTGGTGCAGCGTATTCCGCCGCGCTGGCGCAGAATCTCCAGATTTTCTTCCGACACGGTACGGCTGTAGCCTGACACGGCAGCGTGCAGTGCTGTGCGGAAATCCTCCAGTTGCTCACCGCTGAGTATCTCAGAGGCAATATCCAGCAGCGTGAAAGCCGTTTCATCTACCGTGTCCGGCTGAATAGAGAGAGCCTGATTGCAGTCGAAGATGATGGCCTGCTCCGCCTCGTTCCAGTCAGGGTGACGCCGCAGCAGCGAAAGCAGGTCTGCTTTCGCTGTCTGCCAGGCTGTCAGATCAGCCATAACACCTTTCTCCGAAAAGCTCTTTTCGTATTTATACATGACTTCATAAAACTCATTTTTCAGTTCTGAAAGCTCTTTCATTTCATTCACACCTTTCCTGAGTTATGGAGAGGCAGGGCGAAATACGCCCTGCCTCTCCATTGATCTACTGCAGTTTATGCTGCGGCCTTTTCGGCAGCATAAAGCACCCGCTGTTTCCATTGTTCAATAAATGCCGTGATCTGCGCCGGAGGCTCCGCATTATCAAAGCCCCGTGCCTGCGTGACCTGACCATCCCTTACCTCTACGGTACAAAGCGATTTGTCCGGTTCGGCAACACTCCTTACAAAGAGAATGACGCGTTCTTTCTCGGCGACATTTTTAACATAGTGTCCCACGCAGTGATGGAGCGCCGATCCTTCATCCACGATCTCTTTCGCGGAATGCGGAGGGATCATCATGAGTTCTTTTCCCTGATACTGATACCGCTTCTGCCATTCGTCAAAGCTGTCTGCAATCGCTTTTTCCTGCTCAGCCGTGTGTTTGTCCCTCAGTGTCTTTGCAGCACTATCGTGGGCATCCTTCAGCTTATGCGGAAATAGTACGAAGCTATTTTTCACGTCATATTGCAGTTCCTTGCACATACGGAGATAGTCACAGTAATCCGTAAGAAGGTTTGTCATGCTGCGTTCTACATCGCAATACCAAACCTTGGTTGCTTTACGGTATCCTTTGTATTGTGCATCCGCATAGCGGCACAGTTTGTGCATGCTTGTATAGGAAAGCAATTCTATCAGAACCGAAGCATCCTGTACGGCATTATCTGCACACCATTTCATCATAGAAGCATCCAGTTTCTTCCCAGCATCAATGAATACACGGATTATGCGAAGCTGTGCAATACCGGGGTTAACTTCTTGCAGCAAGGGTATCCAGGAACGGTCAAATCCCAGAACATCCTGCAGATTTCTTCCTTCACAATTTATCGTCTTGGACATTGTATAACGTGAAGTGCTGTATACGACATCTCTAACTAATCTGAAAAGCTTTAGCTTGATCAAATACTCGATCATCGGCCAACGCGCAAATGCGTTTAGATAAGTGATTGCTTCCATAGAAGTGACGGCGCGAGCATATGTCTCTAATTGTGAATACTTCCATGGGGTATCCCACAGGAACTCCGCAAGGTTATTGGGATATAGTTTTCCTTCCGCACTCGCTTCAAAGCTCTCATACCAAGAGAGGAAACGGGGGCGATACCCACACTTCCACGGCGTCAGATCATCCTTGCCGGCAGATGCAAGATAATAGGGCGAAGTACTACATTGACCATCTGAACGAGGCAGGATGAAATAGCGTGCATTTTCGTATACGGAATAATATGCTGGGGTATTCTCTCCAGTAAACGCACGGTACACTTTTATGATCCGCAACAACATTTCACCGCTTTCAGTCTTTTGCAGCACTTGAACCGTTGCTCGGTCAAAGAGTCGGGTGCTCTTTCCTCTGCTCTTGAACGTGATCTGCTTTTTGCAGCGAGGACAGGTGCCGGAAGTATTGTGCTTGGCTGCCGGGATACTGACCTCGTGCCGGCAAGCGGTACAGAAAGCATGTTCCGGCCCTTTCCGCCGGTAATCATAGAAGATATACTGCGGCATGACTTCGCGGTGGATGAAACCCTTCAGGTCGCGGGGCAGCGCTGGCACATATTTCATCCGATCTACGATCACACGCTGCTTCTTCCGTGTACGTTCCAATGCCTTGCGTCCGGAAATCGGCCATTGCAGGAGGTTTAATGCTGAAATGGCACTGTGCTCACATTTGCAAAAACGGGCTACGCGAGCTTCATCCTGCTGCCGGTAGAAGGCACATTTTCTATCAAAGAAAGATATCTTATCCAGAGAATCGAATGTTGAGCATTGCCACGTTGCGCTGGCGTTTTCTCTGAGCGAAAGAGTAGCGAAATCATCCCGGCTCTGGAACATGACCCAGCGGGGTTTGATGCTGCCCGCCAGAATGTTCTCCCTCTGATAGATATAGAGCACCAAAATATGCTGCCCGGAGATGTTGCGCACCGCCGTGCGGATAATATAGGGGCAGCTCTCCGCATGAAGTATACCTTCATTCAGATTAAATTTCAGCTCCGGCATAGCAAGCTTGCGGCAGGCGCGTTTGTCTATCTTCCGCGTCATGCACTCACCCCCAGACTATCAAAGGAAAGTTGGTCGTCCAGCGGCTCATTTTCCTTTGCTGTATTGGCAGCCTTCTCCTTTTTCTTGGCGGCGGGCTTCTCCGCTTTTTTCTTCTCTGCCTTTTTTGTCGTGCTGCTCCTGCCGCCGTAATACGGTTTAGGAACAAACTTATCTTCTTGTCCACGATCCTCCTTTGCGTTCAGATCCTTGAAATACTCTTCCGCCCACTGATAGCAGAGCCCGTCCGGTACATCGGTGCCATAGCCGTCAGCAGAAGGCTTGATGTCATTGTCCGCCATCTCCTGCTTGGCAAACTCAAGCGCCTTGCGGTTGATATAGCGGAAGCAGTTGACCATGTTCTTGCGGGGGTGCATGACATTCCGGGCAAAAGACACATCCTCAAGGCAAAGCGTCTGGATATACTCGGTGACGCACTGCTTCATGTTGCGGCGTGTCAGTCGTTCGGAATCGTCGCCCACACGCTTCATAGAGGCGGCCATCACCTCGTCATCGCTCATCGCTACCGCGTTTTCCCATGCAGCCTGTTCAGCCTCCTCCTTGGCTCGCTGCCTGGCCTCCCACTCGGCTTTTCGCTTGGCCTCAGCCTGCTCATGCTCCTGCCGCTTACGATCCTCTTCCGCCTTTTTATCTGCTTTCAGATTGGAAGGCGACGGGGAATCATCTGCGTTTTGCTGCATCTGGGAGAGCAGAGCCTTCGCCTGCTCCTCCTCAGCCTGCTGTCGGTCGTCTGCCCGTCTGGACGCCAACTCTGCGGCATCCTGTATCGCCGGGCTTCGATCCTGTACATTATCCCGCAAGTCTGCGGCCATTTCTGAATATACTCCCATAGAGTTCCTCCATTTCAAAGTGAAAGGCATTGGGTGGGTGACAATGACACCTGCCCAATGCCTTTTTTTATGGTGGAACAGCTCAGTGCCGTTCCCGTTTATCTTTTGCCAGCTTTGGCGAGAACTTTACCGGCAGGAATTTATCATTTCCATCACAGTAAAAGTGCCTGCGCCCGTTTTCGTCAAAGAATTCGATCACCGTGGAGGGTGAAACGCTGCGTCCATGATAGTCCGCAGGCAGCTCGCCGCTGTATCGCGCCGCCACCAGTTTCAGGCGGATGGCGTCGTCCTGCTGCACTTCACACACCAGAGCTCCTTCATAGACCAGCGCGTACTCCGAGGCGGGCGGCTGTTCATAGCCGGCCTTCTGCAAAGCCCTGATCCCGCCAAAGGCGAAATCTGCGGCCTTGCCCTCAGATACATCCGGCTGGTAGATACGGAAACACTGCTGCGCTCGCAGGGATAAAAGATACTGCTCCAGTGCCGCGTCACCATCCCGCAAAAAGCGGGCGTACTCCTGCTCGCTCAGACCCAGGTAATCGTGGAGCGTACTGCTGCCAGTGTTCCTCTCGTGCCATGCGGCGATCTCCTCACTGATGGCGTCAAAGGAACAGAGCCCACAGACAAACCGCGTTCTGAAATTCATCTGAGAAACATCTCGTTTCTCTTTTTTCTGCCGCATGGCAAGCTGCCAGTCATCAATGCCTTTATAATTCGGATCCCACGTCAGGCGGCGGCACTCCAACCCATGGCTGCGTGCCATGAGATAGATTTTCGATGCACCCTTGCTGACAGCGGCGTTGTGATACTTGTCCATATCCTCGGCCTCAATGATGACCTCTGTGCCATTGGCAGATAGCAGCGCAAACAGCATATCCAGCTTGTTGACGTTGTTGGCACCTGCCGTAGCCGCAAAGGAGCGATCCATCAAGTAGTGGGCCACATCCGCTTTCAACAGCCCTTCCGTCACATAGACAACCCGCGCAAAGGGGTCGCCCACGAAATGGACAGGACTGCCGGAGGATACCCCTCGCTTCTTGGAAGAAGAGGATAGCCACAGGTACTTTGTCCCGCTCTTGTCGGGGTCGCTCTCCTGATCTCGGATAGGTGTGTCCAACCGGATCTGTGCGCCGCGTATCATCCCGTCGATCCCTCTGGCGGGAATGATGATCCCCGCCGTGATGGAATTGAAGTTGACCGTCCATTTATCATCCTTGCCCACATAGAAGCCGGGCACGCCCTCCACCTTGCAACCTCGGCTGCGCAGCTTCTCCGTCAGTGACCGGCACAGGTAGAAGGGCGGGGTACTTTTGTACCCCAGCCGTTCTATCTGTTCATCGGTCAGCCCGCGCACCTTCTGAAGATGCTTACGGTGCTGCGGAGAGAGCGTCAGCAATTCCAACAGCATGGAAAACGTCTGATGGATCTCCTGCGATGAGGCGAGAGCGGACTGCTCGACAGCCGCCTTTTCCGGCAATTCCTTTACGGTGTATTCCGGCGCGGTAAGGCCATTTTGCAGCGTGTCGCAGATCTCACGGTAGGCTTCGGAATTACTGATCCCGTATACCTTTCCGTAGAGAGCCAGCATACCGCCTCCCTCATTGCAGTAGTTGCAGCGCCAGAGGTTCTTGGCGAAGTTGATGTTCATTTTGCCCCGCTTATCGCCGCAGATCGGGCAGTCGGCATATACGCTGTCCGCCTGTCTGCGTCTGATATGCAGATGCAGCAGCTCGGCCACATCCATGATATTGAACGGGAACTCCTGTGGCTGCGCCACCGCGCCACCTCCTTACCATCATCTTGAGCAAATCACCCGTCAGCTGGCATTTGCCAGGCGCTGGAGCTTGTCCAGCATCAGCTTGGCGCCGGCCCGCAGAATGTTGTCATCACCGGAATAGCCCTTCACGTACCACTTGAGGCTGGCAGGGCGCCGCTCGGCGACCTGCTTGAGCGTCTGCCCACTGCATGTGCCGATGGGCACGATGATCTCCTCGGCTTCTGCTTCGGTCATCAGAGTGCAGATGGTGTCCACGTCCATGTCCTTGGAATAGCTGGCGACATTCGGCTCGTCATATACGAAGGGCAGCTCCGTTTCTACAGTAGGCTCCGCAACGGCCTCCGCAGGCTGTTCCACAGAGACTTCCACCGGCGCCGCGTCAGGTACGGCTTCTTCATGGTGAACCACTTCCTGTTCAGGCTGCTGTACCACCACAGGCTCAATGTCAGCCTGTACCGCAGCAGGTTCCGTTCTGACCTGCTCCGCTGCCGCTTGGGGCGCTGGGGCAGGCTCAGCCTCCATAGTAGGTGCGGCTGGCTCTGCGTAAGGCGTATCTGCCTTGGGCATCGGCGCAAACTGGACGCCGAAACCGGCGTTGGTCAGCGCCATGTCCAGCGCGTCATGCTCCGCGGCCTGAATATACAGACCGGCAGGCGCGTTTTCCTGCGTCATGGTGGCAATGTAGCTGCTGGCGGGGTCGGCATCATCCTTGTCGAAGAACACCTTCGCCTCGATGATCGCCAACTGATCCGTGATGCGCAGTGGCGTCAGCCGTGTGCGCCCGGCAGGGTACTTCAGCCGGAACCAGAGCTTTTTGTACCGCAGTTCCAGCTCATGTCCGCGGGCAGTCTTTTTCAAGAACTTCAGCGGATCGAAGCCGGCAACGCGGTTCAGCTCAGAGACAACGGGGACAGCATTGAACAGAGTGGATTCGGGTGCATTCATTTCAAAGGCTCCTTTCTTAATAAAAACACGAGACAAGGTGCGAATTTAACACCCTTGCCTCATTTTCATAAAATATTTACAGTTGTGCTCAGGCACTGCGCTTCTGTACTTTGAACGTATTGACATACAGTGTGATCCTACGTCCCAGCTGCGTGTTGCGCTTCCCGGTATCATCTTTGTGGACAGCCATATAGAGCATACCAATCTGCCCCACCAGAATGACCTTTGCCTTGGCACGGGTGATAGCCGTATAGACAAGGCTCCGCGTCAGCATCCGGGCATGGCTTCTCAGCAGAGGGAATATCACCACATCGAACTCGCTGCCCTGTGCCTTATGGACGGTGGTAGCATAGGCAAGTTCGACATGCCCCATTTCTTCCATAGAATACTCCACGACTCTCATGGGCGAGAACTGGATCGATATACGCATACCGTCCCGCTCGTCATGGCGGAAGCTGCGAATGAATCCAATATCGCCGTTGGACGCCTTGGTGCTGTTCTTATTCTGCATGATCTTATCGCCCACCCGAAAATAGAGGCTGCCCACCTTCAGGTCGGCTTCCTCCGTCTGTGGGTTCACCATTTCGCGGATCGCTTCGTTGAGCTGATCGGCAGAGGCTGCGCCGGTGGAACGGAAGGGCGAGAGAATCTGCACACGGTCTATGCCGTATTGCTTCACCTGTGCCAGATAGATATTCCGTATATGCTCGGCGGCCTCCTCCTGATTGGCGCATTTGCAGACAGTAAAATCATTGCCATAGAAAAAGCTGGTGTCATTGTTGTTGATCTTCTGCGCGTTATAGGCGATAAGGCTGTCCTTCTTCTGGCGGAATATCTCGTTGAGCACCGTCACGGGGATCAGCCCGCAGTTGATCAGCTCACGGAACACATCACCTGCTCCGACACTTTGCAGCTGGTCTGCGTCGCCTACCAGCAGCACCTTCGTGTCAGGCCCGATACGGGAAAAGAACTTTCGCGCCAGCCACATATCCATCATAGACGATTCATCCACGATGATAAGTCCTGCGTCCAGCATATCCTCTTCACCTTTCCGGAAGCCGCCATCCTCGCCAAACAGTCCCAGCAGGCTGTGCAGCGTGCTGGCATTGTTTACGCCGGTACTCTCCGCCATGCGGCGGCTTGCCCGGCCGGTGGGGGCTGCCAGCAGGATCTTCTCCGATGGCTTCAGCAGCTTGAACACCTCAATGACCGCTTTCAGGACGGTCGTCTTACCAGTGCCGGGCGAGCCGGTAATGATGGAAAGGTCGCTGCGGAACACCATGTGGACAGCTTCTGTCTGCCGCAGCGAGAGTTCAACGCCTAACTGGCGTCGTACCCTTGTCAGCAAATCCTGCACATCCACCCGTTCTGCCGGGCGGCAGAGCAGCCTTGCGATACTGCGGGCCGTTTCGTCCTCCTGCGCAAAGGTCTTGACCAGATAATAGTTGCCGTTACTGTTGATGATCTTGCCTTGCAGCAGCATATCATCGATCACAGCCTCCAGATCATCTGCCTTTACCCGCATCTGCGGAACGGGGATCATGCTGTTCAGAAGCGACATAGCCTCTTTATGAAGCTGCTCCGCCTCCAGATACAGATGGCCGCCATCACCCTTTGCGCTTTCCAACGCCGCAAATACCGCACCGCGGATACGCATGGGGGAATTGAGGGGCCAGTTGTTCTTTCGCATGATCGCGTCCACACGCTTGAAGCCGAAACCGGATACCTGGCAGAGCTCAAACGGGTTATCCCGCAGGATATCCACACTGCGCGCGCCAAAATGGTCATAGATCTTCGTGGCGGTGGTAGGTGTGATCTGGAAGGGAGCCAACAACAGCATCAGGTCGCGCAGGGCGCGGCTCTCGTTGTAGGAAGCGATGATCTCCTCCAACTTTGCCTTGCTGACGCCTCGTATCTCCAGCAGCCGCTCCGGTTCATTTTCCAGCACATTCAACGTGTCCGCGCCAAACCGGTCTACGATCAGTTCAGCGGTCTTGCCGCCGATGCCCTTGATAAGCCGGGAGGACAGATACCCTTTGATCCCTTCACGGGTCTGGGGCACGATCTCCTCACATTGTGCCACATGCAGCTGAACGCCGTTCTTACCCTCTTTCCACTCACCGTCCAGTATCATGCTGACCTGATCGGTGCGCGGCAGCTCATAGCCCACGGCGGCAAAATGGATCATGTTGTCCCGATGCCGGTATGCGCTGCGGGCTTTTTCGGGGATAGAACGGTCTGAGGTCTTTACGCTGATCACGCTGTACTTGTTGACAGGGTTATAGAAGATCGTCCGTTCATAGACGCCTGTATAAGCCAACTCATGCAGCCTCCTCTCGTTGTTTTTTCACATAGAAGCGCCGGCTTTCCGAAACAGTGACGTACTGCTCGTAGATGTCCGGATGCTGCGCCTGCAAACGCTGCAAATTGTCCTTACTGATGCCGGATTTGCGCACAGGCTTATAGCTGATGCTGTAAGCCGCTTCACGCCCCTGGCAGACAGCCGTGCAGCTCCGCCCCATTTCTGCGACGATACGGCCTTGCAGCCGCCGCATTTCCGCTTCGATGCACTCATAGTTTCTTTTTTCCACGTTGCGCTGGGCCTGAAGCTCCAGATACCGGGGGACAAGCAATGCCATATTCCCCTCCAGTATCAACTCCGGCGCCGATGGGTCAGCAGGCCCGAAATGACGCCTGACGCTGTTAAGGATCAAATCGCCGTCCTCCGTATAGGGTGGGGGCATACCGGTGAGAATGTGGTTCTCCCAGAAATCCTGCTCCAGCGCGATCAGCTCCGCCTCATAGTCCCGGTCACGGACAATATGCCGGATGATGACTTCATCTTCATTGTTGCCGTACAGGCAGCAGTAGAAGACCTCATCAATGTTCATCACGGCCATATAGTGCCGCCCCTGAGCCTCATAGTTGAGGGGAACGATCTCCTGCCCATCCTCGGACCACCAGTGATCCTTTGCATTATAGTTGGTGGTTTTTATTTCGAGGATCGCTGTTCGCCCACCGGGAAGCTCTACAAAGTAGTCAATATCCGCCAGCATAAACGTATGCACCGGATGATAAAACATCTTCTTGATCTGATAGATGCGATACCCCGTTTTCACATGGAATATCTCTGCTACCAGATCCTCCAGCAGATGCCCCATCTTCTTGGCTACCCAGTTGCTCTCCGAGTCGTCAAAAGGCACGATTTTCAGCTTGTCATAGTAGAGATCCCGTGCCGTAGCAAACGGTGAGATTCCTAATATGGCGGCTGCATCGCTGCCGCCGATCCCCCTGTGCCGGTATTCCAGCCAGTCTTTCTCAGGAAGACCCTCCGTGCTGACCAGGACTGACGGCGCATAAGACTCGCTTGCGACTGCCATGGCTATACCCTCCGCTGCCCCGTCTGATGGGGTACAACGCGGGAATAGCTGCGGCGGTATTTTGCCGCCTTCCGCTCCGTTTTCCTGAGTTTCTGCCTGCGCCGGTCTCCTTCTCGATACCGATACAAGCGTTTGCCGGGATAATTCCTTCTGCTCATGTGGATGCCACCTTTCAAATATATTCCAAAGCCTTACGGCATTTGGGCAAATAAAAAAAGCGAGAATGACATCCTGATCCTCTCAGATACTTGCGCCTGCCGATGGCATGGCCGGTGTCATTCTCGCTGTAGGGGAAAATGTTCCCTCAAAAACAAAAAAGTCAACAGCCCACTGCTCTGCGGCATAGTGGTGTTGTTGACTAAAATACAAGCTTAACAACGTGTGCGGTTCAGAAACACTCTGAAATGCCTGTATAGGCGTTGCACAAAAAACAATTACATGGTGATAGTACCACAATATATTGTGGTAGTCAAGAAACAATATCGCTCATATAGAGAATTTGAAAAAATATTCCTTCGCATGTTAAATTTACGGTGCCTGCTTTCTTTTTATTTAGTGTAAGGCTAAGCCAGTCAGAAGATGGCTGGTTCTATTACATGCACCTTGAAAACTGAACAGCCCCACCGGAGGTTATACAGGAGCGGCGGATAGTGTGCGAGAACATAAGGGAGCGCACCCACCGCATAAGTGCCGCACAGCGGCAGCCTGCTAATACGCGGTCGAAGAGAGCGCAGGAAATGGGCCGGCAGGTGGCGCAAAAAGCGATAAGGAGATGTGATATGGATCACTACAAAGATATAGAAGAAATCCCCATGATATTTGGCCCGCGCGAATTGTCAAAGATTTTGGGCATTTCTAAAAATAAGACTTATGAGGTCGTAAACAGGTATGATTTTCCTAAAATCCGAGTTGGCAGAAGAATCATCATCAGCAAAAAACACTTTTTGGAGTGGATGGACGCCAACTTTGGTAAAGAACGCAACAATACATAAAAGGCACTTTTGTTATTTGCTTTGATTCCTGTTGAGTTTTCCTTCGGAAAGTCGTATAGATATTATGTGTGGAAAAACCTAAAGGTTTATATCCCACATGGTACGATTTGTATGCCTGTACGACAGTAAGGAGGATCAATAAAAGTATGGGCAAAAAGAAAGCAAATGGAGAAGGATCCATTACAAAACGCAAAGATGGCCGCTACATGGGACGCTATACAGTGGAAAGCAAACGAAAAGCGGTCTATGGCGATTCTTTCGAGGAGGTGAGGCAGAAACTCAACGAGATACTGAACGAGATTGCAAAAGGTGCCTACGTAGAACCCAATAAATACAGCGTGGAAAAATGGCTGCGAGAATGGTTAGAGTTATATGCCCTGCCAACGGTGAAGCGGTCAACATACATCTCCTATGAAGGATATGTACGGATACACCTTGTCCCGGAGATAGGGCAAATAAAGCTGACATCTTTGAGCACCAGGGATCTCCAGAAGTTCTTTAAGGAAAAAGCCGGTACAGAAGAGAAGAAGGGGTTAGCTCCGAAGACGTTGCGGAATATTTACAATATGCTTCATTCGGCATTAGACCAAGCAGTTGCTGACCACAAGATTCTTAGAAATCCGACTTTGAATGTCAAATTGCCAAAGGTCAAGTCCAAAGAAATGCGCGTTCTAACCGTGGAAGATCAGGCGGTATTACAGGAAGCTGTAAGCCGTGTTGATGAATTGCATGCCTATGGGATAACCTTTGCAGTCAGTACCGGAGTTCGTTTGGGTGAACTGCTTGCCTTGCGCTGGAAAGATGTAAATGAAAAAGAACACTACATCTACGTCAGGCGGACACTTGGCAGGCTGCAGAAAGTTGATGAAAAAGGGCATCTCGTTAAAAAAGAAAAAGGAACTCCATCAACGGAAATCGTTGTGCGCTCGCCTAAATCTGAGTTGTCCATGCGGAAGATACCATTGTTCGATGAGTTGTGGAACAACTTGATGGCATACAAAGAAAAGCAGAACGCTCTAAAGGATGCACTGGGATCAGAGTATCAGGATCAGGGCTATATTTTTGCCACGCCACTGGGTCATCACAACGACCCAAAAGTCTACCAAACGCTTTTTAAGCGCATGGTCGCCGATGCCGGAATCGAATCTGCGAACTTCCATGCGCTGCGTCATACATTTGCAACACGGGCGTTGGAGTCAGGCATGGACATTAAGGTCTTGTCTGCATTACTGGGCCATGCGCAGGCATCAACTACGCTTAATCTCTATGGGCATGTTCTTCCGGATCATAAGAAGATCAGCATGGAGAAAATGCGAAGCAACTATATGAGCTGCAGCAGTATAAGCGGCAGTTCCGATGATACTTCCGCAGATGTACCGCAGACTCAAGACCCGATCATTAGCACCATAGAGGATGCCCAGCATAATCAAGAGCCGGCCATCAGCATCGCTGCAGAGGATATCCGAGGACTGGAACTGAGTGGTGACACCAATACAGCTATGCCGCAAATTCACGATTCAACCGCTGACACCAACGCAAAAGAGGAACAAGCTCAGGCAAGCTGATTTTGACATCAATGCGTTGGAGTCAAAGCAAAAGCCATCCACGCCAGAATTGAAAAACAACCTCAAATGAGCAGCTTGTTTTTTCGGTATGGCATGCCAACGAAAATGGTGTCATTTGGTGTCAGGAAAACGGTTGGTGTCAACCGTTGGTGTCAAGAGCATGAAAGAGTATCAGAAAACCACACTTTCGCAACATCAAATATCCGAAAGCCCGAACAATGCAGGACGCTGACACATTGGTGTCGGTTGGTGTCACAGCAAAATGAGCAAAGAGATTTAAGGGTGCGGTTAAAACAAAAAGAACCGCAAACCCTTTGAAATCAATGGGTTTGCGGTTCCTGTTTGGTTGCGGGAGAGGGACTTGAACCCCCGACCTCCGGGTTATGAGCCCGACGAGCTACCAACTGCTCTATCCCGCGATATAGAGTTTTTGCGGAATTTAGAGCACCGAAGAATCGGAAAAGTCTCCGGGTTATGAGCCCGACGAGCTACCAACTGCTCTATCCCGCGATATTGAGTTTTACCGGAATTGGTGCCGGTGACCGGACTCGAACCGGTACGGTATTGCTACCGGGAGATTTTAAGTCTCCTGTGTCTACCATTCCACCACACCGGCGGATACTGGCAAGGATTAGAATACCATACCTTCTCCATTCCGTCAACCCCTTTTCAAAATTTCTTTTTGGGATCTGCGAAATTTCTTTCGACAAAAAAGAAGAGAGCCTTCCGCTACTCCTGATAGGGGTACCTTGAAGCGTGTCCTCGGATTAGGCAGGCAGTGCAATTGTACTGTCTGCCTTTTCTGTTGTCTCTCCGCATAGAAGCATATCGTCTGTCTCGTTGAGGTTGAAGTCCCGAAAACAGATGTGGATCTTCTGCGGTGCGTGCTTGGAGTATTTGACCTCTTTCTCATACACGATGATTTTCGCCACAAAGGTGCGGAGCAGTTCCGGGGTCAGTTCCGTCATGTCGGTGAACTTTCTGGCCTTGGCGATGAAGTTCTTGGCGTTGGCCATGCTACTGCGTAGTTTCTCCAGGCGCTCCTCCGTGGCAGGGATGGCTTCGGCCAGCTGCGCTTTCTCCTTGGAGTATGCCTCAGACAGCAAACGGAACTGCTCATTGCTCACCCGTCCCAAGGCGCTGTCCTCATACATCCGCTTGAACACTACATCCAGTTCGCCATCCCGTTTCCGCATCGTGGACAATTCCCGTTCCAACCCCCGGATCTCCTTTGCCACCTCAGTAGATTGCTTTTGCTGAATATATGCGGCGAACCGCTCCGGGTCGCTCCTGGCAAACTCTGTGGCTCTGCGGATTGTTTCCAGCACGATTTCCTTCAGTGCCACTTCCCGGATATAGTGAGCGCTACACACTTCTGCCCCGTCCTTCTTGTAGGTGCGGCAGGTGAAATGATTCTGTTCCGGCTTCATGGTGTGCGCCCGGTGCAATACCATGGGCTTACTGCAGTCCGCACAATACACCAATCCAGAGAACATATTCTGCTCATCCATATTCGTGCGGCGGCGCTTATGAGATCGCACCTCCTGTACGATATCCCAGGTTTCCTGATCCACCAGCTCTTCATGAGTATTCTCAAAGATAAGCCACTCTGATTTGGGGCGTTCACATCGTTTTTTGTCCTTGTAGGACTTGGTGCTGTAGCGAAGGTTGACCGTGTGCCCAAGGTAGACCATGTTCTGAAGCATATCCGCCACCATGTCGCCAGTCCAGTTGTAGGGCCGCTCTGCATTCAGCCCGGAATGGGATGTGCCGAATTTCGTATAGGCGTACATGGATGGACTGTAGATGCATTCTTTCTTGAGCTGCTTTGCAATCTGGGCTGGTCCCATTCCGCCGGCGCACATGGCGAAGATGCGTTTGACGACAGCCGCCGCCTCCTCATCCACCAACAGAGGAGAGTCCTTGGTTGCACCCTTGCGGTAGCCGTAAGGAGCTCGTGTCCCCACCCGGATTCCCCGCTGTGCCTTGGCGTTCACTACATTCCGCACCTTGCGGCTGCAGTCCCGCACGTGCCACTCATTGAACAAATTCTTGAAAGGCATCAGCTCGTTGCTGTTTTCATACTTGGTGTCAACATTGTCGTTGACAGCGATGTAGCGCACATCATTGGAAGGGAATATCTCCTCGATATAAAGACCGGTGTGCAGTTGGTTTCTTCCAAGGCGGGAAAGATCCTTTGTGATGATGACGGCGATGTCGCCGTTGCTCATGTCATCCATCATCTGTTCAAAGGCTGGGCGATTGAAATTCGCGCCGGAATAGCCATCGTCCACATAAAATCTGGTGTTCTGGAACCCATTCTCATCGGCGTACTTTTGCAGGATAAGTTTTTGGTTCTGGATACTGTTGGAGTCGCCCTCCAGATTATCATCTCGGGACAGACGGCAATAGAGCGCCGTGATCTTTTGGTTTGGCTGTAACATATTGACCTCCTTCATAAAATGCCAAACCGATTGAGAGATTGCAACCATACAATACCCTCAATCGGTTTGTTTGTCTATGCGAACCTGTTTTTCAGGCGGAAATATTTTTTGCGTCCTGCTCCAGGTCGATGACCTGTTTCATAAGATCGACCGTAGATTGCGTTCCTCCGAAACTGAATTCCGCGAACACAATGTACTCTCTGCCGCATACATGCTGTCGGCGGCTTTTTATAATCTTGCCGTCCCTTTCTTCCACTGCGGTATCCCGCACTGCCTTGGCAGAGGGAATATCCTCATCTCCATGCTTTTCTTCACTGTAGGAGCGGGGACGCTCATTGTATTTGAATTTATACGCCATATCGTTCCTTTCCCCTGACGCTACAGTCAGGCAACAAAAATAGCAGACCGTTACATGGTCTGCTGCTGTGTTTGTTCTGCCTGCTGATCTTCGGTCCACTGCTGTTCTGTAGATGATTGCTCATCCTGTGTGAGCACCATGGCTACGCCGGCCACCAGTCCGATGACAGCGCCGATATTTTTGGCTTCCTGTTCTGCCTGGATACGGCGGTAACGTTCCTCGACATCTTCGTTACCATCATCCAGTAACGCTCCAGTTACCGCCAGACCATACAGTCCAGCGTGGAGCGGCTTCATAGAAACAGGTTGCGGATGTTGCTGACCACTGTCGCTGTGCCATACCCCATCCCCAGCAGTGCCGCCACGATGAGCAGTACCAGTACGATCCATTTGGCCACTACGATCAGGTCGAAGTCCGGAAGCCAGTCCAGCCATTTGCAGGAATGCTTTTCTTTCTTCTTCCCAGCCTGTTCCAGCAGAGTGGTCATCTCCGTCAACGATTTCTGGATCTCCGCCATGCTGTTCTGCACCGCTGTCAGGTCTGTGTGTGATCTCAGGTTCGGAAGATACTCCCGCATTCCACGCACTTCCCACCCGATGGATTCTGTCTTCTGTGTCAGCATCGTCAGAGCCTCCGGCAGCGGCCAACGGGTGTCATCCGTAAGGAACGGGACGTGATCGTCGATCACGATCCCATTGTAGCCGCAGCGCTTGAGCCGCGTCAAGACCTTGGCGGGGTCATAGTTTCCATCGCCCAGGAAGCATTCCTGAAAGCGCTCGATCGTTCCCTGCACATCGCGCAGATGCACAATGGATACCTTTCCCCGCGGCACAAACGTATCGATCATGTCCAGAACATACGGCTCGCCTCCAAGCTGAGAGAAGCACCCGAGGCAGAGATTGAGCCCCCACGCATCGCTGTTCGTGATCGCCTCCGCGTGCAGATAGTCTTCCTTGCTGATAAAGATGCGGGCAACTCCAGCAAGCATCGGAACAGGGGGATCAGACGGATGTGTGACCAGACGCACGCCGGCCCGCTCCGCTTCCGGAAGGACAGCCTGCATAAAGTACGCAAAGTTCTGCCACAGATCATCGCGCGTTGGGATCGGGACTTCCTTCCCGAATTTCACCATAAACTGTGCGCTTTGCTTAGCCGCATTCGGACGCTTATCCGCTACAGAGGCATCCCATGCAGACACTGTTGCTCCGCCGCGCGTCGGCTGCGTAATAGAGGTTCGCCATGCCCATGTCGGGCAAAAATGGTGGCCGAGGATCGGGATCCCGACCTTGCCCATGTTCCGAATGGTCCTGATATAGTTCTCGATCTGTTCGTCGCGTCCGGGCAGATTCAGGAGAATCTTGTCATAAAAGCGGATGGGAACATTCTCGATCATTTCCACGTTGAGCTCGAATCGGGCGGCATATTCCTTCAGCCACTGCAATGCAGGAACTGTCCAATATTGCTCGTCCTGTGCTGCAATAGGTGGCGTATTGAAATGAACGCCCTCTGCGCCAAGCTGTCTGGCATTCATCATAACCGTATCGTTAAATTCCTTGAGCGCACCGAACATAATCTTCATTCCGCACACCTCCTTAGTATCCACCTGCGACGATGCTGTCCATGCCGCCATCCATCACAAGGCTGGAGCCGGTCGCGTTGCCGGAAGCATCTGTCGCGAAGAAATAGACGCCGCCCGCAATCTGCGCGGCAGTCGAGGCTTTTCCGAGAGGGACAAGGCTCTCGCGTTTTGCGGCCTCCTGCGGGTCCATTTCATCATAACGCGTCGTCCAGATCGGTCCGGGCATGACACAGTTGACCCGGATGCCATAGGGCGCAAAATCGAGCGCAAGCGCCTTTGTCATAGAGCGAATAGCCCCTTTGGAGGCACAATAGGCGCTGCGTTCCGGCAGCGCATCCCGGCAGTTGATCGAGCCAATGAAAATGATCGTCCCCGTGCTTGCCTTTCCTGCGCGGATCATCTCGCGGGCGGCAATGCGGGCAGGGACAAAATATCCCACAACATTCGTCAAAAGCACATTTTCCCACGCCTGCAAGTCAACATCCAGCGGATTTTGCCACCTTCCGAGATCCGCCGCGTTGCAGACTAGAGAATCGAGTGTGTAGCCCCGATCTGCAATTTTCTGAAACAGGAGTTCTCCTTCCTCCTTTGCGTAAAGCGGGTTATAGCCCAGTCCGTAACATTCCTGATGGTACACAGCAGAAAGCTCATCCGCCTTTGTTTCCGCCTCCGCCGCATTCCGGCTTGTCAGGAAAACAGTCCAGCCCTCCTGCAGAAATTTTTCCGCGATCCCAAGTCCCGTATTTCGAACGGCTCCTGTCACAAGAACGCTTTTTTTCATATCGATTCCTCCGTTATCCCATCGTTCGTTTCATTTTATGGTGCGGCAGGCCCTGTGCGCCGGTATTGATTGAGAACAGCGCGCCTGCCAGCGGTTCCTCATACATGGACATACCGACTGCCGCGCTGGTGATTACAAGCTCACGCAGGTCGTTTCCCGCAAACACACAGCAAGTCGGCTGCGATACCGGCATCTCTATTTTCCGGATGATCCTTCCTGTCTGCGGCTGTACACATACTACGGCATGTCCGCCCCAAAGCGCAGTCCAAAGGTTTCCTTCGGAATCGATCGTCATGCCGTCCGGCAGTCCATACGGATATTCGATTACAGTCCGCCGGTTGCTGAGCAGTCCCGATACCGGATCAAAATCAAAGGCATCCGTTCTGCGCGTTGGCGTATCGTTGTAATACAGGATCTTCCTTGCTTCGTCCCATGCAATGCCGTTGGAGTTTCCGACTCCGTCGAAAAGCTCATGGATAGAACCGTCGTGCTCCATCCGATAGAACGCGGCAGAGCGGTCGCGGCTGAAGGTTCCCATATAAAGCCGGCCGTCGCACCCAACCTTTCCGTCATTATAACGACTTCCCTTCAGCGCTGTGTGTGCATTTATGGGGCTCATGCGTCCGTCCGGTTCCACTTTGTAAATGCCGTCGACAGCGCCGCATAAAATTGAGCCATTTTCATCTTCAAAAATAAAAGCCGTCAGTTTCTCCAATACAACGTCAGAGATCTTTCCACTGGAGAACTGTACCCGGCGCAGCCGCTTGCCGCGGATATCCACATATAGAAGTTCTCCTGTTTCCTTTATCCATAACGGCCCTTCGCCAACAAGGCTGAGCGCATCTGTAAGCACTTCTAATCCTTTTTCCATGCCCTACCTCTGTACACGGCCGGAGCCGTCTCCATCCATAAGCGCTGTGACCTCCGCAACGCTGACCAGATTGAAATCCTGTTCGATCGAATGCTTCAGACAGGAAGCCGCCGCTGCAAACTCCAATGCGCGCTGATCTTCATAGCCCTCATGCAGCGCATAGATCAAGCCTCCTGCAAAGGAATCCCCGCCGCCGACTCGATTTACAATGTGAATGTGATAATTGCGTGAAAAACAGACGGCCCCATTGTGATACAGCATGGCTGACCAGTCATTATCAGACGCAGAGATGCTCTTTCTCAGCGTCGTTGCAACGTAAGGAATCTGGAACGTATCACTGATCTGACACGCAACCTCTGCATACCCGGTTCGATCGAGTTCACCTCTGGTCACATCCGTATTTCCTGCTCGAATGCCGAGAACCTTTTCCGCATCCTCCTCGTTTGCAATCAAAACATCCACATACTGCAGCAGCTCCCGCATTGTCCTTCCCGCCTGCTCCGTCGTCCAGAGCTTTTTGCGGTAATTCAGATCGCAGCTGATCGTCACATGATGTCTTTTGGCTGCAGCGCAGGCCCGGCGGCAGAGCTCCGCCGTATTCTCGCTCAATGCCGGCGTAATGCCCGTAAAATGGAACCAGTCAGCATTTTGAAAGATCGTATCCCAGTCGAAGCAGTCCACCGGCGCCTGCGCAAGCGCGCTGTTT
>ERZ773148.1153-NODE-1153-length-22383-cov-5.990281_pt1 | contig 22383 bp, 19 predicted proteins | sample MGYA00580846_ERZ773148 | MGnify/ENA primary metagenome ERZ773148 (study PRJEB29015, sample SAMEA2737879) | human gut metagenome | biome: human gut; feature: human-associated habitat; material: faeces | place: China | collected 2012 ... | reverse complement strand
CAAACGGGTCTTTCATACAGATGAAGATGACATAACTCGGCTTGAGGTCTTTATAGGGTCTGCCTTTCTTCAAGAAATGTGTGTCCATGCTCGTGTGGTAGTAGCGGGAACGCTTTGGAAGCTCAGGCTCTTTTTCCACCTGCATTTCGATGTCGTATACTTCTTTTTCACCCTCGAATAAAACATCCAGCCGCACGGACTTTGAGAGAACTCCGGTGACAATGGTTTTCTCAGGCGTGATTTTGATGTCGTTTGGGAAAGTGATGGATTTGACCTTCTTTCCCGGAAAGAGACGCTGAATGAATTCCGCGCAAATCTCCTCGTCCTGCATGACGAGTGCAAACATCAGCTTGTTGCTGAACTTGTATTTAGCCATATTTTTTCCTCTCATTTTCTGAGCTTGCGCGCGTGCTCTGATTCATACAGATTCTGTAAGATAATAATAGCATAATATGGAAATAAATACAAGCAATATACTGGAATTTAGCTCAAAGAAAATTCCGACGAATTTCGACAAGTATAAATGCACGAAGAAATCTAGGCGGCACTACAGCTAAAAGCAAACGCCGAAGAAGAAAAGAAAAACTTGAAAGAAAAATTCCTCTCGGATTTAAAAACTACTGAGAAAGCGGGAACCGTAATAATAGGGGTATTTCATAAAAATGGGATTTATCCGGACTATATAGCGCAGCAATTCAAAAAAATTGACGAAAACGTATCTGCCGCAGAAGCCAGACTTTATCGCCAGATGGAAAAAGAAATAAAAGTATTAAAAAGCGATGGGAGAGATTATAAAAAGGGTTCTGAATTTCACAAGATTCTTACAAAAGATTTTTTTGTAAAAGGTCCTGACCTTTTACAGAGAACGATTGATAATATTGACTATCTGTGTTCATGGGCTGTGAATTATTTGCGAGAGCAGACAGAGAATATAAAAGCTCAAGCAAAAGCCGCCGCGGAATAGGCTAGACATGCCGAGCAGATGGCAAAATATATGGAGCAAAATGCAAAAGAGGCTGAGGACATCAGACGGCGAATGGATGATGAAGGATTTGGCAGAAATCGGCGCATATAATTCTTCAGATATCTTTGCGCGAATTGTTGTTTCACAGACGAAACTCAAGTATAGTATGAATAGGAGATTAAAATCCCTTATTTTTTGTAACGAAACCCTGCTTTATGCCACTCACTATATGAAAGCAAGCGTAGGAAAGGAGGAAAGCGTATGCCATCACCAAACATGGACGAAATTTATCGCCGCCACGCGAAGTCGGTTTATGCTTTTCTTCTTGCCAAAACCGCGGACAGCATGCTCGCAGAGGAGCTGACGCAGGAAACCTTTTATCAGGCAGTAAAGTCGATTGGCAGCTTCAAGGGAGAAAGCAGTGTGCCCACGTGGCTGATTGGAATTGCAAATAATGTTTTGCGCGAATACTTTCGCAAGCAGAAGAGGCAAGCCGAAGAGGAGCTGCCTGACACCGAAATTGCGGCGCTCGGCGGCACATCCACGGAAGATATCGTGCTGAGAAGCATGGATACCATCAGTCTCATGCAGGCGATGCACAGGCTGCCGGAACCTTATCGGGAGGTTTTGCACCTGCGGCTGACGGCGGATCTTTCATTTAAAGAAATCGGTCAGATTATGGAGCGCACGGAAAACTGGGCACGCGTGACTTACTATCGCGGAAAAGAAAAGCTTTTAAAGGGGGGTAAAATAGAATGAAAACAAACAAGATACCATGTGCAGTTATCAAAGACCTGCTCCCGTCCTATGCAGAGGATTTGACAAGCCCGGAAACGTGTGAGCTCGTGCGGGAACATCTGCAGGAGTGTCCGGACTGCCAATCCGTCTATGAGGCGATGCACGAAGAAATTCCGACGGAGGCGGAGAAAACTTCCGGGGCTGCCGCAGATTCGCCGGAAATCGACTATCTCAAAAAAGTCAGAAATACAGGGCGGAAAAAGATTATCGCAGCCGTTCTTGCCGTTCTTCTGCTTGCAGGCGGTGCGGTCTTTGCGAAGGTGTATTTATACGGAAGCCCGATTGACGATTTTCATATGACGGTGAGCAGTCAATGTGCGGAAGCATCAACGGAGACCGGGGAAAGCGGAGAATCCGAGGATTTTATGATATTCAGCTGCTGGATTGAAGGAACGCGCGGACAGGCGTTTACGCACTATAAAATACGGGAAACCGATGAGGGGAAAGAGGTTGTCCTTTATGCGGCACCTGCTTCGATTTTCCACAAGGATCTCACCATGCAGATTTGGGTTCCGGAAGGGACAGAAAGCATCACCATCAAGGGCGATACCTATGGTGAATATGGATGGATTACGAAAAGAGCGAAGGAACTTTATGCTGCGCGCAATCCGTATATCGGTGACATCAGTGCAGACCAGAAGATAGTGAATCTTCTCGGGGTCGGCGAAAAATTAGGAAGCTACACAAACAAGCTTGACACTGAGGAAAAAGAAGGCTGGGAATATCCGTACGGCTGGGAACTCATATTCGATGAGCCATGGAAAGATGGAGAAGCAGAAAGGCGCAGTGAGAAGATGAAAAACTATGCTTATGCGCTGATTGCACTCATTGACAACTGCGGAGAAATCAGCTGGACTTATACAACCGAGGACGGGAAAATGCATACCGAAAGCGTGACTGCCGCTGACTGGAAGAGGGACTATCCAAATGACAACATTAACCCGGGTTTCCGCCTTGAGTTAAAGGATTATTCCAAGTATGACTATTATGTGCAGAGACTTTTGGAGAAGCTGGATATATAAAAAAGTGTAGCCGATGAAGTAACGGAAGGTTACCTCATCGGCTGTTTGCTATTCACCCTTTGAACTAGTTCCATTTTGGAACTAGTTGGTTCTCGCTCTAACCATTTATACATCATCCTCCTGCTTTCGTTTTGCTGCGGGCACGGCTTCTGCGCCAAACATAGACAAAGCTTGATTTACCTTATCAAGTCGAACAGTCTCCTTACCCTGTTCTAATTCTCTGACAAACCGCAGTCCCAACCCGGCGCGCATGGCAAATTCTTCTTGTGTAAGCCCCGCTTTTTTTCGTTGTTCTTTAATATACTGTCCAATTGTGTTCATACTATTTAAAATAGCACCTTTCGGGTATAATTTCAAGGGAATTTATTAAAAATACACCCTTTCGGGTATATTTTTAATGACATTTTTTACAGCAGCGGCATGAAAAATGCATCCGAAAGGCATACTCAACAGTCCCTCATTTTGCTTAATAAAGCATAGTCTTCGATTTCGATATAATCCAAATCATCAATTCTTCTGGGACCGTCGTATTCATAAATCCCTTGTATCCGACAACGCGGACATAACCCGAAATCGTCACCGAAGGAAGAGATTAAATCTAAAGGATATTTGAACTTTAATCCACACTGCGGACAGTGATAATACATCAAGCTTATTCCCCAAGTCATTTTTTCACCAACTTAGAAAAGGATTATTTTAATCCCAAGATTTCTCTTGCCTCATCAGGGGTTGCTACATCATTGCCGTATTCCCTGATTAATCGAGCGGCTCTTTCTACAAACTGTGCGTTGCTTTCCGCAAGAACTCCTTTGGAATACATTACATTGTCCTCCATTCCGACACGAATATGGCCGCCCAATGCGAGTGCGGCATACATGACTTCCATTGCGGAATGTCCGACGCCGAAGCAGGACCAAGTATATTGTCCTTTTCCGATCAGTTCATCTGCGGTTTCTTTCATGAACAGCAGGTTCTTTGTGCTTCCCGGAATGCCGTTTGCGCATCCCATACAGAACTGGAAGTGAAGTGGAGCTTTTAAGATGCCCTTCTTCAAATAATATGCAGCGTTTGCAATCATACCTGGGTCAAAAGCTTCAATTTCCGGTTTCGTACCGCATTCTTGGAAGAGCCGACCGCACATTTCGAGGAATTTCGGGGAATTGATGAACAAAGCTGTGTTCAGCCAGTTCATAGAACCGCAGTCATAAGAAGCTATTTCCGGTTGCAATTCTTTTACATGTTCAACTCTGGTTTCGTCTGTCGCGTAAATATCTCCGGAAGTTGTCAGATTCAAGATGATGTCGCAGTCAGGATGCTTCTCCTTGATGAGGGTAACTGTTTCGCGGAACTTGTTGTGATCCATGGTTCCGTTGCCGTCGTCATCACGCATGTGCAGATGCGCGATTGCCGCGCCTGCCTTCCAGCATGCGTAAACATCCTCACAGATTTCTGCGGGTGTCATCGGTACATTTGGATTGTTTTCTTTTTTGGGCCACGCGCCGGTAACTGCGGCGGTGATAATTGTTTTCTTATTCATGTTTAATCACTCCTATCTTTTATAGTAAATTTTTTATTATCGAGATGCATAAACAATTAAGAGCAAAAAATGTGCCATCCGATAACAACGAAAAATAAGCAAAAGGAAAAGAAAAACTGTACAAAAAAACATACTATGTGCTAAATACAGCACAGTTTTTAGGACGAAATATAGACTTGTTCGCACTCTTTTCCCTTGGCACGCATTTTGCTACTTTAAAAAGTATTAAACTCAAACATACGGTTATTTGCAGATAACTTGTAAATTTAATAGGAAAAGAGGAAATAGATATGAGAGTTGCGATTATGGGTGCGGGCTCGTTGGGAACAATTTTGGGAGCCTATATTACGAAAGCAGGCATTCCTGTGGATTTAATTGATGCTTATCCTGAACATGTAAAAGTGCTTAACGAAAAAGGAGCGCATGTTGTGGGGACGGTAGACTTTGTGCAAAAGGTTCACGCTTTGCTGCCGGAAGAAATGGAAGGTACATATGATCTGATTATCTATATGGCAAAACAAACTTTCAACGATACTGCAATACCGCAAATCAAGGCACACATAAATGAAGGCAGTACGGTATGTGTTTGCCAGAACGGTATTCCTGAATATGTTGTGAGTGCAGCAATTGGTGCGGAAAGAACTCTTGGAGCGCCGGTAGGCTGGGGCGCAACTTTTCAAGGACCGGGCTGCTCTGCGCTGACAACAGATGAAGGAAGACTCAATTTCACATTAGGTTCTCTGAGCGGAGAAATAAACGAACGCGTCTTAAAAACAAAAAAGGTCTTGGAATCAATGGGAGAAGTTCATGTTTCTGAAAATTTATTAGGACTTAGATGGACGAAACTCCTGATGAATGCGACCTTCAGCGGTTTGTCTACTGCATTGGGAACAACTTTTGGAGGAGTACTTGATGATGATGAGGCTATGAAACTTATTTTGATGATTGGAAAAGAGTGTCTGGATGTTGCGGCTGCAGATGGAATAACATTGGAGCCATATGAGGGATATGATTTTTACACTGCCTTTAAGAGAGGCAACGAAAAAACGAATCAAGAATCAATAAAGTTGATTAGAGAAATTTGGCAGCCGCATTATAAACTTACCGCAAGTATGGCGCAAGATGTAATGAAGGGCAGAAAATGCGAGATTCTTAATATTAACGGTGTCGTATGCGATACAGGAAAAGCCTGCGGAATTCCTACCCCTGTCAATGATATGATCGTCAAAATTGTAGCTGGCATGGAAACGGGAGAATATGAATATTCAATGGAAAATATCAAGTATTTCAGACATTTTATATAAACCTCTTAGTAATAAAATAACCGAAACCGGCGATGCCGGTTTCGGTTATTTTATGTCGTATTTACTGAGTTTGGAATAGAGTAAAGAACGGGAAATTCCTAAATGCTTTGCAGTCTTTGACTTATTACCATCATATCTTTCAAGAGCTTCAATAATGGTGCTTTTTTCAAAATCATCCTTACTTGCAAAAAAATTATCTGAAGAGTGAGGAAGCTTTTCATATTTTGAAATCTTGCTTTCAAGGAAAAGAAAGTCGCTTTTAGTTAATTCGGTATTATCAGATAAAATGCAAGCGCGTTCTAAGGCGTGTTCAAGCTCACGGATATTTCCCGGCCAGCAATAAGAGGAGAGATATTCGATGGCCTCGTCATTTACTTGCGTGAAAGCTTTCTGATGTTTCCGATTTATTTTTTCAAGGATGGAAATGGAAAGTGGGCGAATGTCCTCAATTCGATCTCTAAGAGGTGGAATTTCCAATTCGATTACATTGATTCTATATAACAAATCTTCGCGGAATTTTTTTTCGCTTACCATCTGATATAAATCACGGTTACTGCAGCATATTACATGGATATCCAAAGGAATTGCCTTTACAGAACCTATACGCTCAACTTCATATTCTTGCAATACGCGAAGCAGTTTGGATTGGGCTTCCAAAGGCAGTTCTTCGATTTCGTCAAGAAGAATAGTACCGTGGTTAGCAAGTTCAAACTTTCCGGCCTTTCCGCCTTTTACAGCACCAGAGAAAGTACCGGTTTCATAACCGAAAAGTTCGGATTCTATCAGATTCTGTGGGATTGCGGCGCAGTTAACTTTCACAAAAGGTTCCTTTTTTCGCTCGCTGGCATTATGGATTGCATTGGCAAAAACTTCTTTGCCTGTACCGCTCTCGCCGGTAAGAAGAATCGGCATGGTACTGTTGCTTACTCGGGACAAAATCCGCTTTAATTCTGTGATTTTTTCTGAATTTCCAACGATTGTATCGAAAACGGCAGATGCATAGTTTATTCCATGAAGCTGCTTTGTTAAAATAATATTGGATTTTTCGAGTTGTGCAATCTGCGAATGTAATTCTGTTAGTGTCTTGACTGTATTTATGGAGGATGTAGAAACAACTCCTTGAACTTCACCATAGCTGTTTTTTATGGGAATTCTGCTGTACACAAGCTGACGCCCGTCTTCGTATTTGAAGAGTTCATCAAATTTTGCCTCTCCTGTTTCGATTGCATCGTAAAGGCGCGTGTTTGGTATGATCTCTTCAATTTGCATACCTATCATTTCTTGCTTTGTTAATCCCATAAACTCAGCATATTTGTCATTGGCATATATGATTTTTCCATATTTGTCAATTAAAATTTGCAGATATAAAGAATCGAATGCCTTTTGAAGAACATCGGCAACTCCGGTAAGTATATTTTCAGATTCGATGTAAGCCATACGGACCTCCTGCTCAAGTGTCAATAAAAAAATACACTGTTGTAAAGTAGACACATAAATATTACGAAAAAATAAAGAAAATGTCAAGAAATAATGTATAATTAGATTTGGCATGTAAGTTGCATTATAGATTATTGACATGTAAACTTTCGGCCGAGTTGATAGTTAAAAAACAATTATACTAATTTCAGGAGGAATTTGTGATGAATAAAAAAGGTAAAACACCGGCTATTTCATGGCAGGCAATGTTCTTTTTATATGTTCTGTTTGCAATGAATGCCAATGGAAGAGAAATCATTAATAGGTTATCACCGTATATTATCGATACTTTCAATGTAACGGCAGCGCAGGTGGGACTTATAGGAACTGCCAGCGCAATCGGGATGGTTATAGGCTGCATTCCAATCTCCCGCTGGGTAGAAAAGGGCCAGCATGGTGCAGGCATGAAGAAAAGAGTCAGCTTCGTAGCATTAGGCTATTTAATTTTTATGGCACTGTGCGGCATTTCACCTGTTTGCTGTACTTTCGGAGCATTGGTTATTTTCCAGGGATTTCGAGGACTGTTTTCCTCTCCGGGGGAAAACGGAGAGGTTAACGCAGTTGTTGAATGGTGGCCGAAAGAGCAAAATGGGCTTGCATTAGGATTTCACCATACTGCATATCCGTGGGGAACACTTGTAGGAGGTCTGTTGGTTACTGCATTACTGAAGGTTGTCGGCGACGATAATTGGCAGCTTGCATTTTTAATCTTCCCAGTCTTAGGAGTTTTGATTATAATAGGTTATAATAAGTTTTCCACAAAGGAACGCTATGATAAACTGGAAAAGGATATCGAAGCAGCCGGAATGACGCCAACATTAAAGAGCGTCGGCGGAACAGAAAAGGCAGAAGCTCTTGAGAGCATTCCGGTGCTTACCGTATTAAAAGAACAAAAAGTTTGGACAAGTGCACTGATGGGATTTTGTTGTCAATTCTCATATATCGGGCTTATGTTCTGGATGCCGCTGTACTTGTCATATGTGGCAGGATACTCCTATTCTTCCGTAGCAAGTCTTAGTGTACTTTATGCAATAACCGGCGGATTGGGACAGATTTTCTGGGGAAGTTTTTCCGATAAACGCGGAGTAAAAAAGACTTTAATAATTTGCTTCATATGGCTGGCAATTAGCTTCTACTTAATGAAGTTCATTTCATACGGACTGGTATGGATAATCGTTCTTCAGCTCCTAATCGGATGCTGTTCCAATGCGGTTTATCCGGTAATGTATAAGAGAGTTCAAGATGCTGTACCGGATAATGCGAATGTAACAGCGACATCAATTATTACGACCGGTATATTCATCGGAGCGGCTTGTGCAACTTATTTCACAGGACTTATCATTGAACTTGGCGGTGGCTATGAATCGATTTCGGGATACAATACAGGATTGTACTGCATGGCAGGTCTCATGGTTCTTGCACTTGTTCTTCTTTTGCTTAGCGAAGCTGCAGCAAAAAAAGAAAAATAACAAAGAAGAGGTGTAATTTATGAGCACGCTTGAAAATGAAAAAAGTCTTTCTATATTTGAAATTTCAAGGATGGCGACAATTAATGGGCCGGGAATCAGGACGATGGTGCATTTTAAAGGATGTAATTTAAATTGCGCGTGGTGTTCCACACCGGAATCAAAAAGTTATGAACGACAGATCTCTTTTTCAGAACAAAAGTGTATTGGATGTCGTGTTTGCACGGGATTATGCAGTGAAAAAGCTATTTCGATAGGTGAGAATGGATTGGCTGAGATTGACTGGAATAAGTGCATAAATTGCTTAAAGTGTGCCGATGGATGCTGTTCAACGGCATTGTCGGTAATCGGAGAACGATATTCCGTGGAAGAAATTTTCAACTATATCATGAGAGATAAGAACCTTTACTCCCGATCAGGGGGAGGAGTAACATTTTCAGGCGGCGAAATACTTACCCATATTGACGATGCCTTAATTAGGTTACTGGAGAAGCTGCGAGACGAAAAAATATCCGTTGGTTTTGATACTGCCGGATGCGTAAGCGAAAAAATAATCGATAAGGTATTGCCTTACGCAGATTTTTTCCTTTGGGATATTAAATTGTTGGACGAACAAGAACATAAAAGATATACGGGGAAAAGTAACAAAACAATTCTCAGTAATCTGTTTAAGGTTGATGAATCCGGAGCTTGCATTTACCTTCGGTGTCCGATAATACCGGGAGTCAATGATAACGATGATTTTTTTAGAGCTTTAATGGAGTTATCAAAGAAACTGAAATCACTCAAAGAAATCGATTTGCTACCATTTCACAAGCTTGGAACTTCAAGATATACACGGATTGGATTACGAGATCCGTATTCAGAGATAAAAGAATTGTCAGAGGATTACCTTGAAAAAAAGTGCAAGGAACTTTTAGCTGAAGGATTTAATGCAAAGATAGTAGGTTAATAACACCGGAAGGAGGAACTTATGGAAAATATGAAAAACAATTACGATGCTGTGGAAACTTGGGGACGTATTGAAAAAGCCAAGTATTCAGATCGAGTAAAAAAAGGCGTTGAGCGTGTGTTAAACACTCGGCCCGGTTTTGATTTGGAACGTGCATATGCGGAAATGAAAGCATACATAGAGTATAAGGACGAACCACGCGTTATTCAGCGTGCAAGAGCATTTGAACGATTCCTTTTGGACAAAACGATACGCATTGAGCCTGACGAACTGATTGTCGGGAATGTAGCAGATCGTGTTAAAGGAGCACCTTTCTTCGGAGAATACTATTATCAGTTTGTCAAAGACGAAATGGATGACCCTGTAAAAGATTTTGAAAAAAGAGGATTTGACGAATTTATTGTAACACCCGAACAGAGAAAAGAATTAAGGGAAGAAATTTTGCCGTTCTTTGCTAATAGGTGTTTGCAGAGACATGTATTCGACAATTTGATGGATGAAGAAACCAGAAATAAAACGGTTGCTTTTGAGGGAATCTATCCTACGACACCGGTGTGCGGCGGATTAATGGTGCAGACGGACTGCGGACATACAGTGGTGAATTATCCAAAGGTACTTAAATATGGATTAAAAGCCATAAAAGAGGATGTAATATATCACAAGAAGCAAACCGAAGAAATGTATTGCTTTGACAGAAAAGCTAAGCTTGCAGAATATGAAGCAATGATTATTTCTCTTGATGCTGCAATGGCATATTCCCAGCGTTATGCTGATTTGGCAAGACGGCTTGCCGAAAAAGAGGCTGATGAAGTGCGGAAAGCTGAGCTTCTTGAAATTGCTCGTGTATGCGAAAAAGTGCCTGCGGAACCGGCAGATAGCTTCAGAGAAGCAGTACAGTGTATTGCATTCATACACATCCTTTGCTGGTGTGAGGTTTTAAATGTATCGTTAAGTTTTGGCAGAGTCGATCAATATCTGTACCCGTATTATAAAAAATCGGTTCTTGATCTTAAAGAAATAACAGAAGAAGAGGCGATAGAACTTCTTCATATGTGGTTCATTAAAACAAATGAACATACAGAATTATATAACTATGATAATGCTCAAACGCAGATGGGATATCAGTTAGGTATCCAGATGACGGTCGGAGGACAGACACAGGATGGAAAAGATGCTGTAAATGAGCTTTCATTTACCTTGATTGAAGCAGAAAGAAATCTTGGCCTTCAGAATCCTGATTTTGGAGTAAGAGTATTTGACGGAAGCAACAGAGAATTCATCAAACGCGTTGCAGAAGTAATCCGTCTTGGCAGAGGAAAGCCAAAATACTTCTTTGATAGTAAAGCCCTCGAATGTTTGTCCAAAGAGTATCCGGATCTTCCGATAGAGGAACTCAGAGACTATATTACAGTAGGATGTACAGAATTGATTCTGCCATTCTCGTCTCAGCCTAATACATTTGTTGCATTGATTAATGTTCCTAAAGTTGTGGAGCTTACTCTAAAGAACGGCAAATGCGGGATAACAGGACAGCAGTTAGGACCTGAAACCGGAGATGTAAGAAAGTTTATGTCTATGGGAGAATTCAGAAAAGCATTCGAAAAACAACTGCGCTACTGGACGGAATTTGCTTGTAAATCCGTAAAGATTCAGATGGATGCACAGGCAGAATTTTCATACAGCCCATTCAACTCCGCATTAATGGAAGGCCCTATTCAAAAAGGAAAGGACATGTGCGAAGGCGGCGCATGGTATACAGCGTATACACTTTGGTTCCCAGGACTGGCAACTGCAGCAGATGCATTAACATCCATTGACAAGTTGGTTTTCCGCGATAAAAAGGTTTCATGGGAACAGCTTTTAGAAGCGTTGGATGCAGACTGGGAAGGATACGAGACGCTTTTGGCATATGACATAAATCAAGTTCCTAAATATGGAAATGACATTGACTTTGCAGATGATAATGCGTGCTATATAATGGACGTATGGAATGATATTGTTGATGAAATCAATCTGCACAAAGAAATGCTTCCGAAGCAGGGAGGAAAGTATATCACTTCGACAATCGTAGGTACGCCTCCAACCGGAATGGGACAAGGTGTAATGGCTCTGCCGGGCGGTCACAGAAAACATCAGGCATTAAGTGACACAAGTTCACCTGTTCACGGTATGGACACACATGGTCCTGCTGCCTCGGTACGTTCCAATGCAAAACTTCCGCAGCAAAGAATGTCCATGGGTAATTGCATGAATCAACGCCTTAGCCCAAAGATGATGGCAACGGACGAGGATATTGAAATCTTTACAGATTATATTATGGCAATAAACGATAATCCGGTTGCGGAAATACAGTTTAATGTTATATCAAGCTCAATATTGAAGAAAGCAATGGCTGATCCGAACAGCTACCGGGATCTTTTGGTTCGTGTGGCAAGTTATCAAGCATACTTCGTAACTATGAATGAAGAATGCCAAATGGACATAATTAACAGGACAGAGTATCAGGAATGGTGATTTGCGTTAAACAATAAAGCGGCCGCAGCTTATCGGATACTTCGGCTTGCGTAAGACCGGAAAAAAGGACCCTTTAAAATCAGGTATCACACACAAGCACTTTTACCGGCACACCGCAAACCGCGCAACGGAGCACTTCTGTCATCACTTGATCGAAGATGTTGAGAACGAGGCGTTCGCGCTTTTCAATGAATCTGCGGCATAGCATTTCGTTTGCGGTAGCTCTATAAAAAGCGGCATAGTCAAGTAATTACAATCACTAGACTATGCCACTTTTCTTAAGAATTAAAATTTTTAGTTCGTGCACCCTTTCGGGTGCATTTTTCATGCCGTCTGCTACAGCAGCGGCAGCTTATTCAGTATAATTGTGAAGATAACCATTCCGAACAGTGCGAACGGGTAGGTCGCACCGTAGCCTGCACCCGGGTCGTCGCTTCCGACCGCGTCTGTAGCGGCACCGAGGCCCGGCGTGGAGGTCATGCCTCCGCAGATTGCGCCGGAAAGCATAATCCAGTTCAGTTTAAATACATAGCGGCCAACGAAGAAACCCGCCATGATGGCAACCGCACCGACGGCAAGACTTACAAGTGCAAGCGTAACGCCGGAACCTGTAAGTGCGTCAACAGCACCGTAGCCGTAATTAAGACCGACAATCGCAAGGAAGAATGCAAGGCCGAGTTCGCGGATAATTGCAAGGACTTTCGGGTCCATGCGGAACGAAAGCGGGCCGATTTTTCCGATATAGCCCAGAATCAGAGAGCCGATCAGAATGCCTCCTGTCGATTCGAGGCTGACATAGCCGAGCGGGCCCATGTATATTTTGATTGAGCCCAGTAGATACCCTGCAAAGCATACGATTGCAAATGACAGAATGCTGAAATCCGTTGTTTCCACCTCGCGGATGCCTCCGACTTCACGGGCGGATTCCATCTCCCGGCGGTAGGCCAGTTTCTCCGCCTCCACATCGAAGCGGAAGATGACGCTGAGGAAGTTTACTGCCAGAATTACGATGATGACACCGAACGGATAGCCGACTGCGGAGCCGATTCCGACCTGCGCGGTCGCTTGATTTATGTATGCCTGTTTCTGGTCTTTTGAGAGCGACGGAGTGTTTTCGAGAGTCACATCCGCATATTTTTCGTCGAGTGCAAGTACCGTCAGGATTGTCTCTTTTTCTTTATCAGGAAGATTTGCGAAGCTGTCTGCGTATTCGTTTGCCTGAAGCTCGGAGGTTTCAAGAGCGGAAGCAAGCCCCGGAGAGCTTGTCATAGCGCCTGTGTAGACGCCGGCAACCGCATAGGAATTCGTGTCTTTGCAGATTGCCGTGCAGGCATAGGTTGCGCCCGCGCCGACCAAAGTAATCAAAAGGCCGAGGATGACAAATTTTGAGCCGTATTTTTTGAGGACGATTGCAAGGTCTTTGGATGCCAGAAGGCCGACGGCTGCAACGAAGAAGAAAAGTGCTGCGGTGAAGAAATACGAGTTGATGACTTTGCCGCCGTTTCCTTCCATAATCTGCGTTGCGGCTTTGAAGCCTGCCGCGGTTTCATCGCCTGCATTGTATAGTTTCTGAGCAAAGCCGTAAACCACGAAGCCGACTGCAAGACCGACGAACATGGCACCCGATGTTCCGAAGCTGAATTTGCCGAACTTGATTTTGCCGAACAAAAGTCCGAGCGCAACGGTTACGAACATCAGAACGAAAGGGTTCAGGGCAATGCCCACGATGTCAAATTTTATAAAATCCATGAAATTTCCTCCCAAGTATTAAATCAACTATTTTATTATATCAAATAAAAAGGGAAGCACAACCGCATATGGGGCAAAAAATCCCAAAAAATGACCGTAAAAATGTTCATTTTTTGTACAAATCATGGTATGATAAGACCCAAAGGAGTGAGAAAATGGATTCGCATTTGAGCATGATTATTATATGTGCCGTGTTTCTGCTTATCGGGGTTATCCTCGGCAACGGAGCAGTTTGGGTATTTAACAGAATCCCGGGCAAGTGGCTGGTCGATTACGGAGAAGAACCGGACGAGGAACTTTTGCATCCGAGCTGCCAGAGGATAAAAAGCACGCCATGGAAGTATGTTTTCACGGGATTTTTTATCGTGGTGGGCATCAAGATGGGCATTGACAACCCGTTTTACGCTTTTGCGGCGGTGCTTGCGGTATGGCTTCTGCTCGAAATGTCAATTGCCGATATAAAATATATGATTGTGCCGGACCAGTTTCTCCTGATGCTGCTTGTGTGCGGGCTCGGAATGATACCGCAGACGGAGGGCGGCCCGCTTGACTGCCTGATCGGGGCAGCCATAGGACTTGTGCTTACAGGGACAATCGCACTTATCGGAAGACTTGTGTATAGGAAAAGCGCAGTGGGAGGAGCCGACATTAAGCTTTTTACCGCCTTGGGGCTTTTGACGGGGATGGAAGGGATTCTCTTTATCTTTGTTGTAAGCACATTTGCAAGTGCGGGGCATTTTGCATGGCTTCTGCTCGGAAAAAGGGCAAAACGCACGGACGAACGGCCGATGGTTCCGTATATTACAGGAGCTGCGGTTTTGTACATGGTATTTTTCCGCGATTTGTTGTATAATGGATTTAGTATCGTGCTTTAGGAAAGGATTTATGGAAAGAAACATTCTCTTGACAATTGAATACGACGGCAGCGGATTCAGCGGATGGCAGAGGCAGCCGGGCCGCAGAACCGTGCAGGGCGAACTTGAGAGAGTACTTTCCAGGCTTTGTGCATGCGATATTTTGATAAACGGGACAAGCCGCACCGATGCGGGGGTTCATGCATTGGGGCAGAGAGCTTCCTTCAAGGGTGAATTCGGAATACCGACGGAAAGAATCATGCGGGCCGCCAACAACCTTTTGGCGGGCGGCCAAAATTCGCAGTCGGCTGTGGGTGATGTCAGAATCACAGAAGTACGAGAGATGCCGCTCGATTTCCACGCACGGTTTGACTCGAAAGGGAAAACCTACCGGTATATCATTCGAAATTGCCCGGATGTTGATGTTTTCAAGCGCAGGTACTGTTATCAAGTGCAGAAACCGCTCGACACGGATAAAATGCGGCAGGCGGCAGGATTCATCGTCGGAACGCATGATTTCAAGTGCTTTCAGGCGGCGGGCGGAAACGAAAGATTGACTACGGTACGCACAATTCACAGACTCGACATACACAGGCAAGAAGAAAATGTTATAATTGAAGTGACCGGCGACGGATTTTTGTATAACATGGTAAGAATTATTACGGGAACACTGGTCGAGGTGGGTCTCGGAAAGAAGCAGCCCGGGGACATAGCGGGAATCATCGAAAAAGGAGACAGGCAGAATGCGGGACATACGGCTCCTGCGGAGGGCCTTTATCTTGTCAGGGTATATTACGAAAACTTTTAGCAGGTAAGGAGAAAAGCAATGAAAAGACCCAGCTGGGATGAGTATTTTATGGAAATGGCAGAACTCACCGCGAAACGCTCGACATGCATGAGAAGAAATGTCGGAGCGGTTATCGTTAAGGAAAAGCACGCAATTGCAACCGGATATAACGGTGCTCCGAGAGGAATCAAGCATTGTGAAGAGCGAGGCGGCTGCCTGCGGCAGAAACTCGGCGTGCCGTCGGGTCAAAGACATGAACTCTGCATGGCACTTCATGCTGAGCAAAACGCAATTATTCAGGCGGCTTCCATGGGACATGCCATCGAAGGCGGAACGATTTACATAACACATCAGCCGTGCGGGATCTGTGCCAAGATGATAGTCAATGCCGGGATTAAAAGAATCGTGGTTCGGGAAGGTTATCCGGACGAGCTTGCGGTTGAAATCCTGAATGAAGCGGGGCTTGTGGTTGAAAAACTTGAAAAAAGCGAAGAAGAATAATGGCGAACTGGGAGATAATATATGTATAGTACACTTTGGATGACATTTTTACTGGCTTTCGTATTGTCGCTTGCAATGACGCCGGTAGCAATCAAGCTTGCACCGAAGATCGGTGCGATGGATATACCTAAGGATTCAAGACGCATGCATACGAAAGCAATGCCGAGATTCGGAGGACTTGCGATTTTTGTGGGGACAACCGTATCGACGGCTGTTTTTCTGCTGCAGCTTGACAACCGCATCATGGGAATCCTGATTGGGGGAATCCTGATCTATATCCTCGGAATTGTGGATGATTTAAAAAATCTGCCGGCAAAAGTTAAATTTATCGGACAGACCATCATCGCCGTTATCATGTATATGTACGGACTTCGCATCGAGTTCATCAGCAACTTTTTCGGCAGCGGCAAGAGCGAGCTAGGAACGATCCTTTGCTTCATCGTGACGATCATCTGGATTGTCGGCATAACCAACACGGTCAATCTGATCGACGGACTGGACGGACTTGCGGCGGGAACTTCGGCAATTGCATCGCTTTGCATCGCATATGTTGCGTATATTCACGGAATGTACCTGGCTTCCGGAGCAATGCTCGCGCTTGCGGGCGGCGCACTTGGATTTTTGCCGTACAACTTTTATCCTGCGAAGATTTTTATGGGAGACGGCGGGTCACTTTATTTGGGATTCATGCTTTCGACGATGTCGATTATCGGGCCGGTAAAAAGCGCTACGGTTGTGGCGGTGATTATTCCGGTGCTTGTGCTGGGTGTTCCTATCTTTGATACAGCTTTTGCGATTTTCAGAAGAGTTGTGAACAAGAGACCGATTATGGAAGCGGACAAGGGACATCTTCACCACAGACTGATGCGGCTCGGATACGGGCAGAGAAGGGCAACGCTCATGCTGTACGGAGTGAGCGGAATTATGGGTGTGGCTGCGGTCACATTCAGCAGAGATTTATATGTTGAAACCGCGGGGCTTTTTGCGATTGCGTTTATGCTTATCTATATTTTCCTTACGGATGCAAATCACATTATGCCTCAGATTAAGAATCCTCAGGACATAAATATCGAAAAAACGGACAACGAAGGAGGACAAGAAAATGAAGAAAGAACAGAAATTAAGCAATAAAAAGATTTTGGCACTTTTGCTGGCACTTGCACTGATGCTTACCTTTGCTGCGGCATGCGGCAATTCCATGGATGATACGCCGGGCACCGTGAGCGCACCGGTAAACATTGCGGCTTTGAATGGACCGACAGGCATGGGCATGGTGAAACTCATGGACATGGCGGATAAGTACAGCATCACGACCTATCAGGCACCAACCGATATTGCCCCGAAACTTATAAGCGGTGAGGTCGATGTGGCGGCACTGCCTTCCAATATGGCGGCGGTTCTGTACAACAAGACACAAGGACAGATTGTGGCGGTAAGCCCGGTCGTGCTGGGTGTGCTGTATGTCTTGGGAAATGATGTCGAATTACAGGATGTTAAGGAACTTAAGGGAAAAACGATTTATGCAAGCGGACAGGGCGGCACACCGGAATATGTGCTGCAGAAAGTGCTTGAGACCGCAGGACTCGATCCGCAAAAAGATGTTACGATTAAATGGCTTGCAAACCATGCGGACGTAAACCAGAAACTGCTCAGCGAAAAAGGCGCAATCGCCATGCTGCCGGAACCGTTCGTATCAACAGCTCTTGCGGCGGGCGGAGACTCTGTGAAACAGCTTTTTGACCTGAATGAACTTTGGAACGAAGCAACGGGGCAGGAACTCCCTATGGGTGTACTCGTGGCGCGCAGGGGTTTTGTCAGCGACAGACCAGCAGATCTTGAAGTGCTGCTGAAAGATTATGCAGAATCTGTGGATTTTGTAAACAGTGATGACGGAGCCGGCGCGCTGATTGTCGAGAAAGGATTTATCGGCAAGGAAGCGATTGCAAAATCCGCAATTTCAAGGTGCAAGATGGTTCTTTTCACGGGAACGAATGCAGGTGAAGGTGCTGATATTCTCAGGACGTTTAATCAAACATTATATGATATGGAGCCTGCCTCGGTAGGCGGAGTATTACCGGATGAAGAATTGTATTACGCAGGTGCCGAGTAATCGGACGGAAAGAAAACAAAAGAATAAAGGAAAAACACGCGAAATCAAGCAAGGCAGAAAAGTTTTCATCTGCCTTGCTTGGCTTGTTATTTGGCAGCTTGCGGCTTTTGCGGTCGGAAGCGAACTTTTGCTTCCGAGTCCGTTGCAAACGCTGAAGGCACTGGGACAGCTTGTGCGGGAAGCCGGATTTTATATCGATGCCGCATGGACTGTTGCAAGGTGTTTGATTGCAATGTTTCTTTCCTTTGCAGTGGGAATTGCGGCGGCATGGACTGCGTATAAACACCGGACGGCAAGGGAGTTTCTGAAACTGCCGGTAAGTTTTTTTAAGTCGGTTCCGGTTATGGCAGTCATCATCTATGTGATTCTTCTCGTATCATCGGATTTCGTTGCGGTCATCGTATGCTTCATCATGTGCTTTCCGATTGTATATACGAATGTGCTCGGGGGGCTGGATGCGGTTTCAGGAGAATATCTTGAGGTTGCTGCCGTATACGGACTGACGGAGGCGCAGAAACTCAGACTGATTTATATCCCTTCGATTCGCCCGAATCTGAATGCGGCACTTCGGCTTGTATGCGGACTGAGCTGGAAGGCCGTGATTGCGGCAGAGGTGCTTTCCATACCGGATTTTTCCCTCGGCTACGAAATGATGAATGCGAAGTACTACCTTGAGACCGAAAGATTGTTTGCCTATATTGCGGCAATCGTAGCTTTGAGTGTATTGTTCGAAAAGCTCGTGATGCGAGCTGCTTCCTATGCAGAGAAAAAGGCTGCGGTCAGACTGAAGGCACATGGGGAGGAAAAAGAGCAGGCCCTTGCACCGGAAATTCAGCTTTCCGGCATTTCGAAGAATTATGAGAATAAATCGGTATTAACCGATATGACGATAAAATTTGAAAGCGGTACGGTCACAGCGGTTTCGGGACCGTCGGGGCGGGGAAAAACCACTCTAGCCATGATTATCGCGGGGCTTGTTGAAGCGGACGCGGGGAAAGTTGAGATGCGGGGAGCCGCAGATGTGAAACTTTCATTTTTGTTTCAGGAGGACCGGCTTCTGCCGTGGCTGACTGTCTATGATAACATGGCACTCAGCAGGATTAACGATGCGGGGCATGAGCTTGATGCCCAGATACGCAGAACGGCGGAGGCACTGGAACTTACGGAAGTCCTCTTCTCCCTGCCTGCGGAGCTTTCAGGAGGCATGCGGCATAGGGTCGCTTTAGGTAGAACCTTCCTTTCAAATGCAAACCTGATGATACTGGACGAACCTTTCAGAGGCCTTGACGAAGAACTCAAGGAGCGCATTGTGCAGCGATTATGGAAAGAAACCACAAAGGGGAAGACGGTTATCTTGATTTTGCACAACAGCGGAGATTGTGAAAAATTATCGGAAAAGGTTGTTTTGATATGAAAAATGTATTGTGGATTTTTAAAAGAGATATAACAAGGCTTGCCGGGAACTTTGTGGCAGTCATTGTTTCGATTGGGGTGTGCTTTGTTCCGGCATTGTATGCGTGGTTTAACATAGATGCAAACATGGATCCTTACGAAAACACCGCAGGGATACACATTGCCGTGGCAAACTGCGATGAGGGGACGCAGAACGAAGCGACGGGGAGCCTCAACGCAGGCGACAAAATCATTGAAAACCTGAAAAAGAACGATGCCCTCGGGTGGGTATTCACCGGAAGAAGTGAGGCGGTAAGCGGCGTGCGCGCGGGAGACTATTACGCGGCAATCGTGATACCGGAGGACTTCAGCGAGGATTTGGTAAGCATTCTTTCAGGCAAAATCGAATCCCCGCGGATTGAATATTATCTCAACGAAAAGAAGAATGCCATCGCACCGAAGGTGACGGATACCGGGGCAGCGACAATTCAGCAGCAAGTAGACGAAACTTTTGTCTCGGTGGCATCGGAGGCAGCGGTTGAAGCCCTGCAGGAAGCGGCGAAAAAGGCAAGTAATGATGCATCGCAATTAAACGATAATTTGCCGCGAAAGATGACAAAGGCATCGGAAAAGATTGAAAATGCCGAAATTTCGCTGAAAAACAATTACCGAACCCATACACAAAACCGTGCAAAAATTGCAAAATCCGAGGCAGTGCTCAGCAGCACGGGAAAAGCAGCCCAATCGGCTTCCCGCAGCCTGAAACTCACAAAAGACCCATTGGCTGTAAAATTGGCGGAAAGTCTTGACGGAATGCAGCCGTCGTTTGCAAAAATGCACAGGCTGCTTACACAAACCGAGACGGCTTTGAACCGGTCCTCGGATGCCATAGAGCAGACAGCCGATATTTTGGGAAAGGCTGAAGACAGAATCGACGGAGTCAGCGAGGATTTGTCTGCGCTTTCGAGTGCGGCAATCTATACTTCGCTTAGGCAGCTTGCAGACGGAAGTTTCTTAAATACAGATGAAATTTCGCAATTCATTTCCTCTCCGGTCAATGTGAAAACGGTAAGCCTTTACCCCGTAAAGAATTACGGAACGGCAATGACCCCGTTTTATACGAACCTGGCACTTTGGGTCAGCGGCATTGTTTTAATATCGGTCTTGAAGATGGAAGTTGACCGCGACGAAAGGCTGAAAAATCTGACAGCAAGCCAGGCATATTTCGGTCGGTGGATGACGTATATGCTGTTTGCGTTTATTCAGGCGGCCATTATCTGTGCGGGGGATATTTTGATCTTCGACGTTCAATGCGAGAATTTTCCGGCGTTCTTTGCGGCGGGGATTCTGGCATCGTTTGTCTATGTCAATATGATATATGCCCTCGCGATTACATTTAAACATACCGGCAAAGCAATCTGCGTTCTGCTGGTCATTCTGCAGATTCCGGGTTCTGCAGGAACCTATCCGATTGAAATGACCCCGGGATTTTTCAGGGCACTGCACCCGCTGCTTCCGTTTACTTATGGGATAAACGCAATGCGTGAGGCAATGGCGGGCATGTACGAAAACTATTATTGGAAATACATGCTTTTCTTAGCACTTTTCCTGCCTCCGGTATTTATAATCGGACTTGGAATCCGGCCGCTCATGCTGAACCTGAACAGAATGTTTGACAAAAAGCTCGAAGAAACCGGCCTGATGATATGCGACGAAAACGGCATGACACGGGAAAGAGTGAGGCTTTCGACGCTTCTTGCGATTTTGAACGGGCAGGAAAGTTTTCGCACGAAAATGATGGAAAAGGCCGAAAAATTTGAAAAAAATTATAACAAACTCAAGTTGTCCGGAATCCTCCTGATACTTGTGCTGCCTTTGATTTTCCTCGTTTTGATGTTCAGCGTAAGCTCGAAGATGGTCTTTTTGGCGCTGTGGATTGTCTCAATTGTAGGGGTGGTGCTCTACCTTACGATCGTCGAATTTGTACATGATAATCTGGAAAGAAAACTTCGCTATGCATCCAAGAGCAGAGACGAGCTTTTAAACTCATTGAAAGGGAGGGTGTAAGGCATGGTAGATAAAAAAGGCTCTCTCAATATATGTAAAATTATCAAAGGCGACTTTGATAAAATACGAAACAACACCATCGCATGGATTGTGATAATCGGACTGACCATCGTGCCGTCACTTTACGCGTGGTTTAATATTGCCGCAAGCTGGGATCCGTATTCGAACACGGGAAATCTGAAGGTCGCTGTGGCGAGCGAAGACATCGGCTATGAGGGCGATTTGACATCTATGAATCTGAATATCGGCGACAGGGTCCTCTCTTCCCTGCGTGAAAACGATGCTTTAAACTGGGTCTTCACAAGCAAAGAGGACGCAATCCAAGGAGTAAAGGACGGTTCTTACTACGCGGCTTTGGTCATTCCGAAAAGCTTCAGCCGCGACATGATGAGCTTTTTCACACCGGATGTGCACCGTTCGGAACTGATCTATTTTCTGAATGAAAAAGAGAATGCGATTGCACCGAAGATAACGGATAAGGGCGCAAGTGCGGTAAAAAACCAAATTGATGCGGTATTTGCCCGCAGCGTTGCGGAAATCGTATTTGAAATTGCAAGCGGCATATCTTCTTTGATGGAAAAAGGCGATGCAGACAAATACATGAATATTTTCTTGCATAATTTCGAGGCGGCGGGTGCGGAGATTTCGCAAAATGCGGAGTTACTGGAAACCTATGCGCTTCTTACCGATTCGCTGGCGGACATTGAAGTGACCGCAACGGAACTTGCCGGCGATATGACGCAAAATGCAGGAAATACGCAGCAGCTCCTTGCCGAAGCATCCGGCAGAGTAAGTGAAACGGCGGCGGAAATCGAGAAAATCGGAAGAGAAATCATGCGTGCACTCGATGAAGCAGCGGGTGCCTGCGACAGCATTGCGGCAGATCTTGA
>ERZ773148.1149-NODE-1149-length-22449-cov-20.853398_pt1 | contig 22449 bp, 21 predicted proteins | sample MGYA00580846_ERZ773148 | MGnify/ENA primary metagenome ERZ773148 (study PRJEB29015, sample SAMEA2737879) | human gut metagenome | biome: human gut; feature: human-associated habitat; material: faeces | place: China | collected 2012 ... | reverse complement strand
CATCAGCATAGATTCGGCTACCGTAAGCGTTTCATAACCTGTAGACCACAAAAACACATAATAGATAAAACCTCCCGTTATAAGCGTCGTTAGCAATACTCCCACTGTTGCAAGGACAACTCCTTCTGTGGCTATCGGCTTGATCTCGGACATTTTAGTATCCATACCACCGGAAAACAGGATGATACTCAACGCCAACATGCCTATGAACTGTGCTGCACTGGGATTGCTGAACTGAATGCCTAAGCCGTCGCTGCCGAACAGCATTCCGACACCTAAAAAGAGAAGCAAGGCGGGAAGGCCGAAACGGAAACCGGCTTTACCGGCAATAATACTGAAGAAAAAGATAATCGAAGCAACCAACAGGATTGCTTCCGGATTCTCGAAGATTTGTAATTCGTGGAACATAGGCTGATAATAACGGTTTACTCTATACTTTGTCACTTCAAAGTAAAGAAAAAATAACGATATGCACAACAGCTTAACACTTAAAAGACAAGGTTATCTACTGACTAATAAATATATTCACTATATTTGTGCTGATAAAATTAACGCTATGATTAAAACAAATCTATTCCTACTATTGTTCGTTCTCCTCGCGGGAACTTCGTGCAATAGACAGCAACATTTCATTTCGGACGATACGTTCCGCGCCGAAGTGGAGAATGACTTCCGGGCAAAGCAGGCCGCTCTGCCGGACGGAAACCTTTTTTCAGTCTTTAACCAAAAGATGGCGTCCGACCCAAAGTAGCGCCGCGATTATTGCGCCCAGCAGGAATATCTGCACGATTATGTTGAACGGGGCGGGCAGCGCCGCCGCAAGGGAGGATATCTGCCGCGCGAAAAACACCACCAATATGAATATAAGGAGCAGCACAAAATCAAGCCTTGCCGAATTGCCCCGTCTTTGGGCGGTTTGTTGATACATTATTCGCCTTCCCTTTCGCCAAGCCGCTTATTCATTGTTTTTTCAACGGCGTTTATTATGTTTTCGTAGCCCGTGCAGCGGCAAAGATGCCCGCTTAAAAGCTTTTTCAGCTCGTCGCGCGTATAGCGGCGGCCGGATTCGAGTATCTCCACCGCGGTCATTATGAAGCCCGGCGTGCAGAAGCCGCATTGAACGGCCGCTTCGTCAATAAACGCCTGCTGAATGTCCGATAGTTCGCCGTTGGGGCCAAGCAGGCTTTCAAGCGTGCGTATGCTCTTTCCGTCCGCCCATACGGCAAGGTATATGCAGGAATTGTAGCATTCCCCGTCTATTATAACGTTGCATGCGCCGCATTCGCCTACCTCGCAGCCTTTTTTGACCGATGTAAGGCGAAAATCGTTGCGCAGCATATCCGTAAGCGAAGCGCGCACGTCAACCATTGTTTCCGTGTATTCGCCGTTTATGGTGCATTTTACAAGCTTTGTCTGTGCCATTATATTTCACCCCCGCTAAGGCGTATCGATTCCGTGAGCGCGCGCTTTGCAAGCTCGTGCGCCAAATGCAGCCTGAATTCCCGGCTGGCGCGCCAGCTGTCGCGCGGGTTGATGTCCTGTATGGCGGCGCCGGCAAACGCGGCAACGGTTTCGCCGCAAACGGGCTTGCCGCGCACGGCTTCCTCCGCGGCAGGTGCGCGCATGGGCACGGGGCCCGCCACGCCGTATGCAATGCGTGCGCCGAGTATAGTCGCTTTATCATCGCTCAGCTTAACGTTTACCGAGCAGCCAAGCGTTGCTATGTCCATGGCGTTTCGCATGGCATATTTTATATAATGCCCCTTATAGCCCGAATAGCTTTCCTTTTTTATAAGTATTGCCGTAAGCAGCTCGGCGGGGCGGAGCGCCACCCTGCCCGCGCTTATATAATATTCCTTTATGGGGAGCTGCCTTACGCCCTCGGCCGAGGTAAGCTCAACTATTGCGTCCCATGCGTGCAGGGTGCTTGCGCTGTCCGCGCTGGTAACGCCGTTTGAAATGTTGCCGCCTATCGTGCCAATGTTTCTTATCTGCGGCCCGCCCACCATGTCCACGGCCTCTCCAAGAACCTTTATATGCTCGTTTATAAGCGGATCCTTAGTGATGTGCGAAAAGCTTGTGAGCGGAAGTATCCTCAGCGTCCCATCCTCGTCCATGCTTATGCCACTCAGCGCGTCTATGCCGAATATGCTTATAAGCTCGCATCCGGCAAGCTTGCCTTCCCTAAGCTTTATAAGCACGTCGCTCCCGCCGGCGATTATCTTCGCCTCCGGGTGCTGCCGCATCAGCTCTATCGCTTCATTAACGCTGCTTGCTTCATACAGCGCCTTTATGTCATACATGCCCTGTCCCTCCTTATCAAATAAGCCCTTCTTCGCGGAAACGTTCAAACAATACATGCGGCGTGAGGGGGGCCGTGTCTATCTCTACGCCCGTTGCGTTCAGCACGGCGTTGCGTATGGCGGGCGCGCCGCTGGTCGCGGGCGGCTCGCCCAGCGCCTTTGTGCCGTATGCGCTGGTGGGCTCGTAGTTTTCAACGAACCGCGCCTCAAGATGCGGATGATCCATTGTGGTGGAAAGCTTATAGTCCAGCAGGTTGTTGTTCAGCGGCCTGCCGGTTTTTTTATCGTAAAGCAACTGCTCGCTCAGCCCGTAGCCTATTGCCATGCTCATGCCGCCGTGCACCTGCGCCGCGGCAAGCGCGGGGTTTATAAGCCGCCCGCAGTCATGCACGTTTATCATGTTCACAAGCTTAACCTTGCAAAGCGGAATGTCCACCTCCACCTCCGCAAAGGAGCAGCCGAACGAATACGCGTTGGATTTTACCTGATATGTGCTTTCGGCTGTGATGTGCCGGCTGTGGTCAAGGCTGTAAAGCGCTGTTGTCGCAAGCTCGGCAAGGCTCATAAGCCGCCTGCCGTTCTTTATGTTTACTATATAGCCGTCCTCAATGTCCAAATTGTGAACCGTCATGCGGGTAAGCCCGTGCGCGTAGCTCAATATGCGCTCCTTCATTATGCGCGCCGTCTGCTGCACGGCAAACCCGCCCACGTAGGTTTGGCGGCTGGCGTATGCGCCCGTGCCGAAGGGGGTAACGTCCGTATCCTGGGCGGAGATTATATGCACCTTTTCAAGCGGAATGCCCAGCTCCTCCGCCGCCATTTGGCTGAAGGCCGTGTCCGCGCCCTGTCCTATTTCGGTTTCGGCAAGCTGAAGCTGCACACTTCCATCCTGATTGAGCACCATGCGGCAGGACGAGCTTTCAAGCGAAATGGGCCAAACGGCGGTATTGTACCAGAAAACGGCCATGCCTATGCCGCGGCGAATATCGCCCGTGTCGTGCGAAAATTCCTCCAGCTTGCGCTCGTAATCGATATACTCCATGCCCTTTTTGATGCATTGATTAAAGCTGTCGAAATAATTCTCGTTCTTTGAAAAGCTGTCCCTGTAACCAACCTCCATTAGGTTCATCTGCCGTAGCGTCAGCGGCGGTATGTTCAGCCGCCTTGCAATATCGTCCACGTGGCTTTCCATTGCGAACATCATCTGCGGAATGCCGTAGCCGCGCATTGCGCCGCCGGCGGCTATGTTTGTGTAAACGGTATAAGCGTCCCCCTTGCAGGCGCCGCGGTAACGGTAAAGCTGCCTGAACGCGCCCGCGCCCTTTGCGCAGATGCTGTGCCCGTGGCTTGCATACGCGCCCTGATTGGAATACGCTTCAAGCCTGCCCGCAACGAATGTTCCGTCCGCGCGGACGTGGGACACGATATGGTAGCGTATCGCGTGGCGCACGCGGTTGCTTGCAAACGTTTCCTCGCGGCTCATGTCCAGCTTAACAAGCCTTCCGCCGAGCACCGTGGAAAGATACGCGCACAGCGGTTCATACAAAGCGTCCTGCTTATTGCCGAAGCCGCCGCCTATATAGGGCTTAACTATGCGCACGCTTCCCCAGTCCCGCCCGAGCGCCTGCCCGACTATGCGGCGGACGATGTGCGGTATCTGCGTGGAGCTTACAACGTTTATTTTGCCGGCCTCCTCATAGGCGTAGCATATATGGTTCTCGATATGGCAATGCTGCACGGTGGGCGTATTGTACCATTTGTCCACAACTATAAGCCCGGGTTCCTTTATGGCTTCGGCATAATTGCCGTCCTCATATGACGTATGGGCAAGTATGTTGTGGTCAAACCCTTCGTGCAGCTGCGGCGCGCCGTCCCGCATGGCCTCGATGGGGTCAAGCACGAAGGGAAGTTCTTCGTATTCAACCTTTATGGCGCGTATGGCCTGCGCCGCGCTTACCTCGTCCCGCGCGACCACCGCGGCCACATCGTCCCCGTAGTAGCGCACATGGCGGTTGAGCAGCAGTCTGTCCGCAACGTCCTGATGATGAGGATCCGTGCTCCAGGGATGCCCCGCCGTTGGGAAGGGAATATCCGGCACGTCAAAGCAGGTGACTATTTTCACCACGCCCTTTATCCTTTCGGCTTCGCTTGTATCTATGCTTTTAACATAGCCGTGCGCAATTGTTGAATGCAGCACCTTGGCGATAAGCGCGGACTTATCCGCAATATCGTCCGTATATTTGGCGCGGCCCGTAACCTTGTCCGGCGCGTCCACGCGCGTTACGCTCTGTCCTATAATGCCCATGGGGCTTACTCCTTCCCGCCAAAGCGGCGTTTATCAGTTGTATTTTATAAATTTGAAATTCACCGCGTCAAAAAGCCCCTCGTCCGTAAGCTTAACGGCCGGTATAACGGGCAGCGCCATGAAGGAGAGCGCGATGAGGGGATCGCTGTCCCGCTTGGCGCCGAGGGAATAAAGCGCATCGAGCAGCGCCTGCTGGATTTCAAGCACGTCGTTCACGGGCGCGGCAGTCATAAGCCCGGCTATGGGCAGCGGCAGCCTTGCAAGCACCACCCCGCGGCTTACCACGCTGTATCCGCCGCCGCATTCCCTGAGCGACTCTATCGCCATGAGCATATCCTCGTCGTTATCGCCCGCAACTACCAAATTGTGGCTGTCGTGCGCAACGGTTGAGGCCACCGCCCCGTGCTTTATGCCAAGCCCTTCCAGTATGCCAACGGCCATGCTGCCGGTCGCGTGGTGCCGCTCTATAACCGCAAGCTTCACCATGCCGCTGCCGGGTATGAAGCAGCCGTTTTCGTCCCGCTCCACATCGCGGTACACAAGCTCCGTAACAAGCTGATGCGGTATCATCTTTATTACCGGCGCGCTGACGTGGCACTTCAATGCAAGGTCATACTTTGAAATTTCGGGCAGGCGAACGCTGTTGAACACCTGCGGCGGCAGTATGGGCGAAGGTATCTGCTCCTCTCCCGTATACGGTCTGCCGAAGCGGCTAATCACCTGCTTCACTTTGAAATCCTTCAAATCCTCAAGCAGCACCATGTCCGCCTTGTACCCCGGGGCTATCGCGCCCACGCCGCGTATGCCGTATGCGCGGGCGGCGTTATAGGAAGCCATCTTTATTGCTTCTATCGGGTCTATTCCCGCGGCCACTGCCATGCGCGCGTTCGCGTTTATGTGCCCTTCGCGGCGTATATCCTCAATATGCTTATCGTCCGTGCAGAACATCATGTTCCGCGTGGGCAGCTTTTCCTCGGCTATGCGGCGCAAAACGCCGTCCATATTATTGGCGGCGCTTCCTATGCGCAGCAGTATGTTCATGCCCGTTGCAAGCTTCTGCTTGACTTCTTCATATGTTGAGCATTCATGGTCGCTGAACGCGCCCGCAACGCGGTATGCGTTAAGCCCCATGCCTTCAAGCATGGGTGCGTGGCCGTCTATGGGCCGCTTATCAAAAAGCCTTAGCTTATCCAGCATTTCCTGGCTGCAATTTATAACGCTGTTCGCGTCCATAACCTCGCCCAGGCCCAGTATGCGGCTTTTGTGCATGAACTGCTCCATGTCCTCCGCAACCAGCTTTGCCCCGCTGTGCTCAAACGGCGTTGCCGGCACGCAGGAGGGCAGCATGAAAAGCACCCTCAGCGGCAGCTCGTCGGTCAGCTTATACATGGCGCGTATGCCCGCCGCGCCCGCAACGTTTGCAATTTCGTGCGGGTCGGCAATAACGGTTGTTGTGCCGTGGGGCATTATAACCTTCATGAAGGAGGAGGGTATTACCATGCTGCTTTCTATGTGCACATGCGCGTCTATGAAGCCGGGCGCAAGGTACGCGCCGCCGGCGTCTATTTCGTTTTCGCCGCTGTAACTGCCAACGCCTATTATAACGTCCTCGTATACCGCCACGTCCGCGCGAACAATCTCGTCCGTAAAAACGTTCACAACGTTCGCGTTTTTTATAACCAGCGTGTTCTTCCCTTCGTACGCCGCGCGTATCAGCTCACTCTGCCTCATGGTGTCCCCTTCCGATTTTAATATTGATATTTAAGCTTGGCGAATATCAGCCTGCCCGCCGCGGTTTGCAGCGCGCTTGTGACAATAACGTCAACATCCTCGCCAACGAAGCGCCTGCCGCCGTCAACAACTACCATTGTGCCGTCGTTAAGATAGCCCACGCCCTGGCCCACTTCCTTGCCTTCTTTAACTATGTTCACGGTCATCTCCTCGCCCGGGAGCACAACGGGCTTTAGGGCGTTTGCAAGCTCGTTTATATTGAAAACAGGCACGCGCTGCACGCCCGCCACTTTGTTCAGATTATAGTCGTTCGTGACCACAACGCCGCCCATGTCGTAAGCAAGCTTTATAAGCTTGGCATCAACCTCGGCAATGTCCTCATAATCGGTATCCACTACCTTTATGGGAATGTTCTGCTCCTTCTGCATGCGGTTGAGTATGTCCAGCCCGCGCCTGCCGCGGTTGCGCTTCAATGAATCCGCGCTGTCCGCAATGTGCCTAAGCTCCGCCAGCACGAACGCGGGAACAATTATCTGCCCTTCAAGCATGCCGGTTTGGCAAATGTCCGCAATGCGCCCGTCTATTATTACGGACGTATCAAGCACCTTGGGACGTGCGGCGGAAGAGGATTTGCTCCCTTTGCCCGGGCGGCGGAACCACGAAGGCAGATTGACCTCTCCCCTGCGCTTCAATACCTGCGCGCAGCCAAGATAGCCGCACGCGCAGTAAAGCGCAACGTTTATAATCGTGCCTATGAGCCAAGGGAGATTTGCCGTGAGCGTGCTTAAAAGCAGCGCTATCACAAGCCCAACTATAAGCCCCACCGCGCCAAGGAAAATATCGGATAAGGACATATCGCTCATGCGGGCTTCCGCTGCGCCCACTGCCTTTGAAAAGCCGGATATAATGCGCGGGGATAAAATATAAAATATGATTGCAAATATGATTGCCGCCGCAATATACACCGCTTCGTGCAAAGGCAGGCGATTCATCATCGCCAGCAATTTGTCCGCCCCTGCCGTGGCCGCAAGGCCGATGAGCGCGCCCGCTATCGCAATAATGATGCGGGCGAATTTTTTAGCCAAGTTATATTACCTCCTGTACAGCTTATTTAATTCATTATTATATAATAGAAGCGTCCCGCTGCATATGGATAAATTTTGTCCTTCGCGGGAATTTATCAGCTTATTGCGCCGTACACTTCTTCCTCCGCGCAGCCTATGCATAAAAGCTCCTCCCTCAGCAGGCGCATTGTAAGCGAAAGCATTTTCTGTTCGCTTGCGCTGAGCCCCTTTTCCTGCTGCTTATGCTTGAGAAATATAAAAACGTCCGCAATGCCGTATATGCCGCCGCTCCTCAGCCGGCTGCAATTTTCGCGGTAGCGGCGGTTCCAGTTCCCGCTTTGGGAGGCCCCCGTGCTCGCCACGCCGGAAATGATGTAGCGCATTACCCTTTCGCTCTCTTCCCTTGTTACCGGCCGCCTCAGCCCGATTTTCTCCGCTGTTTCAACCGGCACCATCGCGCTTACGCGGCCCGAATCGAATTTGAGCAAATAATACCGCGCGTTAACGCCAAGCACCCTGCGCTGCTCAATTCCTTCTATTTCCCCTATGCCGTGCATGGGGTAGCATATTCTTTCGCCTATGCAAAACATAGCATTCCTTCCCTTCTCCGCATGTATACGGAATAAAACGGCACGCATTCATGTTCGTTCTTTGATTGACCGACATAAAAATTCTTTTGTTATCTTGCATTTTATTTTATCATCATTTCCTGCGCCGTGTCAAAGAAAAATGCCTGTTTTGCCTATAATTTTCGTTGAAAAGGGAGCGGAGCGGCTGCGGCTGCACGGCGTGTCCGCATATGACGTACAATTGTGGCGGCCTTCGGTTAAGGCGCTCTCAGCCAAAGGATTGCGGTGAAGCGGGCGTGCATTATGCAAGTGCGCGGGCGTTATGCATAAGCGCGCGGCGGTGTGGATAATGTGGAGAAAAGCAAAAAAAGGGCGTATTGCGCCGCAAACGTGTGGATAACTATGTGGATAATGTGGACAACTGCTGTGTATAGCTATATTGATATGCAGGATGATGGCATAAATATGACATCGGCCGGCCGAAAACATGCCGCCTAAAAAATATTCGGCCCCCATAAAAAAGCATAAGCGGCGGTTAAGAAGCATACTTTTATTATGAGGTGATGTTATGGCAAGGCGAAATTCGGCGCGCGGAATGCACAAAACCGTCCGCCTGTTAGCGACAGGCTTGGCCGCGCTGATACTATGCGGCGGAATGGTGCTGCTGTTCGTTCAAAAGGAGCGCGCGGCCGCAAACGCGGCGGGCGAGCCAACTGCGGAACCGATTGCGCCCACGCCCGCGCCGCGCTTCACGGTGGTGATAGACCCCGGCCACGGCCTGCCGGACGGCGGCGCGACCGGCATGGATACGGGCATTGCGGAGGAAGGCATAAACCTGAATTATGCCATGGCGCTCAGAGATGAGCTTAGTGCGCTGAACATTGCCGCCGTACTGACGCGGGAGGATGAAAACGCGCTCAATGCGGACAAAAAGAAGGACATGGCGGCGCGGCGGGACATAATAAACTCCGCCGGTGCGGCTGCGGTTATAAGCATACATATGAATAAATTCGGCGACAGAAGCGTATCCGGCCCCATGGCGTTTTATATGAAAGGCTCTGCTGAAGGGGAAAGGCTTGCAAAATGCGTATTGGACGGCGTTTGCGGCGCGATAGGCAGGCCGCTGCGCCACGTTAACCCGAGCGATTATTATATAATAAAAAACAGCGAACCGCCCTCAGTAATACTTGAATGCGGGTTCCTGTCCAATGCCAATGACGAAGCGCTGCTGCAAAACGAAGAACATATGCGGGCCATGATGAAGGGCGCGGCGGAGGGGATATTGAAATATGTTGAAGCAGCGGAGGAAAAAAGCCAATAAAAGGGCCCGGGTCTAAAAAACGGGCCGAAAGGAAAAAATCAAGCCTGCTGCTTCACCTTTTCGTGGCGAAGCCTGTGCGCAAGCGTGTAGAGAAATTCCTTTGAGCCCGGCGGACATTTTTCACGATTGACAAACAATTCGTTTAATCGGTCTTGGTTGCCGCGCGACCAAATGGCATATATTTCCTCGCGTATGTTACGTTCAACCCTGGGAGGCACCATGTTTAACCGCTCCGCAACATAGGGATATAAATTGGCGGTTGCACACATGACGTCATCGTGCTGCATAATGAATTCGAGCGCCGTGACCATTTGAATATACCCTTGCCTCCCGGCGGGGGCTCCAAGCTCCAAAAGCTCGGATTCTATATCCAATCGCTTCATTGTTTCCTCCGATTCTTAACAACAACTGGGGTGATTATAGTGAAGAAATGTAAATATGTCTGTGATGCAGTAACATAAATCGGCCATTTTTTCTATTCCTCAAAAGCCCAAAAAATGCTTAAAACAGAGGATGTTATAACGCTATAAGAAAAAAGTATCGGCAGAGTTGTAAAGAAGGTCGCTAAGAAAAATTAATAACTGAAGTTATTTTAAGCCGCTATTGCATATATTGCGCATGTTATAGTATAATATGCTGCAGCGCTTTTGAAGGGCGCGACATGCGAAAGGAGAACGCAAAAATGGACGAGAGCGATGCCGAAGCGCCCAGCCCTGTTCCGTTACAATCGCATATAGCTGAAAATGTGAAAGGTCATACCTCCCGCGCCCGTTATGATTTTTATACGGGCGTTATGCGGCATGGCTTTTTTGCATAAATAAAATCATATTATTTGGAGGAATCAAAACCAAAATGGAAGACGACCCGCTTATAGGACTATTGCTGCTGCAGCTGTTCTTTATTCTGCTCAACGCCGTGTTCGCGTGCGCTGAGATAGCCGTGCTTTCGGTGAACGAGGTTAAACTGAACAAGCTTGCGGCGGAGGGCGACAAACGCGCCGCGCGACTAAGCCGCCTTACTTCCCAGCCCGCGCGCTTTTTGGCTACTATACAGATATCCATCACCCTTGCCGGCTTCTTAGGCAGCGCATTTGCCGCGGATAACTTTGCCGACAGGCTGGTTGAAGCCGTGCAGTCAACAGGCGTGAACATAAACGCGCATCTTCTCAACAGCATAAGCGTTGTTGTAATAACGCTTATACTCAGCTTTTTCACCCTTGTTTTCGGCGAGCTTGTGCCCAAGCGCCTTGCCATGAAAAAGGCCGAAAGCATTGCCCTTGCATTGAGCGGAGTGATATCGTTCATATCCGCCGCGTTCAGGCCCATAGTATGGCTGCTTACGGTAAGCACCAATCTTGTGCTGAAGCTGCTTGGCGTTGACCCCAACGAGGAGGACGACGAACTGACAGAGGACGAGATACGCATGATGATAGACGCGGGCAGCGAAAAGGGCGCCATAGAGGAAGGCGAAAAGGAACTGCTGCAAAACGTGTTCGAGTTCAACGACATTGCGGCGGAGGATATACTTACCCACAGGACAATGGTGGATATGCTTTGGACCGAGGAAACGGACGCGGAATGGGAAACCACGATAAAGGAGACCAACCATTCGCATTATCCCGTTTGCGGGGACACTGCGGACGATGTTGTTGGCGTGCTGAAGGCGCGCGACTATTTGAAGCTTACCGACCGCACGCGCGAAAGCGTTATGAAAAACGCCGTAAGCCCCGCGCTGTTCGTGCCGCTGAGCGTTAAGGCGGACGATCTTTTCCGCGAAATGCGCCGCACGCGCAACCACTTTGCCGTGGTGCTCGATGAATACGGCGGAATGAGCGGCATAGTTACCATGAACGACCTTGTGGAGCAGATAGTGGGCGATATTGACGATGCGGATTCAGAGGAGGCCATAATACCCATGGGCGGCGGCAAATACTCCGCCGGCGGGCGCGCCGCGCTTGAGGACATAGGCGAGCTTTTCGGCATGGAGCTGCCCACGGACGAGTTCGATACCATAGGCGGGCTTATATTCTCCGCATTCGATGTCATACCCGAGGACGGCAGCCGCTTCTCCGTTTCCGTATGCGGCATCCATGCGGACGTTGACAAGGTTGCGGAACACAGGATAGTACACTGCGTTATATATAAGGAGGAAAAGCAGGACGCGGAAGGCGCGCCGATTGCGTCATAAATATTAAAATGTTACATAATTTTGATGCTTCTATCCATAATAATGAACGAATGTGAAGCTTGGCCTCAGGCTATTGCATTGGGGCAAAAGCGGACTATAATATAAGCTGTACCGCGAAGGAAAGGGCGATGGGCCCCGGATGGAGCGGCACGGCAGGCGGCCCGATAAGGGCCGGCCGAGAAATAAAAAATTTACCTTATGGAAGGAAGTAGAAATATTATGTTACCGATGATTTTTGGAGAAAACCTTTTTGATGACCTGTTTAACGATGCGTTTGAACGCAGCATGTGGAACACCGACAAGGCTCTGTACGGCAAGCGTGCTTCCCAGCTGATGAAGACCGACGTACACGAGACCGAAGAAGGCTACGAGCTGAACGTTGACCTGCCCGGCTTCAGCAAGGACGAAATCAACGTTGAGTTGAAGAACGGCTACCTTACCATCAGCGCCGCCAAGGGGCTGGATAAGGAAGAAACCGACAAAAAGACCAAGCGCGTCATACGTCAGGAGCGTTACAGCGGCAGCTGCCAGAGGACCTTCTACGTTGGCGACATAAAGAGCGAGGACGTGAAGTGCAAGTACGAAGCCGGCGTGTTGACAGTCAACCTGCCCAAGTACGAGCAGAAGAAGCTTGCCTCCGCCAGCACCATCGCCATCGACTAACACTAAAACAAACGCACAGCCGTGCGCGGGTAACCGCGCGCGGCTTGTTTTATTCTTCCGCAGGATATGGTAAAATAGCATAAGGAAGTATCCCCTCACGGTGGCATGCGGCGCGATATCCAACATTTCGGCATAATAAGTTGGATGTTGCAGGGCGAAAAGTTGGATGTTTGAGGGGTAAAAGTTGACTGTTAAGCAATTTAGTAAAAAGATAAACTATAAAAAAAGGAGACAGACACCATGAAAAACGAAAGCGCAAAGAAACTGCTGGACTTCATGAAAAAGAGCCCCACAAGGTATCAGGTGGTGGCGAACTTTGAGGCCATGCTGAACGAAAAGGGCTACGAAAAGCTGTATACGGAAAAGCCGTGGCGGCTTGAGCGCGGGGGCAAATACTATGTTTCGCCCAACGGATCGAGCATAATGGCGTTCCGCATCCCCGCCGAACCCACCGCGGGCTTTATGCTTTCCGCCGCGCACAGCGACTCACCAACCTTTAAGATAAAGGATAATCCGGAAAAGGCCGGCGCGCATTATGTGCAGCTTACAACCGAACGCTACGGCGGCGCGCTCATGTCCACGTGGTTCGATCGTCCGCTTTCAGTTGCGGGCCGCGTGCTTGTGCGCGGGGAGAACGGCCGCATAGCGACCAAGCTTGTCAACGTTGACCGCGACCTTTTGATAATACCCAACGTTGCCATACACATGAACCGCAACGCCAACAACGGCTTTGAAATAAAGGCAAATGTGGACACGCTGCCCCTTTTCTCAGACGAAAACGGCAAGGGTAAATTCATGCAGGTGGTGGCGGACAGCCTCGGCATAAGCGCAGAGGACATAATAGGCCACGATCTTTACCTTTACAACCGCATGGCCCCCACGTTCCTCGGCAGGGATGATGAGTACATTGCCTCCCCCAAGCTGGACGACGTGGAGTGCGCGTTCGGCTGCATGGAGGGCTTTATAAACGCGGCCGAGAGCGGCAGCATACCCGTATGCTGCGTGTTTGATAATGAGGAGACCGGCAGCTCCACCAAGCAGGGCGCGGCTTCCAACATTCTGCGCGACCTTCTGCGCCGCATAGCGCTCAACCTTGGCAAGAGCGAGGAAGAATACCTTGCCATGGTTGCGCAGAGCTTCATGGTATCGGCGGACAATGCCCATGCGCAGCACCCCAACCACCCCGAATATTCGGACGGCGACAACTGCCCCTACATGAACAAGGGCATAGTGATAAAGTTCAACGCCAACCAGAAATACACTACCGACGGCGTATCCGCCGCGTTGTTCCGCCGGGTGTGCGCGGAGGCGGGCGCGCCGGTGCAGGTTTTTGCCAACCGCTCCGATATGGCGGGCGGCGGTACGCTGGGCAGCATTGCAAACACAAAGGTTGCCGTAAGCACCGTGGACATCGGTCTGCCGCAGCTTGCCATGCATTCATGCTACGAAACCGCGGGCGCGGAGGACATAGACAGCCTTGTCAAGGCCATGACCGCCTTCTATTCCAAAACCCTCACCGTTGAAAACGGCGAATACGGAATATAAGCGCGCTTACGCGCGTAAGGCGGATTGTCTGAGGGGTTGAGATAAACAAAAGAGAAGGGAGTTTCTTTATAACCTTTTTTGCAGGGGGGCCGGGGAAGATTTCGATTTCTCCCCTTAGGCCCCCCTGCACCCCCCGTAACCCCATTGAAACGATCGCTCCGCGAAGGGGTACGGCACTGTACGCCGAGTTTGCACTGCACCAAAAGCCTCCCTGTCGAGGGAGGTGGATGCGAGCAAAGCGAGCAGACGGAGGGAGTAAACCACGGTCGCGGCTTTCAAGTCTCTTTATTATATTGCACAAACAAAAAAGCCATCCTTTGGATGACTTTTTCTTTTGGTGCGGTCAATGAGACTTGAACTCATACGGTTGCCCATACGCCCCTCAAACGTACGCGTCTGCCGATTCCGCCATGACCGCATCTTTGCGAACCGCAAGAGATATTATAACGGCTGTCGGCACGATTGTCAATCCCTGCTTTTTGCGTATACGCCAAAATTTTTATATTTTTTTGAGAGGATGCTGATGTATAATAGAGCCATGAAAAGAATGATTATATTTTTATTGTGCATAATGCTTGCCGCGCTGCCGTGCGCGGGCTGCGCCCAAGCGGCGGACGATGTATGGATACTGTTCGTAAACGCCAAAAAGGGCGACGCGGCACTGATAAGCGCGAACGGCAAATTCTACCTTGTGGACACGGGGCGGGAGGAGAACGCGGACGCGCTGGTAAGCACGCTGAAGGAATACGGCGTTGATGAGATAGAGGGGCTGTTTTTGACGCACAGCCATAATGACCATACCGGCGGACTGAAGGCCGTTGCCGAGGCGTTCACCATAAGGGCGGCGTACCGCGCGGAATTTGCCGAAGCCAACAAAAAGGGGCAGGCGAAGCTGGACAAAAAGCTTGGCAAGGTCGGCCTTGAAAGCACTATACTCCGCGCGGGGGACAGGATAAGCCTTGGCGGCGACGCGTATGCAGAGGTGCTTGCGCCTACGGAGCTGAACGGGGACGACGATAACGACAATTCGCTGGTGCTTATGCTGCACGCAAACGGCCATAGGGCGCTGTTTACCGGGGATATGCAGTTCAGGGAGGAGCGGACGCTGCTCAGGCGCAACGCGGACGTTTCGGCAGACATATTGAAGGTGGGCAACCACGGCAACCCGGACGCAACGCTTGAGGAATTTGCGGATGCTGTCGGTGCGGGCATAGCCGTTATAAGCACGGATACCTCCGCCGATGCGGATTCCGCCAACGCGCGGGTGATTGCGGCGCTTGGGGAAGCGCAGGTATTTGTAACGGAAAACGATCCCATAGGCGTGATGATAGGCATGGGCAAAGATATAAGCGCAGGCTATGCCTCGATAGTGAATAATTATTAACGATGTTTTTGTAAAAATTGGGCTTGACAAGTCGAATCGAGGTTAGTATATTATATATAAAATTCCGGGGCGGCAAAAAGCCGCGGGAAAGGAGCGCAGCATGGCAAACGTATTGGCAAATGTTTTTGCGGCAATGGCGGCATTTTCTGCGCTCGTATACAGCACGAACGTTATGTTTGGCGTTCTCCTTATTATGGTAGGGCTGATTATAGTCAGCCTTATTAGCCTTATAGTCATTCTGATTAGGGGCGGGAGAGCTTGCCGTGCATAGCGCATAAAAATACGCTAAGAAATAAGGCGGTTCTCCCGATAAGAAAAGGAGAGCCGCTTTTGTTTTTTAAGAATTTTAAGTTTGCACAAAAAACGGAGGAAAGAAAAATGAAACGGGTTTTTGCAATGGTGATGGCGGTCGTTATGGCCGCGGTAATGTTCGCGGGCTGTTCGGCCGGCGGCAACAACAATGCTTCCAACAATTCCGGCGACGGCGAGACCATAAAGGTCGGCCTGCTGGGGCCGCATTCCGGTGAATACGCCGTATACGGACTGGGCGTGCGCAACGGCGCGGAGCTGTATTTCAAGAAGGTAAACGAGGCCGGCGGCATCAACGGCAAGCAGATAGAGCTGGTTATATACGATAACAAGGGCGACGATACCGAGGCCGTCACCGCGTTCACCAGAATGGTTGACGAAGGCGTTACCGCGCTGGTTGGCGACGTGCTTACCGGCAACACGCTGGCGGTAGTCGGCGAAGCGAACGCCGTGAATATGCCCATGATAACCCCCAGCGCGACTGCCGCGGCGGTCACCGTTAAAGAGGACGGTACTGTTTATTCCAACGTATTCCGCACCTGCTTCATCGATCCGTTCCAGGGCGAGAAGATGGCCGGCTTCGCCGCGGAAGTGCTGGGCGTAAAGACGGCGGCTGTGTTCGCGCAGACCGGTAACGATTATGCGCAGGGCCTTGCCGATGCGTTCAAGGCAAAGTGCGCCGAGCTTGGCGTTGAAATAGTTGCCGAAGAGGGCTATGCCAAGGGCGACGTGGACTACAAGAGCCAGCTGACCAACATAGCGGCCAAGAATCCCGAAGTTGTGTTCTGCCCCAATTATTATGAGGACGACGGACTCATCGTTACCCAGGCGCGTCAGGTCGGCGTAACCGGCACCTTCCTTGGCGGCGACGGCTGGAGCGGCGTAAAGAACTACGCTTCCGCCGATGTACTTGAAGGCAGCTACTATTGCTCCGGTTATGCCCCCGCCTCTACCGATGCGGTGAAGCAGTTTGAAGAAGAATTCGTTGCGGCCTACGGCAAGGACACGCTGAACATGTTCGCGGCCACCGCATACGACGCGGCAATGATAATGTGCGCGGCGCTTGAAAAGGCCGAAGAAACCGGCTATGCCCCCGCAAGCGAAGAATACAAGCAGGCCGTTATAGACGCCATAAAGGCCGAAGGCGCCAACGTTAAGGGCATCACCAGTGAAGGCGGCTATACCTTTGACGAGAACAACAACCCCATAAAGGACGCCGTAATCATAAAGGTGACCGGCGGCGAAGAAGTGTTCGACAGGATGTACTAAGCGCAAGGTGCGCATACTTAAAACAGGTTTCTCCATATGACATGCCCACCGCGGAAGGTTTATTGCCTTGACCTTTCGCGGTGGGACGCGGCGGGCAAGCGGGGCAAAAATAATCTCTTTCCATGCGCATGCTTTGGCGCAGGGCCCGGCTTGACCCGCCGCACTCCTTTATATATAAAGGAAACAAAGGCAACTATTTTGAAAGGTTTGCTCTATCGTTATGTCAGTATTCACTACGATAATAAAACAGCTTATAAACGGCCTGCAATCCGGCTCTATATACGCGCTGGTGGCGCTTGGGTACAGCATGGTATACGGAATAATAATGCTGTTGAACTTTGCCCATGGCGACGTGATAATGGTGGGCGCGTACATAGCATGGATGATGATGGCGCGCTTTGCCGCCAATCCCATAATAGCGCTTATTGCGGCGGTGATAGGCTGCACGGTGCTGGGCGTGCTGATAGAAAAGGCGGCGTATAAACCGCTCAGGCAGTCCCCGCGCATATCGCTGCTGATAACCGCAATAGGCGTTTCTTACTTTTTGGAAAACGTTGCGCAGCTTATATTCGGCGCAAATGCGCACGTTATACCCACTTTTATAGACGATACGCCCATACAGCTCGGCCAGATAGCCATACCGACCACCGCGCTCATAACCGTTGTAGTTGCGGGCATATCGATGGTTGCGCTGAACGTGCTTGTTAAAAAGACCCGCATGGGCAAGGCTATGCGCGCCGTAAGCGAGGACGCGGGCGCGGCGCAGCTTATGGGCATAAACATAAACAATACCATATCCTTCACCTTCGCCGTGGGCAGCGCGCTTGCGGGCATAGGCAGCGTGCTTTACTGCTGCGCCTATCCCAAGGCAACGCCAACTATGGGCTCCATGCTTGGCTTGAAGGCGTTCGTTGCGGCGGTGCTTGGCGGCATAGGCTCCATCCCCGGCGCAATGGCGGGCGGCTTCGCAATAGGCATTGCGGAGGCGCTTGTATCCTCCGCAGGGCTGAGCGAATGGAAGGACGGCGTTGTGTTCGCAATACTTATAGTGGTGCTGCTGGTCAAGCCCACGGGGCTTATGGGCCGGCCGATGACCGAGAAGGTTTGATGCAGGTGGCGAGTATGGACAAAAAACGGTTTACATTGCCCAACTGGGCGGCATATTTGATAAACGCGGCGCTGTTTGCGGCCTTTATAATCGGCGGCAACGCGGTGCTTTCAAGCGGGGCGCTGCCCGGCTTCATTACAAAGGTGGCCATGCTTATAGGCATTCAGGTAATAGCCGCGGTGTCGCTGAATATATCAACGGGCTACCTTGGTCAGCTTCCGCTGGGCCATGCCGGATTTATGGCGGTCGGCGCATATGCAAGCGCAATTTTTATGACCCGCACGGGCATACCCGCGCAGCTGGCATTCCCGCTGGGCATAGTAATAGGCGCGGCGGTGGCGGGGCTTTTCGGCGTGCTGATAGGCATACCGGCGCTCCGGCTCAAGGGCGACTACCTTGCCATAATAACGCTGGGCTTCGGGGAAATAATCCGCGTTGTGCTGCTGAATATAGACTCCGTGCTGGGCTTTAAGCTGACTAACGGCGCGGCGGGCCTTCAGGGCATACCCAAGACCGCAACGTTTGTGAACGCATGGCTCATGGTGGGGCTTACCTGCTTCCTTATCCACACGTTTATGAAATCCCGCCACGGACGCGCGGTGCTTTCCATCAGGGAAAACGAGATTGCCGCCGAATCCTGCGGAATAAACATAACGTATTATAAAACGCTGGCGTTCAGCCTGTCGGCGGCGTTTGCGGGCGCGGCGGGCGCGCTTTACGCCGGGTACCTTGGCATACTTAATCCTTCAAACTTCGGCTTCATGAAGTCGATAGAGATACTGGTAATGGTGGTTCTCGGCGGCATGGGCTCCATGGCGGGCAGCATTGTTGCGGCGATAGTGCTCACGGCGGCGCCGGAAGCGCTCAGGGCGTTTGACGATTACAGAATGATAGTATATTCGCTGCTGCTTATAGCTACCATGATATTCAAGCCGTCCGGACTGCTCGGCCGGTACGATTTCTCCATGAAGCGGATAATAGAAAAGTGCGTGAACGGGGAGCTGTTTGCTTCATTCAGGCGCGGCCGCGGGAAAGGAGCGGAGGAAGCATGAACAAGCTTGTGAAAGAGCCCAGCTATAACCTGATACCCGAAAGGGATCTGGGCAAGACCCCGATACTTGAATGCCGCCGCATAGGCATAGACTTCGGCGGACTCAGCGCCGTGGATGAATTCACCATCGCCATAGGGCGCACGGAGATTTGCGGCATAATAGGCCCAAACGGCGCGGGCAAGACCACCATATTCAATCTGCTCACCAATGTATACCGCCCCACGCGCGGCTCAATACTGGTGAACGGCGTGGACACGCTCGGCATGACCACGGACGAGGTAAACCGCCGCGGCGTCGCAAGAACGTTCCAGAACATAAGGCTTTTCAAGGACCTTACGGTTGAAGAAAACGTGCTGATAGGCCTGCATAATTCAATGAATTACTCCGTCGCATCAAGCATGCTGCGCCTGCCCAAATATTGGAAGCAGGAGAAAGAAGCGCGTGAGCGTGTGCGGGAGCTGCTGCACATATTCCATATGGAGAACATGACCGCGCAGCAGGCGGGCAGCCTGCCCTACGGCGCGCAGCGGCGGCTTGAAATAGTGCGCTCGCTGGCTACGAATCCGGGCATACTGCTGCTGGACGAGCCTGCGGCGGGCATGAACCCGTCTGAAACGGCGGAGCTGATGGAAACCATACGCAAAATAAGGGACGAGTTCCACATTGCCATAATGCTCATAGAGCACGACATGAAGCTGGTAATGGGCATATGCGAAGGCATAGCGGTGCTGAACTACGGTCGCATAATAGCAAAGGGCACGCCGGATGAAATAAGGAACAACCCCGTTGTTATAGAGGCGTATCTGGGCAAGGAGGACGAATAAAAATGGCTGCCATGCTTAAAGTGAACGATATTCACGTTTACTACGGAAAGATACACGCCGTCAAGGGCGTAAGCTTTGAGGTGAACGAAGGGGAGATAGTTTCCCTTATAGGCGCAAACGGCGCGGGCAAAAGCACCATACTTAAAACCGTATCCGGCCTGATGCATCCAAAGTCCGGCACAATAGAATTCATGGGCAAGGACATTGCGCACATGGAGCCGAACAAGATTGTTACCAAGGGGCTTGTGCATGTTCCCGAAGGCAGGCGCGTGTTTGCGCACATGAGCGTTATGGAAAACATAGAGATGGGCGCATACATACTGGGCAAGGTGCCCGAGGAAGCCGTTGAGGACGTGTTCACGCGGTTCCCGCGGCTCAAGGAGCGGCGCAAGCAGGAAGCAGGCACGCTTTCCGGCGGCGAGCAGCAGATGCTTGCCATGGCGCGCGCGCTCATGAGCAAGCCCAAGCTTATAATGATGGACGAGCCGAGCATGGGTCTATCGCCCATACTGGTTGAGCAGATATTCTCCATAATATATGAGCTTAGGGAAAGCGGCGTTACCATACTGCTTGTTGAGCAGAATGCGAACAAGGCGCTGAAGATAACAGACCGCGCGTATGTGCTTGAAACGGGCAAAATAACGCTCAGCGGCACCGGCAGAGAGCTGCTTGAAAAAGAAGAAGTCAAGAAGGCGTATTTGGGAGGCTAAGCGCGCTTACGCGCGCGGTGAAATCCTGCTGGCGCAGGGTGAAATTGCGCTGATGCGCAGTGAAATATGGCTCTGCCATGTGAAATCCGCCAAAGGCGGGTGAGCGCGTGAGATTGTAAAGCTATGGGGACGGGAAACCGTCCCCTTGTTTATGCCAAAAGTTTATAAGATGTGAAGTAGGGGCCGTCATTGGCGGCCCGCCCGTGGCTATGCTTTTTACGTCAACCCCTCAGACATTTCTCCAAGAAGGAGCTGGAAATTCGCTGCAAAGCGAATTTTCTGAGGGAGTTGAATTGTCTCCCCGCGAATAAATGAACCATTTGTTAAATTTCGCCTACATGGTGCAAATGCGTCGCCGTTCTGGTAAAATAATGCTGTAAAACTATTTTCGGATAAAGCGCGGCGTTTTTGCCGTGCGGAGGGGTCAATTATGCAAAAGAACGGAGGAGGTTTCCTCACGCGGATCATAAAGGGGCTGGCGATAGGCGTTGCGGCCATGCTGCCCGGCGCAAGTGGCGGCGTATTGGCCGTTGCCATGGGCGTATACCGCCCCGCGCTTGACGCTGTTACGGGCCTATTCAAAAGCTTTATGCCCTGCTTTATGTACCTTCTGCCGCTTGGCATAGGCGGCGTTGTGGGGCTTATAGGCACGGGACGGATTATGGAATCCATACTGGCGGCGTATCGCGTGAGCGCAATGTGGGCGCTGATAGGCATGGTGCTTGGCGGGATACCTTCGCTTATAGGCGAGGCGAACCGCCGCGGGTTCAAGCCGCGCTATCTTTTGGGCACGCTTGCGGGCGCGGCATTGATAGGCGGCACGGCGCTTTTGCAGCATCATCTGGGCGGGGGAGAGGCATTGCCCTTCAATGGCTGGACGGCTGCGCTCGGCGGCGCGCTCATCGGCCTCGGCACGGTGATCCCCGGCATAAGCACATCCTTCCTTATGATATACCTTGGCATATACGAACCGTTCCTTGCCGCGTTCAATTCGTTCAATATACCCATGCTGCTCTGCGCGGGGCTTGGGGCGCTGGCGGTGGTTGCGGCGCTTATCGCGGCGGTAAAGCGGCTGTTCGATAAGCACTACGGCTACGCTTACTACGGCGCGTTGGGGCTTTTGCTCACAAGCGTTGTGCTCATATACCCCGGGATAAGGAGCGGCTGGGCGCTGGCGATAGATGCGGCGCTGTTCGCAGCGTGCTTCATAATAACCTATTTCCTTTGCAAACTGCCCACCGGCGGCGAAAGCACCGACGCGGCGGATATATTTGCGGAAATTAAAAGCGCGAACAGGCAGAAGGAATAATGCCATATCGCGCATATATATAAATAATAATGCTTTACGGAGGTTACGAATGCTGAAAAGAACCGTTGCGCTGATGCTCTGCATACTAAGCGTATTTACCCTGCTTCCCGCGTTTTCAAGCGCGCAGACCCTCAGCGGCTGGACCAGCAAGGTGGATTACGACAATACCGACCCCAACAAATATTCAATAGAAATAGACCTTGTAAACCAAATAATAACCGTTTACGAGGGGCAGATAGGCGGCCGCATAGTGCTGCAAAGCCTTTGCACCACCGGCGATGCGGAGCATCAGACGGGAGCGGGCACGTTTAAGCTTGGCGATATGAAGGAACGCTTCGGCTATTTTGTGGCGTTCGGCCAGTATGCGCAGTATTGGACGCAGGTAGTGCGCGGAATATACATCCATTCCGTAATGTATAATTCAAAGAAGCTCACCTCCATGTCCCGCGGGGCATACAGAAAGCTGGGTCAGGCCGTGTCCCACGGCTGCGTAAGGGTGCTGCCGCACGTTGCGCAGTTTATATACTATAATTGCCCGCCGGGAACAACCTGCGTTATAAACCGCAAAAAGGCCGCCGATCCGGAGCTTGTAAAAAGGCTGAAGAAGGAGATTCCGGCATATGCGGATTATAAGCAGCCGGAGGATAACCGCGCGTATCCGCCGGAGATTCCCGCCGTTATAAAATACGACGGCACGCCCTTGCGCACGGGCTTTTCAAGAACCAAGGATACCACCGTTGCAACCCTTTCCCGCGGGGATAAGGTGATGCTGCTGCAGCTTGCTGCGGACTGGTGC
>ERZ773148.1146-NODE-1146-length-22487-cov-5.717858_pt1 | contig 22487 bp, 18 predicted proteins | sample MGYA00580846_ERZ773148 | MGnify/ENA primary metagenome ERZ773148 (study PRJEB29015, sample SAMEA2737879) | human gut metagenome | biome: human gut; feature: human-associated habitat; material: faeces | place: China | collected 2012 ... | reverse complement strand
AATGAACTCCGCAGGGTGCCAACCATGTATCCGAGCAGCCAGACCTGCAGTGCATGCGGATATCAGAATCCGCTGGTGAAAAATCTGCGCATTCGTATCTGGGAGTGCCCCAGCTGTCATGCAGTTCATAACCGGGATACGAATGCAGGCATCAATATTCTAAAGAAAGGACTGCAGATGCAGTCTGCATGAAGATAAAAAACTGTACCGCAGGGCATGCGGGAACAGGATAAATATAGCTTGTGGACACTGTGTAAGACATTGCAGTACCGTAAGGTATTTGCCAATGCAGTAGTGGAAGAAACAAGAATCCCCCTGCTTTAGCTGTGGGGAGTGTCAATGCTGCTTCCTATTATTTCGCTTTTTCTTCTTTTGAGTCTTCTGTTTCTTGGGGTAAAGGCTGAACGTCAAAGTGCTTCTTCCGCTTATGATGGAGCCTGTTATCTGGCGGCAAAATATGAATCCGGCGGAAACCCGGATCAGGTTGGTGGCGATGGCGGAAATGCATGTGGTGAATTTCAGTTCGACAATCGTTATGAGCTTGGGCCGTTTGTTCGGTGGTGCTATGAAAAAGATCCAACTACATATGGTCCGTTTGAACCATATCTTGGCATGACCACAGAACTAAAAAATAACGCCGGATTTTACGGGGCATGGCATTCGATCTGCATAGAACATAAGATTGCATTTGAGGCAGCCCAGTGCGAATACGTCTATACACAAACACTGCAGCCACTTCTTACATCACTGACAGAATATTATGGTTTTGATTTTACAAACGCGTCTGATGCTTTGAAAGGCTGCGTTCTTTCTTTTGGCAACAGAGATGGAAAATATGTTGTAAGCCTGAAAAGATATTTTGATGGAACAACATCTGCATCAACGGACCGGGAAATTATTGAAAGGGCATATGATGCCATGATCGCCCGCAGACCGAACGTATCCAGGTGGAGCTATGAGAAAGCGGATTGCCTGGCGCAGCTTGATGGGACGCTTGACATTTATGCACCATCCGAAAATGGTGCCGGTGGGATTGACTGGTCCTGGAAAAAAAGCATAGGTGCCGGAGAGTCCGGAAATGCTGCCGTGCAGGCAGCTCTGAATGCTGTAGGAAGTGGTTATTCCCAAAGCAGAAGAGATGATCCGGGATGGTATGATTGTTCTTCCCTGGTTTACCGGAGTTATGCTGCAGCTGGTATTACTTATCTGAATGGAATGGATGCAGCAAGCGAAGCAGAATGCCTGGTAAACAAAGGAATGACTGTCAGCTATAGTGAACTGCAGCCGGGAGACTTGATCTTTTATTCTTATTCGGCCAACGGAAAATACAGGAATATATCCCATGTTGCCATATATCTTGGAAATGGTGAAATGGTTCATGCTGCAGATGAATCCAGAGGGGTATGTAAACAGGCAATGTCACAATCAAATCTTTCGCCGCAATTATATTGTCGGCCACAATAGTAGAAGGAAAATAAGATGGATAAATATGAATACATAGTGAATCTTGCAGAAAAAACAGCTAAAAGGGTTTCACAGAACCGGGAATCCTGGATGAAGTTCCTGACCTCCGCTGCACGGATTTATAAATATCCGTTTAAAGAACAGCTTCTGATTTATGCACAGAATCCGGATGCAACAGCGTGTGCTTCCATCGAGATATGGAATAAACGTATGAACTGCTGGGTAAATAAAGGATCTTCAGGAATTGCACTTCCGGATGATACTGCAACATATGGTCATAAGCTTAAATATGTATTTGATGTTTCGAATGTTCATGCTGTAGAGCCAAATGGACGTTATCCGAAGGCGTGGAAACTGCGGGAAGAACATAAAAGTGATGTATTGCATAAGCTCGAACAAATATATGGCAGTACAGACAGCACAAAACCCTTTGAAGAAAGAATTATTGAAATTTCAGACCAGCTCGCGGCGGATGCCTATACAGAACTTCAAATTGACTATCCGGATTTACAGGATAGGATAGGATTTGATAAACTGAGCGAACAGGACTTTGCTCTTTGCTTGAAAAAACTTATATCGGAAAGTGTTTCTTTTACAATTTTATCGGCCTGTGGAATAGAAATTTCCGATCATGAATTTTCATTTGATTATATCAATCAGTTTGTTTCTATTAAAACATTGTCCGTATTAGGAACAAAAATTAATGATTCTGCCAGAGGTGTTCTTGCAGAAATCGGAAAAACAGTACGCATTTATGATAAACTTCGCGAGAAAGAACAGGAAAAAGAAATCTCCAAAAAAGAACTTGCAAATGCACCACAACCGCGATATAATGCTTTAAAGCGTGAAAGTTTGCAAGAGGGTAATTCCAAAGATAAAGATAATATTGAAGGAGGAAAACAAAATGGACCTGGAATACGAACAGATGGGAGATTATCTGATTCCGAAGCTGAAAGCAAATCCGGAACCGGAGGGAATGGTAACGAAATACGGACTTCTGAGGGACAAATTTCTGAGGGAGAGATACGATGGGGCGAGAACAGCAATGTTTCTGGAAGGAACGTTGAAAGCACATCTTCTCGAGATTCAGGAACAGGCAAGAGAGAGGATGGAAGTCCTGACATCCCAGATGGCGGAGAAAGAAGGAGTAAACGAACAGCTCAAAGCACAGGATCAGATGCTTTGGGTGAGGAAGATGAACAGCATCCAGAGCCGGGCGGAGGAAGTCGTACTGAAAGAACTGATTTACAGCCGACCAATTTTGTAAAACCAGAGGAATCATACACACAATTAAGTCTGTTTCCATCAGCAGAGGAACAGAGAGGATCAATTACAGCAGCGGAAGCAAGTAAAAAATATACTATGCCCGCTGCTTTCTATTTGCCGGAAACCGATCTTGAAGTAATCATCCGAAGTGGTGGCGGGCAAAAAGATAGCCGGAAACGGATTTACGCCAAATATACCGAAGGAAAAAGTACCGATGAAATAATTGCTTTCCTGAAAAAAGAATATGGTCAGGTCGGCAAAGGTTTTGAATTACACGGTCATCCAATATCTGTATGGTTTGATGAAAACGGAATGACTGCCGGTTATGGTATGCAGGCAGCGGAATCTGTAGTTACAACATTAAGCTGGGATCAAATCGAAAAGTACATTCACGCCATGATTACGTATGGCTTGTATATGGATGCGAACGAGGCAGCCCTCGTAGACAAAACAGAGAGGAAGAGGGTATCCTATCAGATCGGCTATTTTCTCCGTGATTGGATAGATGATGTACCGGAAGAACTTAACAGTATAGAAAAAATAGAAACGCTTCTTTCTACGCATGAAGGAAGAGAACAGCTGGAAAATTTTTTCGAAGATGTCGATACACAAATTTCCTATGGAGAATTAAAGCCGAAATCTGTGAAATCTCCAGAATATCTGTTATCCGAAATTGCGGATCTTGACAGGGAGGGAATCCATTTTCCACTTCGTGATACGGTAGATGTCAGACAGGAAGATTTTATCACACAGGACGAAATCGACTATGCCATTTGCATTGGAAGTGGTTTTGCAAATGGAAAATTTCGAATCTATGACTATTTCATGGATCTGCATAACCAGAAGGAAAATGCTGCCTTTCTGAAAAAAGAATATGGTATTGGTGACCAATCCGGTGCGTTACCGGACAATAGTAGTTCCAACAGTGAGCATGATGCGAAAGGTATTCTCCTGGAGAAAGGAAGCCTTTTAAATCCATATGCAAAAGTCCTTTTAAATTGGAATGTCGTAGAGGAAAGAATCTGCGAGCTGATTTATGCAGATAAATACTTTTCACCACAGGAAAAAGAAGAGTATAAGAACTATAAAAAAGAACAGGAAAAAAAGGCAAAAGAAGTCGAAATTACCAGGCTAAACAACGGAATTCGGTTAGAGTGCAAACAGGAGATCGAAAAGCAGATTGCTGAAAACTACAATGGATTTTCCGTTCCACAAAATACGGTATCTGAAATCGTAGAAAAATACGGCATGGACTGTGTGAAATTTGTTTTGGCCAATACCATTGTGCAGGCATGGAAGGAAGGTCGGTTTTCGCTAAGAAACAAAGAATGGGCAAGTTCCATCCTTACAGAAGTGGAATGGAGCAATACACTGATCTTAAACACCCACCCAACTATTTTGGATGGATTTACAAACCAAGTCAGAAACCTGCAGCATGAAAAAGAACAGGTAGTACAGGAACAGCTTACACTGGATGGCAATCTCTGTATTCTGGTTGACCAGTGGGAATCCGGAAACGTTAAATATCTGATCGGAAATTGTGTTGATGATCCTGACTTTTATTATGTGCAGTGTGCAAACCGAGTCTTTGAATTTGACCGTAAGCCAGATAGAATTGAAGTAGAGGACTATTATATCGACATTCTTTCAGCGGAAGACATCGATCGACATGAAGCGGAAATTGATGCCAAACTTGATGGGGAAGAAATTCAGCGGTTATCCTGGCAAGTAGTACATGAGGCAGATGATACGTTTGGAAATCCAACAAAATGGAGTACAAGACTTTTTTCGGATGTCTTTTTATGGATCAACAAAGAAAATGCCGGATATTCTATTTATGATGCAGAAGGTTATTCGGCATTGGAAACTTTTGACTCTTTGGAAGATGCCATGGCATGGGCCGATGAACTTGCTGCAGATGGAAGAGACATTGAAAATTCTATTCCAGACGAAACGACGCCAGATACCGAAGAAAAACAAGAAGAAAGTAAAGCTGCACCGGATAAAAGTGCAGCTTCCAATTTTCAGATCAGTGATGACCATTTGGGGGAAGGATCTCCAAAAGAGAAATTCAGAAGGAATCTTGCTGCCATTGTGCTGCTTAACCGGATCGAATCGGAAAACAGATACGCTACAGCAGAAGAACAGCAGGTTCTCAGTCAATATATTGGATGGGGTGGACTGGCGGATGCCTTTGACGAAAGCAAACCAAACTGGTCTGAAGAATATCAGCAATTAAAGGCTGCATTATCGCCGGATGAATACCGTATGGCCAGGGAAAGCACTTTAAACGCACATTATACCAGTCCAGTGATTATCCGGCAAATCTACAGTGCTTTGGAACGAATGGGTTTTTCCAAAGGAAACGTTCTGGAACCGGCAATGGGAGTTGGAAACTTTTTGGGCATGATGCCGGACTCCATGAAAGAAAGCAACTTATATGGAGTTGAACTGGACAGTATTTCCGGACGGATTGCCAAACAGCTGTATCCACATGCCAACATACAGATATGTGGTTTTGAAAAAACTACATATCCAGATAACTTTTTTGATCTTGCCATTGGAAATGTTCCGTTTGGACAATACAAGGTGGTAGATAAGAAATACGATCGGAACAAATTCCTGATCCATGATTACTTCTTTGCAAAAACACTGGATAAAGTACGTCCCGGTGGTATTGTTGCCTTTATCACAAGCAAAGGAACACTGGACAAGTCCAATCCGGAAGTGCGGAAATACCTGGCACAACGGGCCGAGTTACTTGGTGCTGTCAGGCTTCCAAATACAGCCTTTAAATCGAATGCAGGAACAGAAGTAACATCCGATATTTTGTTTTTGAAAAAACGGGATCATATGATCGTTTCTGATCCGGATTGGGTCTATCTTGGAAAAGATGGATCAGACATTACCATGAACAATTATTTTGTTGAACATCCAGAACAAATTGTTGGAAAAATGGAAATGGTGTCCGGTCATTATGGAATGGAAAGTACCTGCACAGCAGATGATTCGCAACCGTTTGAAGAACAATTGCAGGAGTCTCTGCAAAATATCAATGGAGAATTTGATGCGATTGATCCGGAAGAGATTCTTACGGAGGACTTAGAAGAGCTACTTTCTGCAGATCCGAACGTCAAAAATTATAGCTTTACGGTTGTTGGAAAGGAAATTTATTACCGGGAAAATTCCGTTATGCGTCCTGTTGACGTTTCGGCCACAGCAAAAGAGCGGATCAAGGGAATGATCGGCATCCGGGATTGTACTCGTGCGTTAATTAATTTGCAGCTGAATGAGTATTCCGATGCAGCCATTAAACAAAAGCAGGAAGAACTGAGTGCGTTGTATGATGGATATACAGCAAAATTCGGTATACTGAATTCGCGTGCAAACAGAATCGCATTTGATCAGGATTCCAGTTATTCTCTGATTTGCTCATTAGAAAACCTTGATGAAGAAGGAAATTTCAAGGAAAAGGCTGCTATATTCCAAAAGCGTACAATTAAGCAGGAGAAAGTTGTTACAAGCGTTGACACAGCCAGTGAAGCATTGACCGTATCTCTTTCAGAAAAGGCTGTTGTTGATCTTCCGTATATGAGTGAACTTTCCGGAAAAGATACCAAAGAAATTGTGGAAGAACTTCGCGGTGTCATATTTGAAGACCCAATCACCGGAAAATGGGAGACTGCAGATGAATATTTAAGCGGTAATGTCCGGGAAAAACTCAAAATTGCAATATCTTACGCAGAAACAAAACCTGAGTTTAGCATTAATGTGCAGGCACTTAAACAGATACAGCCCCAAAATCTCGATGCCTCAGAGATAGAGATCAGGATTGGTGCCACATGGATTGATCCGAAGTATATAGATGACTTCATGGGGGAAGTCTTTCAAACACCACATTATCTATTAGATCCTGGTGCTGTAAAAACAAGTTTTTCGAATATAACAAGTACATGGAACATTGCCGGAAAAAATGCTGAAACTTCCCGCTCTTTTGCAAATACCACATTTGGAACCACAAGAGTAACTGCGTATAAGTTGCTGGAAGATACCTTAAATTTGAAAGACATAAAAATTTATGATACCTTTAATGAAAGGAGGGTACTGAATAAGGAAGAAACGACTATTGCAAGTCAAAAGCAGGAAAACATAAAAGAAGCGTTTAAAGACTGGATATTCCGTGATCTGGAACGAAGACATACGATTGTAGAAACGTATAACGAACTATTCAATTCTATTCGTCCACGGGAATATGAAGGATCTCATTTGACATTTCCTGGCATGACGCCAGATATTGAATTAAAGCCGCACCAGAAAAATGCAATAGCCCATATTTTATACGGCAACAATACATTACTTGAAAAGCAGTTGGAAGTATATCAAGCTAAAGAAAATGAAATTGCCCAGGAAGAAGAGAAGCAGCTTGAACAGATTCCCGTTAAACGTCGAATAAGCTGGTCATCTTTTTTTCATGACTCTAAAATAAAACGCAAAGAAGAACTAGATATTCAAGAACAGGCTGAACGTGAGAGACTTGCAAAGGAATACATTTATGATCCATCCCATTCTGAAGAACAGGCTGCGCTTTTTCTCGATGCAGCAGGAACAGAAGAGTGGACCTTAAAAGATCTTCGAACACTTGCTGCACAATCAGATATTGACAGCATGAAAATATTACAGCGTAAAATAGAACAGCTGCATAAAGCTTCACAGAAAAAAAATAATAAATAGCTTTCTTCCACATTTACAGTTGTTGTTTTATTTTGAGAAAAATGATAAAATTAATATAGTTCCATTACTACGGAGGTGATTTAAAAATGTCAGTATCATATTTTAATACAAACGAATATGAATTAATGAATAAAGATAATATTGTTGCAACTGTAAGCTGTACAAGAGATGAATTTAATGACTTATATTTTGAAATTCATCATATATTTTCACAATTACCAATTGGTTTCAAAACATTTAAAGACTGGATCGAAAATCGTAGAGCACCTAGCAATCGCCAGCACATTGAAAAATTGCTTAAGCGTTGCAACTGTTATGATTTAGAAGGCTTCCTTCAAGTTACACATGCTGCAACTTTAAATGATACGTTTTGGGTTCGTCCAGCAAAGAGTCATCTTTCCTGGAATAATGTTTCGTTATTCCAAAATCCTTTCGATGACGTTGTTGCTCGGATAGCCTTTGAAGGTGGTTTATATGGTGAACATTTTTCAACAGCTTCCCCTGAATTTTCTACTGATGGAACTTTTGCAAAGTGTTGGACTCGTTTAGACAATCAAATTTTCCTCATGAAAAGAGGGTCTGAAGGTGGTGCGAATGCTGGGCTTGAGCCATACAGTGAGATGTATGCTTCACAACTAGCCGCTGTATTTTGTCCAGACTCCGTTCCATACGATGTTGTAAATTACCATGAAAAAAAAGCCTCTAAATGTCCGCTTTTTACAAATGAGCAATATGGTTTCGCTCCAATTTATAAATGCATCGGAGTAGAAGCCGGTATTGCCCAAACCATGCAATACTTTTCTTCTATTGGTAGCGAAAACGCTTTTCGTAGAATGCTAGTTTTAGATGCCCTTATAGTCAACACTGACCGTCACAAAGGAAATTATGGAATATTATTTCAAACTGATACTCTTCAACCGATAAAAATGGCACCTGTATTCGATCACAATCAAAGTTTATTACCATACGCAATGGAAGATGATTTTCGTGATCTCGATTCCTATTTGAGCGAAAAAATTCCACGAATCGGTATAGACTTTTCAGAAACTGCAGCCATGGTAATGACTCCAGATATAAGATCAGATCTAAGAAATTTACAGGACTTTGAATTTTCTGATTCAGCAAACGGTTTACCAAAGTGGAGAGTAACTGAATTAAACAAATTAATAGTACATCAATCAAGATCTATCCTTAAATCAAAAAAAATATATATGTCTCCCGATCAACCTAAAAAGAAAAATATTAAAAAATCAACTCCTCGTCTATGAAAAAAATCCGTGTCAATAATTGACACGGATTTTAAAGTTAATGTGATTATGATAGCTCTCTATTCATTATAGTTTACGTGGTTTCTTTCTTGATGTAGTCTTGAGATTTGGTTTGGAAGTATTGCAGTTTTCATTAAGTAATTGTTTTATCTCTGGCCGTGGAGTATTGGAAACTATCGAAAGTCGTTTTAAATACGTTGCTGCATTCAAATAAAGTACATCATTTTGTTTTGAAGAAGCTCCCGTATAAAGTACCAAACGGCTTTTCACCTTTCCAAAATTTTCATCTATATATTCCAAAAAATCAGTGTTTCTTAAATGCTTTGTTTGATCTATTACGATCTGATTAGAGTATTTTACTTCAAACAGATAGCTTTCTCCTTTTTGCTTATCAACCAGTATCATATCAGCTTCAACATGCTGGTTGTTGTTTCTCAAGGTGATGCTTAATTGTGATACGTAATAACGATCCAGATCAATCTTTTGGAATGTTTTATATGTTTCCGCAAGAATTATATTTTCAAGTAAAATTCCTTTTACGAAATGATCTGCTCTTAAAATAAATAAATTTCTGTCAGCTATACCACAAGTATCCTTCCACATAGAATCATCCGCCAAATTTTTGATCAAAGCAGTTGAATGGGCATATATCATACCTGGTTGCATAAAAATTTCTAAATCTTCAGAACGTTCCCCACTATTCAATGAAATATATGATGGAATTTCGAGAAATAGTTCGAGTTCCAACAAGTAATTCTTTAGTTCATCCAGATGTCGCTTACTTAAAGACGTTTGCATTTCATCCAAATCCTTAATTCCCAAAGCATTCTTGGTTGCCTGATTGGCTTCTTCCGTGTTAATTAGTGACACATAAGATGGTTCTTGAATATTATGGATCGTAGAATACAGCGGGGCACTTTTAAAACACTTGTTAACTGCTTTGACCGTAGTGTAATAGCTGAACTTATTAATCATTTTATTCAAAACAGATTTCAATTCATTCTGTTCGTACAACTCAGTTATTGCAGCTCCATACCTTCTTGCATCTTCGCTTTTCTCCAATGAATGTAAAATATTTCCAACAATAGCGGTATTTTGATATTCTTCGCTGGCCTGCAATGTTTTATATGGACTTTTTGTTAATGTTCCTCCGTATTCAATATATTCATCTACGGAATCATTTTCGATAAGTTTTGAAAACTCCGCAAAAGGAATATAGGATGTATGTATCATTTGAATCCTATCATATAAAATATCGGATTGCGCAAGCATAATTCCCAATGAGTCCGTTCCAGCGATAACGATTTTAGCTCCTTTTGCTGCAAAATAATCTGAAAAAGTATTTCCATATTTTTGAAAGTCTGTAACTTCCGTTATTTCATCTAGGAAAAAGTTGCGAACGCCTTTATCGTATAAATCTTCCATTGCCTGCCGCAATTCAAGCATATCACATTCCCGTAGGCAAAGAATATATACTGTTTTTTCTTTGTCTTTATCCGATAGTTCTGATATATACTGATACATCATTACTGTTTTTCCGGTTCTTCGTAGGCCATATAAAGCACAAATCTTTCCAGGATATTCATGCTGCATGAAACCTTTCAATTGATTATAACAATCCCTTTTCCGAACATATGAAGTGGCGATTTGGTTTCCCATAATAATATCAATATTTTTTTCATACATAAATTGCGCCTCCATTTCTTCATTGACTTATTTTATATTCTCGGAACAAGCGGTCAAGCGTACATCTACTTATTTTCAATTCTTTTGCAATCTGCGTTTTCGTTGCCTGTCGGGTCATATAACGATTATAGTATTCTTCGATTCCAGGAACAACGATTTTGTTTCTTCCTTTGTAGCGTCCTTCTTTTTTGGCAATGGCTATTCCTTCCCGCTGCCGTTCCAGAATCATTTCTCGCTCAAACTCTGCAATGGCTGCCATCATGGTGAGCTGCAAACGTCCTGTCGGTGTCGATGTATCAAAGTTTTCTTTGAGACTTACGAACTTTGCTCCAGTATTCTCGATTCTTTTCACGATACTTAAGAGATCATATGCAGTCCGGCCGAGTCTGGAAAATTCTTCCACATATACGACATCATCTTCACGAATGAACCCCAGCATTTCCTGAAGTTTAGGTCTTTTCATCGTTTTACCGGATGCCTTCTCAATAAACCACTTATCAATATTATATTTTCCCAGTGCCTCTCGTTGCCTGGCTTCATTTTGTTCAACCGTTGATACTCTTACATAAGCAATATTCTTACCTTTACTCATTTTTTCCTCTTTGTACAAATAACTTCTTAGATATGGTCTACATTTTGTTCAATAATTGAATCTCTGACTTTATTTTAACATTTTATTGTCCATTTGACAATGTATAAAAACGTACACCCTATTTAGATATTTTTATTGTAACATCACATCTTCCCTTACAGCTTTTTCAAGAAGCTGACGAACATATTCAGGACAGCTGCTCTTACCGGATTCCCAGTTTTCCAAAGTTCGCACAGGAATATTATACTGCCTGGAGAATTCAGCTCTTGATTCAGAAAGCATCTCTCTTATTTCCATTTTTTCTTCCTCATTTGATATTACATATACTTTGCCATTGTGCTCCGCCAAAAGAATCCGTCATACAACCACTCAAGATCGTTTTTAAAAGTTGGCACATCGTGATGGTCTAATTCGGCAACGAATTTTACGTATTCATAGCTATAACCGTTTTTTTTGTAATACGTCAGCAGCGAGTTTATAGCTGTACAAAAAGTCTGCTTTATCAGCAACAGGATCTTCATCATCCCAACTCCACTCATCTTTTTCTTTCTCTTCATCTGTCATGGTGTCGTTTGCCTTTTTGTAAAAGAGAGAAAGCATATTTTTCTTCAGCCGGCAGATCTTCCATTTGCATCAAATGAGCCTTTCCCCAGGCATCATCAAAAATTTTTTTAAACTTTGACTTGAGTGGCATAGGAGTTTTATGCTTATACTGATTTATCGTGTCATCAATAATGAGCGCTAAATCCATATCAATGGGAAGTTGTTCTGTAACCAGATATACGCTTTTTTCATCGCAAACAATATAGAAGGTATCATTTTCAGTTTTTAACTATGCTCAGCAAGAAGTCCCCGACTTCTAAAGTGGGGGATGAATTGCGTCCGTCATAAAATATTGAAATACAGGATAAGAAGCGTTATAATAAAATCAGTCGAAGAAAAAAAGAAAGGCTGAACATATATGGAATTAGACAATAATGCACATTCGGTATTTTTGCTGCATTACCATCTTGTCCTTGTTGTCAAATACCGCAGGCAGGTATTTGATGAAACGGTTTCCGAACGTTCAAAGGAAATCTTTGTGTATATTGCACCGAAGTATAACATTATGTTGCAGGAATGGAATTATGATAAAGATCATGTCCAGATTTTATTTCGGGCGCACCCAAATTCAGAAATCAGCAAATTCATAAATGCATATAAAAGTGCAAGCAGCAGACTCCTGAAAAAAGAATTTCCGCAGATACGGCAGAAACTGTGGAAAGAATGTTTCTGGAGCCAGAGTTTTTGCCTGCTTACAACAGGCGGCGCACCAATAGAAGTCATCAGAAAATATATTAAGTCACAGGGAGAAAAGGGCCGCAAAAGGGGCAGGTCTTATGGCAAACAAAGCATATAAATTCAGGATATATCCGAACAGGGAACAAAAAACACTGTTTACCAAAACGTTTGGCTGTGTACGGTTCATCTATAATAAAATGCTGGATGATAAAATCAAATATTACGAGAAAACGAAAAAGAAACGGAACAATACCCCGGCGCAGTACAAAAAAGAATTTCCGTGGCTGAAAGAGGTTGATAGTCTGGCCCTTGCAAATGCACAGATGAATCTGCAAAAGGCATATAATAACTTCTTCCGGGATCCGAAAGTTGGATTTCCCAAATTCAAATCCAGACATAAAACCCGCGCTTCTTATACAACGAATAACCAGAAGGGCACGGTAGCCCTTGAAAATGGGCACCTGAAGCTTCCAAAAGCAGGGTATGTGAAGATCAAACAGCACAGAGCGATACCGGAAGATTACCGGATCAAATCGGTCACCATCAGTCAAAATCCGGGCGGGGACTATTATGCAAGCGTTCTGTTCGAGTACGAAAACCAAGTACAAAAACAGCCCATGCATCAATTTCTTGGATTGGATTTTTCCATGCAGGAACTGTACAGGGACAGCGAAGGCAGAGAACCGGAATATCCGGGATATTACAGAAAAGCGGAACAGAAATTAAAGAGAGAACAACGAAAGCTCTCAAAAATGCAGAAAGGTTCCAAAAACCGTGGAAAGCAGCGGATCCGGGTTGCCAGAATGCATGAGAAAGTAGCGGCCCGGCGCAGAGATTTTTTACACAAACAATCGCGAAAGATTGCAGATGCGTATGATTGCGTCTGTATAGAAGATCTCGATATGAAAGCAATGTCACAGGCGCTGCACTTTGGCAAATCCGTTTTGGATAACGGCTGGGGGATATTTGTGAATTTCCTGAAGTACAAAATGGAAGAACAGGGAAAACAGCTGGTGAAAGTAGGCCGTTTCTTTGCAAGCAGCCAGCTGTGCAGTGTATGCGGGTATAAGAATACCGAAACGAAGGATCTGCGAATCCGTGCATGGATCTGTCCGAAATGCGGTACACACCATGACAGGGATGTCAATGCTGCAGTCAATATCCGGAATGAGGGTATGCGTCTTATGTACAGCCTGCAGTGACAGGAATATAGAAAAAACCGTGGGGCACACGGGGATAGCTCGCTTATGCTTGACACAGTGGTGTCATCGAACGAGAACCGACGGTTCGCTTTTTGCGAAAGGAAGCCCCCGCCCTCTGTAGGCGGGGGAGGATGTCAGTTCGCCCGGCGCGAACGTTATTCTTAAAGGTGAAAGTCCTAAGTGCGCCTGTTAGCGGGAAGCACATAGCCAACATGGCAAGGGTGTCCACTGTAAGGTGGAATCTGAAGGAAGCCTGCGGCAAACCATTGGTCCGACGGACAGAAATCATGTATAAGGCTTACAGTTCGGATAAGACTGCTGAACAAGTTGAAGTCCAATAGCTAACAGAGGACTGGTAGTAGACATGGCGGATAGGTGATGAGAAAGATAGCGTATTTTAACCGGGGAGATCCTATGAGTGGTTTCATCAGCCATAGTAACAACGAATCATAGGAAGTCAGCAGATGTCATAGTAGCGAAGAAGTCCGGGAAACCGGATGGAGCAAAGGACAGAACAGTTAATCATCTGGAGTACGTCCTAATTGAGAGTTTTAGACGAAACACATGCCGAGAGGAGTACCACAAGTACTAAGTGGTCGGAACTCACGAAAAGGAAAGGAAACAGTGCATGGAGGAACAAGGAATATTTATAGAACGCATTCTGTCAAATGAAAACATGAATCGTGCCTACAAACAGGTGAAAAAGAATAAAGGTGCGGCAGGAATAGACGGAATGGAATGTGCCGATTTGCTTTCTCATTTGAAAGTAAATGGCCAGCAACTCAGAGAGAGTATAAGAAATCAGTCATACAAACCAATGCCAGTAAAGAGAGTGGAAATCCCTAAAGCAGACGGAAGCAAACGAAAACTTGGTATTCCAACTGTCACAGATCGCATGGTACAACAAGCAGCTGCACAGGTATTAACACCTATATATGAAAGAAAATTTCATGAGAACAGCTATGGATTCAGACCCGGAAAAAGTGCACAGAAGGCAGTATTAAAAGCAGTTGAATACATGAATGAAGGATATAACTGGGTCGTGGATATTGACTTGGAAAAGTTTTTTGATACGGTAGAACACGACAAGTTAATATCTGTTTTGAACAAAGAGATTAAGGATGGAAAAATACTTTCGCTAATCCGAAAATTTCTAGTAAGTGGAGTTATGGTTGGAGAACAGATAGAAGAAACAGAAATCGGAACCCCACAAGGGGGAAATATTTCACCACTTCTCGCTAACATACTGCTCAATGAATTGGATTGGGAACTTGAAAGCCGAGGACTTAAATTTGCACGATATGCAGATGACTGTATTATTTTTGTCAAAAGCGAAAAAGCTGCGGCAAGGGTAATGGAATCGGTCACGAAGTATGTTGAAAATGTTCTGCGGCTGAAAGTGAACAGGGGCAAGAGTAAAATAGGGAGACCCACAGAAATACAATATCTGGGATTTGCCTTCTATTATCAGTTTCAAGAAAAGAAATATAAGATAAAAGTCCCTAAAAAGTCATTGGATAAGGTAATGAAGAAAGTCAGAAAATTAACGAGCCGCAAGTGGGGTGTAAGTAACTCATATAAAGCCCAAAAGATAGCGGAAGTGGTAAGAGGCTGGATCAATTACTTTAAAATTGGCTCAATTCTTACAGCAACCCGAAGACTCGATACGGTTATTAGGTACAGGTTCAGAATGTGCATATGGAAACATTGGAAAAATCCTAAAACCAGATATAAAAATCTGGTAAAACTGGGTGTTAGTAAAAAGAATGCAAAAAGTGCGGCAGGGTTCCATGGATATGCTCGGGTTTGTCGTACAGAAACTATTTGCTATGCAATGTCAAATGCACGTCTGAAAAAGTTCGGGTTACTCTCAGCAGAGGAATATTTTTGTCAAACAAGATGTTAAGTTAACTGAACCGCCGGATGCGGAACCGCATGTCCGGTGGTGTGAGAGGTCGGCGGCGAAAGCCGCCTCCTACTCGATCTACATCGATCTTGAATCTTTGATTTGCGACTGGAAGTAAAACAAATTTGATGTTATCTTTATTTAAAAAATCAACTACTTGTTTCAACCCATCGACGTCATCCTTTAACCAACCCATATCAACTTTGATTCCATAATGTGTTCCACTAAACATAATCTTTACCTCCTGTATTCATTGATGTTCTTTTGATGATTAAAGTATACCACCAAATTAGTGGTTTTGAAAAATTATAAAGAGGATTCCTGGAAGAGAGCATATCAACTTAGTGCGACAGCCCCTTTTACTTAACTCTTAAATGAAAAGTCTAATCCCCCAGCTATGCTGGGGAGAATAGAGTAGTCGGAAGTGGTGAGGATAACAAAATAAAGCCTCCTGTGATAGAATGAGAATGGTGTCGCAAGCCAAACTCAAAATCAAAGGAGGCGGTCCAAATGGACAATAAAAGTTTATCACATACTCGTTGGAAATGCCAGTATCACATTGTGTTTATTCCTAAATACCGAAAGAAGGTATTGTATGGGAGAATACGCAGAGATGTCCGAGAGATAATAGCAACTTTATGCCAGTATAAAAATGTAGAGATAATTGCAGGAGCGGTATGTATAGATCATGTACATTTAAGCGTAGCAATTCCACCAAAACTCAGAGTATCAGATTTTATGGGGTATCTGAAAGGAAAAAGCACATTAATGATTTATGACAGGCATCCTGAGTTGCAAAGTAAATGGGATAAAGCGTTTTGGGCTAGAGGATATTATGTTGAAACGATTGGCAATATAACAGATGAAGCAGTTCAAAAGTATATAAAAGAGCAAGCAGAAGAATCGAGACGAGAAGATTCGAGTAGTACCGCTTTATAGCGGGCCAGCAAAAGTGCTTGCGATACCGCCCTTTGGGGCGAATAGTAACAATAGCCCTTTGGAGGGCTAATAATAAACCACCAGTTGAACTGGTGGTTGCTAACTAGAAAAAAAGAAAGAACATGAACGTGTAAAGGTGAGGGAATGTATCTGAAATAATTTAAGCTGGAAAACACAATTGTATTTTGATAGGACCTGTTTGAAACAGGTTATTTTGTGTACGCTTAAATTAGATACTCAGACGATTCGTTATGTTCCGACACCAGTGCCATGCACGCTGTGTCTGTTTAGGATGCGGGTCTGTTTTGCGTACGCAAAGCGGGCTCGCTTTTTAAATACTCTAGGCAGAATTTTTTATACGTGAGAAAAAGAAAAACAGGCAGAAGGGAGTTTTTATGGCACAGATCAATGTCAGTAATCTAACTTTTGGGTATGAAGGAAGTTATGATACAATCTTTGAAAATGTATCGTTTTCAATCGACACCAGCTGGAAGCTTGGTTTTGTGGGAAGAAACGGAAAGGGAAAGACAACGTTTCTTCAGTTACTCCTGGGAAAATACGAATACCAGGGAGCGATCACCCGCTCGGTTGTCTTCGATTATTTTCCGTATCCGGTGAAACAAAAAGATCTGGAACGGACAGCAGCGGAGCTGATGGAAGACTGGAAAGCGGGAGTAGAGAGCTGGAGAGTTCTTTGTGAATTGGAAAAACTGGATATGGACGCAGAACTTTTGTACAGACCATTTGGTACGTTAAGCTTTGGGGAGCGGACCAGGGTTATGCTTGCAGTCCTTTTTTCCGGTGAAAATGATTTTCTGCTGATCGATGAACCCACCAACCATTTGGATCAGGACGCCAGAGAGATTATCAAAAAATATCTGGCGTCAAAAAAAGGATTTATTCTGGTATCCCACGACAGGGATCTGCTGGATGCCTGCATCGATCATGTGCTGGTTTTAAACCGGGCCTCGATCGAAGTACAGAGCGGCAATTTTTCCAGCTGGTGGGAAAACAAGGAAAAAGCAGATCATTTTGCCAGAATGGAACATGAAAAACGTGTAAAAGAAATTGGAAAACTAAAGGCAGCCGCCGACTGTTCTTCGCGCTGGGCAGAAAAAAATGAAAATACCAAGATTGGATATGATCCAGCCAAAGAACATGACAGATCGATATCGACACGATCGTATATCGGAGCAAAGACGAAGAAAATGCAGTCGCGCGTCAAAGCGTACGAGGAGAGAATGGACCGGGAGATCGAGAAAAAGGAAGGGCTGTTAAAAGATATCGAAACGGTAAAAGATTTAAAGATTATGCCGCTTTCCCATTACAAAGAACGGCTGATCGAATGCAGGGATTTTTCCTTAAAATACCGGGATGGAAAAGAGAATGTGATCACCGGATTGAATTTTGAACTGAAACAAGGAGACCGTGTTTTTCTGAAAGGAAAAAATGGCTGTGGAAAATCCAGCCTGATCAAGTATATTCTGACGCAGAACCTGCAAAATTCTTCCAATGGCGGAATCGAAAAGCGGAAAATTACGATGTCCGGATGCGAAAATCTTTCCGGCGAAAATATAATGGCAACGGGTACCTGTTCGATTGCCTCAAATCTCGTTATTTCCTATATCAACCAGGATACCTCGCATCTGTCCGGAACGCTGAAAGAATTTGCCAAAAAGCAGGAAATTGATGAGCCAATGCTCCTTTCCATGTTGCGCAGCCTGGATCTGGACAGAGAACAGTTTGTAAAAAACATGGAGGAATTTTCCGAGGGACAGAAGAAAAAAGTATTGATTGCTGCCAGCCTTTTAACACCTGCGCATCTCTATCTGTGGGATGAACCGCTGAATTATATTGATGTATTTTCACGGATGCAGATTGAGAAACTGATTGCGCAGTTCCAGCCAACGATGCTGATCGTGGAGCATGATGCAAGGTTTGCCAAAAAGCTGGCAACGAAAGTGGTAGAGCTTTGACCAGAAGAATAAACGGAAAGGTTATGACTAAAAAAAAACGAGACTTCTTATGGAGGTCTCGTTTTGCTATGATTAAAAATAGTAAAAAAAGGAGGAATTCACATTATGACAAAAAGAAAAATAATGCTGATTACGGTTTGCTTTGCTATTTTTGCTATATCGCTTCTGCTATCCAGACAGTTTTTTAAAAGCGCTGGAAAAAGGAATATGGATGTTCCGGCAGCGGGATCTGAACAGATAGAGGATTCAAAGGATACAGAAGAAAAAAGAAACACAGAAGAAATGACAGAGCTGGAAGAAACAGAAAGAACAGCAGCATCAGAAGGGGCAGCAGAACCGGAAAAAGTATATAGTAACGGCTATTCCGGCGGAGGAGAAACGCTGGCGCTGATCCTGGGGAAAAAGCCGGAACTGTTTACTGCAGCGCTCATGTGCAGCTCCAAATGGGATGGAGCATATGAACCGGTGACAGAGGCAAAAACACCGGTCTATTTTGTGATTGGCGAAAGTGATGAATATTATGGATCAGAACCGTTTAAAGAAGCGTATCAGATTTTATATGAGCTGTATGCAGAGCAGGGTTTAGCAAAATCCGAAATAGATAATTTGCTGGTACTGGATATAAAAGAGAAAAATTACTTTGCAGGAACGAAAGTGACTTATCAGCACGGAGGCGGTTATCTGTTCTGTCGGGATGAAAAAATTATGGGATGGCTGTTTGGACATTAAGAGTCATGGAAAAATATATTGCAAAATTCCAAAGAAGTCTATAGTATGATAGTAGAGCGCGTTTGAAAAATCATTTCCGCATTCTGTGCGTTCCATTTTGCGGTATGTTTCACTCTTTTGCCGGCATGATGGCAGCAAAAAGATAAAATAAAAAAGGAGTCGACATGGAAAGAAAAAATCGTGGCATCTTAAAAAACAAGTTATTTTTGTATCTGACAGAATTTTTTTCCGGAATGTCTGTGATGGCGGTAGAACTTGGTGCGAGCAGGCTGCTTGCCCCGTATTTTAGTTCTTCACAGATTGTATGGACGATCATCATCGGAACCATCATGATTGCTATGGCACTGGGAAATATCTATGGAGGCAGAACGGCGGACAAGTCGCCCAATCCGGACAAGCTCTATGGACGTATCATCGTAGCTGCTTTATGGATTGCGTTAATTCCCGTGGTCGGAAAATATATCATTGTTGGCATTTCTGCGGTTCTGATTTTTTCCGTAAATAACAATTTTCTGATCCTGGCTGCGTTTGTGGCCTGTATGGTAATTTTTGTGTTCCCGTTATTTTTACTGGGTACGGTAACTCCGTCGCTGGTCAAATATTCGGTGAGCAATCTGGATGATAACGGAAAAACGGTGGGAACACTGGGAGCATTCAATACGATCGGCAGCATTATTGGTACCTTTGTGCCGACGTTTGTTACGATCCCTGCGGTTGGAACATCGATCACTTTTCTGATCTTTGCGGGAATTTTACTTGCGTTATCCATCGTGTATTTTGTGATGGAAAAAGCAGGGAAAAAGAAAGTGATTGCATCGGTACTTATTTTCGCGTTCTGCTGTGGAACAGGTTATTCCGATTCCTTCGCATTCTGGGAAAACAACCTGACATATGAGGGAGAGTCTGTATACAACTATCTTCAGGTGTACGAAAATGATGAGAGAGTAGCATTGTCTACCAATGTTCTGTTTGGCGTACAGTCTGTCTATATGAAGCAGGATGAACTGACCGGAATGTACTATGATTATGCGATGGCGGCGCCGCTTATGCTCAAAGACAAGCCGACAGATCAGATGGATGTGCTGATCCTTGGCATGGGTACGGGAACCTACGCCACACAGTGTAAGAAATATTTTGGGAACATGAACATTGAGGGTGTAGAGATTGATGAAAAGATCACGGATCTCTCGCGGAAATATTTTTCACTTTCCGAGGATATTCCGGTGACTACTTACGATGGAAGAGCGTTTTTAAATGCATCGCAGAAAACGTATGATGTGATTATGGTCGATGCATATCAGGATATCACAATTCCATTCCAGATGTCCTCCAAAGAGTTCTTTGAACTGGTCAAATCACATCTGAAGGACGATGGCGTTATGGTGGTAAACATGAATATGCGTGGAATGAAGGAAGGAAACATCAATCAGTACCTTTCGGATACGATTGGAAGTGTCTTTGATACAGCGGTTACAGTGGATGTGGCAGGATCGTCCAACCGGGAACTCTTTGCGTCGGACGATCCTGCCACATCGTAAAGAATCTGACGAAACATACGGGGGAACTTACAAACGTAAACCTGAAAAATATGATGCAGGAAGTTACGTCAAATCTTACAGAATATCAGAAAGGAAATTATATCCTCACAGATGACCAGGCGCCGGTGGAGCTGCTTGGCATGCAGGTGATCGATGAGCTGATCAAGGATGAAGTCCAATACTATAAAGATATCTATAAAGAGCAGGGAATCAAAGGACTGATCGAGTCTCTCTGAGCTCTGGAAAAAACATAAATCATGGGAATGAGAAAGAGGAACAGATACACCATCACAGTTTTTTAAAAAAGTTGTACGAAATAACATGGTTATGTTAGCAAATGATATACAGAAAAAATGGTTATAAAGGAGAACTAAAAATATGAAGTTAAAATCTATTTTTGACCAGACAGATTTTGTACATGCAAGCGGTACAAAAGAAGAATTGCAGGTTGCAAACTATTTAAAGGAGCAGTGTGAAGCATTAGGAGTCCCGGCAAAACTGGAAGGTTTCCGCGTTGCGATGGGCGAAATCGAAGAGGCACATTTGTATGCAGACGGGATGGAAATTTCATGCAAAGCTCTCACATGCTGCGGAAGCGGAAGTGTCGAAGGCGAACTCTACTATATGCCTGGAACCGATCCGGTTTCCGTTGCCGGTGCAAAAGATAAAATTGTGCTGATGGATACGCAGGGAATCGGATTTTTTGCGTACCAGGATTTGATGAAAGCAGGCGCGAAAGCGATTCTGTTCCAATATGGAAACAGCTATTACCCACATACAGACATTGATCAGAGAGATCTTCGGGAAGCCGTTGTCGGAGAGGAAAAGAAAGTACTCTGCGCCATGATTCACTCCGCACAGGCAGTAGAACTTGTGAAAAATAAACTAAAACAGATCCGTCTGGAAATCCGGCAGAAGGAATACGATGGAGAATCCCATAATGTGATTGCAGAATTGCCGGGAAAAAGAGAAGAATGGATCGTTTTAAGCGCGCATTATGATACGACATCACTTTCGCATGGCGCATATGACAACATGAGCGGATGCGCAGGGCTTCTTGGAATTATGGAGCAGATGAAAGGGAAAGAGCTGAATTATGGTCTTCGGTTTGTATTCTGCGGAAGTGAAGAACGAGGACTTTTAGGATCGAAAGCGTATGTCAGAGATCATGAAAAAGAACTGAGACAAACAGTACTGAACATCAATCTGGACATGATCGGAACGTATATGGGAAAATTTATCGCCTGCGTATCGGCAGAAGAAAAGCTTACCCATTACATCAGCTATATGGCTGCAGAAGTTGGATTTCCAATTGCGGCAGAAAACGGCGTCTATTCCAGTGATTCCACGCCATTTGCCGATCATGGGGTTCCGGCTGTTTCGTTTGCGCGTATTGCCAACGGAAATGTCGCCCCGATTCACTGCCGCTACGATGTCAAAGATGTGATGTCGATGGAGCAGCTGCAAAAAGATATTGATTTCCTGACAGTATTTACCGGAAGATTCGCAAACGCAGCGGTCTGCCCGGTGGCAAGAGAAATACCGGAAACGATTCGGAAACAATTGGATGAATATTTGTTTCGCAAGAGAAAAGAAGCCTGATATACTTCGATCACGGATATGAGCAGCGAGACGAATTGCAAATAGGAAAAAGAACGACAGTGGCAGGAGAGAGAAACCATGAAAAAAATAGAACTGGTAGAAATCAGGCAGGTAAACGATGCCCTTGCAGAAATGGTTGCGCTGTTTCGAGTAGAACTGCGTTCCTATAAAGGAATTGCATCAAAACCGAACGTGGAAGACGGACGGGAAGAAATGAAGGAATACCTTTTAGCAGGATTTCCAGTGTTTGCCGCCACGGTGCATGGCGAATACGCAGGTTATGTTGTCTGTCGTATTGAGAGCGAGG
>ERZ773148.1140-NODE-1140-length-22503-cov-4.832992_pt1 | contig 22503 bp, 13 predicted proteins | sample MGYA00580846_ERZ773148 | MGnify/ENA primary metagenome ERZ773148 (study PRJEB29015, sample SAMEA2737879) | human gut metagenome | biome: human gut; feature: human-associated habitat; material: faeces | place: China | collected 2012 ... | reverse complement strand
GCATCTCTTCGTGGGAGATGCCCCGCTCCTTGGCGGCGCGGACGACAGCGTTTGCCATGGAATGGGGGAAATGCTCTTCCAGACAGGCCGCAAGCTGCAATACCTCCTGCTCCCCGCAGCCGGAGAAGGGCACCACCTGCACCACCTGCGGGGTGGCGTGGGTGAGGGTGCCGGTCTTATCAAACACGATGGTGTCCGCCTTTGCCAGCGCTTCCAGATACTTGCCGCCCTTTACGGTGATGTGGTATTCCCCACACTCCCTCATGGCAGAGAGCACCGCCAGCGGCATGGAAAGCTTCAGCGCACAGGAGAAGTCCACCATCAAAATGGAGATGGCGCGGGTGACGTTGCGGGTAAAGGCGTAGGTAGCCACCGTACCGGCAAGGCACCACGGAACCAGACGGTCAGCCAGCTGCAAAGCCCGGTTCTCGGTACCGGACTTGAGCTTTTCCGATTCCTCGATCATCGCCACGATCTTATCGTAGCGGTTGGCGCCGCCCTCTGCCTTGGCCACAAGAACGCACTCGCCCTCTTCCACCACCGTTCCGGCGTAGACGGTAGCGCCGGTGGTCTTGCGCACCGGCATGGACTCGCCGGTCAGGGCAGCCTGGTTCACCATGGCTTCGCCCTCCAGCACCGTGCCGTCCAACGGGATCATATTGCCGGAGCGCACCACTACCTCGTCCCCGGCGTGGACGCGGGTCAACGGCACCAGCACCTCGCCCTGCGGGGTGCGCACCCAGACCTTATCCACGTTCAGCGCCATGCTGCGGGCAAGGTCATCCAAGCTCTTTTTCCGCGTCCACTCCTCCAGCAGGCTGCCCACCGTCAGCAGGAACATCACCGAGCCTGCGGTGCTGTAATCGCCCCGTAGGAGGGAGGCTGTGATGCTGAGCGCATCCAGCACCTCTACTTCCAGCTTGCGGTGCAGCAGGCAGCGGATGCCCTTCCAGACAAAGGCGATGGAGCGCCACACCGTATACGCCGCCGCGATGGGCGCAGGCAGGAACACCTTGCGGAACACCCGGCCCGTCACAAGGCTGACCATCTTCTCCTGATATTCCTGATTGATCTTCCGGCTGTCGTGGGAGGTGACCAGCGCCTCCAATTCTTCGTTGTCAAAGCGGTAGGCCGCCAGCAGGGCGGCGGCGTCCTTCCGGCTGCCCCGGTAGGTCAGCACCACATCTCCGGTGCGCTCGTAGACGGTGGCTTTCTGGATGTTGTCCTGCCCGTTCAGGTAGGCTTCCAGCACATCTGCCCGGTGCAGCGTCATGCGCACGGCGCAGACGTGCACCCGCATCCGTCCCCTGCCTTCATGTAAGATCGTACATTTCATTGCTTTTCTTACCCCTCTGTGTAAAAAAGAGCCGCCCAAGGGCGGCTCCGCTGCGCTATATCACTGTGCAGTCTGCTCTGCGGGCTGCTCTTCTTCAGCCGTATCCTCGATGACCTCCTGTGCAGCCTCGGCGGCGCGGCTCTCGTTGATGGCCTTTGCATCGGCAAGGATGTCACCGGCCTCCTCCTGCACCTTATTCACGGTCTGCATGGTGCAGTCCTTCATCCGCAGCACCGCAGCAGTGGTCTGGGTGTAGACCTTTTTGGCGTCCTTGCTGGACAGCACCTTGAAACCGGCAGAGCCGAACACCACACCGCCCAAAAACAGTGCAAGCTTTTTTGTATCAAACATATTTACCCCTCGTTTCTGTATTTCCCATCTGTGTACCCGCGCCCGGAGCGGGGCGGGCTCTTTATCTTTATATTTTAGCACGCTTTCGGGCGTTTTCAATATTTTCTGACGATGTTAGGACATATTAACATTGTTAGCAAAAGTTTGCACAACAAAAAAGGGCGTTCCCCGGAGGGATCGCCCTTTTTGATGCACCCGTTATGCAAGGTGGAACAGATCGATCAGCACGACCATGGCAAGGCCATAGTAGACCACAACGGCCACCAGATCGTTGATCGTGGTGATCAGCGGGCCGGAAGCAACCGCCGGGTCGATATGGATCTTGTGGAACAGCATCGGGATCAGCGTGCCCACCAGACTGGAAATGACCATGGACACGATCAGCGACAGCCCGACGCAGCCGGACAGCAAAAAGGCCGAGGTCCAGACATAGCCCTTGAAAAAGTGGATGTAGCAGCCCAGAAAGCCCAAGGCCATCACGGCCAGAATGGCGCCGTTCAAAAGCCCCACGCGGGTCTCTTTCCAGAGCAGCTGCAATTTTTTGGAAAGGGTCAGATTTTCGTCCACCAGCACACGGATGGTCACCGCCAGCGACTGGGTACCGACGTTACCGGCCATATCCAGCACCATGGACTGGAAGCAGATGACCACCGGCAGCACCGCTACCACCGATTCAAACGCGCCGACGACCGAGGAGACCAGCATCCCGAGGAACAGCAGCGCGATCAGCCACGGGAGACGCTTTTTCACGCTTTCAAATACGTTTTCGTTCAGATCCTCCTCGCCGGTCAGACCGCCCAGCTTTGCGTAATCATCGCCCATCTCATCATCGACCAGCTCGACCACATCGGACGAGGTGATGATGCCCACCAGCTTACCGGCATCGTTCAGCACCGGCAGGCTGCGCTCCGCGTAGTCCACGATACGGTCGATACAATCGCTGACCTGCTCCCGGTCTGTGACATAGGGATAGGAGCGGACGATCAGGCTTTCCAAGCTTTCCTCTGCCCGGGCAATGATGAGGTCTTTCAGGTCGATGGCGCCGTAGAAGTGCTCGTTTTTATCCACCACATACAGGGTGGAGATGTTGTCGTTTTCTCCGGCCTGTTTTACCAGCTCGCTCATCGCCTGCCGGATGGTCATATCGTTTTTGATGGAGATGTAGTTGGTGGTCATCCTGCTGCCGATCTCATCCTCGTCATAGGAGAGCAGCATCTTCACATCTTCCACCGAGTCCTTGTCCAGCTTGTTGACGATCTCGTTTTTATCGGTATCGTCAAGATCCTCCAGTGCGTCCACCGCATCGTCCGAGTCCATGTTGGAAATGACCTTGGCGGCCTCGTGGCTGGGCAGCTCCTTCAGGTACGGCTCGGCATCGTCCAGATAGGTAAAGATCTCGGCAACGGTATCCACACCCAGAATGGAATAGAGCGACTGGCGTTCAGCGGGAGTCAGCGCCTCCAACGCATCCGCCAGATCTTTTTCATGGTAATCAGACAGTTTTTCAGCCAGTTCCGCCTTGGGCAGACCGCTGTGAATGATGCTCAGAATTTCCTGTACATAATTCTTCTGCATGGGTAGTTCCTCCTGATTCCGCGAGCTTGACAAATCAAAATCCATCGCTCCGCTTCAAATTTTGCACTTCATCATAGCACATCCGGTATGCGGCGGCAACCCTGCCAGCGTGAATTTTTTGTAAAAATCCGGGCATAAAAATTCCCGCCAAAGCAAAAGGCTCCTTATCCGCAGAGCATAACTTTGGCTGAGAAAATGCCGTTCTGATAGGTAAACGTGCTTGCCCCGCCGGTCTTTTCTGCAATATGGCGGACAGACTGGATGCCGATCCCGTTTTCCCTTCGCTTGGAAGAGCGGAACACCCCGCTTTTTTCGTGAACTGCGCCGTCAAATGCATTTTCCAGAAGATTAGACAGCACCAGACACAGATCGATCTCGTCCACAGGAAGCACCTGTGGTAAGTCGAGTTTGGCACAAAAGGGAACACCCTCACGCTTTGCAAGGGCACAATAATAGCCGACAACACTGTCCGCTGCACGGTTTTCGCAGAAATTCATATCCAGATCCGGGATCCGGGAGACCGTTTTTGCAAGGTAAGCCTTCAGGTTATCCAGATCTCCTGCCTCGGCCAGTGCGGAGATCTGATTCAGCTGGTGGCGCATATCGTGCCGCGCCTGCCGGGCTTCTTCAATGGCGGCTTTCAGGCTTTCATAGCGCTGCTGCTGCATGGAAAGAAACTGATTTTCCTGCTGCAACCTTGCATTCCGGTTAAGGCTGTTTGCCATCAGCAGAAAGATCGCATTGAACATGAACAGCAAAAACAAAAGCGCGATGCTCATAACGATGTAGACCTGCAAGACCCGCCCTGTCCGGAGCGTTATCTGGTAGCGCGGGGTTATAAAAAGGTTCAGCAGGATGAACACCAGCGGCAGTACCCAGAACACATACCACGTCTGCGCAAAATTGTCATCCTCCACCATCGCGCGTACTGCGTGGGTGGCGGGATAATAGGCTGCGGCAGTGATCAGCCAGCAGACCGCATTATAAAAGATGCAGGCGCCAAAGCAGAACCACGGCTTGTCCGGCGGCAGCTGCATCCGGATCACGATTGCCGTGCCGACGGCCCGGGACAGGCTGTTCAGGCACGCAAATACCGCGCAGACCGCAAGCGCGATGGTTCCGGATTTCCAGAGAGAGATCCGCAGCGTTCTGCGATACAAAAAAATTGCTGTAAGCGTAATAAGCAGCACGGAGAACGCCGTTGAAATGCCAAAATGATAGCAAAGCAGCCCGCCGCCAAGGCAAAGCCCGAGCAGCAGCGGCGCCCTATATGCTTCGAAATTGATTTCTTATGCACAGGGATTCTCTTTGTTGAAAAAAGCTTCCGAGCATTATCAATGGAATTTAGATTACGGCATGTTGGCTAAAATTTGGCGGAAGGGCTGTATTATCCGTTCCGTTTTTCTGGAGCAAATTACCCGGGCTTATCACGCTTTACCCGGTTTGGAAAACTTACTTTTCGACGATTTTTTCCGAAACCGAATACTCGAGGCTTTGCCTGCATGGAGAAAGATTACGGCCGACTGTCTGTTGAGTGGCATTCCGATTCCTTGCATGGCTGCCGCTTTGACGTATTTCGACGGTTTGCGGACAGAACGTTCTTCTGCAAATCTGATTCAGGCGCAACGGGATTATTTCGGTGCTCATACGTATGAAAGGACAGATATGGAGAGAGGACAATTTTTCCATACCGATTGGAATGAAACGGGAGGGAATGTTTCAGGAACTTATAATGCTTAGTAGATGAAGTTTAAAAGTTATTAATCGAGGATTATGATAAAACCAGATGGACAAATATTGGTCATTTTCGGGGCTTCCGGAGATTTGACGAAACGTAAATTATTGCCTTCGTTGTATGAGTTGTTTGCTCGGGATATGCTGCCTGAAAATTTTGTGATTTTAGGTGTTGCGAGGACTCCTTTCTCGGATGAGGAATTCCGGATACAGCAGAAAGATAATCTGAAGGCTTTTTTGAAAGGGAAACATCCTGAAGCTAAACAATTGGATGCTTTTCTGGAAAGGGTACATTATTTAGGATTCAATTCGGATGAAGCGGCCGAGTATCATTTGCTGGTTGAGAAGATTGCCGAATTACGGAAAGCAAAAGATATTCCGGATCATCTGATTTTTTACCTGGCGACTCCACCGCAAAAATATGGCCCGATTGCAGAAGCGCTGCGTAAAAGTAAATTGAATAAAGCGTCGGAAGAAGGAGGTTGGAGGCGGATTATCGTCGAGAAACCTTTCGGGAGCAGTTTGGAAACGGCACAAGCACTGAATAAACAACTGTGTTCGATCTTCGACGAAGAAGATATTTACCGGATCGATCATTTCCTGGGGAAAGAGACGGTACAGAATATACTCGTGCTTCGGTTTGCCAACCAGATTTTCGAGTCGTTGTGGAATCGGAATTACATCGATTCTATCGAAATTTATGCGGCTGAAAAATTAGGGGTAGAAAACCGGGGAAAATATTATGAAGGGGCCGGAGCATTGCGGGATATGATACAAAATCACCTGATGCAGTTGATGGGGTTCGTTGCTATGGAAGCTCCTTCGGCTTTCGATGCCAACCTGATGCGCGATGAAGTGGCGAAGGTGTTCAGGGCTTTGCATCCCCTGTCACCCAATGATGTGATTCGGGGACAGTATATTGCCGGAAAAGCAGGAGAGGAGAGTGTGGTCGGCTACCGGGAGGAAAATGGAGTTGCGGCGGATTCTACGACAGAGACGTATATCGCTATGCGCTTTTTTATAGATAATTGGCGTTGGGGAGGGGTACCTTTCTATTTTTATACGGGGAAACGCATGCAAGAATCCCGGTCTGAAATCGTGATTCATTTCAAGAATGTTCCGCATCGTTTGTTCAGCGGAATTTGTCCCCGTTCTTCTTGTAATGAGTTGATACTGAAAGTGGATTCGCCGGAAAGTATTTCGTTGAAATTCGGGTTGAAAGTTCCGGGATCGTTCTTCGAAGTTAAACAGGTGAGCATGAATTTCGCTTATGATTCGTTGTGTAATACCTATATTGCTAATGCTTACGAGCGTTTGTTGCTGGATGCGATGCAAGGGGATTCTACTTTGTATACCCGCACGGATGCCCTGGAATTAAGCTGGCGTTTTATCGATCCAATCCTGAAAGAATGGGCCAAAGATCCGGCCAAAGGGTTAACTTTCTATCCTGCCGGTAGTAATGGGCCTGAAGAACGGAAATGGTTATTGCATTATTCATTATAAAAGGTAACGATAGATAAAACGGGAACAAGAGAACTGTTTTCCCGTTTTATCTGTTTTTACCTGTTTTCACCGTAAATTTTATGGAAGAACTGACCCTGACGACACCTTCGATTTTGTTCTCGGCGATTTCGTTGATTATGTTGGCTTATACGAATCGTTTTTTGGCTTATGCATCGGTGATCAGGAGCTTGAAAACAGAACACGAACAAAATCCGACCCCTATGGCACAACGGCAGATCGACAATTTGCGGAAAAGGTTGTATATGGCTCGCTCGATGCAAATTTTCGGAGTATCCAGCTTGCTGTTGTGCGTGGTTTGTACGCTGTTTATCTATGTGGGATGGCAATTGGTTGCTGTATATACCTTCGGAGTGGCTTTACTCTTGTTGGTGATTTCTCTCGCTATCTCTATCCGTGAGTTACTGATATCGGTGAAGGCACTTGAATACCGATTGGATAATGTAAAAATTAAAAAGGAGGGGGAAGAGAGTTGTTGAGTTAAAAGAGTTGCTGAGTTGCTGAGTTACTGAGTTACTGAGTTGTTGAGTTATAGAGTTGAAAGAGTTGAAGGGGTATAGATGGTTGGATCAGAAGAATTTTTTAGATACCGATTATTTAATCCCAATAACAGAATGATTCAAATAATACTTAAATTTACCTTCCTTTCACAAATTTTCCCAGATCAACAGCATGGCAATTTAGTCATTCATCAACTCTTTTCAACTCAGTATCTCTTTCAACTCAATAACTCAGTAACTCAGTAACTCAGTAACTCAGCAACTCAGCAACTCAGTAACTCAGCAACTCAGTAACTCAGCAACTCAGCAACTCAGCAACTCAGTAACTCAGCAACTCAGCAACTCTTTTAACTCTCTCAACTCTTCACTCCTGTCTATCGATTTGTTGCAAAGCGAAGGCGTATGCTCCGAGTGAGATGGCACGGCTGGCACCCAGTTTTGAGATGGTGATACCGATGCGTTTCATAGGGTCGTAGACTACTGATTTATCGGTTCCGTATATTTTCAGTTCGCGGGACCCTCCTTTGGCAAATTCGACGAATTCATTGAAATCATCCAGGTCGTATACTTTAAACTGAAGCCGGCTAATGGTTTCACCGTTCATGCGTTGTAGTTGTCCCCTCATTTCTTTTAATAAAGCAGGCATGATATATTTACGGGCTGCGGTAATTCCGCCGCCGATGACGATCAGGCCGTCGATCAGTGTTGCTGCGGTTGCCATAGCATCTCCGGCGATTTCTCCGTAGTCTTCAAAAGTTTTTAGGACGGCTTCCCGATTCCCCTCCCGGGTCCCTTCTGCGATATCGAACATATCTTTGGGTTCGAGGTTGTGATCGGTATCTCCGGAATTTTTGGCATATTCACGTTTTAAAGCATGGATCGCCACACCATCTTCACAGATCACGTCGGGGTATTTTTTATTTCTCAGGCAGAAAGTCTCCACACAAGAGTTATCTCCGATGTGCATTTGTCCGTTGACGGTAAATCCGAATCCGAATCCGGTTCCCCAGGTATATCCCAATAAATTTTTATAGCGTTTGGCACTGTTCAGACGTTCCAGTTTGGAGTTGATTTCGGGCAATGCTCCGGCAAGTGCCTCCCCGTAAGCAAATAAATCTGCGTCGTTGTTGATAAATACAGGTATCCCGAATTTGTCTTCCAAAAAAGGACCGAGGGCAACCCCATCCCGGAAAGAAGGGAAGTTAGGCAGATAACCGCCGATGATTCCGTTGGGATAGTCGGCCGGACCGGGGAAAGCAAAGCTGATGGCTACCGGTTTTTCATCCAGAGCGTTGATTACTTCCCGAAATCCTCTTTCCAACGTTTCCAGGCATTGACCCAAATCATGTGAATTGGAAGGAAGAGAAATCGGTTTGATCACATCCTGATTGCCCCGGATAGCTCCGAAAACAAAATTAGTCCCTCCGGCATCGAGGGTAATTACTGTTCTTTTATCAGTTTAATACATTATACTTTTGTTTAAGTTTATAAATGAGATATAAAAATATAGTCTTATTGCACCTACTAAAACAGGTAAAATTACAAAAAATCTTTAATTTTCAGGATTATTCCGTTTTTTCTCTGTTTGAGTCAAGGAGATCGGATGGGTGAACCAAAAGCAAGACCCTTCGCCCTCTTTGGAGTTTACACCGATTTGTCCTCCCATTTGTTTTACCAGACTTTTGCAAATCGATAATCCTAAACCTGTACCTTGAACGAAAGTATTTAATTTGACGAAACGGTCGAATATGACTTTTTGTTTTTCTTCGGCAATGCCTTGGCCGGTATCACAGACATAGAGTTTGAGTTCATGATTCGGCAAGAGTTCATATCCCAGTGTAATCGTACCTTGTGAAGTAAATTTCAGCGCATTGTTGATGAAATTCGAGAGTACCTGAATCACCCTGTTTTTGTCACTGGTTATGTAATAAACCGGGGATTGTTCATCGAATATCAATTTGACTTGATGATTTTTAATCTTGATACTGTAAGACCGGACAATCTCATTGCAGAGTTGATAAACATTTACCCGGTCGTTGATAAATTTGAAAGTCCCTGCTTCAATTTTAGAAAGATCGAGGATATCTGAAATCAATTGTAGTAACAATTCATTATTTTCTTGTACAATCTTCAAATAACCGAAACGTTCTTCCCGGTCGTCCGACTCGGCCAACAAATCGGAGAAACCGACGATTGCATTTAGGGGTGTCCGGATTTCATGGCTCATGTTAGCGAGGAAAGCAGATTTCAAACGATCACTTTCTTCTGCCCGCTCTTTGGCTTCGATCAGGCGTTGTTCGGTTTCTTTCAATTCGGTGACATCATAATTGACACAGATCATGTCCAGCTTTTGGGGATCATCGTTCATTGTGTTACGGATTACATTGATCCGCGTCCATTTGTTGCCTTCGGCAGTGGTGATTCTCAAGTCTTTGAAAAAGCTTTCGATTACTCCGGCTTTCATTTGCTGGATGGACTTCAGGATATAATCCCGGTCTTCAGGGTGTACATGTTTGTATACACCGATGATTTCAGAGAGGGGCGTCGTTGCTTCTTCTCCCAGATTATAATACCATTGAGGGATCCCATAGCCGGTACGTGTCCAGATGTCGAATCTACAATATCCGATTTTGCCGAATTTGCTGACCATAGAGAACGAACTTTCGAATTCTGCCAGTTGGCTATATACTTGTGTGATTTCGGTATTGTCGATATTGATTAACAGGTAATTGATCAGATTTCCCTGAGAGTCGTAGAGTTCTGTTGCAGTTGTGTATATTTCAAGAAGACCGTTTTTCTTCGATGAATAATAATTTTTGATTGTAGAGAGAGGATATTTGATGCGGAAAGTAATGGCTTCTTTACGGCGCAACGCTTCGATAATATGTAAAGGAAGATTCGGATTTTCGAACAAATTGACTCCTAGTACCGTCTCTTTGTTAGCGATTCCGAAAATTTCCATATCTTTGGTATTCAGGTCTATCAGGAAACCGTTTTTGTCGTAAAGTTCAATTCCGGCCGGTAAATTGTCGTAAATATTACGCAGAATTTTTTCACTGCGGTCCAAAGCCTGATGAGTATTGAAAGTTTCCGTTATATCTGAAAACAGATAGATGACTTCGTCGGGACGGGTCATGTAGGAAATGAAATGAAAATATTTATTGATTCTGCTGACAAAATGGGTATCGTCCAGATAATCCTTGTTGGGTGACAGTGTTGTTAATTGGAGGAGATTGGATGAAAAATCCAAGCCTAGCGAGCTGGCCCGAAGACCGTTGAAGTTTGATTTTCCGGTGATTTTTTTAGCAGCCAGATTGGCGTCGGTAAACAACAGGTCTACGGGATTTTGTTGTTGATCGTAAAGAATCCGGGCACGTAGATAGCCCAATGGCATATGTTTGTATAGATTTTGCAGATAATCCCTTTCGGTTTGTGCCTCTTGCCGGGATTTTTGAAGCTCTATGTAAATATTGATGATATTGACCAGGGAAGTAAACCATTGACAATCTTCATCGCTCCACTGATGAAAATCTTCAACCACGTCGATTCCTACATATCCCCAAGCTCCCTGAGGAGACACCAGAGGTACGACGATAAGTGATTTTATCGATTGTAAAGCTAAAAATTCTTTTTCGGAAGCAGCTTCTTCCGGTAAGTCGTCCAGAGTGGATAAGACGATAGAATGTCCCGACATGATTTGTTCGGTCCACCAGACATTATCGGTGGTCGCCAGGTCGGTGATCAGTGTCTGTTCCTTCTCTATATTGTTATCTACTACTTCAAAAGTACAAGTCTGTGTTTTGATTTCGGAATCGTATTCGATGATATATGCCCGTCCTGCCTTGAATACCTGAAGAATATCCTGCAAGATTTTATTAATGATTTCGGATGTATTGTTGTTTTGCAGAAAAGACAGTAAGGTATATGAAATATTATTGAGCTGATACAAGAGATTATTTATCCTTAATGCAGCTGCTTGCTCGGATTTGGTCGTTTCCGGACTATCGACGATCTGTATCGAGCCTGTGATAATAGAATCGCCATGCGCATTTTTTTCCTGATGAAGTTTTTTGATATGAATCCAAATTTCTCCTTTCGGGCAAAGAATCGGGAAGGTCATATCGTAGACGTAAGGTTGTTCTAAAGTTGCGATTTCTTCACCGATCCGGAAACGGAAATCGGTACGGATCCTGTTCAGAAAATCTGCAAAAGACAATCGATCGGATGGTAAACCAGTCAATTCCATTATCTGTTTTGAAAAAAAATAGGTCTGGAGTCGGTAATCTGCTTTCCACCATCCAGTGCGAGTATCTGAGAGAATACGATTCATCAGTTCGTATTCTTCTAATGTAATTTCTGGCATTACTTTAAAACTTGTTTAATAATTCGAAGATGCGCACAATTAACAATAACGCACCAAATATAAACAATTGTAAGGAATTAGGGGGTTAAAATATGTAAAAGCGGGAACAATGGATAAAATGGAAAGAGGGGAAAGAATTTCAGCAGTTATAAGGGTTACAAGGGTTTCAAAAGTTTGAAAAAGGAACGCCGGGACGGACCTTTCGTCCCATTTTCGGAAAAAACTAAAAAAGCCACCTTAATAGTGGCTTTTTGCTCCTCAGGTAGGACTTGAACCTACGACCTACGGATTAACAGTCCGCCGCTCTAACCAACTGAGCTACTAAGGAATATTTCTCAAAAGCGATGCAAAGATATGGCTTTTTTTGAAAGTGACAAAATTTCATCAGAAAAAAAATGATTTTTTGTTTTTTTTACAAAGGAATAAATTAAAGTGATTAATTTGAAAGGAGTTGTAAAAAAGCTAAATTTGTCACGATTCATTATTCATGAAAAATTAATGTGTGTGGGTATTCGATTAATAATATCGGTGACATTTTTGTTACTGGTGGTGTCTGTCCGTTTACAGGCGCAGGATACGAAGGTATCTCATCCATTTATGTGGAAATCTTTTAATAATCCGGCCTATTCAGGTTTTGATGGATTAGCGGGTGTGAATATCGGTATGCAACGGTCATATTGGAGTAAGCCGTTGGATTTCAGGTCTTATTTTGTTTCGGCAGATTATGCCTTTCAGGAGAAAAGGACTTTCGGCTTGGGAGGTCTCTCTCTGTTTTATCAACGCGATCAGGAAAGTTCGGTGATGTATGTGACCCAGCTGTTTGCTGCCGCCTTGTCGGCCCGGGTGAAACTGTCACGTTCTACGGTGTTGCAGGTCGGTCTGCAACCTAGCCTATATTGTAAAAGCGTGGATCCCTCGAAGTTGACACTGGGAGATCAGTTCGATCCTTTTTACGGTCAGATTTTGGATATCTCCCCTGAGTTGATGAGTTTTTATGCCGATAAAGTGACGATATTCGATATGGCCGCCGGTATTTACGGTCAGACCGATTTCAATGTGGCCTGGCATGGGGTGGCTAGTTTGGAGTATGGGTTTTCTGTATATCATATCATAGAATCCACTCAGTCGTTTTTATCCGAACACGGGTCTGCTTCTTCCGAAGAAAATCTGTTGAATCGCCGGTATTCGGGATATGTTTCGTATGCACATCCTTTTGCTTTAGGGAATCAGATCAATACAGTGCTTTCTCCGTACGTAATGATCGATGTGCAGTCGGTTATGCGGAATTTACAATTCGGAGTTTGCTGGGAGGAAGAGCGTTTCGGACTGATCGGTTTGGGTGTCCGGGGGGATCAATTCGAAGGATTGCAGGTAGGTACCTTGTTAGTACATTTAGGAGTGAATATTCCGGGAGGACGTGATTCCGGATGGAAGATCGGTTATACCTGTGAAGTCCCGACCCATCAAGGGACGATGTATCAAAATACCAGTCATTCTTTATCGTTGCATTGGTATTACAGGATAGTTCCCAAACGTTGCATCCAGCGTTTCGATAATTCGCCGAACAATAGTAAGAGAGCCAGAATGAAACGGAAGAATAAGGCTTTTCATTTTTAAAATCCGCCGATCACAGGCGAATAAAAAGGATCAGATATGAAAAATCAGAAAAAATACAGAAAAGGGATATACCGCTTAGCTTTACTACTTACTGTTTTGTGCTCGGCAGTAGGTGGTTATGCCCAGACTCAGGACGATTTGAAATTGGTCGATCCCGGCGGGTTTAAGTTGTGTAATGGAGATGCTGTGAACGGACAAAAGTTGACGGTTTACAATCAATGTGTGCATGAGGGCTTCAAAAAAGGAACTTTTAAAGTAGATTGGGGAGATGGCTCTGCTGTCGAAGAATGGGGAACCGAAGAGACGATGGAGCATGTTTATAGGGAATTCAAAGTGTTTAAACTGAAATTTTCCTGGACTTCATCGGATGGCAGTAAAGTACTCGAAAAAAACTATGATGTACTTCGGCTGAATAAGCCGGATGTCGCATTGAAAGTGAATGAAAAAGGTACTTGTTACGGTATGGAGTCTGAAATAAAAATTATCGATTATGATAAACAGACTTCCGGTACCGTTTATGTCGTGAATTTCGGAGATGGGCGTGATTCGACTTTAACACAGGCAGAGATGATGAAAACAATGGGATCGGTGAAACATACTTTTCAGACCGATAATTGCCCGATAACGGTGGAATTGGAGGCTCGGAACGAGTGTTCGGACTACATGTTACCTTTACAGACGACCGTGACAACGGCCGTGGTTATTCCCCCGGAAGCGGCTTTTGATTTCGTAGCCCCGGGGTGTACCGGTTATCCTGTTCAGGTAATAAACCGTACGATTGAAGGACGGGATGTTTACTGTAATACAATAGCAGAATATATCTGGAAATTTGGAGATAAACCTTCTGTGTTCGAAAAATATCCTCAGGTGATATTCGATACGCCGGGAGAATATGAAGTACGCTTGATCGCTTCTACAGGGGGCTGGAATGTTCCAACGATACAATCGTAAAAGTGATCAGTGTGATACAATCGCCGGAAGTCGGTTTTACAGTCGATAGGGATACCGTCTGTTCGGGCGAAAGTGTTGTATTTACCGACCATTCTAAAGGGGAAAATCCACAGTATTATTGGAATGTTACCGGTAGGCAGACAAATGATTTTGTTTTTATAAACGGCACTAGCGAGAAGTCGGAGAATCCGGTCATTCAGTTCAACGGCTACGGGGAATACGTGGTTGCACTGACTTTGACAAACGAATGTCCTCAAAATGTAAAAGATACGACTATTATCGTACGGAAGGATCCCGAGATTGTGGAGGTTACCTGGCCGGTGTCTTTATGTCCTGATCTTACTACGGGGAAAGCTTTGGTGAATTTGGAGAATTATTTCCGTCTCTATTGGAATGGAAACCCGAAAGAAGCAGTCTGGAAAATCGAACCTAAGGCAGGAATGACCGGTACGGTAGATTTTTTACCCGGTTATGAGGCGGATAAAGAATATCCGCAGGTTTATTTGCAGGCTGGTGCAACCTATGAGGTTTCCTTGACTTTGAAAGGAGCTTCGGTAGGCGGTGTGCTTTGTGGTGATCCCTCCAAGTTGACGATCCATAAAGAGTTGAAAATCGATGATCCTGCGATTACCGACAATATTGTTCCGACACCTGCCCCTGTCGGAGACAACATCTCGATTTGTGACGGCGAAACGGTTAGTTTTGAGAATCATTCCAGCGGAGAGGGATTAGAACATTTTTGGACGGTTAAGCCGATTACGACAGAATTATACGATCCGGCCTGGAATGTTGAATACCTGGCCGGTTCTCCGACTTCTGCCGGACCTCGGATCAGGTTCAATGGGTATGGAGACTTTGAAGTGACCGACTCGTTGTCTGTCCCTTGTAACTCGAAACGCATTTCTTTCCGGGTACATGTCAGGAAAGATCCGACTATTTTCTTGGCCGATTTTCCGACAGAAATCTGTCCCCGGGATGTATTGAATACGGAGTTGTGTATTTTTTACGAATGGTATAATCATGTGCCCGAAGCACATTGGGAGTTTACTCCGGATAGAGTGGACTTTGTGGACGGAACTTCGTCCGATTCGCCGGAGCCGAAGATTCATTTTCAGGAATCGGGAAAATATACCTATAAGGTCACTTTGCCGGAGGTGGGGTGTCCGGAAAAGGATGAGCATGGAGGTATTTTGACCCGGAAAGAATTGACCGGAGAATTGAAGGTCCGGATTTCAGGTTTGGATGTTACTGTCAAAGAGAAGGACAACCGGGATGAAGTATGCGAAGGTGGGATGCTTATCTTTACCAATTCGGCATCGGAAAAGGATCCTGAAAGTTTAGAGCTGGCTTATAACTGGGAAGTGACTATCCCGGAGACAGGGGAACCTCAGGGGGGGACGGCAGAGGATTGTGAGTTTCTAAAGGGGAATACGGAAAGGGTTGCTCCGATCACTTTTAAGAAATGGGGAACCTATGAAGTAACCGGTACGGTTTTCGGATTTTGTGATACCGTGTCGCGGACTTTACGAATCCGGGTGAAAAAAAATCCGGAAGTAGTATTGGAAGATACGGTTTCTTGTCCTGCCGGTTTTGTCCTTTCGGGTGATACTACGTTTGTATGGTATAATAATACCCCACAGGTAACCTGGCAGATTTATCGGCAGGACGGCACGGACCAGCCGGGAGATTATGAACTGGGTGCGGAGGGGTTGACGAGTCTGATTCCTCGGGTGGAATTTAAACGTCCCGGATATTATACGGTGAAAGCAACTTTGCCTCATGCGGGATGTCCGGCTACCGATCCGATGGCTGAGGCGGTATACCATATTTATGATCCGGATGTTTACGGGGATATTGTCATAAAAACACCTGTTGCGGGAAATCCTTCGGTTGCCGATATTTGTGAGCAGGAAATTGTCGTTTTTGAAAATACAATGGAGGAAGAAGCCGGTGCGCTCAGCTGGGAATGGGAGGTGGTTAGCGACGTAGAGCAGGGATATGAATATATGCAGGACGGCCAGGTTATCGATCCGGCTGTGGGAAGCAGACAGAAGGCTCCTTCGATCCGGTTTACAAAATATGGGGAATACCGGGTGAAAGTAGTTACCCGTAGTACGTGTAAATCGCCTGTGACAAAAGAGTTCAGGGTGGTGGTGCATGGTATCCCCGATATCGAATTGGCATCATATATGAAACGGGTCTGTGCCGGAGACGGTATTCCCGTGGAAATGTCCGATTATCTGAAATGGGTGGATACCCGGAATTCAGCCCTTACTTCGAAATGGACCATTACTCCGGAAGTGGGATGGTCCTGGAGGAGCGGAGATCGGGAAAATACCGATTTCCCGGGGATATTATTCAATGATAATGGGCATTATGAGCTTAAGCTCGAGGTTTTTTCGAAATGTGCGGATGAGGGAAAACAGGAGTTTCTGACCGAAGTCAATGTGCTCAGGACCGAACAGCAGGCTAGCTTTTCTGTAGGTAAAGATTCTGTCGGTTGTACGGATGATCCCGATCCGTTTGTGATTACCCTGAATAATCTTTCGGAGGGGGATTCCCTGGCTTATACCTGGACGGTTACACCTCAGCAGGGGGTAAGTTTTGCCGAGGGGGATACGAACAGTGAATCTCCGAAACTCTTGTTCTCGGAGCCGGGAGACTACGATGTACGGTTAGCGGTTTCCAACGGTTGTCATCACGACGACGATTCGGTATTCCGGATCAAGGCATTTGCCATTCCCCGGGTCAGGATCGGGGATATTGCAGATCAGTGTGAACCTTTTCATTTTATCGGGAGAGAGCGGGTAGAAGTCGATCAGCGGAACGACAAAATACAACAGGTACATTGGACGATCACTGCGAATCAAGGTTATGCTTCCGAGGGATATACACTGGTGAATGGAACGGATTTAAAATCTTATTATCCGGATATCGATTTCAAAACCTGTGATTATACCGTAGTCGCAGCATATAAAAATCGTTGTAAAACACCGGGACAGGCTGTTTTTCAGGTGAAGGTCGATAAATTTATTCCTGTGATCCCATTGCCGGATGATACGATCTGTGAACTGGCAGAGGCCCGGATTCTTCGTGCACAGCCGGAAGGGGGCTGGTGGACGTTGAAAGATCCTGCAATTCCCGAAGCGGCTGAAGTGTTGTATACCGAGCGGGGAAATAGTTATTTTTATCCGGGCTTCGATCCCTATGCGCAAAAAGATATCGGATTGGTGTATCATTACCGGAACGGGGCTTGTATCGCCCGGGATACGATGAATATGCGGATATGGCCCTTACCTTATGTAGAGGCCGGTGATTCTTTGAAGATGTGTCTGAACAATCCACCGGTGACTCTGGTGGGAAGAGATTCGGCAGCGGGGCAGGTATGGCAACCCAACAGAGGAGATTGGAAATCGGGTCAAGACGTGTTGGCGGGACATTTGTTTACTCCGACTGTTCCGGGGGATTTTCAATTGTTGTATTATTATACGGATAGCCGTGGGTGTATGAACCGGGATTCGGCGGTGATGCGGGTACATCCTTTGCCGTCGACCGATTTTACGGTGGCTCCTCGGAGTTGTATCCATACGGATGTGTTGTTTACACCCGCTCAGTCTGACGGGAATACATTCGAATGGATATTCGGCGACGATACGCCTCATGGGATATCGGACAACGAGATCCTGCATAGTTATGACATGTACGGTTATCGGGATGTTATTTGTATGGCTCAGTCGGTTTATGGATGCCGGGATACTTCCGAAGCTACCCGTATCGAGATTATTAATTTGCCGCCTCCACCTTTTTTCGATGTCGATACTTTACAGGGGTGTGCTCCTTTCGAAGTCCTCTTTACGGTCGATCCCGATACCTATAAGAGCGATCACAATTACCTGGCTTTTCATTGGGATTATGGTGATGGGACGAAGACCGACACCTTGATGCCTATCGTGCCGAAGCCTTATCCGGCCGGGAGCTGGGATACGACCTTTGTTGCCCGGATGACAGTAAGCAACGTTTGTGATACCGTGAGCTACGATACGACGATTACTGTATTCTCGGCTCCGAAAGTTTCTTTTGCTTTGATGCATGAATGGGAATGTTCGCCGGTATTTTTGGAATTGCAGAATACGACTACCGGAAATAATTGTGTATTCAACTGGACTTTTACCAATTCACGAACAGGAGAAGTGATCGGAGAAACGGATATCCGTAATCCGGAGCATGAATTTACGACAGATGAAGCCGCTACCAGCTATTTTATTACTTTACGGGCTGAGAATCGTTGTGATGTGGATGAGTATACCGATACCCTGCTTGTGAAACCCCGGCAGATCAGTGCTCATTTTACGCCTTTGGACAATCCTTACGCCTGTGTGAATCAGGAAATCTTATTCCGGAATAATTCTACGGACACCGTGTCTACTATCCTGAATACCTATTGGAATTTCGGGGACGGTAGTCGGGATACCGTCTGGAGCCCACGACATAAATACGATAAGCAAGGTACTTATCTGGTGAAACTGAAGATAGACAACGGCTGCGGGTGGGATACGATTTCTTCGCCTGTAATAATTTATCCTTTACCGCACTTGGAAATCAAAAGTGAAGATTATCTTTGTGAGGCGGATACATTTACCTTTGTCGTAAATTCAGATCAGGAACTGAAACAGGTAACCTGGAAATTGGGAGATGGACAGACAGGAAACAAGGATAGCCTGAGGTATGTGTACGAAGGATACGGTACCTTTCCGGTAACGGTTATCGGAGTTTCTGCCGAGATAAATCAGTGTACTGATTCGGTCATGAAGGAAGTGGTCGTTTATAACAAACCGATCCTGACGATCGAGCCGGTAGATACTATCCAATGTTCGCCTTATCTGTACCAGCCGGAGATTACCGGAGAGGCTTATCTGATGTGGGATTATGGGGATCGGTCGGGACTGACTTCGGCGAGGGAGCATTGGTATGTAAATGAATCCGATACGGTTCAGCGTTTCCGGGTGATGATATATGCCGAAACGGATAAGGGATGTAAATCGGAATACCTGCGGGGAGTGGTTGTTCCCAATAAACCCAGGGCGTTATTGGACAAAAAGGTGGAAAAAGGGAATCCTCAAAAAGTGACCTTTATCAATCTTTCGGAAGAATGTTCGGACTGTATCTGGAATTTACCTGATAAGGGGACCTTCCATGCTTTCGGCGATCAGACGGTGGAATTCGGGGAGCAGGGGATGTATCGGGCCGAACTAGTGGTAGAGAATGTATATGGATGCCGGGATACGGCGATTATGGAACATCGGGTATTGATCAAAGGATTGTATTTCCCGAATACTTTTATTCCGCATAGTCAGAATCCGAAGATCAACCGTTTTAACGGGATCGGGATGGGACTAGCCCGTTATAGGCTACAGATTTTCGATCAATACGGAAATAAGATTTGGGAAACCCGAGCCCTGGAAAACGGTCGGCCTTCGGAAGGCTGGGATGGCTGTAACCTCAAGGGCGAACGAATGCCGCAGGGAATGTATATCTGGCGTGCAGAAGCGATCTTCGGGGATGCCGAGGTCTGGACCGGAGATAATAATGAGTCGGGAGTTCCTGAAACGACGCAGGGGACGGTGTTGTTACTGAGAGAATAGGAAATCCGTTCCGGTAAATAATGGAAATTATAGTTTAACTTTTAAACGATAGAAGATGGATTATTTTAAAGAGGTTAACCTGGCAGTCACGATATGTGACAAAGAAGGGAAGATTTTGGAAATGAACGATAAGTCGCGTAAGACATTTTTAAAGCCCGGACAGGAGGATCTGATCGGTAAAAATGTGTTGGATTGCCATCCCGAGCCGGCTCATTCCCTGTTGGCCGATATGTTACAAAATCCCCGGACCAATGTCTATACTATCGAGAAGAAAGGGGTAAAAAAACTGATTTATCAGACGCCTTGGTATGTGGAAGGAGAGTTTATGGGGTTTATGGAGTTGTCGATGGAAATACCTTTCGAGATGAAGCATCGGGTGAGGGGGGGGAAGTAAAAGGTTAAAAGTAAAAAGCTAAAGGCTAAAAGCTATAAGCTAAAGGCTGGGAGGCTAAAGGCTATAGGCTGATAAGTTTAAGCGAGAGAGAGGAGGAAAAAGATGAAAGGGTTGATTAGAGATATACTGACTTTTTTGCGGGAGTTACAGGAAAATAATGACCGGGAATGGTTTGCCGGTCAGAAACCCCGTTATCAGAAATTGAAAGAGGGGTTCGATGAATTGGTAGACCGATTGATTGCACAAACTGCGGTTTGGGATGAGGAGGTGAAGAATCTGAAAGCGAAGGATTGTGTATACCGGATTTACCGGGATATCCGCTTTTCGCCGGATAAGCGTCCTTATAAAGATCATTTTGCCGCTTATATCTGTGGTTGGCGGGGACGTAACAGCGGACGTTGTGGGTATTATATCCACCTCCAACCGGGGTGTTGTATGTTGGGCGGGGGGTGTTATTGTCCGGAACCGGCTTTGTTGAAACGGATCAGGCAGGATATCTATGAAAATATCGAAGAGTTTACTTCGATTATCCGGGAACCTGAATTTATTGCCGAATTTCCTGAATTGGATACCGATGATAAATTAAAGAAAGTTCCGGCTCCTTTCCCGGCCGATTTCCCGGAGGCCGATTTCCTAAAACATAAGCATTATGATGTGATGAGTGTAAAGCCGGAAGCCTGGTTCGAGAGCGACGATTTACTACAGAAAGTGGATGCAGTGTTTCGTAAAATGTACAAGTTTAACCGCTTTTTTAATTATACGATAGATAATCAGTAGTGAAGAGAGAAATCTTTATTATTTTTGCATAATAAAAAATAGATACTCATATGAAAGTCTTGTTATTGGGAAGCGGAGGGCGTGAACATGCGCTGGCGTGGAAAATAGTTCAAAGTCCGAAATTGGGAAAACTTTATGTGGCTCCGGGGAATGCAGGGACAGCCCAGTTGGCTGAAAATGTCAGTCTTGCAGTGACCGATTTCAGGGCTATCGGTGATTTTATTCAGGATAAACAGATCGATCTGCTCGTGGTAGGTCCTGAGGATCCGCTGGTGGAAGGAATACGTGATTTTCTGGAAGCCGATTCCCGTTTCGGAGGATTGATGATTGTGGGTCCCGGTAAGGACGGTGCTATTCTGGAAGGCAGTAAAGATTTTGCCAAACAATTTATGATCCGGCATGGTATTCCTACTGCGGGATATATGACGGTGACTCCCGATCGGGTGAAGGAAGGACAGCGGTTTTTAGCTACTCTTCGTCCGCCTTATGTACTGAAAGCCGATGGGTTGGCTGCCGGTAAGGGAGTGTTGATTCTTCCGGAATTGGAGGAAGCTCAGCGGGAACTGGAAGAGATGCTGGGTGGGAAGTTCGGCAAAGCGAGTAGCCGGGTGGTGATCGAAGAGTTTTTGCATGGAATAGAGATCTCAGTGTTTGCTATTACCGATGGTAAAGATTATAAAATATTGGGATCTGCCAAAGATTATAAGAGAGTAGGAGAAGGGGATACCGGATTGAATACCGGAGGAATGGGAGCTGTTTCGCCTGTGCCTTTTGCCGATGAAGAGTTTAACCGGAAGGTAGAGGAAAGAATTGTGCGCCCGACTGTCGAGGGCTTGAAGAAAGATGGAATCGACTACCGGGGATTTATCTTTTTCGGATTGATGAATAAGGGAGGAGACCCTGCTGTCATCGAATATAATGTCCGGATGGGAGATCCTGAGACCGAGGTGGTCATGCCCCGTCTGAAGACCGATATCCTCGAACTGTTCGAAGCGACGGCTTTGGGGAAACTGGCCGATTCGGCATTCGAACTGGACGAACGCTATTGCACGACGGTGATGTTGGTGGCCGGAGGATATCCCGGAAGTTATGAGAAGGGGAATGTGATTACCGGACTCGATAATATCGAAGGGAGTATTGTATTCCATGCCGGAACAAAAGAAGCTGATGGACAGATCCTGACTAATGGCGGACGGGTGATGGCTGTGAGCTCTTTCGGAACACAGATGGAACAGGCGCTGAAACAATCTTATGCTAACGTGGCAAGACTGTCTTTCAAAGATATGAGTTACCGTAGGGATATCGGGCAGGATTTGATAGAAGTAAAAGGTAAAAAGCTAGAGGCTATAAGCTAAAAGCTAGAGGCTATAAGCTAAAAGCTAGAGGCTATAAGCTAAAAGCTTGAGGTTAAAGGGGGAGAAGAAATAAATTGAATGATTGCGGGGAAATACCGGTATGAATGAGTTTTTAAAATCCAGACGGTTATATATGCTTTTTGTATTGCCATTCCTTGTAATGGCAATCGCTTTTCTTAGTGGGTATTTCTCTCTGGAGTCTCTCCAATCGGTGCAGGTGAAGGGAGTCATCAATATGGCTTATATCAATCAGCTGGATAAATCCTGGTTATCGGCAATCGGCTTTGTCATGGTGTTGGGGGTGGCCTATCTGATCTTTTTTCTGAGTGAACGGTTTAAATTGCTGGGACAAACGACGACCTTGCCTTCACTTATTTATATCCTGCT
>ERZ773148.1131-NODE-1131-length-22572-cov-15.883377_pt1 | contig 22572 bp, 26 predicted proteins | sample MGYA00580846_ERZ773148 | MGnify/ENA primary metagenome ERZ773148 (study PRJEB29015, sample SAMEA2737879) | human gut metagenome | biome: human gut; feature: human-associated habitat; material: faeces | place: China | collected 2012 ... | reverse complement strand
GGTCTTGGCACGCTTACGCTTATTAGGCTGATACGTACGCTTCATCTTAAGTTCCTCCTGCTGCATTTCGAGTGTCCGCGGGAGCGCGGACGCAGATATAGACACGTGAGCTTGAAGATTGTAGGGAAATCAATGTTCAAATGTCAAGAAATCAAAGGTAAAAGGTTGCGTAGTTCACACGGTTCCCCCATAAGCCGAGCTCGATTTAGCAGTGCATAACAACTTTTCACGATATTTCACCGAGTTTTCAACAGGTCATGTTGGCAATGTTGAGAACTTTTCGCCCGTTTTCCAAAGTTTTCAACAGGTTTTGAAAAGTTGTCGAAAGATGAGAAACATTGCACGGTGAGCTACTATTTGTTCGAAACCTTTTGAAAGATTGCGAGCGGCATGTCTGACGACTTTTACACCATGGTCGATTCCGGAGACCCGGCACCCGACAACGAGCACATCACCGGCGTGCGCGAAGAGCGCGACGAAGGCGAGCAGACGACCACGCAGGCGCCAAAAGCCATGTACGCCGCGCGCATCGCCGTCTATGACGACATGCTGTCGACACCACGTGTGATCGTCATTGATCCGCAAGATGTCCGCACGTATTTGGAAGAGACGACCAACACCGTCTACCAGTGCATGAAAGAACAAGGTGGCCATATCTCGCTCATGGTCATCCGCGAGATTGTCGAAAACTTTATCCACGCACACTTTGCCGAGCCCATCATCTCGATTCTGGACGGCGGAGACACCATCCGATTTGCCGATCAGGGGCCCGGCATCGACGACAAGGAGCGCGCTTTCGACTTTGGCGTTACCAGCGCAAACAGCAAAATGAAGCGCTACATCCGTGGAACCGGAGCAGGGTTTCCCATGGTGCAGGAGTATTTGGAAAACGCCGGCGGTGCCGCGGTGCTGCTGGAGAAGGACTGCTCCGGTCAGGCGCTGTTCCAGGCGGCCTGCGGCATCCTTCATGACGGAGCGCGCCGGGCCTCCATGGAGCGGGCCATGTCCGCCCTGGGAATCCGGGACGCCACAGAGCGAATTTATCAAACCGTGCTGGAAATCTGCCAGTAACCACGAAACCCCGCCGGCCATAGGATGGACTGTTGAACCATTCTGGATTCGGAGGGGAACGGATATGAGCCAGCTTTTGTCGGTGCGAGGCGGCCGCCGCCTGGAGGGAGAGGTCACGATCCAGGGGGCCAAGAACAGCGTCCTGCCCATTCTGGCGGCCACGCTGTTGGCAAGGGGGCAGGTGGCGCTGCTGGGCTGCCCCCGGCTGCGGGATGTGGACGCCTCCATCCGCATCCTGCGGCATCTGGGCTGCGACGCCCATTGGGAGGCGGATGCCCTGGCGGTAGACACCACCGCCCTGCGCCGCTGTGAGATTTCGGATGTACTCATGCGGGAGATGCGCTCCTCCGCCATTTTCCTGGGGGCGATCCTGGCCCGGTGCGGGCAGGCGGACCTGAGCTACCCCGGCGGGTGCGAGCTGGGCCCCCGGCCTATCGACCTCCACCTTGCGGGCCTGCGGGACCTGGGGGCGGAGATCCGGGAGGAGGGCGGCTTCCTCCACTGCCGGGCGGACCGGCTGCGGGGCCGGGAAGTGGTGCTGCGGATGCCATCCGTGGGGGCCACGGAGAATCTGATGCTGGCCGCCTGCGGGGCGGAGGGCGTCACGGTGATCTCCAACGCCGCCCGGGAGCCGGAGGTGGTGGACCTGCAGAACTTCCTGAACGCCTGCGGGGCTCGGGTGTCCGGGGCGGGGAGCTCCGCCGTGTCCATAGAGGGCGGGCAGGACCTCCACGGCTGTACGTACCGGGTCATGCCGGATCGGATCGCGGCGGCTACTTACCTCTGCGCGGCGGCCTCTGCTGGCGGGGACATCTATCTCCGGGGCGCGGAGGAGGGGCACCTGTCCACAGTCACCGCCGCCCTGCGGGAGGCGGTGGACGCCGGACGCTTCCGGCAGGATCTCTACTACCGGCTGTCCGCCTTTTCCGTGGAGCTGCCTCCCCTGCGTGACTGCCGGGAGGATATCTACGCCATCGCCAACGAGTTTATGGAGGAGATCTGCCAGCGCTACCACATCCCGGACAAGGCCCTGTCCGGTGAGGCGTTCAGCAAGCTCCTCAACTACGACTGGCCCGGCAACCTGCGGGAGCTGGAGAGCGTGCTGGAGGGCGCGGCGGCGCTGTCCGACACGGACATCATCTACCCCGAGCATATCCATCTGGACGCGGAGCCCGTCCCCCTGACGCTGCGCCAGCATATGCGGCAGGAGGAGCGCCGCTATATCCAGCAGGTGCTGCTCCAGTGCGGCGGCGACAGAAAGCTGGCGATGAAGCAGCTGGACGTGTCCCGCTCCGTATTTTATGACCGGTTAAAGGAGTACGGTCTCGGTTGACCCGCTCTTTTTATCGTATTTTCGTCACATTGCGAAAGGAGAACAAACATGAAGAATTTGCAGGATTTTCCCCGCATCCCTCTGGCGGTACTCCCCACCCCCATTCAAAAGCTGGAGAACATCAGCCGTCTGCTGAACACCAATGTATATATCAAGCGCGACGACCTGACCGGTATCGGTCTGGGCGGCAACAAGGTGCGTAAGCTGGAGTTCCTGCTGGCGGACGCCAAGCGCAAGGGCGCGGAGGTGGTGTTCACCACCGGCGGCGCACAGTCCAACCACGCCATGCTGACAGCGGCCTGCGCCAAGAAGCTGGGCATGACCCCCATCCTCATCCTGAAGAAGAAGGGCGTCACCGACCGCAAGGGCAATCAGCTTCTGGAGTATCTCATGAATACCGATGTCCGCTTCATGGACACCAACAGCTATGACGATATCTATGAGGAAATGGAACGCGTGGGCAAGGCGCTGGGCAAGCCCTACTACAAGATCCCCTGCGGCGGCTCCAACGCCATCGGTGCGCTGGGTTATGTCAACTGCATGAAGGAGATCGCCGACACGGGGATGCACTTCGACTACGTCTGCTGCGCCGAGGGCAGCGGCGGCACCCACGCCGGCGTGGCGCTGGGCGCTATGCTCTATATGCCCCAGACCAAGACCGTGGGTCTGATGGTGGACAGCGACCCCTTTGAGGTCATCACCACCAACATCATGCAGGAGACCGCCAAGCTGCTGGAGCTGGACTTCACGCCCACGGCGGAGAACGTCCACCTCATCGATATGTGCGGCCCCGGCTACGCCATCCCCTCCCCCGAGGGCAACGCCGCCATCCGCATGATGGCGGAGAACGAGGGTCTCTTCCTCGACCCCGTCTACACCGGCAAGGCCTTCGCCGGTCTGGTGAAGATGGCCCGCGAGGGACAGTTCAAGCCCACCGACAACGTGCTGTACCTCTACTCCGGCGGCGCGGGCGGCCTGTTCGCCATCGACATCGAGCTGGACTGAGTCGCCTTAGCGGGCGCAGGCGTTTAAATCCGGTTATCGGTTGTCATCAGGCGGGTATGCCTTTCCCGCACACATAGAGCAGCACCCAAAAGAACGGCCGGAGGAAGCTCTGGCCGTTCTTTGCACAGCGGGAATGGGAAAGAGTATGGAAAAATCTTGCCGAAGCGCTTGCCGATACGGCGAGCGTTTTTGCATTTCTGTGGTTGTAAAGCTGCCGAAAATGGTGTAGTATGTAGGCGGATATTTTATACCAATCCGGAGGTGGACTATGCAGATGACCGTGCCGCGCCCGCGTGAACAGGCGCTGGAGCAAATCATGGCGTATATATTGGAGAATAAACTTTCCGCTGACGATAAGCTTCCGCCGGAACGTGAAATGTGTCAGATGTGGGGGGTTAATCGCTGCACCCTGCGCAGCGCCATTGCCGCCCTGACGGAGCAGGGGATTGTGTACGCCGTTCAGGGCAGCGGGACCCGTATTGCGCCCAGATTTCGCCGTATCCTACAGGATTTGCAGGGATTTTCGGAATACGCCGCCGATTGCGGCCTGCGGCCGGAAACGAGGCTGTTGTCCATGTCGCAGGTGGAGTGCGACAAGCAGCTTTCCCGGCGGCTCCATCTGGTGCTGGGAGAAAATGCCTATCGAATCTCCCGCCTGCGCATTCTCAACGGCCAGCCCACCCTTATCGAAACGGCCTATATTCCCGCCGCGCTGGCCCCCGGCCTGGAGGAGCATGATCTGGTGACCGGCTCCCTCTTTTCGGTGCTGCGGGAGGGGTACGGCCTGGATCTGGATCACGGCGAAGAGAAGGCCAGCATCACCACAGCCGCAGAGGAGGAGGCCGTTCATCTCGGCATCGCCGCCGGGGATCCTGTGTTCTGGATCGTCAGCATCACGCAAACGCCGGAGGGCGTTCCTGTGGAATATTGCCGCACCGTGGCAAGAGCGGACAAGGTGGAGCTGGTCAGCGTTCTCCACCGCGGAGAAAGCGAGGCATCCGATCATGCGTGAAATCAGCTATAAATCCCCGCTTTATATCCAGCTGCGCGAGGTGATCCGCAGTAAGATCGAAGAAGAAGAATACTTGCCCGGCACAGCCATACCCTCGGAAAATCAGCTGATGGAGACCTATGGGCTCAATCGGGTGTCCGTTCGCAGTGCGCTGGCGGCGCTGGAGTTTGAGGGACTTTTGAAAAGTGTGCAGGGAAAAGGCGTTTTTGTAGCGGGGCCCAAGGCCAAGCGGAATATGGATACGCTGGGCGGTTTTCACAACACCATGCGCCAGAGCGGCGGAAACACCGCCACACGGATTCTCAGCAAGGCGCTGCGTCAGGCAGGCCCCTATTATGCCCGCCTGCTGGAGATTTCCCCCGAGAGCACCATCTGGTTTATTCGCCGGGTAGAAAATACGGCGGGCGAGCCGGTGGCGCTGGAGGAGCTTTACATTCCCTACAGTATGGTGCCCGGTCTGGAGGAGGTGGATATAAAGCTGTTCTCCATCTATGACATCTATCAGTGGAATGGCATCGTGCTGGGAGAGGGACATCAGACGCTACGCATCACCCGGCTGCCGCCTATGCTGGCCAAGCACATGGACGTGCCGCCGGAGCAGGCGGTAATGGAGTTTTCATGCACCACCCGGGATCGGGGCGGCCGGGTGGTGGAGTTTTCCCGCAGCTATGTGCGCAACGATAAGGCGGAGTTTGTCGTCCACTTCCGTCACACAAATCCATAATTGGTATAACTTTTAATATTACAACTACCAATACAGGCGGATAAAATGCGTTATCCGCCTGTATTTTTTACCATTTGTTGTTATTTTAACCAAAATTGCCGGGGCCGATTTTAGCTGAAACATAGAATTCACGTTTTTTTGCCGCAAAAACCGATTATCATCTTGTAATTGGTATAAGTTAATACTATACTTATCACATCAGGGCAACACAACGAAAAAAGATTGAGAGGTGGGCCACTTGTCCGATTCCATCGTATCGCTGCGCCATGTGGAAAAATGGTATGGCAACAACCACGTGGTAAAAGACATGAATCTTGAAATTCAAGAAGGCGAATTTCTGACATTACTGGGGCCGTCCGGCTGCGGAAAAACCACAACCCTGCGCATGATTGCAGGCTTCGAGAATGCTACATCCGGCACCATCGAGGTGCAGGGCCAGCGGGTAGAGGAAAAGGAACCCTATGAGCGGGATGTAAACACCGTTTTCCAGAACTACTCCCTGTTCCCTCACATGACGGTGTTTGATAACGTGGCTTACGGGCCCTCCATCCGCAAGGTGCCCAAGGATGAGATCAAGCGCCGGGTTACCGAGATGCTGGCGCTGGTGCAGATGTCCGGCTATGAAAAGCGTAAGCCGGATGCCTTGTCCGGCGGCCAAAAGCAGCGCGTCGCCATTGCGCGGGCGCTGATCAACAACCCCCGGGTGCTTTTGCTGGATGAGCCCTTGGGCGCGCTGGACCTGAAGCTTCGCAAGCAGATGCAGATCGAGCTAAAGCGCTTGCAGAAAAAGCTGGGGATCACCTTTGTATATGTGACCCACGATCAGGAGGAAGCCATGACCATGTCCGACCGCATCGCGGTGATGCGTGACGGCGTGATTTTGCAGATGGATGCGCCCGCGAAGATTTACGACCGGCCCAACTGCCGGTTTGTCGCGGACTTCATCGGCGAGAGCAACGTGATCTCCGGCGTGGTGCGGTCTGTGGAGGGAGAGAAGCTTTCCGTTGAGACGCCTGACGGTATGATCCTGGCCTGCGGCGAGGGCTTTACCGTGGGCGAAAAGATCTGCGTCTCCGTCCGCTCCGAGTATCTGAATCTTTCCGCCACGCCGGTGGAGGGCTTTACCCTTCGCGGAAAGGTGAAGGACTTCATCTACATCGGCACCGTCATCAAAACGGCGGTGGAGCTGAAGGACGATCAGGAGATCAAGCAGTCCCGCTTCGAGCTGGACGGTACGCTGCGTGAGGGCGCGGATGTCTATGCGTGGTGGGAGCCGCATCACGGCGTTGCCATCCACGATGCTTCCGAGTCTGAGGTGCAGTCATGAGCGCCCCCGCGCTGACAAAAAAGCGGCGTCTTCCCGCGCTGGCACAGGCAGGCCCTGTGTCACTGTGGATGATCCTGTTCGTGACGGCGCCGCTTCTGTTCATCATCTACATCAGCTTCATGTCCCGCGGGCCCTTCGGCGGTGTGGTGTATGAGTTTACCACGGAGAGCTATGCCACGCTGCTGGATACCATCTATTTTGAGGTGATCCTCAAAAGCTTCAAGGTAGCGCTGAGCACCACGGTGGTATGCCTGCTGCTGGGATATCCCTTCGCGTATTATATCGCCCGCAAGCCCTCGGATGTGGCGGCCAAGCTGATCATGCTGCTGATGATCCCCATGTGGACCAACTCGCTGATGCGCCTGAATGCCTGGATGCTTCTGTTCCAGACCAACGGCCCGGTCAACAATCTGCTGATGGCCATGCACATCATCGACAGCCCCATCATGTTCATCTACTCCGATGGGCTGGTGATGCTGGGTCTTATCACCAACTATCTGCCGTTTGCGGTATTGCCCATGTACGCGTCCATCGAGAAATTGGAAAACCATGTGCTGGAGGCTTCTGCCGATTTGGGCGCGGTGCCCCGCGTGACCTTCTTCCGCGTGACGCTGCCGCTGACCTTCCCCGGCATCTTCTCGGCCATCATCCTTACCTTCATCCCGGCGCTTGGTACCTATACCATCACCGATATGCTGGGCGGCGGCAAGGTGCTCTACATCGGCAACATTATCAAGAACCAGTTCGGCATCATCCGCAACTGGCCTCTAGGCGCTGCATTGAGCGTTCTTCTGCTGGCCATTACGGCGCTGCTCATCTTCATTTACTCCCGGTTTGCGAAGATCGAAGATATGGAGGTGCTGTGATGAATACGGTTAAAAACAAGCGCGTTCGCCGGCAAAAGCGCAGCAAATTCCTGACAGATCTCTACGCGGCGCTCATCTACGCCATGTTCTATATCCCGGTGGTGGTGATGATCGCCTTCTCGTTCAACGATTCCAAGCGCAACTACGCGTGGACAGGCTTTACAACGCAGTGGTACGGCAAGCTCTTCTCCTTCGGCAACCACGATCTGTGGGAGTCGCTGGTCTACTCGCTGGTCATTGCCGTGCTGGCCACGATCATCAGCGTTATCATCGGTGTGCTGGGCGGTATCGGCCTGAAGAAGTTCGAGTTCCGCGGGAAAAAGTTCATCGGCCTGATGCTGTATGTTCCCATTGTGGTGCCGGAGATCGTGCTGGCAGTGGCCATGCTGATCATCTTCATCACTGTGGGTGTCAGTCTGGGTATGGGGACGATTATTATCGGCCACTGTACTTTCTGTATCCCGTATGCGGTTATCACCATCAAGGGACGTATCTCCGGCGATAACGAAACCCTGCAGGAGGCCTCCATGGACTTGGGCGCCAACCGAGTCCAGACCTTCTGGCGGGTGACGATCCCCAGCATCATACCGGGAATCGTTTCGGCGGCATTTCTCTCCTTCACGCTGTCCATCGATGACGTGGTGATGTCCAACATGCTGGCCGGCGCCAACCAGTCCACCCTGCCGGTGCTGATCCTGTCGGTCAACCGTACCGGCATTACGCCCGATATCAATGCGCTGACCACCGTGATGGTGCTGGTGATGGTGGTGGGCATGTTTATCATCAACGGGATCCAGCGCTTCTTGAAAAAACGCGAAGATCGGGCGGTGGCTGCGGCGGAAAATGCGCGGCTGATGCAAGCTAAGAACTGATTTCTTCCGCTGCGGCGGTTGAGATAAAATTAAAACGGAGGTTTATGTATGAAAAAGTTTATTGCACTGCTTCTGTCCCTGATGATGCTGCTGACGCTGGCAGCTTGCGGTGAAAAGGGAAAGACCACTGACGGCGGCGAGGACGCCGGCAGCACCAAGCTCAACATTTTTATGTGGGGCGACTACATGTCCGATGATTTGGTCGACAATTTCGAGAAGGAATACGGCGTCAAGGTCAACCTGAGCTACATGAACGATAACGCCGACTCCATCACCAAGCTGACCGCCGGCGCCGGCGACGGCTATGACCTGATCATGACCTGCGACGCGTACATGGAGTCCCTGATCGCCGGTGACTATCTGGAAAAGCTGGATCTGTCCCAGGTGCCCAATTCCGCCAATATCAACAAGGCGTATTGGTCCGAGCAGAATCAGGGCTATTGCGTGCCCTATCTGATGAACTACATCTATGTGGTCTATGATACCGAGCGCTGCCCCATCGAGATCACCTGCTACAACGACCTGATCGATCCCGCGCTGAAGGGCCAGCTGGGCTCTATCGACGGCGCACGCAACCTCTTCCCCATCGCCCTGATCGCGCTGGGCTATGACCCCAACAGCACCGTGGAATCCGAGATCGCCGAGGCCTATGAGTGGCTGGTGAAGTACAACGCCAACGTGGTGGCTTACGGCTCCACCGAGAGCAACATCTGCAACGGCACCATCTCCGCGATGCTCACCTATGACGGCAACACCGCCGAGGCCATGGCTACCATGGGCGAGAACAACACCCTGGTCATCGCTCCGTTCACCAAGGATCCCGTCCAGCTGGGCTTCGACCTGTTTGTGATCCCCAAGGGCGCTCAGCACACCGATCTGGCCTACAAGTTCCTGAACTACGTATGTGATCCGCAGGTTATGGCTGCAAATCTGGTGGATAATCCCTATTCCTGCCCCAACGATGCCGCTGTTGCCGCTGCGTCCGAGGAGTACCGCAACGCCCCTGCCTTTAATTTCGATTACAAGACCAACGTCTTCTTCCAGAAGGACGTGGGCGACGCGCTGACCATCTACGATAAATACTATCAGATGCTGAAGGTGGGTTAATCCATCGCTGCAAAAATGGAGGGATATCCTTGGTTAAGTTTGATGAACAAAAACAAATCGACAGCGTAAACGGTGCTTTGGCATTGCGGCCGCAGATCGAAGAACTGATCGACCGTCTGCTGGCAGGGGGCGTGAAAAACCTCTGCTGGCTGGGCATCGGCGGCACATGGGCCAGCGGTATGCAGGTGGTATGCTATCTCAAGGAGCACACCGACATGGATACCTTCGCCACCAACGCCGCAGAGTATTGCACCACAGGCGATAAGCGTGTGGGCGCGGGAACCCTTGTGGTTCTCTCCTCTGTGACCGGCACCACCACGGAGATCGTGGATGCGGTTCGTCTGGCCCAGAGCCACGGCGCAAAGGTGCTGGGGTTCATTGACAAGCCGGATGCTGAGCTGGCCACTCTGGTGGATTACTGCATCAGCTACAAGGGCAATGAACAGCTGAAGTTCTTTATGGTGGCGGACTGCTTCCTGCGCCGTCAGGGCAACTTCCCCGACTATGACGCCTATTATGCCCAGATGGACGCCTATCTGGCCAAGGATCTGGTGGAGATCGAGAAGATTGCCGATCCCTTTGCGGAGGACTTTGCCCGCAAGCATCTGGAGGACAAGCTCCACTACTTCGTGGGCGCCGGCTGCCTGTATGGCGCCACCTATTCCTACGCCATGTGCTACTGGGAAGAGATGCACTGGATTCGGACGAAGTCCGTCCACAGCGCCGAGTTCTTCCACGGTATGCTGGAAATCGTGGACAAGGATACGCCGGTCACGGTCTTTGTGGGCGAGGATGCCCAGCGGCCCCTGGGCCTGCGTGTGGCGAAGTTCCTGCCGCAGATTTGCGAGAACTTCACCATTATCGACACCCATGATTATCCGCTGGAGGGTATCGATGAGAAGTACCGCGGACGGATGTGCTATGCCATTATGCACGCGGTAACCAATCGCATCGACGCCCATGTGGAAGCCATCAGCGGCCACGACATGGCCATTCGCCGGTACTACCGGAAGTTAGCGTATTAAGTGAAAAAGGGCGGGGGAACCCGCCCTTTTTTCAGAGGTTTGCTTATGAAATTTGGGATGTTTACCAGCGGTTATCAGCGTCTGCCGCTGGAAAAATGCTTTACAGACGCTGCGCAATTGGGGTATGATTACATAGAGCTTTGGGGCGGCTATCCCCACGCCTTTGCCCCGGATGTGATAGAGGACTATCGGGAGATCCGCCGCTTGCAGGAGCATTACGGCATTCCCGTGCCTATCTATACGCCGGAGCACAATGCCTATCCCTATAACTATATGCTGGGGACGGAAAAGCAGTGGCGCAATTGTATGGCGTATCTGGAGGTGTCTGTCCGTGCCGCCGGGCTGATCGGCGCCGGACAGATGCTGATTTCCGTGGGACACGGCGGCGAGTGCCCGGCGGAATTGCGCCGCGCACGGCTGCGCCGCTCTGTGGAGCATCTTGCCCGCGCTGCCGAACGGGAGCATGTTGTCCTTCTGCTGGAAACGCTGTCCCCTCTGGAGAGCAACACCTGCACACGGCTTCATGAGCTCAAGGAGCTGCTGGAGGCGGTGGACTCGCCGTGGCTGATGGGGATGTGCGATGTGGTGCCGCCGGTATTGCAGGGCGAGGACCCGGTGGACTATTGCCGCCATCTGGGAAGCAGAATGGCCCATCTGCATCTGGTGGACTGCGATGGCGTGACGGAAACCCATCTGATCCCCGGAGACGGTGTATTGAACCTGAAACAGATTGTCAGCGACTTCCGGCAGGCGGGCTATGACGGCCGCGCCACGCTGGAGCTGGTGACTCACTATATGGACGATCCTACCGGCGCCGCAGGACTGGCGCTGCAAAGGGCAAAGGAGTTATTATGATAAAAATTGCGTGCGCAGGCGACAACTGTGTGGATTATTATGACAACACCGGCGAGAGCTTTCCCGGCGGAAATCCGGTCAATGTTTCGGTGTATGTAAGGCGTCTGGGCGGCCAGTCCGCCTATCTGGGCGCGGTGGGTACGGATGATTTTGGAAAACAGATGTGCGCCGCGCTGCAAGAGAAGGGCGTAGACGTCAGCCATGTGCAGATTCTGCCCGGCAAAACTGCCTTCTCCCATGTAGAGCGCATCAATGGTGAGCGGGTATTCGGCGATTATGATGAGGGCGTCATGGCGGATTTCAGACTCCGGCAGGCGGATTTTGACTTCCTCAAGGGATACAATCTGCTGGTCACCGGACTGTGGGGGCATACGGAAAGTCAACTGGCCGACGTTCGCGCCATGGGGATCCCCGTGGCCTTTGACGGGGCCGAGCGCCCGCTGGATGAGGCGGGCAGGATCGCGCTGCCCCATGTGAACGTGGCGTTTTTCTCAGATGACGCCTCCGATGAGGAAAGCCTCAAGGCGCGGATTCTGGAGGTAGCGGCGCTGGGTCCCCAGATCGTGGTGGCCACCCGAGGCGGAAAAGGGAGCCTTGCCTATGACGGCGAAAGCTTCTATCCGGGCCAGATCGTTCCGTGCTCCGTGGTGGATACCATGGGCGCGGGGGACAGCTTTATTGCCGGATTCCTGATGGCGTGGCTGAAAAAGGAGCCGATCCCGGCCTGCATGCGTGCCGGAGCGGAAAATGCAGCCGTAACGCTGGGCTATCCCGGCGCGTGGTGATAATAAAGGAGCGAATCAACATGGAAGAACTGCTGAAGTCTTTGCAGGAGCTGCTGGCCATTGAATCGGTGGCCCGGCGGGATCAGGAAAAGCCCTTCGGAAACGGCGTGGCCCAAGCGCTGGATTACACGCTTTCCCTTTGCCAACGTATGGGCTTTCATACAAAGAATGCCGACGGGCTGTACGGCTATGCGGAAATCGGCGAGGGCGCGGAGATCATCGGCTGCCTTGGCCATCTGGACGTGGTCCCCGCGGGAGATGGCTGGCATTATCCGCCTTATGCCGGAACCATAGACGGCGGACGGCTGTACGGCCGCGGCACAATCGACGACAAGGGGCCCACCCTGATCGCGCTTTTCGCGGCCCATGATGTGGCGCAGGCGTATGAACGCGCCGGAAAGCCCATGCCCCGCCGCATCCGCTTTATCTTCGGACAGACGGAGGAATCCGGCCCTTGGGATGATATGGCGGCCTATGTGGCCCATGAAGAGCCTGTTCGCTTTGGCTTCACACCGGATGCAGATTTCCCCGCCATCTACTGTGAAAAGGGGATTTTGCGCCTTCATCTGACCATGCCGCTGACCGGCTCCGGTATTCTGGACGCCAAAGGCGGCACGGTGGTGAACATGGTGCCGGATGCCTGCACGGTCACCACGGCAGCGGGAACCTATCAGGCGGCGGGAAAATGCGCCCACGGCAGCACGCCTTGGCGAGGCGAGAACGCCATTGACCGCGCCATGGAGCAGCTGCCGGCAGAGAGCGGGCCGTTCGCCGCGGCATATCGGGCGCTGTTTGGCAGCGACGTGTATGGTAAAAAGCTGGGCATTGCCATGACCTCTCCCGATAGCGGGCCGCTGTCTATGAATGTGGGACTTCTGAGGGTGGAGGACGGCCTCATCCGGTTTTCTGTCGATATCCGCCATCCGGAAACCGCTGCCGCCGATCATATTGCCGAAACGGTGCGCCGCGCAGTGGAGCCCTACGGGTTCACCCTTGCGCCCATCCACCCGGAAAAAAGCGTTTATCAGGACAAAAACGGCCCCGTCATGCAAAGCCTTCTGCCGGCCTATCGGCAGGAGACGGGAGACCTTTCCGCGCCGCTTGCCATCGGCGGCGGAACCTATGCAAAGGCCATGGAGAACATTATCGCTTTCGGGCCTGTGTTTCCTGGCGAGGAATCCCGGGAGCATCAGGCGGACGAATATATCGCCTTGGACAACATAGAGAGGCTGCGCCGCATCTATGCACAGGCGTTCCAAAACCTGCTGGCATTATAAGGATTTATCAAGCATAGCCGCCAAGCTGGCGGCGAACTGCCCGCCGGGTATCCGCACGCGGCAGCGCCGGTCACCGGTACGGATAAGGCCGGTGTCGTGGATATCGCTCTCATCGGTGGACAGCACCAGCGCGCAGACCCGGTCGGCGTTCCGGTATGAGTGCGCCCACTCGCAGCCAGTGGGCAGGCGCAGCAGTGCCAGTATTAGAAGCAGCGAGGCAACCACCGGCCAGAAGCTGTGGGAATGTGTGATGCGCCTGATTTTTTCATTGTTTCATATTCTATGCATGGCAGGAAGCAGGAGACCAAATAAGATTTGGTGGACTTGATAAGTCCAAATCCGAAATAGTAGCGGTATTGTTTTCGCCGCTGTAATTGTAGGTTAGCATGTATTCTGGTTGGGGTAGCAGCATTCAAGAAAGCTGATATACTGAGCATAGAAGAATAGGAGACCATATGGAAATCATTATCGACCATGCCACAAAATTATCCGAAAGGCTACCATATTAGGCGATATATCTTATCACTTTACCAGTGGCCATGTATATGTCCCGCAGCGCCGCCAGCGGATCATCCAGCGACAGCAGATAGCGCATCTGCGGAAGGGAAATATCATCCCTGCGCTGCACCAGCCGGCAGCAGACCTGCGCCGCATAGATTTCTTTTGTCTTGTCCAGCATCTGTTCTGACGTCAAAGTTTGCAGCGAGGCAGTGTAGTCCAGATAGTTCTGCTCCAGCTTTTCCAGCAATGCCCGCCGCATTTCCTTTTCTAATGTGCAAGTATTTTCGTTCATTTGTGTTCTCCTGTTAATCATAGTTGATATACGGAATCTCCAGCCAGTGTGTCCAGCCGCGGCCTTGGAGCTGCGTCTTGACCACACCGTACTTGGTACCCATGGCCTCGATGACCTGGCCATCGCCGATGTATACGCCAATGTGTCCCGACTTCCACACCGCCAGACCCGGCACTTCCGGTATGGTATCGATGGTACCTTTGCGCGTGGCGTTGTAGTACATCTGGTTGGCGCCAATATCCGGCATCCCGTTGGTGCCGTACTCGATCTCCATAGTGTCCGCATTGAGCCAGCCGTAGCCCTTGATAAGTCCTACGCAGTCAGCGGTGTGTTTGCCCAGCCAGTTATTGCGGATGAAATCCGCATATTGTCCCACACCCTCCGGGTATTGGGTCAGCTTGTACTGGAACAGCTCCGGCGTCAGCACCTGACCATAAGTGCCCCACACATAGCCCCAGCCGGACTGCCATGCGTTGGTGACGTAGGCCACCAGATCGGCGGCGTTCTTGCTGGCGGGACTTGTCAGGTCGGAGATATCCAGTTCCACGCCGCTGCCGCCACCGGGCGTATAGCTGCCATCGAAGGTATCGCCGCCTGTACTGCCCACCACCATGCTGTAAATGTGGGCTGCGTTGGCTTTGTCCTCATCGGTAACAGGTTCTCCCTGCCATGCCGCCAGATTTTCATACACCGTTTCCAACGGCAGCGGTATCGCCACATAGTAGACGGTGGTCTGCACCACCACCGTGCCATCCTCCAGCACGTCCGTGGTGGTTTCGGTGCGCTCCTCCAGACGGTAGAAGCACTCCACGAAGTTGGCGGCGGCACGGCGGGGAGGCGCGTCGTCACCAAAGCAGAGAGCATAGAAAACGGCCTTGACCTGCAAGGGGTCAAGGCCGCTGCTCTCGGCTCTGGTATTCACGGCGGCGACCGCCGAATCCAGAAGGGAGAAAGGAGCGCAACCACCGCCTTTGTTCGCGGGGCGGCTATAGTATAAGAGCAGGACAGGACGATGTTGCAGGTTTTTTGAAGCCCGTTGCCGGACTTCGTTGCCGACACACACCCTGTCCGGCTTTTTGCGCACACAGGGCAACGCCGGAAATCAGTGGGTCAAAATGAACCACTGATTTTAACCGCAGCACAGGCGGAATCAAATGACAACTTTTGTCACTTGATGTAGGGTGGTTCAAAACGAACCACCCCACTTTGCAGGGCAAATTCCGTAAAATGAGCTGTTGGTTACGCCGTGCAGCAGTTGCCATACACACAAAATCAAGTGGTCAAAATGACCTCTTGATTTTCAGAACCTAATTTGGGAGGTATTGAATGAAAGAAACGCCAAACACAGCAAAGAAACACAAGGAAATTCCGGCAGGAACGTTCAACATGAGGATAGGCGGCACCACCTATGTTGTCTGCGTTCATTTCAGCAAGGAGAGCAAGGACACGCTGGAAGATAAGGTGAAACGCCTGATGCGTGACGATGTAAAAGCCGCCAATTTCTAAAGTGAAAATTATCAGTAATACTTCCGTTTTCTATCTTGACAAAACTGTTCCGAAGGGCAGCATCGCCGTGGAGTGCGGAAAGCTCATGCTCCGTAATGGCTACAAGGTGAAGATATTCAATTCCATCAACTTCAAGAAGTCCCACCATTACAACCCCTTTGCGTATATCCACAGCGAGAAGGATATTTTGAAGCTGGTCACGACCCTCATCGCCAACACCAAGGGGGACGGGAAATCCGGGGACGACTTCTGGCAGAAGGCCGAGACGCTGCTCTACACGGCGCTCATCGGCTATATCCACTACGAAGCCCCCGAGGAGGAACAGAACTTCGCCACGCTCATCGAGTTCATCAACGCCATGGAGGTACGCGAGGACGATGAGACCTTTGAGAACAACGTGGATCTGGCCTTCAAGGAGCTGGCAAGCCGTGAGCCGAATCACTTCGCCGTGCGGCAATATAAAAAATACAAATTAGCGGCGGGCAAAACAGCTAAGTCGATCAATATTTCCTGCGGCGCACGCCTTGCGCCCTTCGATATCCAGGAGCTGCGGGAGATCACCATGTACGACGAGCTGGAGCTGGACACCCTGGGCGACCGGAAAACGGCGCTGTTTCTCATCATGAGCGACACCGACAGCACCTTCAACTTCCTCATTTCCATGATTTACAGCCAGTTATTCAACCTGCTGTGCGAAAAGGCCGACGACGTGTACGGCGGAAGGCTCCCCGTCCATGTGCGCTGCCTCATCGACGAATGCGCTAACATCGGGCAGATCCCGAACCTGGAAAAGCTCATGGCTACCATCCGCAGCCGCGAGATCTCCGCCTGTCTGGTGCTGCAAGCCCAAAGTCAGCTAAAGGCGCTGTACAAGGACAACGCCGACACCATCATCGGCAACTGCGACAGCTCCATCTTTTTGGGCGGCAAGGAGCCCGGCACGCTGAAGGAGCTGAATCAGGCGCTGGGGAAAGAGACCATCGACACCTTCAACACCGGCGAGAGCCGTGGACGGGAGGTTTCCCACAGCCTGAACTATCAGAAGCTGGGCAAAGACCTTGCCACGATAGACGAGCTGGCGGTGCTGGACGGCGGCAAGTGCATCTTGCAGCTTCGCGGCGTGCGTCCCTTCCTCTCGGACAAGTATGACATCACCAAGCACCCCAATTATAAGTATCTGTCGGACGCGAACCCAAGGAATGCCTTTGATATCGAGAAATACCTCTCCACAAGGCTGGTGCCGAAAGCGGATGAGGTCTACGAGGTGTTCGACGCGGGCCGCGTCTGAGCGCACAAGCCCGCCGCCCTCATGCGGCGGCTTTTCATATAGATACGGATGAGAAAAGACGCTTCCTCGCTTGCAGGGTCGGAACGAATCCATGAACGAAAAATTGAAAGGAGAAGCCGGAATCGGGGCTGCATCGCAGCTTTCGTTCCGGCTCCTGCTGTATCCGCGAGATTTCAACACAACCAACACCCAATGATTCCGGCAACACAAATATGGAATTTTTCAACTCTGCTGTCGGCGTTCTCCAGACCCTCGTCATCGCCCTCGGTGCCGGCCTCGGTATCTGGGGAGCCATCAACCTGCTGGAAGGCTACGGAAACGACAACCCCGGTGCAAATGCTTGTGTATGATAAAGAAGCAAGCAACAAAACGATAGGCAGAAAGCCTCGCTATTTCGTGATAAATCAAGTTTTACCCTCTAAGGCTTGACAAGTTTGTGATGTTAGTGTATACTGTGCTTGTTTAATATACACAGTTAGGAGGCGGCAGAAAATGAATGTGGTAGTTTCCAATTCTTCTGATGTTCCTTTGTATGTTCAGATTAAGGAGCAAATCAAGGACGCTATCCTAAAAGGCGAGTTAGAAGACGGGGAGCTTTTACCTTCCATTCGGAGTTTCGCAAACGATGTTCAGGTAAGCGTCCTGACAGTCCGCCGTGTCTATGAGGAATTGGAGAAAGAAGGCTTTGCCGTCAGTCAGGCGGGCAGAGGCACCTTCGTTTCTATGGGCAATCTGGAACTGCTCAGAGATTCAAAACGCCGCATCATTGAACAGGATTTACAAAAGGCTGTTCATAATGCAAAACTGTTTGACATTGCAAAAGATGATCTGTATGCAATGTTGGATATTCTATACGAGGAGGATTAAAGATGGATAGTATCCTTGAAGTAAATGGCCTTGTGAAAAGGTATCCGGCGTTTTTCCTTGACAACATTTCTTTTTCGCTGCCGGAGGGATGTGTCCTCGGCTTTATTGGAGCCAACGGCGCGGGGAAAACTACGACAATACGCTCTATTCTCAACCTTGCACACAAAGACGCCGGGACAATAAAAATCTTCGGATTGGACACGGTGAAGCACGAACAGGAGATCAAGGATCGCATCGGCATTGTCATGGACGGCAGCTATTTCTATAACGAGCTGTCCATGCAGGACATGAAAAGCATCATTGCGCCTGCCTATTCCAAATGGAGCGACGCCGATTATCGGTCATATATGGAAAAGTTCGAGCTTGACCCAAAACAGAAAATATCAACGCTTTCCAAAGGTATGAGAATGAAATTTGCCCTTGTGCTGGCGCTCTCTCATCAGGCCGAGCTTCTTATCATGGACGAGCCGACAAGCGGGCTTGACCCGCTTGTGAGAAGTCAGTTTTTGGGGATCGTCATGGACTACATGGAAAACGGCGGCAAGGGAGTTTTTTTCTCGACGCATATCACCTCTGATCTGGACAAGATCGCGGATATGCTCGTTCTCATTGACGGGGGCAAGATCGTTTTTCAGCAAAGCAAGGATGATCTTCTTGACACTTTCCGTGTTGTCAAAGGAAATGCCGCATTGCTAAACGATCAAAATAAAAAGCTCATACGGAGCCTGAAAGTTTCGTCTTTCGGTTTCACTGGGATCACAGACCAGGCTGCGGAAGTGAAAAAGGAAATGCCGGATGTGTTGCTTGAAAAGGCATCCATCGAAGATATTATGCTCGCGTACATTGGAGGTGACAACGATGATCGCTAACCTTGTAAAAAAAGACTTTTTGCTGGTAAAAAAGTCTATTGTGGGCTTTTTAGGAATCAGTATCCTTGTCCCCCTGCTTGCGATAATCCTTATGAGGAATACGGCGCAAATACAAGGTATAGGGATGTTCATTTTTCTCTATATGGTGATTTTGATGGAGCTGTCATTCATGCAGGCGGTTGCGACAGAAGAAGAAAAAAGCCAGAAAGCAACGGCGCTGCTTTGCGCAGCCCCCTATCCCCGAAAAAGCTATGTTATCGCAAAATACATCTGCTATCTGATTTCCTACGGAGTGTGCGTCGCTGTTTATTCGATAATAGCCGCCGTTTATCCGAGACTTGATTTTCTGAATATCGCGGAAGCATTGGTTGGCTTTTTGGTAGGAACAATCCTCTATGGAGTATATACCCCTGTTGCAATAAAGTATGGAATAACAAAGGCTCGTCTTGTGTTCACCGCGGCAATATTGCTCATGTCTCTGGGGCCGATCCTTACGATTAAGGTATTCCGCTCCGATATAACGCTGATTCTGTCGTTCATGCAGAATACATCAGGTACACTTGTACCCATCATTCTTGGTATTGCCGGCGTGGGTATTTTCCTCATATCCATGATCGTGTCCATTCGCATATTTGCGAAAAAGGAGTTGTGAGATACCCGCCGATACCATAAGCAGGAGGTGAAACAATGGGAAGTGTTGTTCTGCTGTTTCTGTTTGCAGCACTCGCATTATTCTTGTTAGGCTGCAAAGAGGGCATTATACTTCTAAAAAAAAGAAATCGGATATGCAAAACCACGGGCAGAATCGTTGATGTATCCACGCTCGCCGCGGAAACCATGAAAGTATATAATTCCAAGTGGGCATTAGTCATGTACAGTGTGGACGGGCGCATGATAACTTCCCAAAATCGGATCGTAGTGCCGATGTCAAGCAACGTAGGTGATCCGGTGGATATTCAGTATGATCGAGATAACCCAAATGTCTTGATTTCCCAAAACCCGAAGCGGTTTATTGCTTTCATGCTCTGTTCTGTTATGACCTTAATAATTGCAATGGTTCTAAAAACACGATGATATAGTTCTATACGAGGTTTCAAGCCGTCACTTTACATTGTGCCAAAACTAAATAACAACCGCCCATCACAGCGGCAACAGAAGCAGTAAGTCTGAAAAGATTTGCTGCTTTTTTTGTTGCCCGATTTGGAAAAAGCAGGTCCTTTCACCGTAGTAGTGGCGAAAGGGAAAATGAAAAAGTTTCCGCAAAAGCGAGCACGCGGAGGGTTTGTAACTGTTGTATTAGCGGAAGGGAAAAGTTTTGCAAAACCGCCATTTTCCCATTCTGCTGAACGTACTGCTGACGAAAGAAACTGAAAGAGGCAGTATGCGGAAGTCACAGAGCAAGATTCTACCGAGGTGCCATAATTCGCTGTCCGCTCATTCTGTCCCATCGGAATCTTGTTGGGGAGTGCCTTCCCCAAACCCTGCTGTTACGGCTTACACCGCCGTTGTTCCTCTCGCTTCCGCAGCAAAAATATATTTTTCCCGGTGGTTAAGATTTCTCAAAAAAATGTCCATTGAAAGGTGAGAGGACAACGCTTCTGCCCTGCCGCCCCTCTGCCTTCCGCAGCAAAAATATATTCGGTGCGATACCTGACAACGGGCGGAAAAATGTCCATTGAAAGGTGAGAGGGAAAATAAAAATGTCCAAAAATCCGAAAGCATTACCCAACGTATAGTGAGAGGATTTTCTCCGCAGGAGGCGAGGCAGATTTGTTTTCTCAGAGCCTTACCGCTCAGCGAACCTTGAAAACCGAACATACAAGCGTCATCTTAGTATTCCACGTTTGCAAAACAGAAGCATGAGCATGAACGAGCTGAAGAAGCAGTCGGCCGTGGAGGCGGTGAAGCAGATCAAGAGCGGCGATGTAGTCGGTCTGGGCACCGGTTCGACTGCCTACTTTGCTGTGGAGGAGGTGGGAAGACTGCTGAAGGAGGGTCTTCTCCACGACATCGTGGGTGTGGCGACTTCCATCGAGACGGACACTCACGTAGTTCTGAGCAGCGCACTGTGACGGCGTAGGCTCGCGCGCTGAACATCCCCATGGTGAGCATCGACGAGGTGGAGTCTATCGACATCGCAATCGACGGCGCGGACGAGGTGGATCCGGACCTGCAGCTGATCAAGGGCAAGGGCGCTGCCCTGTTGCGTGAGAAGAGCACGGAGATTCTGACGTCGCGCTTCGTGGTGATTGTGGACGAGAGCAAGATCGTGAAGAAGCTGGGCACGAAGGACGCCCTCCCCGTGGAGATCGTGCCCTTCGGCTGGAAGCAGACGCAGAAGCGTCTGGAGAAGTACGGCGTCCCCGTGCTGCGCCCCAGCAAGGAGGATCCCAGCAAGCCGTGGCAGCGTGAGGTGTGAATGAGGCGTAGTCTGGTGACGGACAACGGCAACTACATTATTGATTTGCGCTTCCCGAACGGCATTGACCACCCCGCGGAGATGGACCGCGCGATCAAGCAGATCACGGGCGTCGTGGACCATGGCCTGTTCATCAACATGGCTACGACGGTGGGTGTGGGAGTGCGCGATGATGGGTAGGTGATTGTGGCGGCGAAGGACGGAATCAAGGTGATGACGAAGAACTGAGTGTTGCGCATTTGAATGGACATCTTTTAGATGGGGGGGGTGTTTGTTTTTCAAGGCTTGGATTCCATATCTATTTGGTTGCTCTCTTCTTGATGTAGTAGCTCGATTGCAGGAGGTGCTATTCCCTCTTCACTCTCCAACGGTGATTTCCTCAAAGAAGCAGGGGTTCAATAGAATTCTCCACCATTGGTTTCTAACAGCCTCGTACATTGTCTCCATCGCACTTTGCGGATGTATGCGGCTGCCTATTTGCCTCCCCAAGTCAACTCCTTCCAAGTGAGTGCCCGACATTGGACGATGTTGGCAAGCTGATCCGATTGTGGATAATGAGGATAGGCTTGCTCCTTTCGTTTGGAAGGGTTGTGGGGGATTGCGCGTCGGCAACTGGACAGGAGTGCCAGAAGAGGGGGAGAAGAGAGCGGGCTGACATGCCGCGGGAGCCAATGAAACGATGCATTTGCGCGTATGTCGTCGCGCTTCACTTCCGGTTCTTCTTGACTGTTCATATCAAACCCCTCATTCTTTTTTATCTTCCTCTTGTTTTATACTATGCTTTCTCGTTCATCTGTCATTGCCCGTTCTTTCGGCTCCTCCGCTCGCAAACTGTTCGTCGGTGGCAATTGGAAGTGCAACGGTTCTCTCTCCAAGGTCCAGGAGATCGTGGCTACTCTCAACAACTCCAACCTCAACAACGACACTGAGGTCGTGATCGCCCCTCCCACCGCCTATCTGAGAGACACCGTGGCTACCGTGCGCGCTGATGTGCAGGTGGCTGCTCAGGACGTCTGGTCCCAGGGCAACGGTGCCTTCACCGGCGAGACCTCTGCTGAAATGCTGAAGGATCTCAAGGTCGGTTGGGCGATCGTGGGCCACTCCGAGCGCCGCGGCAAGGGCGAGAGCGACGCCGAGGTTGCGACCAAGGCTGCTTACGCTCAGAAGAACGGTCTGAAGGTGATCTGCTGCCTGGGCGAGTCCCTGAAGGAGCGCGAGGCTGGCCGCTTCGCCGAGGTGGTGACCCGCCAGCTCAAGGCCTACGCCGACGCCATCAAGAACTGGGATGACGCCGTGATTGCCTACGAGCCCATCTGGGCCATTGGCACGGGCAAGACCGCCACCCCCGCTCAGGCGGAGGAGGTGCACGCCGTGCTGCGCAAGTGGCTGCGCGACAACGTGAGCGCCGCCGTGGCGGACAAGGTGCGCATCATCTACGGAGGCTCCGTGAACGCGAAGAACTGCAACGAGCTGGGCAAGCAGGCCGACATCGACGGCTTCCTGGTGGGCGGCGCTTCGCTGAAGCCCGAGTTCGTGAACATCATCAACGCCAACTCCACGGTGCAGAACGC
>ERZ773148.1127-NODE-1127-length-22595-cov-4.557986_pt1 | contig 22595 bp, 13 predicted proteins | sample MGYA00580846_ERZ773148 | MGnify/ENA primary metagenome ERZ773148 (study PRJEB29015, sample SAMEA2737879) | human gut metagenome | biome: human gut; feature: human-associated habitat; material: faeces | place: China | collected 2012 ... | reverse complement strand
CAGTTGGTGTTGGTCAGCATGTACATGTCGTCGCCGTTGATGTCGCGCACGAGCAGCGGGTATTTGCTGATGCGGCTTGCGCCCGTGCCGATCGCATAGCCCTCGTTGATGGGCGTGATCGCGCCTTTGCGTACGGGGAACTCGACGTCCTTCAGGGTGACGTAGGTGTAGATGTCGTCGTCGGTGAGCTGGCTCATCCACTTCTCCTTCACGGGAACGTCCGATGCCGAACCCGCAATGCGCGAAATGACCATCGCCTTGGTGACGTTGCGCAGTTCATAGCGGTCGGGGGTCTCGACCAGGTAGCCCGAGGCGCCCTGAATGAGGATCTGCACGTGGTCGTACTGTTCGAAGACGTTGTCTTCGGCCGTGGCGGTCTGGACGGCGATGCCGTATTTGCCGTCGTAGGTTTCGAGGTAGACGGTCCGGTCCGATATGCTGTAGTCGATCTTTGCGGTTGTGCTTTGCGTGTTCTCGCCCGCATTGTGGCTCTTGGTGTTGCTCACCACGATGCCTTCGAGGATGACGTAGTCTTCGACCTTCTTGTTCATGGCATACGTTTGGCGGAACTCCTCGAATGTGATCTGACGTCCGAGGGTCTCCTTCGCCGTGCGTTGCAGGAGGTTGAATTCGACGGAGACGGTCTCGTCCCAGCCGTCGGTGAAGGAGAGCGACACGGTAGCCGAACGCGGGATTTCATCTGCGGCGTTCGCCTCGGTCGTGATGGACAGACTGCGCTTTTCGCTCTCGGAATCCACGATTTCGAGACTCTCGATCCAATCGGCGTTGTCGGCCTTGGCATATTCGATGTCGACCGTGATCTCCGAGAAGGGAATGTTGGTCTCGATCGGCGAGATGTTCTCGCCGCCGGCTCCGGCGACGATGACGGACGAGTTGGCGAACTCGATCTTGGCGTCCACGAGCGCCTTCTGCTTGACGTAGACCGTGTCGCGGCGCGCGTCCACGTCGGAGCAGAGCACGAAGCCCGCTTTGCGTTTGAAGCCTTCGTTGAATTCGCATTCGGCGGTGATGGCGCCCTTTCCGTCCTCCGTCTCACCGCAGGTCAGGCTGATCCAGTCGGCCTGGTTGATACGCTCGATATGGAAGGCGCTGTTGGCGTAGATGTCGATGTCGAACGTATTCGCATCGGCTTCGACGACGAACTCCTTCTTCAGCGCGCCCAGTTTGACCAGGGCCAGATCGTCGGCGTCGTCGACGCTGCAGGCCGCCGAGGCTGCGCATACGGCCGCAATGCCTAAAAATTTAAATATCGATTTACGACAGTTCATATTCTATACGTTTTATTCGTTGTTGTTTGTTCCGGCCGTGCGCGGCGGACGGTGCATCCGCCGCGCGACCGCAATTCGTTTAGTTGTAGCGTACCGTTATCGTTCCGATACGGGCCTGGCTGTTACCGGCCGCAACGGACGGCGTCAGCGTTCCCTTCTCGATGCCCAGCGCCGTCAGGTAGTTCGAAGACGTGGCTTTGGGGTCGATGTCGGTAACCTTGTCGGCCACCTGCAAGCGCAGAACCACTTTCTCCCGGCCGAAGCAGTCGGCGGGCAGTTTGCGCAGGTGCTCGGTGAAGCCCGGGGTCGAATCCTGCGACGTGGTCGACCACCACGTGATCGAACGCTTCTTGATGATCGGGCTGTCGGGAACGGCCTGGAACGTCGCTCCGCCGTCGACCGAATAGAGCAGGTTCCAGTGCGCCGGGCCGGAGAGGGTCGTGTTGCTCATCGAGCCGTGGCCCCAGACGATGCCGAAGACCATGTTCGAACCACTGATTCCCTGCGTGGAGAACGAGATGTCGAAGTATTTGCCCTTGTCGGCGTCGAAATCCCACCATTGCTGGGTGAACGTGATGCCGCCGTTTGCCACCAGACCTTTCTGTTCTTTGGTACTGCCTCCATTGCCCGAGCAGACGACGTTGTTGAAGTCCGCTGCGGCACCCTGCGTGGCGCCGTATTTATTGATCTCGCCTTCGCCGATCTCCGGTATGAGGTCGGTCTTGCGGTCGTTCCAGTTCCACTCGACGACGGTTTTCGAGAACGGTTCGTCGGTCAGCGCGATCTCCTCGGCGGTCATGGCGCGCAGCTGGTAGCGGCCCAGGTCGCCGAAGCGGATCGGGGCGACGTCGTCAGCCACGACGATGCCGCGGAACGTGCCCGAACCCTGCGGTACGACGGAGTTGAAATCCAGGTCGCGGCCCGAGCTGAAACGCCGCCAGGGAGCGGCCGTATTGGTCAGCATGTAGATGGTCCGGCCCGTGTTGTCGTAGCACATCAGCGGGGCCACGTCCCAGCGCGGGGCGGTAGCCGTGCCGATTGGGTTGATGTTGTCCTTGAACGAATAGCCGTCGGTGCAGTTGGTGTAGGCGCCGTCCTTGCACATGATTTCGAGGTTGGTGACCGACACCAGCGTGAAGATGTCGTCGTCGGTGAGTTCGCCGATCGTCTTCGTCTTGACCGGAATCTTGAACTCGTCGGGCGTCGAGGTTTCGAGGATGTTGGCCGCGGTAAGTCCCGTGATGGTGTAGCACTCGGGGGAGTTCTTCTTTTCGAGCGTGGCCCCGTTCAGGGAGAGGCGCACCTTCGAGAAGCGGGCCGGCGTGTTGTCTTCGGAGGAGGCGAATTTCAGGCAGAAGCCCCACTTGCCGTCGAGGCTCTCGATATAGGCCGTCCGGTCGTTTTCGCCGCGGTCGAAGAAGAACTGTTTGGTCTGGGGACTCGAAACGACGTTCTTGCTGTCGGGGTCGCTGACGATGTAGCCTTCGATATACTGCTGGAGCGTGATCTCGCCCGGAGTCAGGGCGCGCACCGCGGCGAAATCGGCAGCGGTCGGGTAGGGCTTCTGGGTGATTTTGCACGAGGCCGAAACGGAGTTGCCGTGTTCGTCGGTGAAGTTGAGCCGGATCGTGGCGGTGCGCGGCTCCGAACCCTCGTTTTTGGCCAGCGAGAACGTCAGGCCGTCGTCGGTGATCGCGGGCTTCAGAATCCACTCGGCGCCCTCCGCGACGGGAACGTCGTACGCCACGTCGTAACCGATCTGGTCGGAGTAGGGCACGAGGTTGTTGGTCGTGGCCGGAACCGCGCAATCCTGGGCGTAACCTTCGTACGTTTCGGCATTGCTGTCCAGCTTGAGCGCCGGCAGGGCGATGCCCTGCGTGACGGTGAGCACCGATTTGGTGATCTCGCCCTTGGCGTCTTCGATGAAGAGGGTCAGATCGGCGATGCGCGCGAATCCGGAGTCGTTGTCCGTGACCTCGAACGTGATTCCCTTGTAGGTGGCCGAGACGTTGGAGATCCACGGTTCGACGGGCTGCGCCTGCGGTTCGTCGCCGCCTTCGCCTTCGCCGCCCTCTTCGCCCTCTTCGGCGCGGGTCAGGACGGTGACGGGATCGTTGGGCAGGCCGTCGTTGTCGTAATAGGTGACGCTGGCTTCCAGATCGTCGATGCAGTAGCGCAGGTTGGTGCTGATCGGCGTGAAGATCTGCGACCGGGACTTCAGCAGTGTAACCGCCGGTTTCGAGAACGAGAGCGAAGCGTCGGTGATGGCTCCGGCCTGCGAGAACATCACCGTATCGGTCAGGGAACCTTTCTCGAACACGACGCCGATCTTTCTCGAAATGCCGTAGTTGGCCGAATAGGTGAATACGATTTCGTTATTGCCGTATCCCTGGAGTTTGTTGAGGGAGGCCCACTTCACGGGACGCGTGAAGCGCGCCGTCCAGTCGCCGTTCGAGTAGACCAGCACGTGCGTCGAGCCGGCATCCTTGGTCAGGGAAAGTTCGCGCGCCGAGACCGCCAGAGGCAGGTCCAGCTCGAAATCCTCCTGGCAGCCGGTCAGGGCCGTCGTCAGGGCCGTCAGGGCGATCAGTACGCCGGCGACCGATCTTTTCTGTTTATTGAATATTGTTTTCATTCGTCTGAAAGTTTCGGATTATTACAAGCCGTAAGCCTTGTATTCGTTGTTGTCGAGGTTGTTCTTCGAGTAGGTGACCTCCGTGTCGGGAATGGGATAGTAGCGGTGGCACGGTTTGATCCGGCTGTTAGCCGTGTTGAGTTGCAGATAGGCGTAGTCGCTGTTGTCCGTTACGGCTTCGTACCAGATGCCCCAGCGGACCAGGTCGTACTTGCGCTGGAATTCGCCGAAAAGCTCGCGGGCGCGCTCGTTGCGGATCTCCTCCTCGAGGCGCGCGGGGGTGCGGAAGGTGTACTTGGACAGATTGGCGCGCGTGCGGGTCATGTCGAGGTATTCGACCGCCTTTTCGTAGTTTTCCTTATAGAAATAGCACTCGGCCATCATCAGCAGCGCGTCGGCATAGCGGAAGACCTTGTAGTTGTTGCCGTCGTTCGAGGCCTGCATGTTCGGACACCAGAACTTCGGTCCGCACCACGGGCGGGTGTTGGTGCTGTTGAACGTCTTGTCCTCGTATCCCCATGCCATGTTGTACTTGGCGCGGATGTCCTTGCCCATTTTGGACTGGAGACCCTGGCTGAAATAGACGTTCGGACGCATCGCCGACCAGACGGTCGCCTGGTCGCCCAGTTCGGGAATCTCCACGCCGTCGTAGACCGCCGAATTGGCCGCACGCGGGTAGGGCTGGCAGATGCAGGCCACGTTGGACGTGTAGGTAAGGGCGCCCTGGGTGTAGGTGTGCTGAATTTCCATGATCGACTCCGGGGTGTTCTTGTTCCGGAACAGGATATTCTCGGCGTAGTCGTACTGCGACAGCGGACCGTAAATCGTTTCGATCTGCTCCAGCGCGTCCAGCGCCACGTCCCACTGCTTGTTCCACATGGCCATCTTGGCGATGAGCATGTAGGCGCAGGAGGCTCCCAGACGATTGGCCTCGTTGTCGTAGGTGCGGGTTTGGGCGGCGAGGGGAGCTATCGACTGAAGGTCTTCGATGACCTTGTTGCGGGTCTCGTTGGCGTCCATGCGCGGCAACACCTGAATCCGGCTCAAAACCTCGTTGTCCGTAACGTCGTCGAAATAGAACGGAACGTTGCCGAAGAAGCAGGTCAGCGTCCAGTAGAAGAACGCCCGCAGGGTTTTCGCCTCGCAAAGCAGCTGGTGGTACTGCTCCTCGCTGATCACCTCGTTTTTATAGGCGCGCTCGATGCCGTTGACGGCGAAGTTGCAGCGCTGTACGCCGAGGTAGCCGTTGCGCCAGACCGTCGAACCCATGCGCGGCACGGCGGGCGAGATGTCCAGGCTGGCGTCGAGCGTTCCCGACGGGCAGTAGGCGATGTCGGTGACACACTCGGTGGCGATCATGTAGGTATAGGTGTAGATCGACTTGATCGGAATGTAGCATCCGTTTACGACCGACTGGCATTCCGAAAATTTGCGGAAGAAGTCGTCGGGATTCGAGATGCCCGATGTGTCTTCGTCCAGCGTACATGCCTGGAACGAAAGCATGGCCATGGCCGCGGCCGTGTAGAATATATGTTTGAGTTTCATCGTCTTAATTCTGTTAGGTTAGTATCTCAACTGAAGGCTGAATATGATGGTGCGGGGCTTGGGATAGGCGCCCAGGTCCATACGGCGCAGCGTCGACGAGGTTCCCTCGCTGGAAACGTCGGGGTCGAATCCGTTGTACTTTTTCCACAGAAAGAGGTTTTCGCCCGATACGCTCAGGGTGAGGTCTTTCATCCACGAGCATTTTTTCTTGAGGTCGAACGTGTACGACAGCGTGATGTTCTTCAGCCGGAGGTACGAAGCGTCGTGGATCATAAAGTCGCTCGGAAGCGCGGCGTCGCTTTTCGCTCCGGCCCGCGGAATGTCGGAATTCGGGTTCCGGACGGGATGCCAGGCGTTCAGCATGTAGCGGTACTGGTTAGCGAACTGCGAACCGGCCATGTAGATTTCCGAATAGTTGTAGATCTTGCCGCCGAGCGAGTAGGCGAAGTAGACGCCCAGCTTGAAACCGTGGATGTAGAACGTGTTCTGCAAACCTCCGTACAGATAGGGGTCGGCGTTGCCCTGGTAGATCAGGTCTTCGCGCGAGAGCACGCCGTCGTGGTTGGTGTCGTAGTAGCGCGGGCCTCCGTCGGTGTTGGCCGGGCTGACGTAGGTTTTCGTCACCGCGTTTTCCTCGCGTTCCTCGGCGCTCTTCCACGTGCCGCCGTATTTGAATCCCCAGAGCGAGTTGAGCGGGTAGCCCTTGACGTAGCCGTACATCATGTAGGGGTTGTTGCCCGGCGAGTTGTAGGCCGAAATGAAGTCCTCGGAACCGATGTCGTCGACCTTCTGTTCGTTGTGCGACAGGGTGAGCGTCGTCGACCAGTGGAACTTCGGGCGGACGATGTTGTGGCTCTCGACCGATAGCTCGATACCCTTGTTCGAGGTCGAGCCGATGTTGGTCCAGCGCGACGTGTAACCGGTTTGGGCCGCAACGGCCAGCGACATCAGCAGGTCGGTCGTTTTGGATTTGTAGGCTTCGGCCGTGATGTTCAGGCGGCCTTTGAACATCGACCAGTCGATCGCCACGTTGTAGGCCGTGGTCTTCTCCCACGTGAGGTCCGGGGAGTCCAGGCGGCTGCGGTAGAACGCCACGGGCTGCGATCCGTCGAACAGATAGCCGCCCGTCGTCGAGGAGAGGGTGGCGAGCGAACGGTAGGTGCTGATCGCGTCGTTACCCGTCAGACCGGCGCTCAGGCGCAGCGACAGGTCGTCGATCCAGTTGCAGTCCTTCAGGAAATTCTCGTTCGAAATGTTCCACTTGAGGGCGGCCGACGGGAAGAACGCCCACTTGTTGTTGGCCGCGAAGTTCGAGGCTCCGTCGTAACGTCCCGTCACGGTCAGGTAATAGCGCGACTTCCAGTTGTAGTTCAGACGCGCGTAGACCGACGTTTTGGTTTTCTTCGAGTAGGAAGTGCCCGCCGAATAGGTCTCTTTGTCCTGCACGGCGTTCATGTTGTTCCACAGGATGGCGTCGTCCATGTAGCCTTTGCCGCTCAGGTTGAAATCGTGCGAGGCGAAACTGTAAGCCGAGAAACCGCCGAGAACGTCGAACGAATGGCCGTTCTTTTCGAACTTGTAGCCGGCCGTGGTCTCCCACGAGAACGAGTGCTCGTCCCACTCGGCGCGGTAGGCCTCGCCGCCTTCGTTCTCGCCTTTCAGGGGAAGGGTTCCCGGATAGTAACGGTAGGTATGCCGCTGGTAGAGATAGTAGGAGAAGGTGCTGTTGATCGTGAAGTTCTTCACCGGCTCCAGTTTCAGCGTGAAGGCGTGGTTGTTCGAGTGGCGTTCGAGGTAATAGGTGTTCAGGTCGATCAGCGCACGCTGCGTGTTGATCTTCTGCCCGTTGTAATACAGCGGGTTATACGTGTCGTTCGGCTTGAGCAGCGGTGACAGATACTGGGCGCTGCTGTACCAGGCCGTTCCGCCGATGGAGGATTTGTTCTGGTCGTTGTGACGCCAGGTGTACGAACCCGTATAGCCGACTTTCATCCATTTGAACAACTGGCGTTCGAGGTTGATACGTCCCGTGAAACGCTGCTGGCCGCTGTCCTGGATGATACCTTCGGTGTCGTTGTAGGAGAACGAAGCGTAATACGACGATTTGTCGCTGGTTCCCGACAGCGAGAGGGCGTAGTTGGAATAGAGGGCCGTGCGGGTGATCTCCTTGATCCAGTTCGTCCCTTCGCCCAGCGAGAGCGGGTCGGAATAGACCGAACCGGAGAGGGGCGTGTCCTTGCCTACGTCGGGGTGGTTGGCGTCGCTGCCGAAATAGGCGTAGTCGTTGCGGTACTGCGCGAATTCCGACGCGTTCATAATGTCGAGCTGACGGGGCAGCTGGGAGAAGCCCATGTCGGTCTTGAAGGTGATGTTGACCTTGCCCTTGGAGCCGAGACCCCGCTTGGTGGTGATGAGGATGACGCCGTTTGCGCCGCGCGAACCGTAGATCGCCGTCGAGGAGGCGTCCTTGAGGACGGATATGCCCGCGATGTCGTCGGAGTTGATGTCGTTCAGGTCGTGGATGGCGTCCATCACGCCGTCGACGACGATCAGCGGCTCGTTCGACGCGTTGATCGAGCGCGTGCCGCGGATGCGGATGGTGGTCGTGGCGCCCGGCTCACCGGTGGTCGACATGAAGTCGGCTCCGGCGATACGTCCCTGAAGGGCGTTGTCGACCGAAAGAACCGGTACGTCCTTGATGTCGTTCATCTTGACCGTCGCGACCGAACCGGTCAGGTCCTTTTTGGCGACCTGGCCGTAACCGATGACCACGATTTCGTCGATGTCGGTGGAGGAGTCCTTCTCCATCCTGACGGTGAAGTTCGTCCGCGAACCCACGTTCAGGGTCTCGGTCTTGTAACCCAGGTACGAAATCTGGAGGCTGTCCGAAGGCTTGGCCTTGATGGTGAATTTGCCTTTGACATCGGTGACTGCGCCCTGCGTGCCTTTGACGACCACGACCGTGGCGCCGATCAGCGGGTTGCCGTCCGGGTCGAGGACGGTTCCGCTGACAGTCTGGGCCTTTTGTTGAGCCGTTGCCGGCGCCGTGTGCGCCGCGAGCAGTATCAGTACCGCCACCAGCGACATCACTCGGACGGATGCTCTTATTGAGTGAAGAATTTTATTCATTTTAGGCTTTTTTTTGTTGAAACGACTTGTTCCTCTTTTTTACTCTTGTTCCTCCTCGTCGAAAGGCGCTCCCAGGATGATGTCCTTACCGCTGCCGTTGTTTTCGGCAAAGTAGTCCTCTTCGACCTTCTGCAGACGGCGGATGTAGAAATTGTCGAGGTAAATGCGGTTGTTGACGGCGGAGTTCTGCGTGAGGGAGCCGCAGATGATGCGGACCCGCGTGTTGGCCGTAATCGGGTTGGCTTTCGTGCCGGCGACGAAGACGAGGAAATCGTGACCCTCCCACATGTCTTCGGGGAACTCCTCGCTCGAAATGTCGTAATAGCCGGCTTCGAGGTCGATCGTGGTCTTCTCGGATTGGGCGAAATCACGGATGACGCCCCCGCCGAGCACCTCGACCGTGATCTTGTTGTCGTCCCGGGCGCCGGTCATGTAATCGGTGAAGGCCACGGCGCGGAACGAAACCATCAGCAGCGAGTCGCTGCGGAGCGTGTTGGTGTAGGGCGAAATCAGGTCGGCTCCGTGGCCCTTGTCGTCGCCCAGTTTCAGGTAGCCGTTCTTGCCGTAGCAGTGGGCGACCTCCTCCCCTTCGATCGTCGTGGACGTGAACCCGAGGTTTTTCTGGGCCGTGGTCCAGTTGTCGATCGGGGTTTCGCCGTCGGTGAAGCGCGGGTCGGTCTTGCCGTACTTCAGGGTCGCGAAATCATTGCTCACGCGGGCCGTGGAGCCTTGGTGGATGGGGATTATCCGGTTGTAGTTCAGTTCGCCGTCGGAGGCTGCCAGAATCAGCATGCCCGTGCGCCGCGTGTAGTAGCTCGACGTCGTGCTGCGCCGGTTGGCCTTCAGGGTTATCACGCGAAGCCCCGTCTGGGGGTCTGTCGAAGAGTAATCCACCACCTTGGCCCACGGCGTCGCTGCGTCGTCTTCCCACGTCGCGACAAAGTCGATGTTGGCGTCCACGTAGAGTTTGGCGAGACCGCCTTTCACGCCGACGATGCCGGCATCGATAGGCTCTTTTGCGATCGGGTCCGCGTAGACCTTGATCGATTCGTTACGATCGGAGTTCGAATGCGTTTCACACGACGTGATGCCGATTGCCGCCGCGATTAATGCGGCTCCGGCCAATCCGCGTGAAAAACGGACGAAACCCTTCGTCAGGAATGTTTTTCTCATAATTGGTAAAAAGGTTAAGATTGGGTTTTATTTATTTGGGGTCGGTTGATCGACGGGAGGTCTACTGTTTCAGCTCGAAGTCCGCCAGGATCGGGCGGTGGTCCGACGGGTCGTAGAAGTTGGACACGTAGGGGCTTTGGGTCGCCGTGGTCCACTTGTCCATGACGGTCAGTGCGTTCACTATGCGGGCGTACATCGAGGGCGACGCATACATGTAGTCGATACGGGCGTTGCCGTAAGTCGACGATATGAAGCTTCCCGGGTAGCGCTCGGCGATGATGTCCTTGAGGTCGGTATGGTCCAGAATGTGGTTGTGGACCAGCAGCCGGGTGTCGTTCTCGGGATAGCCGTAGTACCAGTTGTCGGCGCGCGACCGCGAGTTGAAGTCGCCCATCATCAGCCAATCCTGACAGGAAGCGTACGCGGGATTGTTGACGGTCTGCGCGCAGATGTACTTGATCTCGAATTCGCGGTACTTGTCGCCCTCCTTGTTGGCGGCGCTCGCCGCCTGATCGGCCGAGCCGACTCCGAATCCATAGGCCTGCGGCCACGTGTGGAGCGTCACGATGTTTATCGTCCGGCCCTTCACGGTAACCCGCTGAATGGCGGCGCCGTGGGACACGGGCTTGCCCGCCTGGTCCGAATCGGTTATTTTCAGCAGCGTCTCGATCGGATATTTCGACGTGATGGTCTGCGGATAGTTGTCGCGCCAGCCGCCGACGGCCGTGTAGGCGTGGCCGTAACGGGCCGCCAGTGCCGCCCAGCCGTCGGGCAGGAACCGGGCGGAGGAGGCTTGCGCCGAATTCGTATTGTCCTTGTAGATGGTGGCCGATTCGCACCATACGCAGATGTCGGGATCGTATTTCTTCACCCACGCGACGAAGTTGTTGTAATTGTTCGCCTGGTCGGACCACATGCCGTTCTGGATGTTCCAGTAGAGCACGCGCAGGTTGTCGGAGCCGCGGCCCATCTCGCCGAGCGCACGGACCTCGATATTGTCCACGTAGAAGCCGTGCACGCCGCTGCTCACGTCGTTGCCGGCCCAGTAGAGCATCGTGCCGTCGGTCGCGTTGTTTACGACGACCTCCACGTTGTGCCACTTCTTGACGGCCGCTTCGCTCGACGGGAGCGTTACGTGGCTCTTTTCGACGATGTATCTCCCCGAGGCGCTCGTGTAGCCCGAATTGTCGGCCGTCAGGGCGATGCTCTTGCCGTCGACGGAGGCCGATGCGATCATGCCGCCGTTCACCACCTGGAACAGCAGGAGATCCGTCGATCCGTACTGGTAGCAGAAATCGAACGAAACCTTCACGGAACGTATGCCGTCGATGGATTTCAGGGCTGCGGTCTGGAAAATGCCCCGCCCCGTGTTACCTGTGCCGCAAGCCAGATAGCCCTGGTATTCCTGGCAGCGGAACATATAGGTATAGTCGGCGATATTGCGGCTCGCGACGTACGAATCGGACATCAGGTGGGACGTGCCGACCGTTTTGCCGCTGATCTCGTCCCACGTGTTCGACTGGATGAACGCCGAGCCGGGGTTGTTGTAGGCGACCTCCTCGAAGGAGTTCGCATAGCCGTCGCGTCCGGTTCCCGTACCGGGGGTGACGGCTTCGGCCGTCGGAGCGTATCCCGTCGACTCCTGGCCGCCCATGATGTTGCCGCCCCAGACGAAATTGTCGAAACTCTCGTAAAACACCAGGTCGGCGTCGGGGGCGTATTTCAGCGTTACGGACGTGGCCTTCCCCGCCGTCAGCTGCGCAGTCGTCAGCGTGTGCTCCATGGCGCGGTGCTCCGAATCGGAAATGGTGATTTTCAGGCCCGACGGATAGTCGCCCGGGGCCAGCATCACGTAGAAATGTTTCGGCGTGCCGCTCTCCAGCGAGACGCATTTGCCGTTGTCGGTGCAGTTCAGCACGGCGAAACCGACACCGCCGGTGATTGAGAGGTAGCCGCGCGAGGGCAGGAAATTCGCATAGCCTGCCAGGGGGCTTTCAGCGAGGTTCTCGACCTTCACCGAGGCGATTTTGGCCGACCCGGTCAGGGCCAGGTCCAGTACGGCGAAGGCGTCGTCGAACACCAGCTTGTTGCCGTTCTCCTTGGTGTAGGAGCCGTACATGGGATACGATTGCAGCGATGCCGCCGTGGCGGCCCAGAACTGCGAGTAGGGCAGTTTCACGTCGGCATAGGCCGAAGAGCCGTACCAGCCGGAGGAGCCTGAATTGGTCAGGATGGCGTTGTAGGTCCCGGAGCTCGAAGCGCTCGCCTCGACGTAGTAGCGGCCGTTTTCATCGCTTTCGACGGCATAGGATTTTCCGTTGACCGAGACGAGCGATTTGCTCCATGCCCGTTCGCCGGTTCCCATGGCCTTGCGGACGGAATTTTCCGCCTCACGGAGATAGAAACGGACTTTGCCGTTCACTACCTGTATGTCCTCGTATTCATCGCCGCCGCCCGGATTGTCGGGTCCGTCGGGATCGTCGACATGTTTGTCTCCGCTGCTGCACGCCATGCAGAGACACCCGGCCAGCAACAGCGCCGGCTTCAGGATGAAGTTCAGGGATTCTCGTAGATTTAAGGTCATAGTTTCGTGTTTTATGGTTGGGTGAAAAGTTGTCGGCTGCCGGTCGGACACAATGAAAAACGCGTGCATATTGCCATATACGGCAATATGCACGCGTCAATCGCGGGCGGTGACGGTTTACTTAACTCCGGGTATTCGGCGCGGCGAGGGGGGGGGAAAAATTTACAAGTCCCCTGCGGCGCGAGCAGGCTCGTGCCGTAACCGGACGGTGGTGATCGAACAATCGGCGGTAAAGTAAATTCACGGCTCTAATTTTGATCGTTTTTTTATCGGAAATGAGTTTCGAAAAGATTCATTCCCGAAAGCAAATGTAACTAAAAAAATGTTATCGGGCAAATAGGATGCATAAAAAATAATCGTTTTTTAACATTTTTGCTGCTTTTCGTGTTTCGATTTGGGGAGAGGGCCGTTCGGCGTGGCTTTTCGTTTGAAAGGAATGTCCGGAGGGGAACCGCGGATTCTGCGGCCCGTTCGGAACGGGGAGAAGCGCGCCGGCAAGAGACGGAAAAGCCCCGCATTCGGGGAATGCAGGGCTTCGTTGAGCTACCAGGATTCGAACCTGGAATAACAGGACCAGAATCTGTTGTGTTACCGTTACACCATAGCTCAATAGATTTTGGTGATGCAAAAGTAGAACTTTATTTTGCAAATGCAAAGAAAAATCCGGAAAAAATTTCGTACATTTGTTTTAATCTACGCAGAAAAAACCGCTTGAAACTTAAAATTTACACAAAATCAGAAAATTATGGGAATTAAATTTCGGCTTATCGCCATGAACTTCCTTCAGTATGCGATCTGGGGTTCGTGGCTTATCTCGCTGGGCGCCTACCTGGGAGGCGGACTCGACTTCTCGGGATTGCAGATCGGCAGCTTCTTCGCGACGATGGGAATCGCCTCGCTGTTCATGCCCGCCGTGATGGGGATTATCGCCGACCGCTGGATTCCGGCGCAGAAACTGCTGGGCATCTGCCATTTCATCAGCGGCGCGTTTCTCATCGCCGCGGCCTCGCAGACGGCTTACGCCCCGCTGTACAGTTGCATGCTGTTGAGCGTGATGTTCTATATGCCGACCATCGCCCTGTCGAACTCCGTGGCCTACAATGCCCTCGATCTGGCCCGGCTCGATACCGTGAAGCATTTCCCGCCCATCCGCGTATGGGGAACCGTGGGATTCATCGCCGCCATGTGGTTCGTCGACCTGACGCACATCGGGGGCGTGCAGATCAAGCTCACCGAGTGGCAGCTCTACGTTTCGGCCCTGCTGTCGTTCGTACTGGCGGCCTACTCGTTCTCGCTGCCGGGGTGTCCCGTCGAGCGCAGCGCGCAGAAGCAGTCGTGGGTCGATACGCTGGGCCTGCGGGCCTTCGCGCTCTTCAAGGAGAAGCGGATGGCCATTTTCTTCGTCTTCTCGATGCTGCTGGGCGCCGCTTTGCAGATCACCAACGCCTTCGGCGACAGCTACATTCAGAATTTCGGCTCGATGCCGCAGTATGCCGATTCGGCCATCGTGAAGCACTCGGTGATCCTGCTCTCGCTGTCGCAGATGTCCGAAACGCTCTGCATTCTGCTGATTCCTTTCTTCCTCCGGCGTTTCGGCATTAAGAAAGTGATGCTGATTTCGATGCTGGCCTGGGTGCTGCGCTTCGGGTTCTTCGGCATCGGCGATCCGGGATCGGGCGCGGCGTTCCTCGTGCTTTCGATGATCGTCTACGGCGTGGCGTTCGACTTCTTCAACATCTCCGGCTCGCTCTTCGTTGAAAAGGAGACCAGCCGCGAGATCCGCTCCTCGGCGCAGGGCGTCTTTATGATTATGACCAACGGTTTCGGCGCCTTCTTCGGCTCGTATGCCGCGGGCGCCGTCGTGGACGCATACGGGTGGCCCGATTCTTGGTTCATCTTCGCAGGGTACGCGCTCGTGGTGGCCGTGGTTTTCGCCGTGGTTTTCAAATACAGGCACAACCCTGCCGAAATGGAGGGCGTGAAACATTGATGACTGACGGTCCGGCGGCGGGGAGAACCTTGCCGCCGGATTTTTTTTATCCGCGCAGGAACATTTCGACGTGGGGAGCGCCCGCTTCGGGGTATTCGCCGGCGGACAGTGCGCCGGAAGGGCGGATGATGACCGGATGCATGGCGGGCGTTTTATTTTATAGAGGTGCCGTTACGACATTAAAGATACGAAAATTATGGATACGATCGGTGTGAATGATGCGAGCTGCATCCGCTGCGGCCGCTGCGTGAAGGTGTGCCCTTCGCAGATTTTCGTGCAGGAAAAAGCCGGGGGCGACGTGACGCTGCATAAACCCGAAAACTGCATCCTTTGCGGACATTGCGTGGCCGCCTGCCCCACGGGGGCGGTGAACCATGCGGAGTTTCCGGCCGAGCGGGTGCATGCGGTGGATTACGGCGCGATGCCCACGCCCGAGCAGGTGGAACTGCTGCTGGCCGTGCGGCGGTCGAACCGCGCACTTTCGGCGCGCCCCGTGCCGCAGGAACTGCTGGACCGCATCGTTGCGGCGGCGGACCGCGCCCCGACGGCGAGCAATGCCCGCCAGCTGGGGTATACGCTGGTGACCGACGCGGCGCAGCTGCGCGCTGTCACGGAATATACGCTCGGGATTTTCGGCACACTCGAAAAGCGGCTGCTGCATCCGCTCGTGCGGCCGTGGCTGAGCCGCCTCGTGCCGGGCGTTTATCGCTATGTGCCGGTGTTCAAACGCCTGCGGCGCGAATATGCCGAGGGCCGCGACCGCGTGCTGCGGGGCGCGACGGCGGTGCTGTTCATCCATGTGCCCAGGGAAAGCCGGTTCGGTGCGGAGGACGGGAACCTGGCGTATGAAAACGCTTCACTGATGGCCGAGGCGCTGGGCGTGAGCCAGATATACATGGGGTTCGTGCTGACGGCCGTCCGGCAGGACAGGAAGGCGAAGCTGGCCGCGATGCTGGGACTGGGCGACCGCCGCATCTGCGCGGTGATGGCCCTCGGGATGCCGCAGTTCCGCTATCCCAATTACATCGACCGCGCGCCGGCGCCGGTGACGCGGAAATGAGAGCCGGTCTCAATTTCTCACCGCAATATTTTCAGGGACTTCGTCGCTGTCTTCCCGGTTTGAACGAGGTGGATATGCGCAGCATGCGTCGTCACGATCGCCGGGCCGGGAATCGACCTTCGCGCCGGGATGTGTCCGCGCGCGGGTTGCCCCCCCCCTCCCGGCATGACGGGCGCAACTGCCGGTCTCCGATTCTGATGTGACCAAGATTGCCGGATGCGAAAAAAGGCCCTGCACGCAACCGTGCAGGGCCTTCTCTTGTTTCGGGGTGTGTCATAAGCCCCAGTCCGAAGGCAGATAACTCGCTTTCGGGGCGTTGGGGACGTTGACGAAAAATTCGAATCCGCAGAGTCTTTCGATTTCCGAGACCGATTTGGCGCAACCGGCCGGATTCTGTCCCGACGATTCGGTGTGTTCGTACCAGAATCCGATGGCCTGCAATTCGTCGGCCGGAAGCGATGCCACGGAGCGTCCCGTCGAGCCGTTTTTCGAGCGCAGCAGAACCTTGTAATACTGCGTCGGTACGGGCAGCGTGTTGCCGCCGTTGTCGATCGTCGAGGTCTGCGAGCCGTCGAAATGGCATCCCGTCACCACATAGAGCGTGTCGGCGCACATCCAGCCGCGAACCCTGCCTTCGAGCGCCGCCCATACGCCGCTGTTGAAATTGGACCGCTGGGCCGTCATGTTCGAATAGTAGGAGATCTGGTCGTTGGCCAGATTGCTCACCCTCCGGTCGGCGTTGGCGACCTGATGTCCCCGGTTGTAGGGGGCGCTTACGCCGCCGGTCATCTGCTCGCCCGGCGCCAGCGTGGGATCATAGCCCCAGTGCCGTTCGCGCGAGATGCCCTGGGTGTAACAACTGTGGAGCGGATAGGCGGCCCACAGCGCGAGCCGCTTCGCCTTGTCGTAGCCCATTGTGTAATTGCGGGGGTAATAGCCTTCGGAAGTCCTGGCCACGTCGGTGATGATGTGGCAGATTTCCGTAAGCGATTTGTCCGCTGCGGGCAGTTCGGCCCAGGGCATTCCCAGCGCCGGAGTTCCTGTTCCCGGGGTAGGGTCCGGGGGAGGATTGTCTCCTCCCCCGCCCGGAGTTCAGTTATTGATTGATAAAGCCTGTATATATATGTTCTTTTTGCTGGTGTTGGAGTGTTTAATTGTGATGATGATTTCTCCTGATAAAGCACTTGCGGATGTGAATTTCAAATCCGTATTGCTGGATGTAAATGCATTGCTGGAATCTGCGACAAGCTCTGTCCCGCCAACAGTAACAGTTGCCGTCCAATTGTTCGCATCATTCGTTTTGCATGTGAACCCTACGGACTGGACATTTTCAGTATAAGCACTGGTTGAAAAAATAATCTCTTTGGGCGAACTACTGCCGGAACCGATGTGGATACCCCCGGCTTCATTGGCAAAATAACTTCCGGAATTGTATGTTGTAGCCAAAGTCCAATTTAATCCACTGATTGTTGCTGTGCTGTTAGCAGACGCGAATTCTTTTGTTGCGCTAAATCTATGAGACCAAGGTGTTCCGGAGCTGCTACCTCCGGCGGCTTTTTGTGTAATTGTGATGGTGTGAGTTATTGCTTTCTCACCGTTCTTTATGACAGAAACCGTAACTGTACTTGAGCGGTCGGCATCGGTGACCGTGTAAATTTCGGGCTGAATAGTCAGCGTGCCGGTTCCGTCACCCTTGTCGGTTTGTGTAATGGTGTACCACGTGTCCGCATCGGCTTTTTTGAATGCAAACGTACAATCGTCGCCTATCCATGCGTATTCGATCATCTGGCTGTCGGGAGCCGCACCCGAGCCGTTGTCGGCTGCGAAGTTAAGCGATCCGCCGTTATCGGGCGTTGTCTTCAATTCGGGAGCTGCTTTCCAGTCGATCAGGAAAGAACCCTCGGCGGGAGCATCCAGCGGCATCAGTTTGATGTCATCGAGTTGGCAGCTGGCAGTACCTGTATTTTCAAATTTAATGGATACGGTTTCGGTGACAGTGGCATCGAGATTGAAGTTCACCGTTTTCAGCAGGCCGGTTCCGCTTTTATCGGCCGTTATGGCAACGTCGTTCTGGGAGAGCGGGAAGAAATGGGTTCCGTCTTTGGAGATCGAAGCTTGTATGGTGGTGGCTCCGGCTCCGGCTCCGAACGTCAGGGCGAAGTTGGTTTTGCCGTTCAGGTTGACACTGCCAAGCGTCAGGGTTGTCTCTTTTCCCGACCACCAGCCGTGGCCGCCCGATGCTCCGTCGTAGCCGCTTAATGGATTTGTGCTTCGGATCGCGTCGCTGGTGGTTGAAAATGCGAATGTGAGATTCGATGCCGAACTGCCCGTCGCGCCGAGGTTGAGTTCGGGGGTATAATCAACTTTTGAGGCTGGATGTGAGCCGAAAGTGATTGTGAAGATCGAGGGGTCGGTGACGGCCGGTATGAACTCTGCCGTGGCCATATTGACGCTGAAAGTCGTCAGGTCGCCCAGCGTGAAGTTCAGTCCGCCGCTTGCGGGAATGGTTACGCTGCGGGTGTAGGTTCCGCGCGAGGTGGTGACTTTGACGGTGAAAGTCTCGTCGGCTGCGATGGAGAGCGGGGCACAGGTGAACCATGCGTCGAATGCTGCGGAGGCGGCGATGCCGTCATAAAGCATGGAAACGTAGTCTTTGCCCTCTCCGACGTAACCCCACTGATCCGTCAGGATACGGCCCGTCTCGAAATTGAATTTACCTCGACCGGTAACCACTTTGCCGGGAGCTGTAAACGTGATGTCGGAGATCGTTTCGTCGGATTCCACCGCCAGATTGGTCAGCCGCATTTTGCCGATGGCGATGATTCGTCCGAATTGGAGCGACAGCGATGTCGGCTGGGCTTCGGTCGTGATCGTCTTCGAAACCAGAATGTCGGCATCGGGGTCGAAACTTGTAGCCGTCGGGAGCTGGATGTCGGGGACGATGAATTTGATTGCAGCCAGATTGGTGTTGCTGTTGGTTACATACGCAGCTTTGGGATGAAGGGTGGCATAACGGAACGAGGTTCCTGTCTTGACGGGTAACGCAACCGAGAAAGAGGCTTTGCCCGAAGTCGGGTCTTTGGTATAGCCGTCGTTATCCAGCGCGCTGAATGTCGCGTCGCCCACCTGTTCGAGCACTTTGAGCGTTTCGCCCGTATCGCTCCAGGAGATTTTGTTGTCCGGGCCGATCTCGGTGCGGGTTGTGGTTCCGGCTGTGAGTTCGAGCCGAATGGGTTGCATTTCGGGGGCTATCTCCGGTTCGGATGAGCACCCGGTAAATGCCATTGCAGCTACTGCAATGGACATCATTTTGGATAATGTCTTCATTGCAGTGGAATTAATAGTCGCCGCCCTCGTTGAGACCCGGATCGCTGCCGGCATCTCCTTCGGGACCATAGTCAATTACGCCGCCCGGGCTTTGGGCGAATCCTTTTTCGATGCGGACATCTACGATGTCGATAACAGGGGCGGAGTACTCAACTTCCCCCCCCCCCTTACGTTGAGGCGAGTGCAGTTCATAAGAGTGTAGTTAAAAGGTGCTAGGCAAAATTAAAAAAAAATAAACGAGACTGATGTTATGTCGGTGTGAAATTTTTTCACAAAATTCCATATGGTCAATTGATGTCGCCTTTTGGGACAGCCGATCTGTCCGGATGTGGTATGGCCTGACGGGATGCGGGACGGCGGGGCGGAGCCGTGGCAACAAAAAAAGCGCTCCGGGGGGGGAGCGCTGTGCAAGGGGATCGTGCGTCGTCGTCAATACATATTGTCGTACATCGACTGCGATTTGTCGTATTTCAGGTCGGAGAGCGATGCGGCCTTGACGCCGATGTTGAAACTCCACGAACGGTGGTAGCCGAACGGAATCCATGAAAAGGACATCTGCCAGCAGTGGAGGTCGCGCGTGATCGAGACCGACGAGGTGGTCAGTTTGTTGGCCTTGATGTCGTAGCCGCCCTGGAAGGTGATGCCCGTCTTGGGGGTGACGTTCAGCGAACCGTTGAAGCCGATGGTTTGGGTGACGTTCTTCCGGTAGCCCGTCGTGCCGTTGTTGGTGTACGAGATCGAGTAGTTGACCGCGTAGTTGAATCCGAAGTTCCACGGCAGCGAGAAGTCGTAGTAGCTTTGCGCCATGTACTGTCTTCGCAGCACGGGGTCCATCTGCCCGTAAGGGTCGTAGAACGGGTTCTGGTACTCCGGAGGTATTGACGTGATGTCGTTGATGGCCGTTTCGCTCCGGTCGTTGCGCGATTTGAACGTATAGCCGAACGACCAGCCCGTCGAGACGACGCGGCCCGGGAAGAAGAGCTTGTTGTAACGCTTGCCCTCGGGCGAGACGCGGTAGGGGTCGAGCGTCAGCGAGAGGTTGATGCCGAAATTGTTGAACAGCGTCGTACGGAACGAGACCGGGATGTTCGAAAGTCCCATCGAGTCGGCCAGGAAGTTGTACGAACCGCTGATGCGCAGTTCGTCGATCAGCTTGATCTTCTTCACGCCCGAGGTGTCGCGTTTCGAGAGGACCTTCATTTCGAGGTTCTGCGACAGCGAGAAGTTCATCGACATCGAACGGCCCGACGAGGGGACGCCGTAGGCGTTGACGGCATAGGGCGAATAGGTCGTGAAGCGGCCCGTGGAGTCGGTCTGGCGGGTCTGGTAGTAGCCGTATTTGGGGTCGCTGAAGTCCGGGGCGTAGGAGAAGCCGATCGAGGGGGTCAGCGTGTGGCGGATCGCCTGGATCTTGCGGTCGCGGCTCTTCTTCGTGAAGTCGTACATGCCGTAGACCGTCGTGGAGGCCGAAACGCTGAAGTTGTAGTTGTAGAGGCGGTAGAAACCGTAGTTCGTCGGCAGCGTGTCGGTCTGGTTGGTGACGGGGTTCCACTCGAACTCGACCTTCTTGAAATACCACTTCTCGTTGTAGTTGACCGACGGCGAGAGGTTGATGTAGTTTAACAGGTTGAACGACGCCGAAATCGGAATCGAGTGCTCGATGCCGTTCTTCATGTTTTCGAGCGTCTCCTTGGAGAAGACCTTCGATTCGGTGGTGGTCACCGAGTTGGTCATCTTACCCGTGTACTGCATCGAGATCTTCTCGTACCAGCGGTCCTTGCCCTGCTTCTCCTTGCGTTTGAAGGGGTAGAAGCGCGAGACGTTGAAGACCATCGTGGGGAGCGTGATGGAGATGGTCTTGTTCTGCGAGTTCTGCGAGATGGCCATGTTCGCCGACAGCGAGAAGGGCGTTCCGGCCCAGTTCTTCGAGTAGGAGATCGACGAGTTGGTCTGCGTCGAAAGCATGTCGTTGAGCGTATTTGCCGAATACTTGCTGTAACCGCTCGAGGCGAGGTTCACCGAGGCCGAGAAGGTCGAGCCCGGATTGGCCTTGGCATCCTGCGAGTGTGTCCATTGCAGTTTGAATGTATTCTGCTTGATGTAGTCGGCGTCGCCCTTGTCGCCCGACTTGACGCTCGAAAAGTCGAAGTTGAGGTTACCCGAATATTTGTATCGTTTGATATAAGCCGAACGGGCGTTGATGCCCCATGAGCCTTTTGTGTAAATTTCACCGGTCAGTGCAAGGTCTATGTAATCGTTGATGGCAAAATAGTAACCGCCGTCACGCAAATAAAATCCTCGTGCCAGTTCGTCTCCGAAAGTGGGAACGATAATACCCGATGAATATTTTTCGGTAAAAGGGAAAAAGCCGAACGGAATGGCGAGGGGAAGAGGAACATCGGCCAGTACCATATAAGCCGGCCCCGTTACGATATTCTTTTTGGGACGGACTTTCGCTTGGGTTAATTGCAGATAAAAGTGCGGGTGATCGTGATTGTCGCATGTCGTGTAACGTCCGCTTTTCATGTAGAATTCGTCATTCTCCATTTTTTTAGTTTGTCCGCCTGTCAAGTAACCTTCGCCTTGTTGGGTGACAATATTGGTAATATATCCCTTTTTTGTCTTGAAATTATAATTCATGGTTTCCGATTCGTACTCTCCGCTTTTATCCTTGAAAACGGGACGGCCCACTATATCTCCCACAGAGTCGGGACGACCCACGGCGTAGACTAAGCTACTGTCCATGTTCATCTCGATTTGGTCTGCGTTGAGCTCCATGCCATCGAACTGTACTACCCCTTTTCCGTACATGTACACCTCGTTACCGTGGGTGAAAACGATAGAATCGTTGGCCTTGTAATCGACAACCGAAGTCAAACCGGCTTTCTTTTTCTTGGGTGAGACAGAATCATTGGCAAGCGAATCGACTCCTAACGAATCCGATTGTAACGAATCTTTGGAAATACTGTCTAAAAGTGTTATCGGTTTGTTTGATAATAAAGTAGCACTATCTTTGCTCGTGGTAGAATCGAGTGAAGTCACTTCGCTATAAGACGGATGCCTGTCTTGTGCGATGAGCGACACAAACAGTGAGGAGCATAGAAGAGATAAAAGTATAGCGTATTTTTTGCTGTCTTTTGGCATCCGGCTGTCAATCTGTAATCAACTCGCAAAAATACACATTTTCCATGACTTATCGGCGTTTGGGCTTTATTTAATATATTTTATTCAATGTTCAGAGTATCTTCCTTTTATTGATTGTGTAGGTTTCTATAAAAACAGAGTGGCCATTTCGTCGAAACGGTGTAAAGACGCATCGCCGTATTTAGCAACGCTTTTACGAACTTTATCGAACGGTTTTTCTTGGTCGGGAGTAGATTTCGAATAAAACTTGTCGGCGAAGCAAACGAGCTTTTCTTCGAGACTTATAGGGCACATGTCACGGTGTGGAAGCGGGAGGTTTTGGGAGATGATGTCATCGACCGTCAGTCCGGTTCCTGTGTGTCGTTCACAAACGAGAGCGTGTTTGGGATATCCTTCGTTTCGAAGAAGTTCGGCTCCTATAATGCCGTGACGGATATAGGGCTCTTCTCCTGTACAGTAAATCGAAGGAGCATGGGTGAGGTATACACCGATGTCGTGAAGCATGGCGGCGTCGTAAACAAAGTCCGAATCGATATTTAATTCCGGGTGGGCTTGGGCTAGTTTCAGGGCTTTTTCGGCAACCAGTTTGCTATGGGGCCATACGCTGTTATAAAGAGGCGTTCCGGGTTGATAATATTTTTCGAAGATTCGCTGGATATTCATGGTTGTCACTGAAAAAATGTGTTATAAAAGAGACAGCCCGAAAGAGTGTCTCTCCG
>ERZ773148.1123-NODE-1123-length-22640-cov-10.448041_pt1 | contig 22640 bp, 19 predicted proteins | sample MGYA00580846_ERZ773148 | MGnify/ENA primary metagenome ERZ773148 (study PRJEB29015, sample SAMEA2737879) | human gut metagenome | biome: human gut; feature: human-associated habitat; material: faeces | place: China | collected 2012 ... | reverse complement strand
CCGAGCGCCGCCAGTGGCGGATGCAGCGAGGCGGAGCACCCGCAGCGGTCGAAAAGAACGAGCAAGCGAGCAGCGCGAAGTTCTTTTCGGGTACCGCAAGGCGGAGGGGGCAAATACGCCGTGGCTACCTTTGGAGCGCATCTGTGCGCAGTACGGATTTGTTTTTCCCGATTATTTAGGGAAAAACAACATTCGTATCCAGCACAGCTAAGCGTCAAAGGGGTTTGCAAAGGGGAAAGCTTGGTTCCCATTTGCCCTGTTTTGCTTCCTTTTGCAGGAGCAAAAGGAAGGCCCCCGCGGCGAGCGGTGCTAATTAAGCCTTGTAAAAGGCCCTGCCCCGCCGATAGGCGACCACAAACTATCCCCCGCCGGGCAGGCGCACAGTTTAGGCTTTTGCAAAAGGCCCCGCCCCGCCGGCAGGCGAAATGAGAATATGCCCCGGCAAAAGGATAGAAAAAAGCTCCTGCCACAGCGGGACAGGAGCTTTATTTGCGGGGGTAAATGGGGAGCATCAGACGGCTCTCTCTACTTTGCCGGAACGCAAGCAGCGGGTGCAGGCGTAGATACGGCAGGGAGTACCGTTTACAACTGCCTTTACTCGTCTGACATTGGGCTTCCAGGTACGGTTCGCACGGCGATGGGAGTGAGAAACCTTGATACCGAAAGTGACGCCCTTACCACAAATTTCGCATTTTGCCATTTGTCTGCACCTCCTTATAGGGCAATATAATCATGCAACATTAGTATCTTATCAAAGTTTGCGGCCAAAAGCAAGAACTTTTTTGCTGCCCGGCGGCTTTTGGCAGGAATTTTGCTGCTTTTCCCCTGCGATAAAGTACATTTTGTATAATACAATGCGATGATACGATTTGTAGGCTTTTGGCGGCGAGGGGTTTTTGCTATAATAGAACCAGGAAAGGGGGCATCCCGATGAGTGCGCGCGCGTATATAGAGCCGGGGAAGATCCCGCCGGCGGTAAAGGAGCTGCTGGAGACCCTGCGGCGGGGCGGCTTTGCGGCCTACCCGGTGGGGGGCGCTGTGCGGGACCTGCTACTGGGAAAGCAGCCCCATGACTGGGATGTGACTACCGCGGCCCGGCCGGAGCAGGCGGAGGCCCTGCTGAGCGGCTGCCGGGTGATAGAAACCGGGGTGCGGCACGGGACCATAACAGTGCTGGCCGGGGAAACCCCGGTGGAGCTGACGACCTTCCGGGGGGAGGGGAGCTATACCGATGGCCGCCACCCCGATGCCGTCACCTTTGGGGTGGGGTTGGAGGAGGACCTGGCCCGGCGGGATTTTACCATAGGTGCGATGGCCTGGGATACCGAAACCGGCGAGGTCATCGATCCCTTTGGCGGGCAGGCAGACCTGGAAAACCGGCTCATCCGGGCGGTGGGGGAACCAGACTGCCGCTTTGCCGAGGATGGATTGCGCATTCTGCGGGGACTGCGGTTTGCCGCCGCACTGGGGTTTGAGATCGAGCCGGGAACGGCTGACGCCCTGCGCAGGAACGCCCCATGGCTGAAAAATCTTTCCCCGGAGCGGGTAAGGGCCGAGCTGGAAAGGCTGCTGTGCGGCCCTGCGGCCGCCCCGGTGCTGCGGGAGTATGTTGATGTCATTGGGGTGGTGCTGCCGGAGCTGCTGCCGATGGTGGGCTTTATGCAGAATAACCCCCACCACAGGAAAGATGTTTGGGAGCACACCCTGACGGTGTTGGAGAATATTCCGGCGGAGCCGGCGCTGCGCTGGGCCGCCCTGCTGCACGATGTGGAAAAGCCCAGCTGCTGCACCACCGATGAGGAGGGGATCCAGCACTTTAAGGGGCACCAGGAGCGAAGCGCCGCAACGGCAGAGAAGATCCTGCGGCGGCTGCATGCGGAAACGAGGCTTATCACCGAGGTGACCGAGCTGATCAAAATACATGATATCCGGTTCCCGGCCACGGTGGAGATGGCCACCCGGTGGGCCGGCCGCTGGGGGGAAAAGCGCTTTTTGCGGTTTGCCGCGCTGCGCCGGGCCGATACCCTGGGACAGGCCCACCCGGAGGAGGCAGAGCCGTATTATCGGGCGCTGACGGAGGCGTTTGGAGAGGCAAAGCGGAAAAACGCCTGCTTTACGGTGCGGCAGCTGGCGGTAACCGGGAATGATTTAACGGCGATGGGGCTGGCCGGCCCTGCGGTGGGGGAGACGCTGCGGCGGCTGCTGCAGGGGGTGCAAAGCGGCGCTCTGCCCAATGAAAGGGCGGCGCTGCTGGCGGCGGCAGGGCAACAGGAATGAGTAGAGGAGGAGCATATGGAGCGAAAAGCGATACTGGCAGCATTCTGGCGGGCAGTGGCTGCGCAGGAAAGAGACCCGCTGCGGGGATTTTTTGAGGAGGGAGCCGAGGTGCTATGGCCCAATACCAACGAGCGTTTTTCCGTGGAGGAGTACCTGCGTGCAAACTGCGAATATCCGGGAAAATGGAATGGGAAGATCGAAAGGATGCTGGATACGGTTGAGGCCAGTGTGACGGTCACGCGGGTCTGGTCGGAGGAATTTTCGGTACGGGCAATCTCGTTTTTTCGGTGGCAGGGAGAGAAGATTCTGCGGCTGGAGGAATACTGGAGCGATGACGGCGCACCGCCTGAATGGCGGCGGAAGATGCAGATTGGACAGAAAATAACGGAGGATTGAAATGGCATGAAAGACATCTTTGAGCGGGATATGGCCGGAGAACCGGTTTCCATTGATGAGAACATCATCGCGGTGGATAGCCCCGCCGGGGTCATCAAGCCTGTGCCGAAGGAGTAAGTAGGACTTGAGGGAAAAGACTTCGAAGAGGGGGATGCCCCGCAGGGCCGCCGGGCCCGGGAAAGGGGAAGGGCGGCCCGCAGGGCCGACGGGCGCAGCCCGGCGCGGCCGGCCCCGGCGAAGCCGGGGCGCCCTGCGGGCCGGAGCCATCCCCCTGCAAAGACCCGCGGAGAAGAAAAAACCGCCGCCCGCCGCCTCGGAAAAGCCCTTTGACAGGAGGGGAAAGCTGCGGTAAAATAGGGACAGCTAACGCAAAACCAAGGAGGAATGACCTGTGAATCCCGCGAAAGTATACTATACCGACCTGCGAACCCGTGACGGAGACAATCTCCCCAAAAAGCTGCAGCGGCTCATCCGCGCGGCGGGGATTGCCGATATAGACATGGAGAAAAAGTTTGTGGCCATCAAGCTGCATTTCGGGGAGCCGGGCAATTTGAGCTTCCTGCGGCCGAACTATGCCAAGGCAGTGGCCGATGTGGTAAAGGAGCTGGGCGGCATCCCCTTTTTGACCGACTGCAATACCCTGTATGTGGGTCGCCGCAAGCACGCCCTGGAGCATTTGGAGGCGGCACAGGAAAACGGCTTTTCGCCCCTTTCCACCGGGTGCCAGATCATCATTGCGGATGGACTGAAGGGCACCGATGAGGTAGAGGTGCCGGTGGAGGGCGGCGAGTATGTGACCGCTGCCAAAATAGGCCGGGCAGTGATGGATGCCGATGTTTTCATCAGTCTGACCCACTTTAAGGGGCACGAGTCCACCGGGTTCGGCGGCGCCATCAAGAATATCGGCATGGGGTGCGGCAGCCGTGCCGGCAAAATGGAGCAGCATTGCAGCGGCAAGGTTTCGGTAAACCCCAAAAGGTGCCGGGGCTGCGGTGCCTGCGCCAGGAACTGTGCCCAGGGCGCCATCTCCTACGGGGAGGACCGCAAGGCGGTGATCGATGAGGGAAAATGCGTGGGCTGCGGCCGCTGCATCGGGCACTGCAATTTTGATGCGATCAGGAACAATAACTTTAATGCGGGCGAGCTGCTGAACCGGAAAATGGCGGAGTACACCAAGGCCGTTCTGGCGGGACGCCCCGGCTTCCACATCAACATGGTCATTGATATCAGCCCGAGCTGCGACTGCTGCCCGACCAACGATGCCCCCATCCTGCCGGATATCGGGATGTTTGCGAGCTTTGACCCGGTGGCGCTGGACGAAGCCTGTGTGGACGCCTGCAACCGTCAGCAGCCGCTGCCGGACAGCCAGCTGGCCGATAACATGGCGGCCGAGGGCTTTTGCGACCACCACGACCATTTTACCAACAATTCCCCCGAAACCGACTGGCGTACCTGCCTGGAGCACGCCGAGAAGATAGGGGTGGGAACCCGCAGATACGAGCTGGTGCGGGTGAGATAACCGAATACCGCGAAAGCATCACCCGGTGGGGCCGTCCCTGCCGGGTGTTTTTGCCGGTTGGGGGGAGTTTGTGGGGGAAAAGTTTGCGGGGGGTGCGGCCCGGATTTTGCGGTTTGCAGGGGGCGGCGGGGGGCGGAAAGCACCCCATTGGGTGAAGGTTGGGTGAAAAGTGCGGGGGGATAAATTGACAAATACACACTGTGTGTATTATAATCGGCCTTACGATGCTTCCGTGGGGGTGAACCGCGCCCGCGAAAAGCATGGAAAGTTAGATTTTTCCCTGAAAGGAGTGAGAGCGATGACAACGGCCAGCCAGCCCATGGATAAACGCATGCTGCGTACCCGGGAGGCTATCCGCTGCGCACTGCTCTCACTGCTGAACCAAAAGGACGCTTCCCAGATCAATGTTTCGGAGCTGACCGAGAAAGCGCAGATCAGCCGAAAGACATTTTACCTGCACTATGCCAGTGTGGATGAGGCGCTGCAGGAGCTGGAAAACGAGATAGAGGGATGGGTGATGGCCCAGCTGGCGCAAAGCGACATCTGGGATAACCGGCACGACCTTTATACCATCCTGAGCCGGGTGGACAAGGCCCTGCAGGAGCACGAGACCTACTCCTGCTACCTGGAAAACCGGCGCTCCCGCTACTTCCTGATGTACCGGCTGAAAAATTCCATTGCCAAGATGGTGAAGGATGAGATAACGGAAAATGCCGGTGCCGAGGTGGGAGAGGAGGATGTGGAGGCCGCGGCGGATTTCGCGGTTTCCGGCGTTCTTTCGATGTACTACGATTGGCTGACGGCCCAGCGGGTAACGCTGCGGCAGATGGCCGAGAAGGCGCAGAAGCTGCTGACCGGCGCGGTAAGCGGCCTTTTGGGGAAAAAGACAGAAGAAAAGGAGTAAAACCATATGGCAGAGCAGTATAAACGCCGCAGAGGAGACCGCAAGGACGGACGCCTGCTGCGGGAGCTGGATTCCCTGCACTACATTACGGGCATTATTTACCCGAACCGCTGCGATAACGAGGCCTATATCGGGCTGCGGGTGGACTTGACCCCTATCAATGAGTATCTGAAGAGGAAAAACGAGGGGGAGGAGCTTTTCCCCTATACCATGTTCCATATCATCACTGCGGCGCTTATCAAGACCATTACGCTGCGGCCGAAGCTGAACCGCTTTATCGCCAACTGCAACTTTTACCAGCGCAATGAAGTGACCGCTTCCTTTATCGTCAAAAAGAAGTTCAGTGATAACGGCGGCGAATCGCTGGCCTTTATCCATGCCGAGGACGGCGAAACACTGGACTCCCTGCACGAGCAGCTTTTCAAGAAGATCAGCAACTGCCGCAGCGAGGAGACGGGGGATTCCACCGAGGATACCATGGATATCCTAAACAAGATGCCCCGTTGGCTTTCCAAGGCAGCCATTAAGACGCTGTGTTGGCTGGACCGCCACGGCTGGGTGCCGCAGGATATCATTGCCAGTGACCCCTATTATTCCTCGGTGGTGCTTTCCAATCTCGGCTCCATTGGGCTGAAGTGCGGCTACCACCACCTGACCAACTGGGGCACCTGCTCGCTGTTCTGCATTGTGGGCGAAAAGAAGACGGCGCCCTACTTTACCGCCGACGGCAGCTACGAGCTGCGGGAAACGCTGGATCTCGGCCTGACCATAGATGAGCGCCTGGCGGACGGCTATTATTATTCCAAGAGCATCAAGCTGCTGAAATATCTGCTGGAGCACCCTGAACTGCTGGAGCGCCCCGCCAATGAGGAGGTAGACTATGACCATCACTGAGACCAGAACCCCGTGGATCGCCAATCTGGGTGATGTACCTGCAACGCTGGATTACTTCCAGGGGAGTATGTATGAGGCGGTGGAGAAGATCGCCGAGAAATACCCCGACTATATCGCCTATGACTTTATGGGCCGCAGCACCACCTACAAAAAGTTTGTGGAGCAGATAAACCTGTGCGCCCGTGCCCTGAAGGCCATCGGCATCCGTGAAGGGGATAAGATCACCATCTGTATGCCCAACTGCCCCCAGACCGTCATCATGTTCTATGCGGTCAACCTGGTGGGCGGCATTGCCAATATGGTGCACCCCCTTTCCAGCGAGAAGGAAATCGAATTCTACCTGAAGGAATCCGGGAGCATCTGCGCGCTGACGCTGGATCAGTTCTATCACAAGTTTGAGGCCATCCGGCAGAATGTGGAGAGCCTGAATAATGTTATCATCGCCAGCATCAAGGATGAGCTTTCCAAGCCCATCAAGGTGGGCTATATGCTGACCGAGGGCCGCAAGATCCAGAAGATCCCGGCTGACGCGCCCATTATCCGCTGGAAAGAGTTTTTCCAGATGGGCAACCGCTACCGCTGGAAGTACAAAGTGAAGAAGGAAGGCAAGGACGCGGCCGTTATTCTGTATAGCGGCGGCACCACCGGTATCACCAAGGGAATCCTGCTTTCCAACCTCAACTTTAACGCGCTGGGGCAGCAGATCATTGCCACCAACCCGATGTTCCGCCCCGGCGATAAGATGCTGGCCGTGATGCCGATGTTCCACGGCTTTGGCCTGGGCGTTTCCATTCACTCGATGCTCTCCCAGGGCGGCCGGTGCGTGCTGGTGCCCCGCTTTACCCCCCAGAGCTACGCCAAGCTGATCCTGAAGCATAAGTGCAACTTTATAGCCGGCGTGCCTACCCTGTATGAGGCGCTGCTGCGTGTCCCCACCATGGACGGCGCCGACCTGAGCTTCCTGAAGGGTGTGTTCTCCGGCGGTGACAGCCTTTCCATCGAGCTGAAAAAGCGGTTTGACAAGTTCCTGTTTGACCACCACGCGGTGATCCAGGTGCGGGAGGGCTACGGCACCACCGAGTGTGTGACCGCCAGCTGCCTGACTCCCACCCATATGGCGAAGGAGGGCTCCATCGGCCTGCCGTTCCCCGATACCTATTATGACATTGTGAAGCCCGGTACCCAGGAGAGCCTGCCCTACGGCGAGGAGGGTGAGATCTGCATCAGCGGTCCGACCGTGATGATGGAATATGTGGGCCATCCCGAGGAGACTGCACAGACCTTGCAGACCCATCCAGACGGGCGGGTGTGGGTGCACACCGGCGACCTGGGCTACATGGACGACGACGGGTTTATCTACTTCAAGCAGCGCATCAAGCGCATGATCATCACCAGCGGGTACAATGTATATCCCAGCCAGCTGGAGAACATTCTGGACGCGCATGACCTGGTGCAGATGAGCTGTGTTATCGGTGTGCCGGATAGCCTGAAGATGCAGAAGGTAAAGGCCTTTGTAATGCTGAAGCCGGGCCTGAAGCCCTGCGACGAGTACCGGGATATTCTGATGGCGTATTGCCGTAAGAATATCGCGAAATACGCGATGCCGTATGAGATCGAATTCCGTGAGCAGCTGCCCAAGACACTGGTGGGCAAGGTGGCCTACCGTGTGCTGGAGGAGGAAGAGATCAACCGGCTGAACGGCGAAAAGAAGAATGAGGCGTAAGTAAAAGGCGAGGCTCCCTGCCGAGAGGCGGGGAGCCTTTTGATATAGAGATGTGAAATTTTCGGTCAAGCCTTTTATAAAAGGCTTGCGGTTTCCAAAGGCAGCGCATTTGGGCGCGCTCCGCAGAGCGCGAAATCCCCTATACCGGAGGGCGCTCCGAAAGGGGTTGAATTTGTAAAATGATCCGGCAGATTGTTTTGCAAAGAGGGGGAACCCCGCAAGAGAGGGTTCCCCCTTACTTGCCTCCCTCCGAGCAGGAGGGAAAGAAAAAAGCCCGGCCGAAGCCGGACTTTCTTTATAAACGGCAAAGCCCCGTGCCCACCCTCACTTTCGGTCGGCGATAGGGAGTAACGATGAAGCATTAACAATGCATGGATACACGATTGGGGCATAACGATGAAAAAGGGAATCGAACCCTGTGCTGCCCTCGCACAACCAATGCTTGCGAACTCATTCTCAGTCGCGGAGATCACGCCCACACCCGAAAGCTACCACTGTGCCGTTCTGCTTATTCCATCAGGTCGGCGGTCCAGTTGGTGGCCTGCAGGGTGTTATCCAGAAGGCGCAGCTTGCGGGAGGCATCATCGGCCTGCCGCTGCAGGGCGGGGACATCGACGGCGGAAAGGATCTTGATCTCGGTGCGGGTGGCGCGGTGGGTATTTTGGCTGGCTTCCTCCACCAGGCGGCGGTAGGCTTCCGCCCGCAGGGAGAGCACATCGCGGCGGGCGATGAGCTCGGTGAGGGAGCGGCCTTCGACCTTGATGGCGCAGTTGGTGAGGTTGATATGGCTGATGAGCCACTCCAACCGGGCAAGGGAGCTTTCCAGCTCCTCCAGCAAGGCGGCGGGGTCCTCCAGGGGCTTTTCGCCCTCCTGCACCAGGACATTATTATTAAGACGATAGCGGAGCTGTTCGATGCGGCGGTTGAGATCGGCACGCTCCTGCAAGGCTTCGGCCAGTTTCATATTTGGTTCCTCCATTTCGCACTAAATATAGTCTAGTTTTATTATAGCATAGCGGAGGAGGGGTTGCAATCCCGGTAAAACTATGCTAAAATGAGCCCGTTAATAGTAGTAATAAAAGGCTGTGACGGAGACAGTACCCCCGATGACAAAGGCCATAGCGAGCCGCGGATGGTGAAAGCGCGGCGCCGAAGTCCGGTGCGGGAAGATCACTCCTGAGCTGAGGCCTGAACGCCGAATTGGTGAGTAGGGCTCTCCGGATATCCCCCGTTAGCGGGTTCCCGCATACCCTGTGTGGCGTAATAGGTGGTTGATAAGCGAAGTGCGTGGCGCTCCGTCCTGTTATGGGATGGGGCGGTTTTTTATTGGCAGACCGAAAAGGCGGGACAAGGGAAAAACGGATGATGGGCAAGGCAGGCCGCAGGCAGGCTGGCGCCCGACGCAAGGCGGGCTTGCGCCTGTCAAGGGCAACGCAGCCCAACGCCGTTTTTGCCGTGCCGCCGGGAAGGTAAGCCGAAAGACCGCCCTGCCGCAGACCGAAACAAAAGGAATGGCAAGACGAAAGGAGTAAATACGAAATGTACCAGAGCGTTTCTCCCAATGTGAATTTTGTGGAGCAGGAAAAGAAGATAGAGGCCTTCTGGGAAGAGGAGCATATCTTTGAAAAGAGCATTGATTCCCGCAAGAAGGGCACCCCGTATGTCTTTTATGACGGCCCCCCCACGGCCAACGGCAAGCCCCACATCGGGCATGTGCTTACCCGCGTTATCAAGGATATGATCCCCCGCTACCGCACCATGAAGGGCTATATGGTGCCCCGCAAGGCCGGCTGGGATACCCACGGCCTGCCGGTAGAGCTGGAGGTAGAGAAGAAGCTGGGGCTGGACGGCAAGGATCAGATCGAGAAATACGGCCTGGAGCCCTTTATTGCGCACTGCAAGGAAAGCGTGTGGAAATACAAGGGCATGTGGGAAGATTTTTCCCGCACCGTCGGCTTTTGGGCGGATATGGATAACCCCTATGTCACCTATGATAACAACTACATCGAAAGCGAATGGTGGGCACTGAAGAGTATTTACGATCGCGGGCTGCTATATAAGGGCTTTAAGATCGTTCCCTACTGCCCCCGCTGCGGGACCCCGCTTTCCAGCCACGAGGTGGCGCAGGGCTATAAGGCGGTAAAGGAGCGCAGTGCCATTGTGCGTTTTAAGGTAAAGGGCGAGGATGCGTACTTCCTGGCGTGGACCACCACCCCCTGGACCCTACCCAGTAATGTGGCGCTGTGCGTCAATCCCAAGGACACCTACTGCAAGGTAAAGGCGGCCGATGGCTACACCTACTACATGGCGCAGCCGCTGCTGGATACCGTACTGGGACGGCTGAAGACCGAGGACGCCCCAGCCTACGAGGTGCTGGAAGAGATGCCCGGCACCGCACTGGAATATAAGGAATATGAGCCGCTTTTCACCTGCGCTGCCGAGTGCGCCGAGAAGCAGAAGAAAAAGGGCTTTTATGTGACCTGCGCCGACTATGTTACCATGGGCGACGGTACCGGCATCGTTCACATCGCGCCGGCCTTTGGTGAGGACGACGCCCAGGTGGGCCGCCGCTATGACCTGCCCTTTGTGCAGTTTGTGGATGGCAAGGGCCATATGACCGAGGAAACGCCCTTTGCGGGGCTGTTTGTGAAGGACGCCGACCCCAAGGTACTGGTGGACCTGGAGAGCCGGGGTCTGCTGTACGATGCTCCCAAGTTTGAGCATGATTATCCCTTCTGCTGGCGTTGCGATACCCCCCTGCTGTACTATGCCCGCGAGAGCTGGTTCATCAAGATGACGGCAGTGAAGGATGACCTCATCCGCAACAACAATACCATCAATTGGATCCCGGAGAGCATTGGCAAGGGCCGCTTTGGCGACTGGCTGGAGAATATCCAGGACTGGGGCCTAAGCCGCAACCGTTATTGGGGCACCCCCCTCAACATCTGGGAGTGCGAATGCGGTGAGCGCCATGCCGTTGGTTCCATTAAGGAACTGAAGGAGATGAGCGACGACTGCCCCGAGAACATCGAGCTGCACCGTCCTTTCATTGATGCCGTGACCATCCGCTGCCCCAAGTGCGGCAAAAAGATGCACCGTGTGCCGGAGGTCATCGACTGCTGGTTCGATTCCGGTTCCATGCCCTTTGCGCAGCACCACTATCCCTTTGAGAATAAGGAGCTGTTCGAGGCGCAGTTCCCTGCCGACTTCATCAGCGAGGCGGTGGATCAGACCCGCGGCTGGTTCTATTCGCTGCACGCCATTTCCACCCTGATGTTCAACCGGGCCTGCTTTAAGAATGTCATTGTGCTGGGGCATGTGCAGGACGAAAACGGGCAGAAGATGAGCAAATCCAAGGGCAATGCGGTCGATCCCTTTGAGGCGCTGGAAACCTACGGCGCCGACGCGATCCGCTGGTATTTCTACATTAACTCCGCCCCGTGGCTGCCCAACCGCTTCCACGGCAAGGCGGTGGTGGAGGGCCAGCGCAAGTTCATCGGGACGCTGTGGAATACCTACGCCTTCTTTGTGCTGTATGCCAATATCGATAACTTTGACGCGACGAAATATACCCTGAACCCTGATGACCTGACGGTGATGGACCGCTGGCTGCTGAGCCGCCTTTACAGCACCGTACAGGCGGTGGATGACAACCTGGCGAACTATCGCATCCCCGAGGCGGCAAAGGCCCTGCAGGGCTTTGTGGACGAGATGAGCAACTGGTATGTGCGCCGCGGCCGTGAGCGCTACTGGGCCCCCGGCATGGAAGCTGATAAGGTAGCCGCCTACATGACGCTGTATACCGCACTGGTGACAATCGCCAAGGCGGCGGCCCCCATGGTACCGTTCCTGGCCGAGGAGATTTACCAGAACCTGGTGCGGAGCATCGATAAGACCGCCCCCGAGAGCATCCATCTGTGTGACTTCCCCACCGTGGAGGAGAAGTGGATCGACAAAGAGCTGGAGAGCAAGATGGATGAGATCATCCGGATTGTGGAGCTGGGACGCGCCGCCCGCAACGGCGCCAACCGCAAGAACCGCCAGCCGCTGGCCGAGATGTATGTGAAGGCCGATAAAGACCTGGACGGCTTCTATATGGATATCATCCGGGAGGAGCTGAACATCAAAGAGGTCATCTTCACCAAAGAGGTGGAGGGTTTTGTGAGCTACAACTTTAAGCCGCAGCTGAAGACTGTTGGCCCCAAGTACGGCAAGCAGCTGGGTAAGATCCGCGAGGCGCTGGCGAACCTGGACGGCCGTGCTGCCAAGGCGATTCTGGACAGCGAAGGCAAGCTGAGCTTTGACTTTGGTGAGGGGCCGGTGGAGCTGACCGCCGATGATCTGCTGATCGAAACGACCCAGAGGGAGGGCTTCTATACCGTATCCGACCGGGATATCACCGTTGCCATTGACACCGTATTGACCCCGGCACTCATTGAAGAGGGCTTTATGCGGGAGATCATCAGCAAGGTGCAGACCATGCGCAAGGAAGCCGGCTTTGAGGTGACGGATCATATCCGCATCACCATGGAGGGCAGCGAGAAGGTGACCGCTGTGGCGGAAGCGAGAAAGGCGGAGATCACCAGTGCTACGCTGGCGGAGAGCCTGACCGTGGGCACCCCTGTGGGCTACACCAAGGAGTGGGACCTGAACGGCGAAAAGGCCACACTGGGCGTAGAGAAGATCTGAACGAATAAGCAGCAGAAAGCGGGCGGGCGCGCCTGAAGCAGGGAGCGCCGCCCCCCAGCGAAGCGGGGGCGGCGCGACGGTTAGCGGAAGGAGCGCCCGCCGTATTGCGCGGCAAGCGGAAATTTAGAAAAAGCGAACCCCCATCCCAAGCCGGGACGGGGGCGCTTTTTATATAGGGAGGAGAATTACAGGGTTTCCAGAGAGCCGAGAGCGATGCAGTCGCCGCTCTGACGGTCGAACAGCATGATGTGGTGGCCGGTAAAGCTGATGCTGTGCTGCTCCCCGATGGTGAACAGGCTGCTGCCGAATACCACGCCGGTGAGCAGGAACCCATTGACATAAACCTTGATGGTGGATTCCATACCGGTGGGCATGGCACCATAAATTTCACCCTTGAGGGGGGCCTCGCTGGTAATATTGAGGAATTCGGGACGGATGCCGAGAACGAGATCCTCATTGGTGAGGACGGGTTCCTCCTGCAGGGAGTCGTCCTCCTCCTCGACCTTGGCGATGTGGTAGCGGAAAGGTTCGTCCTTGTTGCCCTTTTCCACATAGCCCTTTTCCTGCGATTTGGCCAGACGCTCGGCGGCGTGCGCGGCGGCCTTGCGGTCACGCTCGGCAAACCATGCGGCGAGATCCAGACCCTCGCGGGGACGGAACACGGCCTTGACACCGCCCAAAATATCGAGAGTGATGCTGCCATCCGGCTGCTGGGCGCCCTTGGCCTCCACAAAGTTGATGGAGGGATTGCCGACGAAATCCGCGACAAAGAGGTTCTGCGGGTGGTTGTAGACGGTGAGGGGCGGCTGGTACTGCTGCAAAACGCCGTTATTGATGAGGCAGATCTGGGTGGCGAGAGTCATGGCTTCCATCTGGTCGTGGGTGACATAGACAAAGGTGGAGCCGGTTTCGACATGCAGGCGCTGCAGCTCGTAGCGCATTTCCAGGCGCAGCTTGGCATCCAGGTTGGAGAGCGGCTCATCCATGAACAGGACGGAGGGCTCCGGCGCCAGGGTGCGGGCGATGGCGACGCGCTGCTGCTGGCCGCCGGAAAGCTCGGCGGGGTAGCGGTCCATAAACATGCCAATCTTGACGATGCGGGCCACACGGCGCACGGTCAGGTCGATCTCCTCTTTGGTGAGCTTGCGCACCTCAGTGACGGGCTGGCCGTCCTTATAGATGGCATAATCGGCATCGTAGCTGCCGCCGGTGGCCTCCAGTGCTTTACGGGCGGCTTCCGCCTTTTCTCGCAGGGCGGCGGCTTCGGCACTGACATCTTTGCCATCCTCCAAGTGGTAGCCCAATAGCTTTTTGGCAGTAAACTGGCTGATGGTAAAGGTATCGATGAGCTTGAGCAGGGCTTTTTTGTCATCCAGCTTGCCCTTTTTATCCCGACATTCCGCCAGTACCTTGGTCACCTCGCCGGGGGCAGAGAGGATTTCCGCCAGGCGGGCGTTGATGCGGGTGTCGAAATCAATTTTGGGCAGGGCCTCCTTGACATTGGTAAGGCCAAAGGAGATGTTCTCGTAAACGGTCATATTGGGCCACAGGGCGTAGTTCTGGAACAGGAAGCCGACACGGCGCTTATTGGCGGGAACATTGATGCCCATGGCGCTATCGAATACGACCTGATCCCCGATGGTGATGCGGCCGCTGGTGGGGGTTTCCAGGCCCGCGATCATGCGCAGGGTGGTGGTTTTACCGCAGCCGGAAGGACCCAGCAGTGTGACGAAGGAGTTATCGGCGATGGTGAGGTTCAGGTCCTCCACCGCGTAGAATTTTCCCCAACGCTTGGTGATGTGTTCAAGTTTGATCTCTGGCATGGTTTAACCTCCTATTCCCTTATCAAGGCTGGCCCCGGTGACCTTATTGACGAGGGCATTGCAGATGAGAATGGTGACGATGAGGATGAGATTGATGCCGCTGGAGAAGGCGTACAGACCCATTTCATCAAAGTAATCCAGCGTGGTGGAGAGGATGAAGCCCTGGACGCACAGCAGCATGAAGAGACTCAGCTCGCGCAGGCAGGTCATAAACGGCAGCAGATAGCCGCTGATGATGGAGGACTTCTGGATGGGAATGATGATGCGGGTCATGCGCTTGATCCAGGGGACATCCTGAATGACGGCGGCTTCTTCAATCTCGCCGGAGAGCTGCAGCATGGAATTGAGCGAGCTGCGGCTGGCAAAGGGAATGTACTTGATGGTGCCCGCGATGATAAGCAGAGCGTAGGTATTGAACAGATTGAAGTACTGATTGGAGAATAGGATGAAGAAGGCGACGCCCACTGCGATGGATGGCATGAGATAAGGCAGGAACGCCACACTATTGACATAGTTGGCCCAGCGGCTGCGGCGGTTCTTGCTGACGGCATAGCCGATAAGGGTGCCGATGGTGCCGGCGATGAGCGCGCAGCTGACGCTGACGAGCATGGTGCCCTTGAAGGCCGTCCAAATGGTGTTGTTGTAGAGGATGCCCTTTTGCCCGTACATGCCGTTTTCGGTCACATTCTCGCTGGTGACCCACCACTTGGTGGTCAGGTTATTGGCATCGCCGGTGTACAGGAAGCTGTAATCGCCGGGGTTGGGCAGGAAGGTCTCGAACGCGAAGGAAATGATGGGGAAGATGCTGGTGAAGAAGGTGATGATGATAAGGATGACGGCGATGACCACGCGGCCGGTGCGTCCCAGGTTGATCTTGGAGATCTGGCCGGATTTGCCGGTGACGGTGGTGTAGTTTTTGCGGCTCTTCAGGCTGCGCTGATTGAGCAGCATGATGGCCACGCCGAAGATCATCATGATGATGGCAAGGATACTGGCTTCGCCGGTATACTTGGAGTTCATGGATACATACTTGGTGGAAAGGGTGGCAAGCCCCAGGTAATGCGGAACGGGATAGGAGCCCATGGAGCTGCCGAACACCAGCAGAATAGTGGAGAGGATGGCGGGCTTTACCATGGGCAGGGTGATGCGGAACATGGTTTTCCACTTGGGGGTATCCAGGATGGTGGCGGCTTCCTCCAGGTTCGCATCCATATTGCGGAAGATGCCGCCGATGAGGATATAGGCAAAGGGCGCATAGTGCATGCCCAGAACGATCAAGCTGGGAAAGAGCCCCTTACACCACCACAGGGGCATCTGGACATTGAACAGGGAGGTGAGCAGACCATTGCTGGTGCCGGTAACGGCATTGGAGTTAAAAAGGTTCTGCCACACCACCGCCAGGGTCCACTGGGGCATGATGTAGGGGAAGATAAAGATGGAGCTTAAGTATTTGCGGCAGGAAAGATTGGTGCGCGTAATGAGGAACGCAAACACACCGCCGAACAGAATGGCCACGATGCAGGAGCCGACCGAAAGCAGAACGGTATTCAGCAGGGGGGTCCACAGGTTGGCCTTGGCCAGCGGGCTGGTGAACAGGTCGGTGTAATTGACCAGGGTGTAGCCCTGGGAGGTGCCGGCCAGGTAAGCATCAATGGTGCCGGGGTGGATCTTGAAGGTATCCTGCACGATGGCAACGATAGGCGCTACCGTGGTGATGGTGAGCACGATGCCCATGAGCAGCAGGATGACATTGTGAGGCTTGGAAAAGAAGGTCTTGACCTTATTGCGCCGCACGGCGGCGGGATTGGCCTGCAAAGCTGCGGCTTGTTTCATGGTAGGGAATCACCTCTCTTGTGGGGAGTGGGGGCTGCAAAAGGGAAACGCCCCCGGCGCGGCGGTTGGACGCGATCCGGGGGCGCGCTCTTTACTTCTTAACAGATCGCAAAGATAAGTGCGTGGTGATTTTATCAGCCGGCGCTGTACTTATCCAGAACCTCGATCCAGCTGCCTACGGTGAAGGCAACAGAAGCGCAGTATTCGGGATCCTCAAGGACCAGCTTATCGGCCCACCATTCATAACCGCGGTCGTTCTTGCAGTCGAAGGTGTTAACGCCGTCAACATAGCCGCCTTCCTGATGATGGTACTTCTCCTCGGTGCCGGCAGCAACGGTCGGGTTGGAGGAATAGCCGCCCATATCCTTGCCCCAGGCAGAGAAGCCGTCAACGGTGCAGGTCATGTAGGCGATAAAGGCGCAGGCAGTCCAGGGCAGGGGGCTGTTATCGGTAACAAACAGGTAATGGCAGTAGCCATAGCCGCCGAGACCGGTGTAGCCATCCTGATAGGCAGCAACCTTGATGTTGTTCTTGGAAACAGTGGCGGATTCCTCAACGGAGCGGAGCTTGGAGTAAACCAGAAGGCCGAACTGATCCTTGGCGGAATCGGAAACCAGGGTATTGCAGATGGGACCGTCATCGGTCTGGGCATTGTAGCTGCCGACCCACAGCTTGATCCAGGCCAGGCCGTACTTGGCGTTCTCGGTCAGGCCGAGGTTCGCGGCATCGGCAGCCATGGCATCGATGGTGGGCTGGAAGTAGGCCTGCTCCTCAGCGGGCAGAGCCTCAAAAGCGGTCTTGAGCATGGTGGAATAATCATCACGGGTAAGCATATACAGGAAGTTCTTGCCCACGATCTCGGAGTCGATATCCATGAACAGGCCGTGCTCGCCTTCCGCTACGAAATCCCAAACATTATCATAGGATTTTTCACCGACGCAGTTATACATAAAGACCTTATTGAGGGTCTGCAGGGGCAGATAGCCTTCATAGGCATCGGCGGTGGTGTTGTTGGCGTCAGCCCAATCCTTGGGGATAAAGGTATCCAGAACGCCGGTCTTGACCATCTTGCTCTCGATCTGGTTGCCATCCTGAATGAGGGTCATGGCAAAGGTGCCGGTCTCCTTCAGGGAGTCAGCGGTGAGCTGCTCAAAGATCTTGTTGTTCTTGGGCTGCTGCCACTCAAAGTTCAGGGTGTAGCTGGAGTCGATGGACTGCAGGTACTCGATGAACAGAGGCAGGGCGCTCTTGCCGCGGCTGGAGTTGCCAACGCCGTAGAAGGTCTTGCCGTTGGACTCTTCGATTGCTTTTTTCGCCAGCTCCTCAAGAGTCATGCCTTCTGCTTCCTTAATGATCTGCTGGGTAGCAGAAAGCTCCTCATTGGGAGTGGGAGCGGGCTTCTCGCCGCAGCCGACCATCAGGGTGAGGACCATGATGACAGCAAGCAGCATAGACAGTGCTTTTTTCATTTTTTTCTCCTCCATAAGTTGTCGTTTTATAATGACCGCCCCAGGGCGGCGATTACCGAAAAATGATTTGATAATGACCTTACATAAACTTTGCTTAAACTTTACTTTATTATAGTACTTGGTCTAATGTTTGTCAATTATGACATTTATAACTATAACACTTACTGAAAATTGGACAAAAAGCACAATACATTCGCCAATATGCGCAAAAATAAAAGTCGGAAGTAGCCGAAATGGGCAGGCTGTGCTATAATATGGCCGGTAAAACGGCAAAAGGGAGGAACGAGAAGATGATCCGGCTGGTGACCTGCGATATAGACGGTACGCTGCTGCATGGCGAGGAAACATCAATTGACGCCGAAACGCTGGAGGAGATCCGGCGTCTGCGGGAAAAGGGAATCCTTTTCTGCCCGGCCAGCGGCCGACAGTACCACAGCCTGCGGCGGCTGTTTGCCCCGGTGCAGGATGAGATCGCCTATATCTGTGAGAATGGCTCAGTGGTGTTTGGGCCGGGCAATCCCGGCCCGGTATGGGGCAAGGTGCCGCTGGAACGCAATCTGGCGGTACAGCTGTGCCGGGATATTATGGCGATGCCGGAGTGCGAGATTAACGCAAGCGGTGAAAACACCTGCTATGTATGTACCCGCGATGAGGAATATCTGCGCCACATGCGGGAGGATGTGGGAAATATCACCGAGGTAGTGGATGACCCTGACGACATTCCGGAAACCATTATTAAGGTTTCGGCCTTCAGCCGCCGCGGTACCGGTGCGGTGATCGAGCACTTCCGGGAGCGTTGGGGAGAGATTTTTCAGGTGGCGGTAGCCGGGGACCAGTGGATCGACTTTACCCTGGCGGATAAAGGCTCCGGACTGAGGATCATCTGCGAAGCGATGGGAGTAAAACCGGAGGAAGTGATGTCCTTCGGGGATAATTATAATGATATTCCCATTCTCTCGCTGGTAGGACACCCTTACATTATGGATAACGCCGTACAGGAGCTGCGGGAACTGTTCCCTAACCACTGCCGACGGGTAGCCGATGTGTTGAAAACGCTATAAAGGATGAAAGAATACCAAATAAAAAAGACGCCATACCGCAACATCTCTGACCAAACCACTATTCTGCACATGATTCTGTATAACCCGTAAACCGTAAAAAGGCGCGAGCCGCTGTATTGCAGCGGCTCGCGCCTTTTCTTTCAGTCATCCAACTCCGCCTCGTGCTTGAGGATCGCGCCGGTGGCCGCGTTGATCTCGTAGCTGTACTCCATGCCGCCGGATTTGAACTCGACCTCGTAGACGAGCGTGCCGTCCTCGTCGTCCAGTTCGATCTCCATGTCATACGCCTTGTTCTCGCTCACGCCCGCGTGGTTCAGGGCGATGGACTTCGCCTTGGCATGGCCGATGTCGCCGGTGGGCGCAATAGGCTTTGCCGTCTCATCCCCTACAGGGGCCGTGGCCGGCAAGTCCTTCTGCCCGCTGAGCACCTTCCCCGTGTAGGCGTCCACCAGATACTCAAACTCACCCCATGCCGTGTGCAGCTCCACCTCGTAGTGCGCGGGGAATTCGTCCAGCTCGGAATCGACCTCCGCCGTGACGGAGTTCAACGCCGTTGTCCCGGCATACTGCTCCGCGGCGTAAGCGGCGGCATCCTTGCCGATGGGCATGGCAGGCGCGCCCGCTTCCGCAAGGTCCTTCAGCTCCTCCACCGAGAGCTTTGCCAGCGCGTCAAACTTGAGCGCCGGGTTGATGGCGAGGACGCGGTTCACCAGCGCCGCCTTGCCGGTGGAAATATTGTTTTCCCGGGCCTGCTGCTCCCGCGCCGCGTCCTGCGTCAGTGTCTGCGTCAGGACGGCGGCCTTCGCTTCGCTGGTCTGCAACACGCCGTCCACGGTGCTGGTCAGCTCACGCTGGAGCTTTTCCGCACGGGCTGCGTCCTTGTCCTCCACCGAGATCATGATGGCGGAGGAAATGCTGTCGAGATAGCCGTTTCGCACAAGACTGCCCACGATGGCGTTCACCGCCACATCCAACTTCGCACCCTTGAGGTCGGCACCATTGCTCATATCCGCAAGGATGGCCTTGGCATCCTCGTTGAGCGGGGTACAGACGAGAACCTTTTCGTTCCTGCTGACCTTCAGCTCAATGCTGGGGTTCACATCCAGCGACACCACAGAGGCAACTGCATTCGCCTGCTGATAGAGTACGCCTCCGCCGGCAAGAAGAACCACCGCCAAGCAGGCGGCAACCAGAATCGTCCATTTTCTTTTTGCTGTTTTCATAGTCGGCATATTGATTACCGTTCCTTTCCGCGTTTCACAGCGGGAGAGAACGCCGCTCATATCGTCCGGCGCGGTCTTTTCAAGGGCCGCGGCCAGTTGCCGCTCCATTTTTTCATTGGTCATCAGGCGTCATCTCCTTCCAGAAAGCTGCGCATCTTTTTCAATGCTCTGTGATATTTCGACAGGACGGTGGGAAGCGGAAGCTCCAGCAGCGCCGCGATCTCCCGGTGCTTCATGCCCGTGACCGCGTGGAGCAGCACAATGCGCCGCTCCTCGTCAGCGAGTCTTGCCAATGCGCCTTGCAGCAGCGCGCGCTCGTCGGCGTCCAGTCCGCACTCCTGCGTGGGAATGGCGTCCCATTCCTCCTCGCTGAGGGCGGCATGGCGTTCCTCCCGCCGCATGCGCATCAGGCACAGGTTGCGGCACACGGTCAGCAGCCAGCCCATGGGGGAACCGGTGGGGCGGTACTGCTCCGCGCAGTCCCACACCTGCACATAGACATCCTGCGTGAGATCCTGCGCGTCCTGCGCGTTTTTGAGATAGGAAAGCGCAAGGCCGTACACCGCTGTGCGCGTGCGCTGATACAACTCCGCCAGCGCGTCACGCTCCCCGCCGGCAATGTGGAGCAACAACTGCTGCAGCTCGTGTCGATCCTCTGCCGGAGCATATTCGGTTGTCATCAGCATACTGAGCATGGGCTTTTTCTCCTGTCATCCGTGTAATGCACGGAAAGGGCGTTTTATTGCATTTGGACTTAAAAACTTTTTTGATCAAGCTCCGCTGAGCACCTCGTAAACACGGATCAGTGCTGCGACCTCGCAGGCAAACCGATTCGCCAGCGCCTTCTCCTCCCACCATGTTCTCTGCGGCGTTGTGTAATGCCCCGCGTCCTGCTCCGCCTCCGCTTTGGCGGCGCGGATGGCCTTCTGTGCGGAGAGCCACCGTCCATAGGACCCGCTGTACAAGTCCCTTTTCAGTTTCCGCAGTGCGGCCTTGTACGCCTTCTCCGCTCCGCTGGGGCCATTGTAGTTGAGCCGGATCGCCAGCTCCTGAAAGGTCAAGCCAACCTCGTCCGGCTGACCGATGCCAAGGTAGCTTCGCATCAGATTCAGCTCTCTGGGCGTCAGCACCTCCTCCATCCGCTGCATCAGCAGCGTCCGACGCATCATGCGGTCATAGGAATGCGTATGATCCCGACGCAGAATCTCAGGAACTCCGTCTGGAACTCCGAATCGGGCATCCGTATTTGGGGAAGTGCGCTCTCGTCAAACAGGGTGTTGATTCGGCGCATTTCCTTCTCATAGTCATTGTAGCAAAAGGGCGGATACTTCCAAAGCAGTTCGGTCAGATACAATATCCGTTCCCGCAGCTGCGGGAATACCGCCACAGCCTCCTCATCGCTGCCCTGTCCCATATCTGTTTTGTAACCGTCCTGCGATATTCTCATTCTACCAAAAAATACAGAATAATCAAGTGAAAGGGTTAGAGCCTCGACTGCAGCGAGGTCTCTGCCCTTATTTACGCCCCCGGTGCAGAGGTCGTGGCAGATGGAAAAATGTATGTCAGCCGTTATAATCGCAAAATGCCGGGCAAAAATGCGGATGCCGCATGGTAGAAAGGCTTCTACTGCCCCAAGTGCCCTGCTTGCGGCCAGCCTAATTTCACTAAAGATCCTGTTACTGGCAGTGGTCGCGAATGCGTTTCCTGCCATACACCCATCAAACGCCTGTCTTGGAGAAAAATGTTGGAACCGCGCATGGGATTCTGTGCAGAAAAAGAAGCCAGACCTGTTCCTATGCACCGCCCTGAACACGATTTTAAGACAGTCGATTACTACATTGGAGACCCGCATCGTAATCTAATCGCCAAGCAAATATTTGAAGTAAACGGTCAAGCTTTGCAAATTGAATCTACTTCAAATGACTCTCTCGTAGTCATTGGCCAGATTGATTACAAGGTTTGTCCTGCTTGCGGATATGCAAGCGAAACCGGAATCCCCCTTGAGCACAAGAACTCCAAAGGATACCGTTGTGTTAATAAAGAGGGCAACTCGGCAGAATACCGTTTGTCGCATGATTTCAAGACAGATGTGGCAAAAATCACCTTTGCGACACAAGAGGCGGCAGATATAAATGTGATGCTGTCGGTACTCTATGCCCTGTTAGAGGGATTGTCCCGCGAGATGGGGATAGAGCGCACCGACATCAAAGGATGTTTGTTCTACACATCTGTGGATGGGTGTATGATCTTTTCTGTAGTTTTATATGATGCAGTCGCTGGTGGCGCAGGCCATGTTCGCAGAATTGTGACAGCGGACGGGCAAGCATTCCAACGAGTCCTCGCAAAAGCAATTTCCGTTGTAGACAACTGCGATTGCGACTCGTCTTGCTACAGATGCCTAAGAAATTACTACAACCAAAAAATCCACGACAATCAGAATCGAAACCAAGCTTCCGCGTTTTTACACCAGTGGGTGGGAAACATGAACCCATTACCGGTGAAAACAATTGAATAAAATATTTTCCCCCTGCCATAGCAGGGGGAAAATATTTTGGTATGCCCGATGCGATTCGAACGCACGACCTTCAGAGTCGGAGTCTGACACTCTATCCAACTGAGCTACGGGCACATATTCAGCTTATCTATTATATCGGGTATTTGCGGCTTTTGCAAGGGGAAACAAGAAAAACAAAAAAATATTCAAAATTTGCGAAAAAAGCTGTTGACATTTTGCGAACAAGGTGATAAGATAAACAAGCTGTCACCTACGGGGAGGCAGCGGAGATGCACCTTGAAAATTGAACAGCATTCACTTGAAATTGACCGAGA
>ERZ773148.1113-NODE-1113-length-22797-cov-6.206226_pt1 | contig 22797 bp, 17 predicted proteins | sample MGYA00580846_ERZ773148 | MGnify/ENA primary metagenome ERZ773148 (study PRJEB29015, sample SAMEA2737879) | human gut metagenome | biome: human gut; feature: human-associated habitat; material: faeces | place: China | collected 2012 ... | reverse complement strand
TTTTCAATGCCAATTTTATATGTTATTATTTTTATCCCACAAAAAAGCGTGAAGAGCCAAATAAATGCTAAGATCAATCTTATTCAGGAACTGAACAAAATGAAATGTTTTGGGAGATGATGAGGGGAATCTATAAAAAGCTATTCGCAGAATTCTTCCCTCGAAATCTTCCAATGGAAGATTTTGCTGTCCCGAGCCGAAGGCTTGCAGAGAAATGACAATGGTTTGCCATTTCTGGCTTCAAATCCTTGATTTTTACAAAAGGAAGCCCGGTCTGCTAAAAAGCTTGATAAATGGCAGCACGACAATTTTTAGAGTATAGATTCTTGCCGACCTGCAAATTTTTTAAGAATTTGCACCGACCTTGAACTCCGCTCATCTTCTCCTGCACAGAGTCTTACTTTTATGCTAAAATATATAAATGTATATGAGGAGAAAAATGCAGAAGAAACGTAAATTTTTCATCATGACGGCTTCTATTGGAGAGGGGCATTCTCAGGCGGCTCGGGCTATTGCGGAGACCATCAAACAGGTTCATCCCGATGATGCGGTTCGCGTGCTGGATTTTCTGTCCAGGGATGTTCTTTCCATTGATCACGTCTTAAAAGAATCTTACCTGAAAATGATTCGTATATTCCCTGAAATGTACGATAGTCTATATAGCAATTCACAGAACAGGCATTTAGGAGCAACGTTTCAGAGTCTTCTTTCCTGGAGTTTCCGAAAGCGGATGAAGAGGCTGATTACCGTCTTGAAACCGGATGCCCTGTTGTTTACCCATCCATTTCCGGCCTGTGCAGCCAATCTGCTGAAGAAGGAAGGGGACATTAATACCCCTCTTCTCGGAGTCATTACCGACTTTGATATTCATCAGCTCTGGGTGTACAAACATCTGGATGTGTACTGCGTTCCTTCAGAGGACCTGGCGCGTAAACTGGAAGCCCATAATGTGCCGAGAAATATTATTCACACCACGGGAATCCCAGTTCGCAAATCCTTCTATGAAGAACTGAAAAATCCAAGTCCTAAAGAAAAAGGGACCGTACTCATCATGGGTGGGGGTCTGGGGTTGGGGAATATTACAGACACTCTTCTACGTCTGGACAAGATTGATTCCGTGAGCCAGTTTATTATTGCTACGGGACAGAATATCAATCTATATGAAGAAGTGGCATCTATCCGGTCAAGCCTCCGGCATCCGGTGGATCTGCACAGCTATACCAATAAAGTGGCAGAAATGATGAGTAAGAGTGAACTCATCGTCACCAAACCTGGTGCGCCCACCTGTACAGAAGCGCTGACCATGAATCTGCCTATGGTTTTGGTCAACGCCCTTCCCGGACAGGAACGGGCCAATGCACAGCACCTGGAAGAACAAGGATGTGCCGTCTGGATTAGGAAAAATGAACTGGCGGACACAGTCGACGGTCTGCTGAAAAATGAAGATAAACTCAAGCAAATGGCACTTGCCTGTGGCAATGATAAAAAGGACAGCGCACTCGAAATCGTCCAGATACTCGACCATATGCTGGAAAGCAATACGAACCGAAATAGGTATCTCCAATTTAAAGAAAGGGGATACCTATTTGACTATAACGAGAATGTCGAAATTTGTATATCTAGTTAACAATGGAGAAAAGCATGCAGCAGTGGATTAACCATGCAGAAAGAAAACAGAAAAAGAAGCCTCGCAGTGCTTCTCTGATTCGTCTTATAAGCAAAGCCATATATCTTTGCGGAGATTATGTGGGAATTTTATTGGCCGAATGGATAGCCTTCCATATCAGAAATTTCCTGATGGGCAATATATTTCAGGTAAACGCCATATACATCTATATAGTGACACCTGCTGTATTCCTTCTGGCGCTGGCATTTGCCGGAATATATTCCAAACATTATACCAGTGCACAGATGTTGGAAAAACTGTTTAAAGCCTGCCTGGGGGGAATTGCTTTTTCCATCATCCTCATGTTCCTTACCCAGGTTTCCGGCCAGGTATCCCGTCTGTATGTAGGGCTTTTTGCGGTCATCGTCTACCTGTTCCTGGTAATTGAAAAATATATTACCGCCTTATGCATCCGTAAGATGCCTGGACTTCAGATTCCTGTTCTGGTAGTAGGTGCCGGAAAGACGGCAGATGCGGCGATTGATGAAGGGAAGAGTAACGTATTCATCAACTATCGGGTAGGCGGATTTCTTGAGGATTTTGAGCCATCTTCCCACTATGCCCAAACATATCCGATCCTTGGAGGGTTTAACGATCTGGAAAAGGTAATTGCTGAAACCGGAATTCAGGATGTAATCATCGCGGCACCAGGACTGCCACAGGACCAGCTGAATCATCTCCTCTATCGGGCGCAGACACTGGTTCCCTATGTAAGCGTAGTTCCAAATCTGGTAGGCGTACCCATGTCAAATGTCGAAGTTGAATCTTTCTTTGATACCCGGATTATGCTCTTAAATATTAAAAATAATCTGGCGTTTCGACTGAATCAGATTATTAAGCGGATATTTGATGTTGTTCTGACGCTTAGTGGAGGTTTATTCCTGCTCCCATTATTTCTTGGAATTTGTGTATGGATAAAAACGGATTCGCAAGGACCGGCAATCTATAAACAGCGTCGGGTGGGCAAGGATGGAAAAGAATTCGACTGCTACAAATTCCGCTCTATGGTCGTAGATTCGAAAGAACGACTGGAAAAACTTCTGGCCACAGATCCAAAGGCAAAAGAAGAATGGGAACGGGATTTTAAACTGAAAAATGATCCACGTATTACGAAAAGTGGTGCTTTTCTTCGAAAGACCAGTCTGGATGAACTTCCGCAGCTTCTCAATGTACTGAAGGGGGAAATGTCTCTGGTAGGTCCCCGTCCGATTGTACAGAAAGAAGTGCCTAGGTATGAACAGTATATTAAAGAATACTACATGGTACTCCCTGGAATCACGGGCCTCTGGCAGGTGAGTGGTCGAAGTGATACCACATATCCTGAGCGCGTGGCCATGGATATGTGGTACGTTCATAACTGGAGTGTATGGCTTGACCTGGTGCTTCTGTGGCGTACAGTGGCAGCTGTGATTCAAAGTCGTGGTGCCTATTGATGGGGAGTTTATTACTCATCCGGTAGTGTATAATGTACAGAGATTAAAAAGGAGCATAGTATAATGAATGTATTACTTGCCGGCGGCGCCGGATATATTGGTTCACATACCGCAGTGGAATTGCTCAATGCCGGTCATCAGGTAGTGATTGTGGATGATTACAGTAACAGCAGTCCGGAAGCTGTCCGCAGAATAGAAAAGATTACAGGAAAGTCAGTAGTCTCCTATGAAGCGGATGTCAAGGATAAGGAAAAGATGCGTCATATCTTTTCAAAAAATCACATTGACTGTGTCATTCATTTTGCAGGTCTTAAGGCGGTAGGGGAATCGGTCCGTCTTCCGCTGAAGTATTACCGTAATAACATAGATACCACTCTGACACTTTTGGAGTGTATGGAAGAAGCAGGCGTTAATCAGTTTGTTTTCTCCTCTTCAGCCACGGTGTATGGAGAAGAAAATGAGCCGCCTTATGTGGAAACCATGCATCGAGGACGCTGTTCCAACCCGTATGGGTGGACTAAGGTGATGATGGAACAGATTCTGGAAGATGCGGCAAAAGCCAATCCTGAGCTTTCTGTCATTCTTCTTCGCTACTTTAATCCGATTGGGGCCCATGAGAGTGGATTGATTGGTGAAGATCCACAGGGGATTCCCAACAATCTGATGCCCTTTATTGCCCAGGTGGCGGTGGGAAGAAGAGACCATCTCACGGTGTTTGGAGGGGACTATCCCACACCAGATGGAACCTGCCTTCGCGACTATATTCATGTGATGGACCTGGCAAATGGCCATGTAAAGGCAGTAGAATATGCAGCTAGCCACAAGGGGGTTGAAGTATTTAATCTGGGAACAGGCACTCCTTACAGCGTTCTCGATATCATTCATGCATTTGAAAAGGCTACCGGGGTTAAAGTGAAGTACGAAATCGGTCCACGAAGAGCAGGAGATCTTCCGAAATTTTGGGCAGATTCGACCAAGGCGCAGGAAGTACTTGACTGGCATGCGGAAAGAACTCTGGAAGACATGTGCCGGGATACATGGAACTGGCAGTCAAAGAATCCTGAGGGATATAAGAAATAGTAGTAGAAATAATGTTGTACATAGAAAGGATATAACCCGTGAAATACGATTATCTGATTGTTGGAGCTGGACTTTTTGGAGCTGTATTTGCCCATGAAGCAGTAAAAGCTGGGAAAACCGTTCTTGTAGTGGATAAACGTCCTCATATTGCCGGGAATGTATATACCGAAGATGTGGAAGACATTCATGTACATAAATATGGTGCTCATATTTTTCATACCAACAATAGAACAGTATGGAATTATGTAAATCAGTTCGCAGAATTCAATCGATTCACTAACTCGCCGGTAGCTAATTATCATGGCGAATTGTATTCTCTTCCTTTCAATATGTACACGTTTAATAAGATGTGGGGCGTTGTTACTCCAGAAGAAGCAGCGGCTAAGATTGAAGAACAGAGGAAAGCGGCAGGAATTACAAATCCTCAGAATCTGGAAGAACAGGCTATTTCTCTGGTTGGTACAGATATCTACGAAAAACTGATTAAAGGATATACAGAAAAACAGTGGGGCAGACCATGTACCGAACTTCCGGCGTTTATTATCAAGCGTCTCCCAGTTCGTCTGACGTTTGATAACAACTATTTTAATGCTCTTTATCAGGGGATTCCTGTGGGCGGATATACCAATATGGTCGCCAATATGCTTAAGGGAATCGCAGTAAAGCTTAATTGTGATTATTTGGAAAACAAAGAAGAGTTGGATAAGCTGGCTGATAAGGTGGTTTACACCGGGCCGATAGATGCCTACTTCAATTATAATCTGGGACCGTTGGAATACAGAAGTGTCCGCTTTGAAACCGAAGTGCTGGATAAGCCAAACTTCCAGGGCAATGCCGCAGTTAACTATACAGACAGAGAAACACCATGGACCCGTATTATCGAACATAAATGGTTTGAATTTGGCAAGGACGCTAATGGCAATGATCTGCCCAAAACAGTTATCAGCCGGGAATACTCCTCTGAATGGAAAGTGGGAGACGAACCATATTATCCAGTCAATGATGAAAAGAATAGCGAACTTTATAAGAAATACAAAGCATTGGCAGATAAGGAATCGAATATTATTTTTGGAGGACGTCTGGGAGAATATAAGTATTACGATATGGATGCAGTGATCGATAGGGCGCTGAAGCTGGCAGGAAAGAGATTTGAGATTTGAGGATGGTGGAGAAAATGACTGATTACAAGGATTTGATTGTCTGGCAGAAGTCGATGGAATTGGCACGTATTATCTATCGCTTAACAAGTCGATTTCCTCGTGATGAAGTATTTGGCCTGACAAATCAAATAAGGCGGGCAGCGGTTTCCATTCCATCAAATATAGCCGAAGGTTTTGGGAGAGGCTCTGATCGGGAGTTTATCCATTTTTTACGAATTTCCAAAGGGTCTGCTGCGGAAGTAGAAACACAGATTCTTATTTCTGAAGATTTGCATTATGTGAGTCCTGGCGATGCTCAGGCAGCCCTGTCTCTCTGCGATGAAATCGTCCGAATGCTTGGTACTATGATTGTGAAGATAGGGAAGAGAATAGGGAAGTAAGAGATTTGAGGAAAGAGGTTTGAGAATTGAGAGGGGAAGAATTGAGGAAAGAGATTTGAGGAGGGAAAATCGAGATAAGAGAAGGAAAGAGAATTGAGGAATGGGAGGGAAATAGGAGTGAAGGTAGCGCTCACCACTCATCTCAGAACTCAAATCTCAACCCTCAAACCTCAAACCTCAAAACTCAAATCTCTCACCACGAAAGGAAAGAACTCATGGATATAAAAATACTGGTAGCGGCTCACAAGAAGTACTGGATGCCTGATGATTCAGTATATTTGCCGATTCAGGTCGGAGCCGCTCTGCACCCGGCGTTGGGATATGTTCCGGATAATACGGGAGATAATATTTCTGCCCAAAATCCCAATTACTGTGAATTAACCGCTTTATACTGGGCCTGGAAAAATCTGGATTGCCAGTATATAGGGCTCTGTCATTACCGTCGGTACTTTGGCAGGAAGGTGCACACGAAGGATATAGAGAAGAAAAAGAAGGCTATTTTTCACAGGGCGGATTATGAAAGGTTTCTGCAGAAGTATGATGTCATCCTTCCGGTGAAGAGAAATTACTATATTGAGACTGTGCGCAGCCAGTATGAGCATGCCCATTATAAAAAGGACTTGGATGAAGTAGAAAAGATTATTTCTGAAAAGTATCCTGGCTATTCCGATGCTTTTACCATGGTTATGAATCGGAGAAGACTGCACATATTAAATATGTTTGTCATGAAGAAGTCTCTCTTTAATGAGTACTGCAGCTGGCTTTTTGACATTCTTTTTGAACTGGAGAAGAGAACAGATTTATCCGGCTATGATACCTATGAGGCTAGGCTTTTCGGCTTCATGTCGGAACGCCTTTTTAATGTGTGGCTGGAAAGACAGAATCTGAAAAAGTGCGAGGTGCCGGTGGTATTTCTGGAAAATATTGACTGGCCTAAGAAAATTGCTGATTTTTTAAAGAGGAAAGTAACTGGGAGAAGATAACTAACGTCTGTGTGTAAATGTAATATTGGCATAAAATAGGAAATTAGATGAGAAAGTTTAATGACTTGCAAAAGCTGATTTCTGTATATAATATACGATATTGGGGATACTTAAGTCTCTGATTCTTGCAAGTTGGCTCTTATTACCAGGTAAGAATTTTTTATGGTGGAAGTGCCATAAGAATATTCTTTTGCCTTAAAAGTGGACAGGAAACGAACATATTATGTTAAGATATTTAATATTCTTCTAGTTATATTATGGCTGAAGGTAGAGCTCTTTGCCGGGCGACTGGTGAAGAAGTTTATTACTGGAACAGTCTAGATTAAGTAATTAAGTAATGGGGTATTTCAATTATGAATGAAATTACGATGTCTGAGATGAAAATCATAGCTCTGGATATCTTGAAAAGTGTAGCAGATTTTTGTGATAAGAATGAGATATATTATCTTTTGGCTTATGGGACGATGCTTGGGGCAGTTCGCCATAAGGGGTTTATTCCGTGGGATGATGATATAGATATTATGATGCCACGGAAAGATTATCTGAAATTTATCAATACATATAATGGATTCAATGACCGGTATATTGTGAGATCAATTGAAAACGATGAGAATTATACATATACTATGGCTAAGGTATTTGATACGCATACAGTTCTAAAAGATTTAACCTTATGGCATTCCTATGAAGGAGGGGGCGTTTTTGTGGATATTTTTCCAATAGATGGGCTCCCTAATGACAAATTGGACCAACAAAAAGTTTTTAAACATCAGCAATGGCTAAATCTTTTATTTCATGGTTCATGTATGAGATATGCATATAGCCATAAGTATGTTGATTCAAAAGACAAGTGGGCTGCTATTAAAGGTGTTCTTCGGACGATGATGAAGTTTGTAGCAGTTACAATTATGCATCCACTACCTTCCGGAGACATTATACATAGAATTAATTCAGATGCGGAAAAGTATGACTTTGCATCCTCAGCACTTGTGAGTGTTTTAGTTGATTGTGCTCGAGGCAATAAGAGGGAAGTCTTGTCAAAAGAGAAAATAATGGATAGAAAGAAATATAATTTTGAAGATTGCGAATTTTGGGGAATCAAGGATTATGATTATTACTTAAAGCATCTATTTAACGATTATATGATTATGCCGCCAAAAAATCGAAGAACTCCTCACCATAACTTCAAAGTATATTGGAGAGATCCATGTAAAAAAGTATAATAACATACATACTTCATACAGTTTTCACAATAATTATCTTTTGCTTATCGTAAATTATGTAGCGTCAGGAGGATGCACTATGAAACTTTTTACTGTTGGACCAACTCAGATGAGAAAGGAAATTTTGGAAATTGGAGGACAAATGGTTCCTTATTTTAGGACCCAAGAGTTTTCTAATCTGATGATTGACTCAGACAAGCTTCTTCGTAAATTCATGCATGCTGGTGATGACTCAAAGGCTATTTATCTGACTGCCTCTGGCACTGGAGCCATGGAATCAGTTATTATGAATTGTTTAAGAAAGGACGACAGAGTTTTAGTTATAGATGGTGGAACTTTTGGCCATCGCTTTGTGGACCTTTGCGAACTCCATGGTATTCCGTACATCGCTATTAAACTGGATCCTAATGAAAAACTGACAATGCAGCATCTTAGTAGATATAATGGCCAGAAAATTACTGCGCTTCTTGTGAATATTGATGAAACTTCGACAGGGCAGCTTTATGATATAAATATTCTCTCTACATTTTGTAAACGAAATGGTTGCTATCTAATTGTTGATGCCATTAGCTCCTATCTCATTGATCCATATGATATGGCTGGTAATGGGATAGATGTGACTGTTATAAGTTCTCAAAAGGGGTTATGTATAGCACCTGGTCTTTCTGTTGTTGTATTAAGTAATAGGATGATTAAAGAAAGAGTAAAAAACAATAATCTTAAAAATTTATATTTTAATTATAATGAATATTTAAAAAATTTTGAAAGAGGACAGACTCCGTTTACCCCTTGTGTTGGGGTTCTTGTTGAGATGAATAAGGCTCTTCATATGATTAATGATGAAGGGTTGAACCATTTTCTTTCACACATTGAAGCAGTTGCAAAGGATTTTCGCCAACGTGTATGTGAACTTCCTGTTGAGGTCCCTGATTTGCCATTAAGTAATGCAGTTACGCCTATTATTTTTAAGGATAAAATTGCCAAAAAGGTATTTACAATTTTAAAGGATAAATATGATATTTTTGTAAATCCGACTGGTGGGGCAAGAGAAGAATATGTGCTGCGTGTAGCTCATATTGGAGATACATCAATTAATGACAATAAAATGTTAGTAGAAACTATGAAAAAAGCGATTAAAGAAGCATATGGAGAAGAAAAATGAAGAAAGTTATTACCTACGGGACTTATGATCTTTTTCATCAAGGACATTATAACCTTTTGAAGAGAGCAAAGGCATTAGGCGACTATCTCATCGTTGGTGTTACTTCTGATTATTTTGACAAATCACGGGGGAAGTTCAATGTTCATGATGACTTGATGACCCGTATTGAAAATGTAAAGAAGACCGGATTTGCAGATAAAATTGTAGTTGAAGAATATTTTGGACAAAAAATTGATGATATTAAAAAATATGGCGTTCAAGTTTTTACAGTGGGGTCAGACTGGGAAGGCTATTTTGATTATTTGAGAGAATATTGCCAGGTAATCTATCTTGAACGCACAAAGGGTATATCTAGTACACAAATCCGTAATTCACACAGTATCAGGTTGGGAATTGTGGGGAATGAGAAGATATTGGATCGATTCATTGATGAAATAAAGTATGTAAGCGGAGTAGATATTGTTGGTGCATATGCGTCGGAAGATGATGTAGATCCTCAATATAAATCAGAAAAATTCAATACCTTATCCAGCTATTTAACTTATGAAGAAATGCTTGATTCTGTCGATGCAGTATATGTAAATTCACCATTATCGATGCGACCTGCACTTTTGGAAAAAGCACTTCTTTGTGGAAAACATGTATTGACAGAATTCCCTTTCTGCACTGATTATGAAAAATCCAAATTTTTGGTTGAATTGGCCCAAAAGAATCATCTGGTTTTAATGGAAGGATTGAAAACAGCGTATTGTCCGGCTTTTGGAAAGTTAATTTCTCTTGTTAAGAGTGGGCGCATAGGTAAAGTACTCAGCGTTGAAGCTAATTTTACACAGATCCTTGGAGATAGTATAGAAAATCAGATTAGAATTTCTGGGGGCAGTATAGAGTCCTTAGGTGCATATCCGTTGTTAGCAATTTTTAAGTTACTTGGCAGCAACTATAAACATGTAGATTTTATAACACATAAAGAAAAAGGTATTGACACCATGTCTCGAATTAATTTTGTATTTGATGGAGCCATGGCATCGGCACTTGTTGCAATTAACGCAAAGGCAGAGGGGGATTTGGTAATTTCTGGAACCAAAGGCTATGTATATGTACCTGCACCATGGTGGAAAACAGAATATTACGAGCTCAGATATGAAGATGTGAATAAGAACTCTAAGTTCTTTTATAAATTCGAGGGTGAAGGATTAAGGTATGAAATTGTTGAATTTATTAGAAATATAGGCGAAAATTGTGTACAAAATTTATTATTTAATTCAGAAGATATTCTTAACGAAAGTAAGATAATTCAAGATTTCATGAATTCAAGTCATCAGATGTATTGCTAAGGCCAAGAGGATTTATTGAGAATGAAACAATTGACATTACGAGAGGTTCAATTAGAAGAATTAAAGATACTCATTTATTTTGATGATTTTTGTCGAAAGTATGATTTACGATATTCTCTGGTCTACGGAACATTGATTGGTGCAGCAAGACATAAAGGTTTTATTCCATGGGACGATGATATTGATGTTGCAATGCCTAGGCCGGATTATGAGAAATTACTTAAACTGAATGGACAATTTGATAATGAGACTATTAAATTAATTGCAGATGAACTAAATCATAGCCTAGACGCCACATATGCTGCTGCTATCAATATGCATCTACCTTGCAAAAATACTTATAGCTCTACAAAGAGAAGTAGATATTTATGGATTGATATCTTTCCTGTGGATGGATTTTCGGATGCTAATAAGACTATGGAGGTAATATATAGGAAATCGCAAAGATTACAAGCAATTATGACATTGGCATCTGCGCGATTAGGGAAGGGGAAAACCATATTCCATAGGCTTGCAAAATTGTTAGTGGTTCCTTTATGTCGTCTTTATGGTATCCAAAGGTGCTTGAATCAAATGGATGCTTTGGCAAAATCATTCCCTTATGAAACTAGCCGGGATGTTGGCGTTATAGCTTGGGGAGAAGGTACAAAAGAACGATTATCTAGAAAGGAATTCGAAAAAATGGATGAGATAGAATTTGAAGGGCATATGTTTAAAGTAATGGCTTGCTGGCGGAAATATTTAAAAAATATGTATGGGGACTATACCCAATTACCACCGGTTAAAGAACGAGGTGGACATAATATTATAGCATATAGACGTTGATTTAGCTTAGTAATGAGTTTTTTGAGGGGAAAAAAATGGCATTCAATTTTCCTATTGATATGATTTATTTATGGTGTGATGGTAGTGATCCTTCATTCCAGAAAAGGAAACGGAAATATTTAAATGAAGGGGAGGAGGGAAATAATTTATCTACAGGAGATATTCGTTTCTTTGATAATGGTGAATTAATGTATTCATTACGCTCACTGGAGATTAATGCGCCCTGGATTAACCATGTGTATATCGTGACAGATAGACAGATTCCTAGTTGGCTCAATACCTCCTATAGTAAAGTTTCTATAGTAGATCACTCTTCCATTATGCCTTCCCAAAACATTCCTTGTTTTAACTCTTCAGTAATAGAGAGATATATTGCGTTTATACCAGGCCTTTCAGAATATTTTTTATATGGTAATGATGATACTTTTTTTGGAGAATATGTTACCCCTTCTTTTTTCTTTTTGGGGAACAAGCCAATTGTTCGGATGAATTACTTTGAGAATGATTCCAAGGAATATACATATGAAGATATCAATAAATTAAGAGGAAGTGTCTCCTTTTGGGGCGAGTCAGTGTTAAACTCATGGAGACTATTATTTAATGAATACAGCATAAAAAAACAGGTACTTTTGGAACCGCATCATAATATCGATGCCTTTAAAAAGAGTGATTATATTCGATCTTTTAAACATTATCAAAAATATTTAGAATTATCTATGAATAGGTTTAGAGAAAAAACAGATATTCAAAGGCTTCTGTTTAGTATGGATTCAGTCTACAGAAATAGGGCTATTCTAAGAATACAAAATCATTATTCTAAAATGAGAAAGTATTTATTTTGGATAAAACCGTTAAATTTGGATGGATATTATATACAGGATAAAAAAAGGAGTTTACTGGCACTTAGCTTTATACATCCAAAATTATTTTGTATTAATAATTCTGATAAAACTGTTGCATCTAATAAGATTTTGGAAAAGCGATTTTTAGAAAAACGATTTCCCAATAAGTCTTCTTTTGAAAAATAAATATTTTATTTCTAAGTTTTTCTTACTTTAGGTGAAGTTTCTTTCATAAACTTTATTTTGGGGAATCCCATTTAGAATTCCACTAATCTAGATATATCATGCTTGAATTTTAACATAATAATGTGGAAATAATTTAGAGATTGGACATTGCCATTATGCGAAAGTAAAACGACATGGATGATAGAGAAAGGTTGTCTAATGGGTTAATGATCTTTATGAAGAAATGGTCAGTATTGATTATTACTAGCATTAAGGAGCCAGCCTTGCTGAGAAAAGAAATCTCCTGGCATATGTGGATAAGAACTGGCTAAAAAAAGTGTGGAAAAAGAAAGGTGCTGCTTATTTCTTGAAGAAAATTAAGGATAAAGCATTGAAGTAAAGGAATCTATAGGAGATTATACTTTTCACCAGATTAGAGGGATTATCTTATAGGAAATTTTCCGGAGAGGGAGTAAGATTGATAATACAGTCACCGTTGCGTTACTCACTATTTTAATAACCAGTCTGGCATCAACAGGAACAGAATGATTAGATAAGATTAGAAAAAATAATAATAGTACACCAATGTATAGTAGATTAAGCTATTTTAGTGAAGATTTATTAAAAATCTCTAGAAAGTGTGATGAAATGAATTTCATAGATGATGTGGAGTGTAACCATAATACATGGTCTAAGTGGTTAGTCACAGGAGCAATTTTTGGCTTAATCTTTGACAATATCCCTAAAATCCTGCAGCTAAGTACAATTAGTGGAGGATTTTCATGTAAATTAAGTTGGTATTTCTTGGTTATTCTGATGATTTTGTGGATATATCAAATATATAGAGGGAATTTTATTATTGAAAAAGAAGATTCGCTATTTATTAAGTATATTTTCTGCCTGATGTTTATTGTTCTTTTGAGCAACATTTTGGGGCTTGTTAATTATCCATACTATAATGAATTACTTTCGGGACCAAGTAGTCAAATCGAAAAGTTGCCGGCTGTATTGGCACTGTTAAATAGTCATGGAATTCCCATTGACGAGAAACATTTGACAATAATATGGGTAGGGGTTCGTTCTATTAAAGGGGCCATTTTAGATGTTTTATATACTTTTGGGTTTTCGTTTATCTTATATCAGTTATTTAAAAGTAATTGGAGTTATTATTTCAATTTAATCACTAAAGTTGTGACTGCAAGTATTATACTTTTAAGTATTTATTCAATTATTGAGTTGTTTTACCTTGCAGATTTTGATTTTGCAAAATACATTCTTTCTTATGTTAATCCAATGATTCATCCTATAGCTGTTGATCATGGATGGTGGCCGCCGCTTTTATGGGAACGCCAGCTTCGATCCATGTTCTCAGAACCTTCTCGGATGGGAAACTACCTTGCTTTTGCATTGCCATTTTTATGGGGAAAGTTTTTGCTGTCTGATAAAAAGCATATAGGGTTAATTAGTCTGATTACTTTTTATACATTTATGATTTTTATGACAAAAGCAAGAACAGCTGTTGCAATGTACTGGGGAGTTTTAGCCCTGTTGTTTTTAGGAATTTTGTATATTCATAGGAAGGATTTATTTAAGCGTTTTTTTACCCTTTGTGGGATTACTGTTTTATCCTTAGTGCTTTCTATTGGATTTATAAATGTGACAACACAAAATAGTAATAAAAGCAATGATAATAATCAAGACATGACAATTGCTTCATACATGGACGATAATGTAGGTTCTTTAAAAAGTGCTAATAAAAGAAGTAATGGTGCAAGATATGCTCTGATTCGTGCAAATATTAAGACTGGAATAGAGTACCCAATCTTAGGGGTCGGAGATGTTTTGAGTTCTGCTTACACAGTTCATAATTTTAACGAATCAGATTTTGCTAATACTGAGGTTCATATGTGGGTCACAAACTACAATAAAGCGGGGGTTTTACGCTACGGATTTAATGCGATGAATGAATATGTTTCAAGGTTCGCTAACAATGGAATTATTGGATTGATTGCTTATATACTACCGCTTATTTATGTTGCATTAAGACTCCTTAAGTGTTTTAAGTGTTCAGGAGGAATCGAACAAATAAAAATAATGATTACTGGGATTTCATTAATTGGAAGTGCTGTTGCTGGCTGTAATGGATCTTTATCGTTGCTTTACGCATACTGGGTAATCTTAGCTTTTTCTTATGCCATAGTTAATGAAATACGTAAAAAGAATATGATTGGACTAACATGAATCAACGTAAATTAGGGATTTTTCTCAGCTATTTAAATATTGCACTTCATGCTGTTATCGGCTTTCTCTATGTACCGATACTCCTTCATTTCATCGGCAAAAGTGAATATGGGCTTTATCAGCTCATGGGATCTTTAATCGCTTATTTCAGCATTATGGATTTCGGCCTTTCTGCTGCAGTTATCCGGTTTTATGCCAAGTATAGAGCATTGAAGGACAGCATCGGCATGGAGAATATCCTTGCCATTTCGGTTCGTGGATATGGTGCAGTGACTATATTGGCACTGGTTATAGGCTTTATCTGCTATGGATTTATTGATGTTATCTTTGCAGGAAGCATGACGGTATCAGAAGTGGATGAGGCAAAGCAGATTTTTCTGCTTTTGCTTTTGAATATAGTTATTACTTTATCTACCATGGTTTTCCGTTCCGTGATTAATGCCCATGAACGGTTTTTCTTTTTAAAAGGAATGGAGACCATACAGCTGGTGCTGCAGCCTGTTCTTGTGGTGCTGGTACTGCAGCGTCATCCCAGTGCATTTTCCGTAGCGGCTGTGCAGACGGTACTGAATCTGGTGCTCAGTGGAGCAAGGGTTTATTACTGTTTCCATGATCTTCACGTGAAAATCCATTTTCATTACTGGAACCATGAACTTTTCTCAGAGTTCAAGAAATTGGCTCTGAGCGTTTTTGCTGTGTCATTGATAGACCAGGTCTTCTGGAAAACAAACCAGATTATTCTGGGAATTATCAGTGGGACGACGGCGGTGGCTGTATACTCTATTGCTTCCCTGATTTATATGAATTATATGGCACTGTCAACAGCCATTTCCGGTGTGTATCTTCCTCATGTTACCGGCATGGTGGCCAGAAAGGAGCTTATCAGCAGCCTTTCTGAGCTCTTTATTCAGATTGGCAGATGGCAGTACTATCTTCTGGCCCTGGTGGCGACCGGCTTTATTATTTTTGGAAAGCAGTTTATTGCCTTATGGGCAGGGCCAGGGTTTGAAGACTCTTATATCATTACTCTTCTCATCATTCTTCCATTTACGGTAGACCTGATTCAAAACATAGGTCTTGCTATTATGCAGGCCATGAACCGCTATGATTTCCGCGCCCGCATTTATTTTCTCACGGGAATCCTAAATCTTCTCCTGGCTATTCCACTGGGAATCAAATATGGCGGTATTGGCTGCGCAGTGGCTACCGGCATTTCCATGATTATGGGAAATGGATTCATCATGAACTGGTACTATGCAAAGGAAATACACCTAGCCATCGCTTCCTTCTGGAGACAGATAGGCAGGATATCGCTTGTAACAGGTATATGTCTCATGATAGGATATGCTGCTAATGTATATTTTTTGCCTCAGGGGGGAATAGGGCCTTTCGTTCTGAAGGCAGTAATGTATACAATCCTTTATATGGTAATGATATATACCTTTGCCATGAATCGGATGGAACGAGAAAAAATCCAGGATGTTTTGAGAAAATTACACATTCGATAAGCTTGAGCTTGGTTGGGCAGGAAATAGTGTCATGGTTTTATAAACAGATTTCAGATAGGCAGTGCGTCTTGCATCGTATAATTTGCTTATGGCAGGCTGCATGGTGAGAAAGAATCTTTAGGCTATATTTTAAATAAAGAGCTTTGTAGAAAGGTACTGTGTAATTTAAGTAGGTGGTAGTAATGAAGGTCATCTGTTATCGTAATACGAAAATTACGTTACCTAACTGGATTCCGAATAGCCGGTTAAATGAAGAGTGCCCGTTGGGATTTGCTTACGAAAATGGAGATTTCTATGTTCATATGTATGGTAGAGGAGAAGGTTTGTACACTATTTCCCCGGGGCTAACTGTAACAGAAGGGAAAAAAGAGGAAACTTCATTGACACAGTGGGTGGTCAATCGATTCGGCGCGAAAGATATTCAGCCCATGTACGAAGATGTTGGAGTTGCACATCCTTCCATCTGGAGGCCGGGACTATATACATATGATGAACTGCAGCAGGGACTCAAATACACATCTTTTGAAAAAGAAGATGAAGATCAGGCATTATTTCTGCTTTTTCAAAAACTTATTGACATATTTTCGTATATAGAACCGGTAGAGTGTAATCTGTCCTGCTATGGGCATCGGCTTAGAGAACTGATTATTCTTGCTTCTACGGAATTTGAAAATCAATGCAGGCATATACTTAGGGCAAATCAAATACATCCACAGGGAAGAGACTATGCATCAAAGGACTTTATAAAGTTGAATATACCAGCCCACCTTACGGAATATGAAGTTAAATTTAAACCTTATGCAGACTTGCATTCTTTTAAGCCTTTTGAAGGTTGGAATGAAAATCAGTCTACAAAGTCTCTTACATGGTATGATAAATATAATCATGTAAAACATGATCGGGGTAATGGTTTTGCGGATGCATCGCTGGAGACGGCATTAAATGCCATTTCTGCAAACATTATTTTATATGCAGTACGCTTTGGCCCGTATCTGCTTTTTAATTTTCCTTCTGTCTTGTCCAGCTATTTTAATCAATATGTCAGCCTGTCACTTGTAAATCCTGATATTAGGTCGTTCTATATTCCAAAGGTTAAGACTGTTAATAATATGAGGGAAGATTATTTTACCTGTGATGCATTAGATGCTGGGCTGATAGAGCCATGGAAGGTTTTACCAATCCATATTTCTTAATACCCAATTATTGATAATACAGTACTTCTGCATTTTTTAATATTATGTGAGATACGTACAATATGTAAAGAGAGCCAGCTACATACTGTAGACGCAGCACTCTTGATTTGCCTGTATTTGTTGATTTATCCTTTCTTATTGAGCGGGGCATGGGACAGATTCCTTGTGCTAAATTTTGAGGAAAGTGGATGACTCTTGACAGCGTATCTTGTAGTTCACCATTGTGTAATACTTGAAGCCCCATAACTTATCTAAAATGTAACTGGACGCAGGAGTTGAAAATCATTGGTAAATAGAATTAAATATTATGGAGATAATGACTTAGTAAATTATCTGTTTTGGGAGGAGAGGCTGCCGCAAATCAGTCGATTATTTGCCGATAATGCCCTGACTGAGAAATCTAATGATACATTCGATTTGAATGACATACTGGAGCTTTATAATGTCGGTATCGGCTATAGTCATTTCAATGATGTGGCAAAGGGAAAATATGATTCTCGATATCCTTTTTTATCTCAGGCATTTCATAAAGCGCAGAGGCTGTTTAGCTCTCTTGATATTGGCAGCATGATTGAGCAATACGAACATATTGAATTAGATTATATTTCTGATTTTTGGAATGCGCTTGATAAAACTAAAAAGTATCGGCAGGTGAGTATTTCTCAGTTTATAAATTTATGCTCGTTTCAGCAAATAAAAGAAACAACTCTGAATGAAATCCTTAAACATAAAGCCATTGTCAATGCATTCCAAACTGAACTGATAAAACTGCTGGAAGATTATCCTTTTTCGTACCGCTTTATTTTTAATTGCTATTTGAATACTGATGGAGCGATGTATTACTTTCCTGAAGGGTATACACCAAAGCATAAGGATGAAGCGCTGATGCGATTTATTCGGAGTACAAGTCCATCGGCCCAATACTTGGAAATGGTTCTCTCTTTCGATTTTCCTGTAAGTCCTGAAGTCAAAGCGGAAGCCAAAAGGAAATATGAGAATATCATACGTACTATTTCAAAGGATGAGGAAACTTTGCGTATACCGCTTAAGATGCGTATTGATTTTTCTCCAAAGCAGAGGGAACCTTTTCTGAATTTATCGAAAGATTATAATCAGATTTTTTCTCCTACAGTGAGGACTTTGTCATAGGGGATATGTCAAATGTGCATTTATTGCAGAATTTCTATTATCCATTTTATTTTTGTGACTCTCGAAATAGAATCGTTGCCATTTCTCATGAGCATGATTTGAGGCCCTCTGAGTATATTTGCCAAATTCCACAGAAAAAGCATTATCCCCAAAGCATATATTTCAGGTGGCATGATTCATTTTATTATTCCACTCTGGATGCTTATTGCAGTTTGCTGGAAAGGATGCATCATCCATTGGAAGATATTTTGGAGTGGTTCTATAATCGCTATTTACCTGAAGATTTTGGCATCAAAGGATTTCATATAAATTTACTGAGGCCGAATATGGGATTTAATGCACGTGCTGAAGCTGTGGCAAACTGCATAGAAGGGGTCTTTTGTCAATACTCCTGCTATGTATCTAAGGGAAGCGTAGACTGGGATTATATTCAGTACCAGTCGCTAAAGGCGGATTATAGAAAAATTCCCAGCCTTATTAAGGCGAAGTATTTTTATGGAAAAGGTAAACCCTTTCAATCACTTACGTATCTTCTTTTTTCCAATCAGTCAATTCTTCGTCATGCAAAGGTGATCAAAGAAGAATGTAATTGCTTCTATGACTTGATTTGTCAGGGAACAATGCATCTTGATGATTTTGCAGACTATCAGAGTGAACCTATTCAGAGACTTATAAATAAGGGCTATTTGTATATATCAGGTGATGGAGTTTTATCCTGGACAACTCCATATGTAATAAGAGTGCTACGGGATTTGTATCATTTCGATTTTTGTGAGACTGCTTATTATAGTCAATCAAGTAGAAATTTGGAGGCAATTCAATTTTTACAAGAAAGTGATATGATTCGTTTTGGCGAGACTTTGCTGTCTGAGCAAGAAGGGCATTATTTTAACTATTATTTAAATACGATTAGTTCATCTAATGGGCCGCAATTAAGAAATTTTTATGCTCATGGGAAAGCGTATGGGCCAAATATAAATCATGAATATAATTACTATGTTTTGCTTCGTCTGCTTGTTTTGCTGACGATGAAGATATATGATGAACTTATTGGTATCACCGATTGGAAATCATTGATAGATATTTACAAGGAGAATCTGTATGCAGAAAATTCGTAAAGCAGTGATTCCTGCCGCTGACTTCGGCACTCGTTTCCTTCCGGAAACAAAGGCAATGCCTAAGGAAATGCTTCCGATTGTAGATAAACCGGCTATTCAGTATATTGTGGAAGAAATCCTGCATAGTGGAATCCAGGAAATACTCATCATTTCCGGTCATGCAAAGCGGGCTATCGAAGACCATTTCGATTCTTCTCCGGAGCTGGAGCAGCACTTGATGGAATCGGGGAAGCTGAAGGAGCTGGAAGAAATTCGGAAGATTTCTGATATCAAGGTGCACTATGTGCGTCAGCCCTATATGCGTGGCCTGGGAGATGCCATCCTCTGTGCAAGGGAATTTGTGGACGGGGAGCCTTTCGGTGTTATTCTGGGGGATGATATCGTTTACACCAGAAATGGAGAGCCGGCACTGAAGCAGCTCATGGACCGCTACTACGAGACAGGAAGTACGGTGGTTGGCTGCCAGGTAGTTCCGGAGGAGAAGGTTTCTTCCTATGGGATTATCCAGGGAGAAAAAACGGAGAATCCGGACCTGCTGAAGGTGGTAGACATGATTGAAAAGCCATCTATTAAGGAAGCACCCAGCCGCTTTGCTGCTTTGGGCAGGTATGTGATTACGCCGGAAGTCTTTGATATCTTGGAGCAGACAAAGCCTGGCAAGGGTGGAGAAATCCAGCTTACCGATGCCCTCCGTGTCATGGCCCGATGCGGGAATGTGTATGCCTATAATTTTACCGGCAAGCGATATGATACAGGCAATAAGCTGGGGTATCTGAAAGCGGTGGTGGAGTTTGCATTGCGGAGAGAAGATCTGGGAGAGGAATTCGGGGCGTATTTGAAGACGTTGGATATATGATATATAGAATTGAGATTTGAGATTTGAGTTTTGAGACCGCAGATGACTAGGTATTCAGACTCCAGACGATGAGACGGGAAGAGGAGTTTTGAGGAAAAGATTTGAGGATTGATGTGGGCCGGAGAATTGCAGACGGTCGGACTTCATGTTGACTGTGTTGCCTTTGGATTATTTTCCAAATTATAACGGAGCCACGTAATGAGGGTGGGCTCTGATGTTGCCCCTTTAAAATGATGGTGTAGGGAATTATGCTGCTTGTAGTGCCCTGGTCAATTTCTTTTATTATGGCAAAGGTGTTTTATAATGTTTTGTAACATGACAAGGTCGTTGTTAAGGGGATCAGAGCGTTGGAACTTTTATCTATAGTAGTACCTTGCTTTAATGAGGAAGCTACAATACCGATTTTTTATGATACGGTAGAGAAAATCAAGGGGCAGATTGATGCAGAAGTTGAATATTGTTTCGTGGATGACGGGAGTAAGGACAATACCCTCGCTATTTTGCGTGACCTGAATAAAAAATCGGGGGGGTAGTCCGTTACATTTCTTTCTCTCGTAATTTTGGTAAAGAAGCAGCCCTTTATGCCGGACTTCAGATGGCGAAGGGCAATTATGTAGTAACTATGGATGTGGATTTGCAGGATCCTCCATCTTTGTTGCCTGAAATGTGGCAGATACTTCATAATTCGGATACGGATTATGATTGTGTGGCCACGCGAAGAACAACGAGGAAAGGGGAGCCGCAAATCCGCTCTTTTTTTGCGCGCCTTTTTTATAAGATTATCAATGAGCTGTCGGATACAGAGATTGTGGACGGAGCTAGGGATTATCGAATGATGAGCCGTCAGATGGTGGATGCGGTGATTCAAGATAGTGAGTATAATCGCTTTTCAAAAGGCATTTTCAGCTGGGTAGGGTTTCACACAAAGTGGCTGGCCTATGAGAATGTGGAGCGGAGCGCTGGAGAGACGAAGTGGTCTTTCTGGAAGCTTTTCAAGTATTCCATCGAAGGTATTCTGGCTTATACGACGGTTCCGCTTTATTTGTCTTCCGTCATGGGGATTCTCATGTGTGGGGTGTCGTTCATTGCACTGGTTTTTATTGTTATCCGTGCGCTGCTTTATGGGGATCCGGCGGCTGGGTGGCCTTCGCTGGTCTGCATTATTACGCTGCTGGGCGGTTTGATCCTGCTGGCTCTGGGGATTATGGGGCTTTATATAGCTAAGATTTATTTGGAAACGAAGAAGCGGCAGATTTTTATTGTAAGAGAAGAAAGATAAGGGGAATATGTTTATGTTGACCAAATTTAAGCATTACGGTTGGGATATTTGTGTTTTCCTGGCTATTTTTATCAGCATGTTTATTTTTTTTACAGGCGCACATCCATTGATAATTTATGATGGCGATGATTGGGCAAATCTTTCACATATGAGGCATTTTATTCCTATGTGGCATGGGTTTAATCCTATCAAAATTTTACCGGAGACATTAATGCCGCTTGTGGGGTATTTATCAGGATATGTGGTCACACCTATTGTCAAAAATTATGTGGTTTCGGTGACTATTGTATCAGCTCTGCTTGTAAGCAGTTTTATAACTATGTATATTTATCTCTTTAGTCGATTTATAGGTACTTTGGGTAATCAGAGTCGATATGGGGATGCTCTCATCTGCATTGTGTTGTTTTTATCTCATTTTTTCATCTTTAAGCAGAAAAGCGATTTGTCAAACTATCTGTTTAGATCATTCGATTTAACCTGTTATTTTCATTATCTGATTCCTGCCGTGCTTAATATTTCTTTAGTTCTTTATTTTTTTCGACATGAATTAAAGAAGGATAATGTGTGGACGGAAAATATGGTTAAAAACAGTATTTTGATTTTTATCTTATACTTAGGTATATTTTCGAATATTCTTCAAAGTGTGATTTTGGCTGTCTTTACTGGAGTGCTACTTTTGGGAAAAGAAGGGAAAAGACTATTTTTCCCTAAGGAGTGGAAACGAATTTTTAAGGAGAATCCGTTATATTGCTCTATCCTTATTGTCTGGTTTATATCACTCTTTTTTGAAGCTAGCGGTGGACGGGCCAGAAGTATAGCAACAGCAGGATTTATCTCGCCTGTGCTTGATACACTGAAAATTTTAGGTGAATCCCTGCGTCAGATTAATTTTATATTTTTGATTTTTTCTCTAGTTACTATTTTATTTACTATTTATTCAGCACGTCAGAATCACTCTGCATTTGCAGCTTGTGTTCTTAAAATTATCCGTATCTGTTTTACATGCATGTTTTTTGTTTTGATTTATCTTGTTTTAGTCTGTTCTAAGGCAAACCCTTTGTATATCGGCAGAGCTGATGTGGGAATAGGTATTTTGTTTTGGTATATTTTTATCTTTGGTGTGAGTCTTGCTTACCTGATACAGGGGGTGTGTCAAGAGTTTTGTGTAAATCGATTCAATAAGCAACATCGTATTGCTGC
>ERZ773148.1101-NODE-1101-length-22921-cov-19.919925_pt1 | contig 22921 bp, 16 predicted proteins | sample MGYA00580846_ERZ773148 | MGnify/ENA primary metagenome ERZ773148 (study PRJEB29015, sample SAMEA2737879) | human gut metagenome | biome: human gut; feature: human-associated habitat; material: faeces | place: China | collected 2012 ... | reverse complement strand
CCTTACAACCAAAAATCAAGACCGTTATTGCATCTTGGAGATTGGCATAAGGTTTGTTTTTATTGATTTGTGCTATTCAAGCAAGTACCTCTGTTTAACTATAAAATAGTGAGGAAACAGTCAAACTAAAAACTGATACAGGCGCAAAAACGCCCCTGCTTTCAAAACGAAAGTAGGGGTGTTTTTTGCATTTAAGGGCAAATCAGACGTTTTTTTCGTCATATATAGATGTGAAAATCAAGTAGTCCCTCTCGTGTGACTTGCGTAAAAGCCGCCGTAAAAACAAGCGGAGAGTTTGTGGTGAAACCATCTCGTCAAAAAAACCACGTTAAATATGGCACGGGGAGAGCTTGGCTCCCCACCTTTATATGCAAGATTAGTGTTAACGGTCAGCACATCAGTTTTCCAAACTGAGGGTGGGAGTTCAAATCTCCTATCTTGCTCCAAAACGCTCCATAAAAAAGTAAAAAGGGGAGATTTTTTTGAATACAGAAACCAAGTTCCAAACGGTCGGGAAATACAAAGTTGACGTTGCAGATTCAACGAATCAAGCAATACGTTGTGTGAAAAGCAATCCGTGTTGTATTTGCTCATGCGAAAACTTTTGCCCTATAAAATACAAGGGTACGTGTAAGATTTGGATAAATCTGAAATCTGCATTATTCGCGGTTGAGGAAGTAAATGAATGATGAGAGAAAGAAGAGGTGTAAAGAATGTCATTTGATATATCAAAAATAGACACGCAAGATGTTATAAATGCTATTAAAAAGTTACGTATCAGCACAAATGTAGTTAATAAACATCTAAAATGTGCTGATACGTAATATTTTTGTCGTTCGTAATATAATATACCCCTCTTGATGTAGGTTGCACATCAGGAGGGGCGCTTTTATGCTATAACTTATAGTGCTGAATTAGCGGTCTGAAAAGGACAAAAATATAAACCGGTCGAAATAACCGGTTTATATTTCTCGATTTTCCAAAATTTCAGTAAAATATAGTATGGCTTTTGTACTGCAATTTTACTGCAGTTATGGAGTGCACAAGAGTGAATGTAGGGGATTGAAAGGGCGGAATCGTCTAAAAAAGCTCTTTGATACGCCTATATTCACACTTGTTCTTCATAGTTCACGGTTATGGCCGTAAAACAATGGTGCCGATGACCGGACTTGAACCGGTACGGTATTGCTACCGAGGGATTTTAAGTCCCTTGCGTCTGCCGATTTCGCCACATCGGCGCATTTCATGCTTTGATATTATATTAAATTAAAGCCTCATTGTCAATAATTTACTAAAATTTTTTCAAATGCAAACAGGTATTACGCACATATTTTGCGCCGTGTTTTATTGACGGCGCAATATTTATGTAGTAAAATATCAATAAGTTGCAAGATAAACCGCAAAATCGACGCTTTTTGCCGGTTCGTCTTTGCATCTTGGGCTTATACAGTTTAATATTTGATAAAAAATACGGTTTCGCGGTTTTTGCCGCGAATTAAAAGGGAATCCGGTTAAAATCCGGAACAACCGCCATTACTGTGTTTGACGTAAGAGAGTCCGATCCATTGGAGCTTTCCGAGAAGGCGACTCTTCCCGTGATGTATGGGATCATAAGTCAGGAGACCTGCCGTATTTTTATGGTTAAACACAACTTTGGTGAGAAGAGTGCAGCCGATTTATCAGCTTTTGATTTGTGCTGTCGTTGCACTCTTTGCCCGATTGCGCAAGATTTTTTCGTTGGTTAATTTGTTGCACTCTCCCTGCTTTTCGGCAGGGAGAGATTTTTTGTGTTCGGAGGATTTTATGTTTGGCGACGACAAAGAAAAATGGGCAGTAAATGAGCTTGTGCGTAAATCCGAGGAGCTGAAAAGGCTTCCGCGAAAAGACGATTTCGATGACGCCACACGCTCGCGAATTAAGGCATTTTTAGGCCCTTGGCCGCGCGCTCTCGAAAAAGCCGGTCTTAAAACTCCCGGCGGGAAGCGCAAAAAGTAAAGAGTTTTGAAAGGAGTAAGGTATGTTAAAACCTAAAAAGACAGTAAAGAAATGTCTGTCATGGCTTCTTGCTCTTGTGATGATATTGTCTGTGATACCCGTTGCGGTACTTGCCGCACCGGCTGATCTTTCAATATCGTCGGCAAAGGAGCTGCTCGCGTTCTCCGAAAAGGTGAACGGCGGTGAAGACTTTTCGGGAAAAACAGTAGAGCTTACAGCCGATATCGAACTCGGCGGTGCCAATAACCCGTGGACGCCGATAGGCTCCTCGTCATCGGCTTTTGCCGGAACATTCGACGGAAATAACCACGTAATCAGCGGACTTTACATTTCTTCGGGCTCCAATGCGGGACTTTTCGGAAAGGTAAACGGCGGTACGATTAAGAATGTTACGGTTAAGGGCAGCGTCAGCGGATCTTCATCGGTTGCAGGCGTTGTCGGTTACCTCAATGCAGGCAATATAATTGGCTGCGGAAATAATGCCGATGTCAGCGGCTCTTCGGGAGTCGGCGGCGTAGTGGGCTATGTCGGCGGCGCGTCTACCGTTTCGGGCTGCTACAATTCGGGTAATGTCAGCGGTACAACAGGCTACATAGGCGGCGTAAGCGGTCAGCATTGGCGCGCAGGCAAACTCGAAAACTGCTATAACACAGGTAAGGTATCGGGTCCTGCCTCTGTCGGCGGCGTAGCCGGCGGACACAAAGCGGCGTCTCCCGAGCTTGTAAATTGCTACAATGCAGGCACAGTTGAAGACTCGGCAGGCTACCAAAACAATATCGGCGCATTGATAGGCGCCACAAGAGGAACGGCGGAGAACTGCTATTATCTCTCAACTTCGTCTTTCGCGGCAACAGGCAATAAAGGCGATGTTGACGGCGCGGCAAAGGTTGACTCCGTAACCGAGACTATGCTCGGTTCGGCATTTGTTTCGGGCGACACAAATCCGAAGCTTGCTTGGGAAAGCCTTGTTTCCGCAGATAAGCCCGTTCGTCCTTCGTTCAGCGAGGGAACCGAGCTTTCGGCAAAGCTTTCGGGTTACATTAAAGAGGCAGTCAAGAGCTCAAAAACCAATGCGGGGCTCACTTCCGCCGACACTCTTTTGGGCAATGAAAGCTATATGTCAGGCGCCAGCTCTACGGCTACCGACTGGATGGCACTTGCTATGGGTCGTTACGGATATTTCGATTCCGTAGACGGAAAATATACTTATCTTATCGACGACGGCACAGGCTACACCGACTATCTCAATGCCATGAAGTCATATGTCGAAAAGACATACGCCGAAAACGGCGGTACACTTCACAGCGTAAAGGCTACCGAGTGGCACAGAGGCGTTGTTGCAATAGAAGCTCTCGGCGGCGACCCCACAAGCTTCGGAACATATAACGGTCAGCCGATAAATCTTATCGCGGACGGCAGCTATAACTGCAAGGTAAAGGGCGGTCCCGGCAAACAGGGTATAAACGGCTGGATATGGGGTCTTATTGCTCTTGATACCGGTATGTATGAGGTTCCGAGCGACGCCGCATATCAGCGTGAGCTTTTCATAAAAGAAATACTTAAAATGCAGCTTACCGACGGCGTAGACGGCAATAAATACGGCGGCTGGGTTCTCGGCGGTTACGGTTCATCGTCGGATGTCGATATTACCGCTATGGCAATACAGGCGCTCGCTCCTTATTACAATGACGATACCGTGTATACATATAAAAATGAAATTTCGGGCGACGAAGTTTCAAAAACGGTTCGTCAATGCGTGGACGAAGCATTTGACCGCTTAGGCTCAATGATGAACGATAAAGCGGGCTTTACTTCCTGGAATACCGATAACTCCGAAAGTATAGCTCAGGTTATAGTTGCGCTGACTTCTGTCGGAATCGACCCCCAAAAGGACAGCAGATTTATAACCTCCGACGGCTTAACGCTCCTTGACGGACTTCTGAGATTCCGCGATACAAACGGCGGCTTCTGCCATGTTGTCGGAAACGTCTGGAACAGTATGGCAAACGATCAGGCAACTTACGCTCTCGTAGCTTATTGGAGATTTGAAAATAAGATGAGAGCACTTTATGATATGCGCGGCGACTGGAGCGCGGAAACCAAAGCGGCAATCACGGACGCAGTAAGCGCCATAGACGCTCTTCCTCTGCCGACGGACGCAAATTATAAGTCTGCGGCAAAGAGCGCACTCGCAAAATTCCGTGCGGTTCCCGAAAACGAACGCAGATACGTAAATAATTATTCGGCTCTTGTTTCGGCAATAGAGCTTGTCGGCGGCGAGGGAGAGCTTGACTCAAATACGCCGTACATCACTTCTATCGCGGTTACAAAAGCACCCGATAAGACCGAATATTATGACGGCGACTCTTTTGACGCTGCCGGCATGGAGGTTACCGCATATTACAGCGACGGAGCGCAAAAGCCCGTAACGGATTATGAGATAATTTCCGGTGATTCACTTGAAGTCGGAACTCAAAAGGTATGTATAAAGAGCGGTAAACTCAAGACCTTTGTAACAGTTACGGTAAAGGATAAAATCCCGTGGGAGGGCTTGGGCTCCGAGACTTCACCGTACCTTATAAGCACGGCAGAGGACCTTTACAATCTGTCATATTACGTAAATACCAAGCTTATGGCAACTACCGGTGTTTACTTTGAAATGACCGATAATATCGACCTCAGCGACTATGACAACTGGACCCCGATAGGCTCTGACAGAAATCAGTTTGACGGTGTATTTGACGGCGACGGATATGTCATAGACAATCTTACTTCTCTCCGCGGCGGACTTTTCGGAACTGTCTGCAAAAATGCCGTAATTAAGAATGTCGGTGTCGCAAGCGGCGAAATCGGCAAAGAAAATATATACACTTCGTTCCTCGGCGGTATTGCCAAATGGAGTAACGGCGCAGACTTTATAAACTGCTGGAACGGTGCCGATATTTACGGCAGCGGTTACATGGGCGGTATAGTCGGTACAGTGCGCGACGGCGGCAAGAGTAATATCACGGGCTGCTACAACGTAGGCTCGCTTTATGCAAGCAGCGGCCATACAGGCGGTATTGTAGGACATCTCGATACTACAAGACGTGATACTTCGGTTGAGGTTACCATAGACAACTGCTACAACCTCGGAAGTATAAACGGTATTTATTCACTCGGCGGCATTGTAGGACAGGCTCAGGACGGCCACACCATAGTCAATTGCTATAACGCAGGTAAAATAACTTCCTCATCCGACGGTCAGGCAGGCGCAATAGTAGGCTCGCTCACAAATGATAACAGGGTCCAAGAATGCTATTATGACTCTTCTGTTACAGAGAACGGAATCGGAGACGGTGACGGAAGTACCACAGGCGAGACAACCGAGTTTATGAAATCTCCCGAATTCCTCGCGCTTCTCGGCGAAAAATTCAAACAAGACGAATATTCTCTTGTAAACGGCGGCTATCCGATCCTTTATTGGCAAAAAACTTTTGATGCCGACGATGTAAACGAGGTTGTCGAAAAAATCAACGACATCGGCGATGTAACGGCGGACAGCGGCGTTAAAATAAACGAGGCAAGAAACGCATATGACAATCTCGACGACGATTTAAAGCCGTACGTTTCAAATCTTGATGTGCTTTTGAACGCCGAAAAAGAGCTTTCCGAAATAATAAGCCTCAAAGAAGCCAAAAAGACAGCACTCGAGCAGCTCGAGAGCTACAAGGACGCTTCGGATTACACACTCAATCGTGAGGCATTTAACAAGGCTCTCGAAAAAGGCATGGCTGATATAAGTGCGGCGAAGAATAAGGACGAAGTGAATACCGCTTTGATAAAAGCCAAGGCGGCACTTGACGAAATTCCGACAGATTCGTCACTCGGTAGCAATGACAACGGAAATGTCAATGTACCGTCGGTACCGGGTACAGACGGGAATACGTCAAATTCCGGAAATACCGCCGATACGGATATTAAGGGCGTTTCAATTCCCAAAACAGGCAGAATCGGAAATGCGGCGGTTGCATTTTTAATGTTCTCTTCTTTTGCTGCGGCAATGGCTGTTACCGCCAAACGCAAAAAGGACGAAGAATAAGAATGATTGATTACGTACCCGACGGGGCATTTTGTCTCCGGCGGGTACATCGCTTACACAAAACCGAAAAATGCCGATTATCGGCGGATTCATTTTGCAAGGGAGGTATATACCACGGATAAAAACAAAACCAAAAGAGCTCTTATTTGCTTTTTTATGTGTTTTTTGCTTATTCTGCCGTCGTCTCGGGTTTTTGCCGCGGCAGGCCCTACGCTCAGAACTACGCTTTCCGACAATACAACTCAGCGCGGAAGCAAAAAGACATTTGACGTATGGGCGAGAAATGCGTCAGGCGAAAAAATAAAAGCGACGGTTACGTTTAACGGCGAAAAGCTTTCGCCCACATGGGACGATAACGAAAAATCAAGCTATACCCTTAACTTTACCTTTGAGGGCGATAACACGGTTGTCGTTTCGGCATCGTCCGACGGCGGGCGAAAAAAGCAGCTTACATATCACATTAACTACGAGAAAGCGCGGCAGGGCGAAAAAATCGGCACGGCTGTTTGGAGCGTCGAAATGTTCACCATAGGCTGCGGATATCTCGTGTATCCCCAAAAAGTAAATATATACGAGGGCGAGACGTCCGCTCAGCAGCTTTTGCGCCTGCTTAACGAAAACGGATATGTGGGTTATTACGGCGGCAGCGTAAGCTCTTCATTTTACCTCGCATATGTAGCCGACGGTACGGCGTCTGCGGCGAGATATAACAATTATCAGAGAAGCTCGTCCGCTTCGTCTCCGAAAGCACTCGGAATTTCACCGACAATACCGTCTGTTTTGGTGCCGCATCTTAAAAGCACAATGACGTTTTATGACCCCGGCGATTATGAGAAAAACTGGAAAGGCCATCTCGGTGAATTTGTAATAACAAACGGCTCGGGCTGGATGTATTCCGTCAACAACGTTTTCCCGAATGTCGGTTTTGCCGATACATACCTTTCCGACGGAGATATCGTCAGAGTACAGTTCACTCTCGGCTACGGAGCGGATATAGGCGGCTTCGGTGCTATGGGAACCTCAATTCCGAATGTCGAAAATCAGCCGAAATCCGGCTATTTTTCGGTGGCGAATAAGGACTCGCTTACAAAGGCAATAGAAAGAACCATTTATTCGGGTCTTATAACGCGCTCAAATGTAAAAAATGCATACGTCGCGGCATTATCCGTTGCCGAGACGCTTGACGCTTCGCAAAGCGCGGTCGATAACGCGGTTTCCGCTATCAATTCGGCACTTCAAAATCCGGGGTCGGAAACAAACTCCGCTCCTGCGGATGCTCCTTTGTCCGTCGGCGGCAGCGGCGCTCATGTGTCCTCCGGTGCGGCATTAGGCGGCAAGAATGCGTCGGGCGGCGCGGCAGCTGCCGCTTCCGGTGGATCTGCCGACGCTGTCGCGGCTTCGGCTGCGGAGGAATCCGCTTTTTCCGAGACCGATGCGGAAACGGAGGAGACAACCGAAGCTTCAGAGGCTCTTTCCGAGAGCGAAGAGAGCACGGAAAACGCCGTATCATTGTCGGAAAACAAAAAATCAAAAACGCTTGTCACGGTAATTTGCTTGGTATCGGCATTTATCGTTTTGGCAGGCGGAGTATGCTTTATTGTGTTTTATGTAAAGAAACGCCGCAAAAACGGCGAAAAAGAAAAATCTGTTAAGGAGAGCTATTCCCAAAAATGACAAAACGTGTTATTTCGGTGTTTTTATGCGTCCTGTGTGTTATATCCTCAATTTCTTTCATCGTATCGGCAAAAGAGAATAAGGAGTATACGTCCGACAATTTCCTTAGCGTCGCGGACGGTATTATCGCATGGAAAAAAGCCGATAACGGCTCGGAACCCGACGGATATTTGATTAACGATAAATATTTGGAAAATGCGGGTACTACTCCGGGGGATTGGTATCCCATAGCTCTCGGCAGACTCGGAATACAGGATAACAACGAGGGCTACCTTGCGGTCATAAAAGACAGGGTAGAGGAGCGTTATCGCGAAAGCGGAAGGCTCAGTGCCGCAAAGGCAACCGAGTGGCACAGAATAGCACTCGCCGTTCTCGCTATGGGCGGCGACCCGACAAATTTCGGAACCGACGAAAACGGCGCGCCGATAAATCTGATAGCGGACGGAACCTACGACCGCGGCAAGACAACGCCGCTCGGAAGACAGGGCATAAACGGCTGGATATGGGGGCTTATAACTCTTGACAGTATGCGCTATGCCGTGCCTGACGGAGCGTACAACACCCGCGACGATATAATCGTTGAAATAATTTCAAAGCAGCTTTCCGACGGCGGATTTGCCCTGAGCTCGGATGATGCAGACCCCGATATTACCGCTATGGCGATAACGGCACTCGCACCATATTATAATTCCGAAAAAATATATTCTTATCACAGAAAAGCGTTGTCCGCCGATGAGAGCAAAACTGTGCGCGAGGTTGTTGATGAAGCGGTTTTGTGCCTTTCACGTCTGCAACTCGACACGGGCGACTACAAAAGTTGGGGAACTCAGAATGTAGAGAGTACCGATTGGGTGGCGGTGGCGCTGTGCAGTCTTAATATCGACCCTCTCTCGGACAGCCGTTTCATAAAAAACGGCAACACCCTTTTTGACGGTATAATGCGTTACAGAATGACGGACGGCGGATTTGTCCATTCGTTTACTTACGACCCCGACAATCCCACATCTTTGCCCGATAAATCAAATACCATGGCGTCGGAGCAGACCCTTTATACCATGGCATCTCTTTGGCGGCAAAAAAACGGTATGAGAACTCTTTTCGATTTCAGAAAAGAGCAGAGCTCCGCGCTTAAATCGCGAATAAACGACCTTACTTCCGACATTTCTAAAATCGGCAATAAGACCGATAAACAAACGCTTCGCGAGCTTCTTGCGGTTTTTTATTCGTTGCCCGAAACAGAGCGGTGCTACGTGAGCAATTATTGGACTTTGTCCGATGAAGCCAAAAAACGCGGAATAGACGTTTCGGAAATAGCGGGTGAAACCGCGGTGATTGTGTTTTCGGATGATGACGCAAACGACGACGCCATTTTGTATTTTACCGATTCCGACCGTGCAATGGTTGACTCTCTGCCCGAAAAACTCACTACGGAGCAGTATGTTTTGGTTGTAACATTGCTTGATAAGCTCGAAAGGAGTGAAGATTTTGACGGTAAAGACGCATATCTCCGAAAGCTTGTTTCGGCAAAGGAGCAAATTGCCGCGGTTCAGGCGGAAATAGATTCGCTGAACGACGACATTAAAGCCGAGCTTTATCCGTTTGATAAAATCACGCTCAAGGATAGGGGCAAGGTGAATAAAATCGTTAAACGCTATAACGCACTCAGCGAATATGACAGAGCAAAAATCGAGCGTTGGGAGGATGTCGTCAAGACAAAGACAAAGCTTGACAATATCGTTCGCGCCATAGTAATATCTGTTGTACTGTTTGTTTTAGCGGTAGGACTTACCGTGTTTATAATTATAAGAATCAGACGCCGTAAGATGAAAAAAACTCTCGAAATGGAGGAGCTTGCGGCAATGTATAAGGATGAAGACGACGAAATGCGGTAATTTTTTCTCGTGGAAGGGGAGTCATAATTGAAAAAAGATATTTTGGCGCTCCTGTCGTTGGCGCTGATAATAGCCGTATTGATTCACGGCACAAACATTCAGTCCGTTGACGAGTACTACCTTACTCATATCGACGATATAACCCCGCAGAGCGAGACGGTTTTTATCAGTATTCGCTGTGATACTGTGCTTCAAAATTACGACGAGCTTGACAAAGCCCTGCAATCCGATAAATACGTGCCGCAAAACGGCGTTATATTGCCGGAAACCGAATATGTGTTGAGACCCGGCGACACCGTTTTTGATATACTTGACAGGGCGGTAAGGTATAATAAAATACAGATGGAGTATCAGGGTGCCGATAAAAACAGCTATGGCAGCGTATACGTTCAGGGTATAAATTATCTGTACGAATTTTCCTGCGGACCGCTTTCGGGTTGGATGTATCAGGTGAACGGCGAATTTCCGAATTACGGATGCTCAAAATACAAACTGAAGGACGGCGACCGAATAGCATGGGTCTATACTTGCGATCTCGGCAAGGACGTCGGCTGTATATGGATGGGAGATGAAACGGGATGAAAGCTTTCGGCGGATATCATCCGGCTGTTACTTTTACATATTTTATATCTGTGCTGTTAACGGCTATGTTTGTATGGAATCCCGTAATACAGCTCACAGCACTCCTCGGCGGCATTATGTTTTCGCTTATGCTCGTGAGGAAAAAGGCTATTTTAAGCGATATGGGCTTTTATCTTCCGCTTTTTCTGCTTGTGGCTGTTACAAATCCTCTGTTTTCGCATAACGGCGTTACTCCGCTTTTCTTTATGAACGGTAACCCTGTAACGCTTGAAGCGGTTGTTTACGGCGTTTTTATCTCGGTGATGGTTGTCGGAGTGCTGTTTTGGTGCAAGTGCTATAATGAAATTATGACCGAGGATAAATTCTTGTATCTGTTCGGCAGAATTATTCCGAAAATGTCACTTGTGCTTTCCATGGCTCTCAGATTTGTTCCGATGTTTAAAAGACAGATGAAAAATGTGAGCAGAGCGCAAAAGGCAATGGGGCTATATTCGCAAAAAAGCTATGTTGACAGATTACGCGGCGGAATACGTGTTTTTACGGCGATGATTTCGTGGTCGCTTGAAAATTCCATGGAGCTGTCGTCGTCTATGAGAGCGCGCGGATACGGTCTGCACGGCAGAACAAACTTTTCGCTGTTTAAATTCGGGGCGAGAGACGCGGCGGTTTTATTGTCGGGATTATTGCTTTTTGCTGTCGTACTTATAGGCGTCGGCAGCGGAAGCATCGATTTTACATTTTATCCGGAGCTCGGCAAAATCAGCCTTTCGTTAAAATCGTTAATTACTTACATTTCGTTTTTTATATTATCGTTTCTTCCGTTTTTTATTGAGGTAAAGGAGAATTTAAAGTGGAAATATTACATATCGAAAATTTGAATTTCCGTTACCCCAAGGCGGAAAAAGACACGCTTCACAATATTTCTCTTAATATCGGGCAGGGTGATTTTGCTGTAATATGCGGCGCAACGGGCTGCGGAAAGACCACCCTTTTAAAGTTGATTAAAAACGAGCTTGCTCCCGCAGGTGAAAAGAGCGGCGAGATACTCTATAACGGTAAAAGCATCGATTCACTCAGCCTTCGCGAGAGTGCATGTGCCATAGGGTTTGTCGGGCAAAATCCCGATAATCAGATAGTTACGGACAAGGTTTGGCACGAGCTGTCGTTCGGCCTTGAAAATCTCGGCGTGCCGCAAAACGTAATTCGCCGCAGAGTGGGTGAGATGGCGAGCTATTTCGGCATACAGGATTGGTTCCGCAAAAAAACCGACGAGCTTTCGGGCGGCCAGAAACAGCTTTTAAATCTTGCGTCGGTTATGGTAATGCAGCCCAAGGTGCTTATCTTAGATGAGCCCACAAGTCAGCTTGACCCCATAGCCGCGGCTGATTTTATAGCGACGCTTAAGAAGCTGAATACCGAATTCGGTATTACCGTGCTTTTGGTAGAGCACCGTCTTGAGGACGTTTTCCCGATAGCCGACAAGGTTTTGCTTATGGAAAACGGCTGCGTGCTTTTATATGATTCACCGCGTGCCGTCGGCAAAAATCTTAAAAAAATAAATCCCGAGCATCCTATGCTCAAGGGTCTGCCGAGTGCCGTAAGGCTTTACAATCTGCTCTCGTCGGACGAAGTTTGCCCGCTTACGGTTAAAGAGGGGCAGGAGTTTTTCAGACGTAATTTCAAAAGGAATATAGACTTTTCCGACGGGGATAAATCAGAATATTCCGATAAAACCGATACGGCAATCGAGCTTAAAAATGTTTGGTTCAGATATGAAAGAGATTTGCCCGACATTCTGCGCGGCGTAAATCTTAAAGTGGATCGCGGCGAGATAATTTGTATTCTCGGCGGCAACGGCACGGGAAAAACGACAATGCTGAATGTTATTTCGGGTCTTAATAAGCCGTACCGCGGCAAAATAAAGATAGACGGCAAAAAAATCAAGGATTATAAGGGCAATTCGCTGTACCGAAAGAAGCTTGCATATCTGCCGCAAAATCCGCAGACGGTATTTTTAAAGGATACCGTTTCGGGCGATCTCGAAGAAATGCTCAAGGCGATGGAGTATAAAAAAGAAGAGCGCGAAGAAAAAATCCGCGATATTTCCGAAAAACTCGGTATAACGGATTTGCTTACGAAGCATCCTTATGACCTCAGCGGCGGTGAACAGCAAAAATGCGCCCTTGCGAAAATGTTGCTTTCAGAGCCTGCAATACTGCTTTTGGACGAACCGACAAAGGGACTTGACGCCTTTTCAAAGTCCTCGCTTTTGAATGTATTGAAGAAGCTTAAATCGGACGGAATAACGGTTGTTATGGTAACTCATGATGTTGAGTTTGCCGCTGTCGGTGCCGATAGGTGCGCGCTGTTCTTTGACGGCGAAATCGTTTCTTCCGATGCGCCGAATTCGTTTTTCGCCGAAAATAATTTTTATACGACGGCGGCGAACCGCATAGCCCGTCCGCTTTGTCCCACAGCGATAACGAGTGAAGAGGCGGCTGAGTGCTGCCGCGGAAACGGAGAAGATAATGGTTAAAAAATGGCTTTCGTATATTTTTCCGTGCATTTTGGTGCCTGCGGCGGTTTTGCTCGGTGCCACAGTGTTTAAAGATAAACAGTATGCGTGGATATCGCTTTGCGTTGCAGTGTTGTCGTGCGTTCCGTTTTTTCTCGCCTTTGAAAAGGGAAAAAGCGGTACAAAGGAAATGATTTTAATAGCTGTTATGGTCGCGTTGTCGGCAGTCGGCAGACTTATTTTTGCGTGGGCACCCAGCGTAAAACCGGTGACGGCACTCGTTATAATAACAGCGATGTATTTCGGCCCACAGGCAGGCTTTATGACGGGTGCGCTGACAGCCGTAATATCGAATTTTTATTTTGGGCAGGGTCCATGGACACCGTTCCAGATGTTTTCGTGGGGTATAGTAGGGCTTATAGCCGGAGTTTTCGCTCCGCAGCTTAAAAAGAGTCTTGTGTTCAGAATAATTTACAGTGCCGTTTCGGGAGTGCTGTATTCTTTGCTTATGGACATTTATACAACCCTTTGGTATGACGGCACATTTAATCTTACGCGGTATATTGCCGCTGTTACGTCGGCTGTGCCCGTTACGCTTACCTATGTAGTTTCAAATGTAGCGTTTATAATAGTGCTTGCAAAGCCTATAGGCTCGGTTCTTGAACGAATTAAGACAAAATACGGAATGCAATAATGCATTCGTATAAAATCGTTCACCTTTACTTTTACCGTGCCGATAGAAGACTTTTTTATCTGAAATGATGCCGTAATCGCCGTTTTTGCGCAAACATTGACGGATTTTACCATGCAAATCCGTTTTGCGTAGGCCCAAAACCCTTATTGATTGCAATAAATTAAAATATTTGAATAAATCATTTGACAAAGGTATGTACGTTTGGTAAAATATATAAGCTCTTTGTTGAGCTTAACAAAACCGAATACGGAGAGTTATCGAAGTGGTCATAACGGGCCTGACTCGAAATCAGGTAATCCCTAACGGGACCGAGGGTTCGAATCCCTCACTCTCCGCCAAGAATAAAGGGTATAGCGTTTGCTATACCCTTTATTCTTTTGTTGATAAGACAGCAAGGGATTCGAACCCTTACAATCTTTTGCAAGACGAAGTCTTGTCAAAAGAAGTCTATAATAGGATAGTTTGCGGAGCAAACTCGAGGGCGAACGAAGTGAGCCGAGTCCCTTACTCTCCGCCAAAATTCCAGTGTGATTTTATCAAAATTACGGTGGAATTTTCTTGTTTGTCAGTCTGCATTATGGTACTATGATTTCGACAAATCGGATTTTTAAAGGGCGTCACTATTATGATTAGAGAATTACGAAAAGCGGATATAAATAAAGTTGCAGATATATGGTTGGATACAAATATAAAGTCACATTATTTTATTTCTGCTCAATATTGGAAAAGTAATTTTGAGTTAGTAAAAAAACTGCTATTGCAGGCAACAGTCTATGTTTACGAGGATAAGCAGGAAATACAGGGCTTTATAGGGTTGAGTGACGAATACATTGAAGGTGTTTTTGTTTCTGCCGAAATGCAATCTCAAGGTATAGGTAAAATTTTGCTAAACTACGTAAAGGAAAAAAGAAACACATTGTTCTTAAATGTATATCAAAAAAATATACGGGCTATATCTTTTTATCAAAGAGAAGGGTTTGAAATCCGGCGCAATGGCATTGATGAAGCTACCGGGGAAAGAGATTATGTAATGGTATGGCAACGGAAATAGACAATTTCAGTTTGTATAGCATAGCACAGCTATATTTTTTTCTAAATAGTAGTTCAATCGGCAATAGTTGCACCTCTTAAGGCTGTGGTTGCACCCCCTTTAAAATCAAAATGTACCTCCTCTGAACCGAAGTTGCACCCCCATAAAATAATTTCTATTAAAATTAGAGCTTTTTGCATTTTCGTAGTGTGTGAACAAGCCGTAATAAAAGCGGCAGAGTGTACCGTTTTTGCGTGTCGGTAAAGTGCATTTAATTTCCTTTATCGTTCTTAAAAGCAGCCGCTGTTGACAAAACGAAAAAAACAATATAACATATTGTATACATACAATATGTTGCGGAAGTAACACATATTCTGTTACTTATAAAAAGCGGGGGTTAATATGGATAAAAAGAAATCAATTAAAAATCTCGTCATCGTTTTAATTGCAGTGGTGTTATTGGGGCTCCTTTGGGCTTTTGTCAAAAGCCAAGTAACAACAACACCGATATATATTGTTGTTGATACCTTTGAACTGATTATACCGAGCATAATTTTGATACCCGGAATAATTTGCTATATCGCTTACTTTTTTGTCAATGACGCAAAAATAAAATCCGCGCTTAAGATAAGTTCCTTATGTATAGCGGTCTTCTGCGTGGTTTTCTCCGTGTCGTTTTTTGCCGCGGTATTTGTAAATTCTGGCAGCGAAAAGACGAGCAGCTATAAAGAAGCCGCTGAGAGTAAATACAGCTTGGGTAATTTTGTCGATTTGTCTGATTACGAGGCTGAGCGTTCGGATGATGAGCTGTATTCAAACGGCTTTTTAAGCGGTTATTATACTGTTGATAATTATTCTAAAAGCGACGGCAGCTATAACTATTATACAGCTACCGTATATGAGTATACCGGCGGAACGGCGGCATCGCGAAAGCTTATTAAGAAAAGGCTTGAAAAAGAACTGTTAAGGGAGACCTCGGTCGGCGGAAAAAGCATTAAATATACAGACGGAACCAATGGCGATTACCGATATAAATACTGTAATTACACAGACAAATTTGAAATGCAGTCTTCGTCATATTTCAGTATCGTAGCGGAAAGCAGCGATAAGGTAACGGTATATATATTAAAGTCGAAATATAGAAATCATTTCGGCGAGCCGTTTGACGCGGAAAAAATTATCAGCTCAATTTGCAGCTGATACTTGCGGCCTTTGCGGCCAAGTGAATTGTTTTTAACCATGTTAAGCACCCTCTGCTTTTTAAATGAAAGTGGAGGGTGTTTTTTTGCATTTAAGGGCAAATCAGACGTTTTTTTCGTCATATATAAGCGGCAAAAGGAAAGCGTGAATGTTAACGCTGCGGAAAGCATTTTATTATGAGAGGCAGCTGCCATAATTGACAAAAGTTTAACGATAAATGTGTTGACATCTATAACCAAGTCATATATAATTAAAGCAAATATATTTGGTAAAGGATTGAGTTAATGGTAAAAAAACTGACGGCAGTATTGCTTACGATGTGCATGGCTGTTTCGCTGTTGCCTATGTTCGCTCAGGCGGCGTCAAAGCCTGATATTAAAGTGGGCGATTATGTCAAAATGGGAACATATAATAACGCCTCGATTCTTTGGCGCTGTGTGAGTATTGATGATAACGGTCCGCTTATGCTTGCAGACAGAATTGTTGACACTCTTGCGTATGATGCCAAGACAAACGACAACAGCAATTCGAAATCGCACAGCAGAAGCTATAAGCGCGCCGATTACGGCTCAAATTATTGGAAAGACAGCAATATGCGTTCCTGGCTCAATTCAACTGCGGCTGCAGGTAAGGTCGATTGGCTTTGCGGTAACCCGCCGAAGGATGGTTATGTCAGCGGAACAGGGGCCTATAATAATAAAGCGGGCTTTTTAAATGAATTTTCAAAGTCGGAAATTGCCGCTATGAAAACCGTTACCCAGCGTTCTCTTGTCTCTCATCCCGAATACAATAAGGGTATTGTTGAGGGCGACGCAAATTCCGATTTGTTATACTACACCGATATTTCGGAGGCTGTGGCTAATTATGATGATTCATATTTTGAAACCACGACCGAAAAGGTGTTTCTTCTCGATGTAAAACAGGCTAACGCCGTGTGGAAAAATCTTAAAGGCTATTATGTCGCATACAACAATGACGGTATGGCTTGGCCTTATTGGCTTCGCACTCCCGTTACCGACTGTAATCATGATATGCGTTATGTCAGCTCGTCGGGCGAGGTGGGCAGATATGCTCCGTGGTATTCCGATTTGGGCGTAAGACCTGCGTTTTATCTCGATACCGAGTATTTTGTCGCAACCTCCGGCAGCGGCACTCAGGGCAATCCTTATGTCGGCTCTGCTCCGAATAAGCAGGAGGCGGATTATACAATTTCAGAGCCTGCGGAAGAGGCAAATCCCGATTGGAATGTCAGCACCGAGCAAAGCATTCAGCCCACGCTCGGACCATGGTATTCGGCTGACGGGAAATACTCTAATCCTACCATTCCCGTATACACTATTCAGAAGACTCGCAGCGACACGGAAAATATGGTTGTCGTCATTTGCGGTGAGGGATATACAAAAAGTCAGCAGGGCAAATTTATCAATGATGTAAAACGACTTTGGCAAGAGGCTATGAAATACGAGCCGTATCGCAGCTATGCCGACAGATTTAACGTTTACGCCCTCTGCACAGCCTCAGAGTCTACATTTGATAACGGTGGGAGTACCTTCTTCGATGTTATAGTTGACAGCTACAATTCTCCGGTTATTTCTAACAATCTCCACGGAAGCCAATGGAAGAACCATATTTTGGAAAGATGTATAGGACCTGAGTTTATAGAGAAAATTCACGATGCTCATATCAAAAAAACAACCGACCCGAACACGATTCCGACGAAACCTAACGGCGAGTGGAACGAGTATGAACCGTATTACTATGTTCACGATTATATTGCACAGTTCGCCGTGGTTGTAAATACAAAATCCGATTTCGGCGGTGCCTATAACAATCGCGAATACGGATTCCACTATTTTATTACACCGTCAGACAGCTATCGTGCGCCTAAGACCTTTGCACACGAGCTTGGGCATAGCTTGCTCGGCCTCGGCGATGAGTACAGCACCGGATATTTACTTGGGGATAAGGAACTGAAGTCCCTGAATCTCTCCTCGGTTGAAGACCCGGCAAAGATAAAATGGTCTCAGCTTTTAGGCTTCAGAAACACCTATACCTGCCGCAATGCTTACGGCTCAAAAATGCTTGTCTCAAGCTACGAGTGTATAATGAGAGATACAAATTATCAGTTTTGCGAGGTTTGCCGCTTGCAGGGCTACAAGAGAATGTCTCAGCTTGTCAAGGATGCAGAGCTCTATGTTGCCACGCCTGAGGTTAAGGAGTACACCGGAGCCTACTCAAGTCCCTCTGATTTTACGGACCTTGAAACAAGCTCGTACTATACTTATACTTCAAATCGCAGCGGCAGGCTTTTGAGCGGTAACGGTAAAAGCAGATTTAATACCGATATGAACGGTAAAAAAATCGAACTGCGCACTGTCATTCAAAATGTTTCGGATAAGCAAGCAAGGCAGATAAGGTTCAAAATGTGGATAAGGCATTCCGACGGCAGCGTGGCAACCGATTCATCGGGTAATCCGCTTCAGACTACTCAAACCTTTGACATTCCCGTTTGGAATGATAAGGCGAATTTCTGGCCGATAGGTGCTTTGGACCACATCAAAAGCGATTTTAATTCAGGTCTGAAGAGCTGCTCGCTTATTTATCAAATTCCGTCCGACGCTCAGCTTTTGAACGGTGATACCGTGGCATTTCAGGTGCTTGACGAAAACGGTAACATCTTAGCGGACGATAATACGGAAACACAGCGTTACACAACCGTTTCAATCCAATATAAATTTGAGGACGGCTCAGAAATACCGAATACTGCCGGAGGAACATTTACTGTTCCGTATGGCACAAAGCTTGGTTTGACGCCGGCAAAATCGCTTTACGGTTGTGAATTTGTGAAGGCCGACGGCTTGAATGAGCCGATTGTTTCAGACGGTACGGTTGTTACATATTATTACAAAAAGAAAGCTGCTTCGGAAGAAAAGCCCGCACTTGCAATTGACAAGGCTTCAATATCGCTCGAAAGCAGCATAACAATGAATTTCAAAGTACCTAAAAGCAGTCTTTCGTCTTACGATGATTTCTATATGACATTTAAATGTAACGGAAAAGAAGAAAAGGCTACACAATATAAGCAGAACGGGGATTACTACGTATTCTCGTACAAGGGCATAAATCCGCAGCTTATGAATGATGAGGTTACTGCGGTGTTGCACGCCAAAAAGGGAAACGAGGAATACACAAGCCCCGAAAAGGCGTTGAGCGTCAAGGAGTACGCCTATACATTGCTCGACAGATACAGCAGCGATGAATACTCAAAGCTTCGCACGCTGCTTGTGGATTTGCTGAATTACGGCGCTATGGCACAGAAATATGTAGGGTATAAGACGGATAATCTTGTTAATTCCGAGCTGACCGCTGTTCAAAAAAGCTGGGGCAGCAATGGGGCAGAGGAGTTTAAGAATATCAGCGACTTAAATTACAAAACAATAAGCAGTCCTACGGCGCAATGGAATACTTGCGGCTTGGTGCTCAACAATTCAATTATGCTCAGGGCTAAGTTTTCCGCTAAGGACGTTGAAAACAAGACCGTTGAAATCGCATTTAGGAACACAAAATTTACCTATGACAAAAATGATTTTGTGAATAACGGCGACGGCACATATTATGTTTATTGTAATGAGCTTTTTGCACACGAGCTGAGCGATAAGCTTTTGCTTACGGTTTATGAAAACGGTGTTCCTTGCAGCAACACAATGCTTTTCAGCGTCGAATCATACGCAAGTGTTATTCAGCAGTCAAGTGCATATAAGGGTACTGCTCTTGATGATTTAACGCAGGCTATGATGCGATACGGAAAATCCGCCGCAGCTTACAGGACTTAAAAAAAGGAGAAAAAAGAATGAAAGAAGAGTATTCTGCTCCGTCATTTGAAATAACGGAATTTTGCACGGCTGATATTATTACCATCAGCTCTGAACCGACTACAACCGACGTCTCGGGACCCATTGAACTTCCCGACATCAATATTTAAATACGGACTTTCGGATTGTATTGTTTTGTTCGGTTATGACAAGAAAGCAGGATTGTTTTAAAACAATCCTGCTTTTTTTAATTGCGAGACAGAGACGGCAAATTTTGCCGCAGTCTCCCGAAAATCACGGGAGAGATAGGTTTCCTTCATCGTCCTGCCTCCGTCCCGGCTTTCACGAAGCCCTTCTTTTTATATCCGCAGTCGCAGTACGGGCCGCCGGAGGCGAGAGTGTACTGCCGCACAAAGTCAGTCGCGCCGCCCGCCTCGCTCATGGTGTAGTCCAGACGGCACAGCGCGGGAGTGAGGTCATATAGCCCCAGCTTTTTCATCAGCACACAGATGCCGCATTTGGTGAAGCGTCCCTCGTAGCCGCTGTCGTCGGGATATTCGTAAAGCTCCATATTCCACGAGTAGGGGTTGCGGTCAGCGGCTCTCAGCGCGGCGGTGGCTTTCATACCTGCAATGTCCTTTTCGGTGAATTTGCTCTTTCCGCTTTTGCGGCAGAACCATTTCATCGGCTTTGTCATCATGGATTTTGCGTAGTAATCTGTCAGTCTGTCCACCTTTGGGCGCTCCGGCATGGAGAGAATAAACGCACCGATCATCGCGCAGTTGACGAGGTTCATCTTGAACCGGTCGCCTTTTTCAAATTCGGGCAGCTCGGAGATGATCTCCCTGTATTTCGGCTTTGCTTTTTTCGTGATGGCTTTTGCCGTATTCGTACCGTAGCCGAACACCGCTGTCAGCTGGTTTCGGAAGGACGGCGCAAACAGCGTCCACATGCCGAAAGGCATTCCGGCGTATTTCATCGTAAGTATCTCCCGGCCTCCGCCTCCAGCGCCTGCCACATGGAATAAGCCGCGCCGTTCTCATCAAAGAACCGCTTGATATCCCGATTCAGGGCGCTCATTTCGTCTATGGCGTTCATGGCGTGGTCGGAGGCACATAGTTTGCCCAGTGAGGTGGCGCACATGAGTTTAAAGAAGCGCAGACAGGTCTTGCGGTACTTTTCGCTCTCAAAGTCTGCATCCGCCTTTGGCAAAATGTCGTGTCCCGCATTGCGTATGGCACGGTAGCCTTCAATATTGGCATCGATCACCCGTCCAAGGTACACCATATTTCTCCTAAGCTTTTTCAGGTCGCCGTCCGTCTTATAGCAGGCGAAGGCCGCAGGCATCACAAAGGCCGCATGGCAGAGCAGATAGTCCTCCATATTCGGCTCATAGACGACCTTGTATTTGGTGCCGCCGAAAATCTCTCCGATCAGTTCCGCATTGGAGACCGCCCCACGCAACTGCCCAATGGTGATTTTTTTCAGGTCGATAGAAACGACCCGGTCAGGTTCCCGATGCCCGGCAGAGAGCGCAAAGGCAAACAAGACATTTTTCTCCGGCAGTGCCGCCGCCAGCGCTCTTGCCTGCACATTGTTACCCACAAAAACAATATTTTTCGTCTGATTCGCCCGCAAGGTTTCCAGAGCAGAATCCAGCTGCGTATATCGCAGAACGACAAATATCACATCGTACCGGACATTCGGTGCCAGTTCCGTCACCACAGGAATATTGCTGACCGATGTGCGGAGGGAGAATTGATCCTTGATCCGCAGTCCGTTCTTCCTGATTTCCTCTGCCCAATTTCCCCGGGCAAGCAGGGTCACATCCTTTCCGGCGTGAAACAGATTCCTTGCCAGATTGCACCCTAAAACACCTGCACCATATACCAGAATTTTCATTGCTTGCCTCCAAATCTGATCTTTACAATCTGCATCTTCATCATTCCGTCACCGACTTTTGCAAGAAGCCGGAAAAAGCCGCTGACGGACGGATCGCGAAGGTCGTTGTAGCCCAGCATATAGCCGCGGCTGGTGACCTTCAGACGGCTGTTCCACGGGGAAATCTCCTTTTGTGCGTCCGAAACCGCAAAATACGCGTCGACATCCTTGATTTTCGCGCTTTTGAGCCATGTTTTTGCAATCATCTTTACCGCCGTCCGATTCGCAGCATCAAACACCAGTACGCCGCCGGGGAAAGAGTCCGCCATGCACTGTACCAGTGCCTTGACCTGCTCGGTCAGAAAATAATAGAACACGCCGGAGGCAAAGAATACTGCACCGTTTGAAGCGTCGATTTCAGAAAACCATGCCGTATCGTTCAGATTGCATACAAATTGACAGACATGAGGGCGCTCCTTTAAACGCTGGTCCATGCGGCGGATATACTTTCCCGCTTCCCAGAAGGAATCATCATCCGCCCCCACAAGAAACAACCGTCCTTTTATATTTTCCACCTTGATCATTTCCTCTTCTGTGTGTTCTCTGGCCTTCTCCGAATCGATAAACAGACAGGTACTGCGCTCAATGTCGCCGGAGCCCTTTGTCTCCTCCTCGATTTTCTGCCAGTACACAGGATGCTCATACACAAATGGCATATAAGCAAGAGGCTCGCCTCTCCACGAAAGAGTCGATGCACCCGGTATCGGCCATTCCTTACATCCGTCTTTTTTGCCCTGTTCAAATCCCTGCCATACAAAGTCACTTGCCGTAAGTCCAAATGTCAATGTGATATCAGGAAAATACGATGCCGCAACAATGGAATCCATTCCAGCCGTACTCATTCCCATGATGCCTATTTTCCGGTTTCCATGACTTTTCAGCCATGCAATAGCCGACTCTATTCTCTCAAGCGGATTATTTACATGGCTGTAATTCTTCTTTCCAGGAGATATGCAGAGTGCGTTCACACCATTTTTGTGCAGCCACTTTGCTCCGCACTTCGCCATAAAATCATTCGGATCGTCTCCAAACAGTCCTATGAATGCACAGTCAGCCCCATTTGGATTCTCGTAATATGTTCCATAGAATCCGTCCTTCTCGATCACAAAAAACTGTTTTTTCACAACTTTTTCCTCCCTTTTCCTGTATGCTCCAGACCGCCCTCGCTGCCTGATAACACAATGACAACCTTGTCCTTCCTGCCATTAACCGGATACAAGACACAATCCGCCTTGTGCAGTGTTTCTTTTATAGTCTCAGAACCTTTCATTTGTTACATCCCCCTGATCCAATTCTCTTAACAACCACAATGTTAGTCGTTGCTAACTTTATTGTCAAGTGTTATTGCTTTATAAATCAAAAAACTCCCGCAAATAAAAAAGCAGCCAGACAAAATTTTGTCTGACTGCTGGTAGGTGTTCATCCAATTATTATAAATATTTACTTCTATTGAGCCCTACAGTTCCTTGTGACGTGCAAAGTAATCCTTTGTCTCTGCCACAACC
>ERZ773148.1100-NODE-1100-length-22933-cov-4.583880_pt1 | contig 22933 bp, 19 predicted proteins | sample MGYA00580846_ERZ773148 | MGnify/ENA primary metagenome ERZ773148 (study PRJEB29015, sample SAMEA2737879) | human gut metagenome | biome: human gut; feature: human-associated habitat; material: faeces | place: China | collected 2012 ... | reverse complement strand
GCGTTCCCGTCGAGAGCAAGGAGGGCCTTCTTAAAATATACCATTGTCATTCTCCGTTTCTTTCGTTTTGCTGTTCATAAAAACTTTGAAGTTATCACAGCCTGCAAGATATTCGTAAATGCGTTTTTCATCATCGGGCATATACTCTCTGCCCAAAACCTTGTAAACCGCTTCAGTTATCTTTTCGTTCCTGTGGTTCAGAAGCTCATTCTCCCTCTGTCTTATTTTCTCGGAGATAGCTTTCTGCTTTTCCGCTAACAGCTGCTGTTTCTCTTTCAGCTTTTCGATGTCACAGCCTGATACGAAATTTTTCTTTGCTGTTTTAGGCTTAAGGATCTCCGCCGCATAATCGTCAAGCAGATACATTCTCCCTTTTCGGGTAACGTGCTTAGCAAACTTTCTGTCCTTTGCAAGCAGCTTTTTGAGCCTTATGCCTGCCGCCGAGTAGCTGCACTCAAATCGTTCGGTAAATTCCTTTAAGCTCATTTTCTTCTTTGGCATAATTACACCTCGTTCTGTTTCCTTATTGTTGTTCTGAGTGATACGATAACTTTTTTCAGTCTTTGATTTTCACATTTGAGCCTGCGGACCTCCTTTCTTAATTCTTCAATCTGAACAGCAAGAGTATTTATCTCGTTGGCAGCATCGGCAGCGTAACGATTCCGTCTGTCCTCGATTTTCTCTTTCCGAAGAATTGCCCTTGCTGTCATCATTGCTTCCTCGTCAAGCACACGTTCCCCTGCGGAATTGGCTTTCATTTTTCTTGCCAGCTCCGGGTGTCTGCTCAACATTTTGTAAAACTCCAGCGTTCGGAAATTGTTGTTCCTGCAAAATTCGGAGATGGAACAGGATTTCTTATTCTTTCTCATTGATTTGTTGTCCTTTCTTTTCAAGCGAGTGCTTGACAATTGAAAAAAAGCGTGTATAATATAATTAAACACGTTTAATAAGGTGAGGTGATACAATGTCAGATAAAATAAAGCGTGACCTTGAAGCAACAAGAAATGCTCTTTTAAATTCAACTGCAAAACTTATGACGGATTGCAGTGAACCTTCGGAAGTTACATCTCGAGCTATTGCAAAAGAAAGCGGAGTAAATCTTGCAATGATTAATTATTGCTTTGGTTCACGAGAGGGTTTGCTTTATGAGGTGTTTCGAAAGCTTTTGTCAGATGTTCAGAAACACGATACGGAATTTATAAAGATTATGTCATCGGGAATGTCGCCTAAACAGAAGCTTACTGAATTGCATTTTAAAATGATGAGGCTTATGATTGCAAATTACAACTATTCGCAAGCGGTGACAAAATATATATTGTTCAATCGCAATGATGATTTTGGTATGGAAAGCCTACCATTTATTGTAGAACATTTTAACGGAAGAAAAACCATAGAAGATTGCAGATTGATTGCGTTTGAGCTGACAAGTATACACGAACTTTCAGTTCTGCGTTATGAGACAATAAAAAGCTCCTGTAATATCGACCTCACCGATGATGAAACTCTTAAATGGTATATTTGTCAGAATATAAACAGATTTTTAGATTAGGAGAAATTAATATGTCAAACAAGAAAGCGCTTATAGTTGTAGATATGCAGAACGATTATCTTTGGAATAGAAGAAAAAAGATGTTTTCCTATAACACTCCCGAACTTGTAAACGCTGTCAATAGTCTTATTAGCGAGTTCAGTGAACGGGGTGATGATGTGATTTATGTTGGGCAAGTATTCCCCAATATTATCACAAATAAATGGTTTATAGGCTTTTCTATAAAAGGTACATCTGGTGCTGAAATTTATCCTGATGTGGATATCGTATCTGATAATTACTTTGAAAAAAATCTGCCTAATAGTTTTACTTCGCAAAGCTTCAAAAGCTTTGTGACTACAAAAGAATATTCGGAAATCACAGTATGCGGACTTGACCTTTGCGGTTGTGTGGGAGCAACTGCAAAGGGGGCCATTAAAACAGGAATGGCTGTAACGCTTTCAGAAGCAGCTACGGGGTGTCGCTTCGGAAAAGAAAAAGCAAATAGAATGAAAAAAGATTTGATTTCATTAGGTGTCAAAATTATTAAATAGATATAAAAGTGAGCCGTTTTAAGCCTGTGACGGGTCATTCTTCGGCAAATCTCAAATACAGCTGCCACAAGCAAAAGTTCAGCCACTTTCCTCATTCCTTTCAAAAATCCATATCATCATAGCAGCTTCATACCCATATTGTGTTCAAAGCCTGCAAAGGTGGAGTTCATCAGCGTATAAACAGAGTTGAACAGCGAAGTTGTCAGGAAGCGGTCTATCCTGCTTATCTTGTCGGGGTAATTCTGTAATAGATCATTTTGGGATTCTCCTTTTTTACATCTCAATGTTTTTTTTCGTTTTTCATTTCTGACCGAAAGGACAGCTTTCAGCCTTTCGTTCTCACATTTCAGCCTGCTCATCTCCTTTCGCAGCACTTCATTTTTAGCCGCAAGAATATTTATTTCATCGGCGGCAGAGGAAGCATAACTTCTGCCCTGCTTGGTTCTGTTCTCTTTGCGGAGAATTGCCCCTGCCGCCGTTATTGCTTTTTCATCAAGCACACGTTCGCCCTTGGCGTTGGTTTTGAGTTTCTTCGCAAGCTCCGGGTGTCTGCTTAATGTTTCATAAAATTTTGTTAGCTTCAAACCGTTTGCTTTGCAGTATTCGGATATCGAAATGTATTGACTGTTTTTTCGCATTGGTTATTGTCCTTTCGGTGATTTTTGTTGATTTCCTTATTGGAATATGGTATAATTTAGAAAAATAAGTTGAGTTTATTTGCTCGGCAAATCGAAATTTGGTGGTGAATATTTTATGTTTTATAATGCAAAAGAACAACTGTTAGAAATACAGGGTGTGCAGATGAATTACATTACTTTTGGAAAGGGAACGAAACCTTTGATTTTGATTCAAGGTCTTAGCACCCGCAGCATTAAAGGGGCAGCATTTTCATTGGCTTATATGTATCGAATTTTCGCAAAAGATTATAAAATTTATATGTTTGACCGCAGAGAAGATATTAGCGATAACATAACAGTAAGAGACTTAGCGGCAGATATAGCAATGGCAATGGATACATTAATGATTACAAATGCTGATGTCTTTGGTGTATCACAAGGTGGTATGATTGCTCAATATCTTGCAATAGACAGACCCGATTTAGTAAATCAGTTAGTCCTCGCAGTAACACTTTCGAAAAATAATGAAACCGTCGAAAGGACAGTCAATGACTGGATTCAAATTACAGAACAGAATAATATGAAAAAGCTGATTACAGATATGGCTGAAAAGATGTATTCCGATATTTATGTGAAACGATACAAACCGTTTATGTCATTATTAACGGTTTTTCAAAAGCCAAAGAATGTACCAAAATTTATTGTATTGGCAAAAGCTTGCCTTAGTTGTAAAGCTTATGATGAATTAGATAGAATTCAATGCCCGGTATTTGTAATTGGAGGTATGCAGGATAAAGTGGTAAGTGGATCGGCTTCTTTGGAAATTTCAAAAAAACTTGGTTGTGAAATCTTTATGTATGATAATTTAGGACATGCCGCTTATGAAGAAGCTAAGGATTTCAATCAAAGAGTTTATAACTTTTTACAGCATAAATAATTTAAATAAAGCAAAAATTCCAATTTATCATGCAATTTATAATCACAGCACTCTAACGGGTGCTGTGATTTTTTATCTAAATCATCTTCATACGCATATCATATTCAAACCCCGCAAATGTTGAGTTTGTCAGCGTGTAAACCGAGTTGAACAGGGAAGCCGTCAGAAAACGGTCAATCCTGCTGATTTTGTCGGGATAGCTTACAAGGCTTTTCATCACATACTGAATATGTTCATAGGTGATTTTTCTATAAGCTGCCCTCGCCGTTTCTTCTGATACACGTTTTCCCTCCGATACCACACTTCGCTCACCGCAGAGGACATCGACCATAAGGTCTTTTATTTCTTCTGCCATTTGAATAACAGAGCTGTCGGGGTGAGAGATGAGGCAGTCATAGTCAATTTGTTTCTTAACTTCTTCCTCAACTGCGTTTCTGTCAATTCCGTCAATCAATCCATCTCCGGGCGAAAAATTCTGAAAGCCTGCTCGTGACTGATTGATAGATTGATCGTAAGTATAGCTCATATCAGTATTATTTATATCAATATTATTAGAGTCCGAATTTCGTACTTCAAGAAGTCTGTTTTTCGGATTTGCAGAAGTCTGATTTTCGGACTTCTTGATATCTGTTTTTCCGACTTCTTGAATTCCGTTTTCCAGACTTCTTGATGTCGGCACAAGATTGGTATTCTGCTCACCTTTAACAATGAAATTCTTCACATACAAAATAGACGGCAGTCCCAGACCTCGGCGTTTTTTCTTTACAAGCCAGATTCCTGATTGATCGTCAAGCTCTTTGAGAAGATTGAGAGCCTTTTCGTGACCAACATCAAAGCTTTCCTCAATTTCTTCAACAGGAAAAATGATATATACCCTGTTGTGCTTGTCTATCCAGTTATTTTTACGGCTTAAACTCATACGTTCAAGAAGCAAACCATACAACAGCTTTGCTTCATTGGATAAACCACCGAAATGTTCCTTGTCAGTGAAAAGCACCTTCGGCACTCGGACAAAGGTAAATTGTTCGGCTTCAACGCCGTAATAATAATCAAATTCAGTTTTGGGCATATAGATCACACCTTATCAAGAATAATCGGGCAACAAAAAAGGGCTTCCGTACACTTACATAACGTAAGCATACGGAAGCCCTGCTTCCTTGTGAAATAAACTACTCTTAATTGTAACAGCGATAAAAAAGCCCTAAATAACGATTTAAGGCGACCTAACGCCAAGGAAAAGAAGTAAAACAAACATTACTCTCTGTCCTCGATTTTAGTTCGCCTTAAAATTTGCTTGGCTCCCCAAGTAAATCTTAGCACTAACCACTTCTAACAATTTGTTCATAAATCAATTTAACCGACCGATGAACTTGTATTTTATTCTAACATTTTGTACGTATTCTTTTGCTGCTGTATTTACTCTCTCGCCAACTTCGATTTTATCGACCAAAGTATTTAGGATTTCCTTGTTGAGACTATCCACCTTTTTAAAACGCTGAATAAGTCCGATAAACTTGTCCACACTGTCGAAATGCTCAGTAGTCGATTTCAGATCTGCCTGCAGTTTTTCTTTCTGTGCGGTGTAACTTTCAATTCGGTTATTGCATTCAGTTGACATCTGCTCAAAAAGCATTGCATTTTTTATCACACCATCATAATAATCATCATACAGCCGCTTGTATTTCTGGCTCTCTCTTTCAATTTTCTTGTCCAGCTCACCAAGCTCAAACTGAAGCTGATCAACATCAGGCAGCTTTTCAACCACCTTATGCATGACCTTTTTTCTGAATATTTCCGAATCTGTGCAACAGTCACAAAGCAGTGAATTTATATCCGCCAGCACTGCCTCATTAAGATCATCAAGCCTTATGTTATGGGTTGTACATCTCTCAACACCGGCTTTTCTTCCCCTGCTGTTTCCGCACACAAAAAATGTGCTTTTATTCGGTGGTGATGTTATCCACATTGTACCACCACAATCCGCACATATAAGAATGCTGCGATACATATTATCCACACATTCTGTTTTGCGTTCTCTCCTGCGTCCATCAAGTCTTTGATGAGCTGCGTCCCATAACTCCTGACTGATAATAGCTTCGTGTGCATTTTCACACACTATCCACTCATCACGATCAGTAGTCACTATCTTCTGACTTTTGAAATTGACCTTTCGTCTTTTGCCATAGATAATGCGACCAAGATAAACCTCGTTATGAAGAAGATTATTTATTGAGGACTTATTCCAGCCGTAAGGGTTGGGATCCCCTCTTGAGTAATCTCTCAGGGCTGCCGGGCTGAGTATCTTGTTTTCCAATAAATAATCAGAGATTTTCTTCATACCCATTCCCTTGTATGCCACCATCTCAAATATGTCCCTGACAACATCGGCATTCTTTTTATCAACGACAAGATGATTTCTTTCCGTAGTGGATTTTACATAACCATATGGAAGGTATGGGTGAAGGAACTCCCCGTTCATCGACTTTGCCTTGAATGCCTGTCTGACCTTCTGAGACACCTCCGCAGGATATATCTCATTGATTGCACTTTTAATGGTGAGCATAAAGTCATATGTGCTGTTTGCGGTAATTACAGTGTTATCGGCAATTATTATAAAGTTGATGTTGTTTTCGGGGAAAAACATCTGCGTATAATAATTGACCTTTATTGATTCTCTGCCGAACCTTGACAAGTCTTTGACAACTACCGTATCGACCTTGCCTTTCTCAATGTCACCTATCATTCGCTTGAACGCAGGGCGCTCAAAATTCGTACCGGTGTAACCGTCATCACAATAGAAGTCCACAATTTCTATGCGATTGGTTTTACAATACTGTTTTGCGATAGTGATCTGCGTTTCGATTGATATGCTTGTGCCATCATTCAGATCATCCTCAGATAATCTGCAATAGCAAGCTGCTTTTAATATTCTCTGTTCCATAATCAAAATTCCTTTCGTTATGGTACAGCGAGTGATATTTGCAACTTCATTTTACCATAGTAAAGTGGTAATGTCAAGTTTTAAATTCTATTCTCACTGTTTTCCTTTTCAGTAATGAAAATATTATCCGTATTTTTTTCAAATTCAGCTATTTTCCTCGCTAAATAATCTATATATATTTCTTCAAGAGTTTTCCCTCTTTTTGAAAATACTCTTTCAATAATCACAGTAGTACGATTATCATTCATAACATTCTCTTTTCATAAAATTGGAAGTGGCTTTTAACTTTGGAAAACCATATTTCAACAAGAATTCATTACATTCCTCAATAGTAATATCAGAAACAAAGGCCATATTTATCAGCAATTGATATACAAGTGAGCATCTATCAGTACCAAGAGAAATGTGAGCCAATTTAAATAGATATTCTGCTTTTGAGAAATTTATCTGCAGTCCAATACAAAGCATAACGAGAACTATGTAATCCTTTGGTATATGTCCTGCTCTATACTTAACTATTGTATTAAAAGAAAGTCCACTTTTCCTTGCCAAATCACTTACAGAAAGATTTTGCTCCACCATGTATTTCTTTAAAACCATTCCAAAATTATCATCTGAATACATTTCAAAGCTGAATGCCTCTCGAGATAATTCTATGATATTCAGGTTATCCATATAGCTCACCTCCCTTGCTGCTTTCTGTTATTCGTGTTATAAGATTCTCTGTATTGTATTTTATCATAAATGATAAAAAAATGCGACGCATTGTAAATAGGTTATAAATATATAACGGTATATAGGCACTTTCAGACGTGGTAGATATAAAAGAAATAATAAAACATATCTTTTCCCCCATTGCCAGTAGGCATTGTATGAAGCACAAAATTTTCTCCTTGCTTTTTGTTCATTTCTAACAAAAGATGACAAAAGGTCGATAAAATCACCAATAGCACTTTTTCTCATTGCAAAATACCTCCATCAAAAATCAGTCATATAAATTGATTCTCTATTGTCCGGTAATGACTGCAAAATATACTGCTATTGTCATGTGATCGACCTCTACAAATACAAAACAAAAAGCTGCCGAACACATACTGTGAACATACAGCCTTCTGTTAAAATATATGGACATTTCGCCTTGCTATATCATATATATTTCTAAATAGAAAAAGAGCTAGCAAGCGTAACAGCCTGTTAGCTCAAATCGCCAAAATGTCCAACTTTATTATAGAACTACTTATTTGTTTGCCGACACCAACATTATTGGATACCCATTGGGCCGACATTTTCTGTCATATACACATGATTTGCCACACTATATCAGCTGATATTCTCAAGCTGTTTTATTCCAGATTTCATGCTTTATGATTTCCCTGTATTGTAAGCATCAATTTTCAATTAAAAATATTATTTGTGAAAACATAATTCATTATATAACTGCAGATCAGATATATTATCTTCCTGTTTGCAGAGATTGTTCAATGAAATTATTTTTTACAAACCTAAAAATCTTAATGCACTCTGCAAATCACAAGGAAATCTTAACCGTTTTCAGGAACTTGTTGTTTCATTTAAAAATTTCAGCATCATTTGCGATAAAGAGTAATAATCTATACTATCTGCAAAGGCATTATTAAGAGACTCCGGAGCATTATTTAATCCTTTCCAGCCTTGTAGTTTGTATTCTTCAGCCACTCTCAAAGAGCATCCTCCTACAGAGCCAACGATGAATACAGGTATTTTTTTATTTACAGCTAAACCAATCTCATCTCGGATTCCTTCTTTTTTCTTATCATCCCTGACCATTCCGCCCAAACAAACCATCGCAGCAACATTGTCCCGCTGAATCATTTCAGTTCTCATCAATGTTAAACTTGATTCTATTGAGCCTTTGTTTTCTGTTTCATACACCTGCGCATTTTCCTTCAAATATGATATCTGATATTTATTTTCAAAAAATTTGGAAATATACATTTTCAGATGATTTCTATCATCCGAAGTTTTAACTTGTTTTGATAGCGCAAAAATCAATTCCTGAAAAGTTGGATGGGATCCAAACGTAAGTGTATATCCCGCTCGCAATATTGATTTACAGAAAATAACCAATGCATCTGTTAAAGTCTGCTTGTATATTTCATCACAATTTGGAAAAGCGCCGGAGATTATTATTTCTTTATTTATGTTCTTATTCATTTTATAAAGAAATATCTTCCAATTATATATAAAGTCATCATAAGTCTCAACTATACAATGGGAACATTGCTCACGCTTAACAATGGTATCAGTCAATATCACAGCCGAATCATAGGGCTTATCAAACTTTTCAACTAAGGCTGTAATATCATTTTTATCCGCTTCCGTCGGAGTTCGTCCATACAACTGAATGTATTGAACAATATTACGCTGCGGATAGCAGTAACCTTTTCGTTCAATGTCGATATTATATATCATTTTATCTTTATCTGCTTGTTTTATTTTGTCCTTGAATAGTTCCTGCAACGCACTGTAGTAATCAAATACTCTGTTCGATTTAAGCATAATTATTTCAAACAGCTTATCCATTATTTCATCGACTATAACGGATAACTTTGCTTTGTCATCAAAGTCGGAAGAAGCATAACTTAGATGAGGTTTATCTGATGGCTTAACTGCAAGTTTATCATAATCAGCATTGTCAATTTGTATCCACAGTACCGGAATTCCTCTGATCAACGCAAATCTTAGTTCCTTTTGTATCCACTTCGAATCTATTGACTTAGGTGTATGAAGGAAAATAAATGCATCACTCTTAATCATAGATTCATCTATTTCCTTTTGTGCTTCATGCCCTACTTCGACCGATGTGATATCTCTAAACAATTTGCTGTGATTAATTTGGATTTTCAGTGCATCGCAGAGGTTGGCTGCTATGGTTTCCCCGTCTATTCGCTTATGACTAATAAAAATCATCCCATCTTCTTTATAGATAGTTGGCATGACTTCTGATATCAATTTTCTGGCAAAGCCTTGTGCGATAACAGACATATGATCATACGTAAGGCCTCTACATCTAAGCTGCTCACAAATATCAAAACTCTGTTTTGAGGTTATTATGTTTGCGGGTATTCTGTTGTCTATATCCAAGGCAATGGGATATATAGATGTCCCAATCTGTTTAAGCTTGTCCAGCAAATCATTTGTGGGCTTATCAAGTGTAAAATTCACGCCATTAAAAATCAGCACAATATCATTTCCATATATTGTACTCATATATTGGACTGGGTTTGTTATTACGGCATGAATAATGTCGTATTTATCAAACTGATCTCTAAGTGCTGTTACAAATGGTTGTATTTTGTCCGGATTCTCCATAGTCAACGTAGGATTTATAATATATATCTTCACTTTCTCACTTCCTAAAAAATGCAGAGCAGATAATTTCATTATATACTTATGCTGCTCATTTTCCCATAGACCTTGCAGCCATCTCTACCCAGGATGCTAAATTCTCATAACCATTATCTGCTATATAATCATGTATGGCATAACATACATCATCAAAATAAACCGGCATATTGTTTCTCCATCCGATTATCGTACGGACATTTCCCCTTTTCGATGTCATACCCGTATTAGCATCTTTTATTTGTGAAATATGTATTCCAAGTATAGCATTTCCACGATCAATACTTTTCATTATCTCATACTGTACATATTCACGTTCAAGGGTTTCCTCTCCTATAAGAACAACAGTTACAGATGTTCCTAACATTTGAGAGTCTATCCATCTTTTTATTGCAGCATCTCCTTTTCTCTTAACTTCTTCAAACTCTGCCTTGTCAACAATTCCTGAAATCTTCTGTCCGCCTTTGGTTACCCATTGGTTTCTGACCACCATTGCTCTCATTATATCTTTGCCGTAGTGAAAACTATAAAATACATTTCTCATTTTATTTACCTCCATTATTATTTATATTATCAACACTTTATATTCCGACATTCAGCCCTGCTTTTTCTGTTACCTCTTTACTTAACAATAGCAAATTCTAACGCAAGGCATGAAAAAGCCAGAAAAAAAATAAAAGCAAAATTCAGTAGCAGAAAAGAAGCAAAAAAGGAAAGAGTTTTTCTGGCTGCCAAACTCTGCTTTTGTTGCACTCATTGAGAAATCAATGTCTTTATCGCTCAGCCCACATACCTTTACATAAAGAGACCTATAAAGTCTTTCCTGCAGCAAATAATATGAATCCAGTCCCCAAAATATCATTATAGGTACACAAGCAATCCGAAATAAAGAAGCTTCTGATTTACTTCCTGCCAATGCTAAAAGTCCGGCAACTAATGTAACTGTCCACCCTTTTAGGATAAATGAATTACTTGCCATTCTGTTGATTACTCCCTGTATCATCTCAAGATGTTTTATTTTCTTTTCTTCCAAAAGAACCACCTTCCGCAGATCTCAGTTCTTTGTTACTGTGGAGCCTTGTTATCCAAAGCTTCCTCAATTAAATCCTCTATATTGTTTGAGATATCGTCATAAACGTATTGACTTGTCGAATATTTTGAATCAAAACATTTGACATAACCGGATAAGCGTTTACCGTCATTAGTCAATACCGAAAAGAATGGATTTGATCCTTTACTCGTTTGCTCTCCATTCTCATCTTTAAGCTTATGTATATAAATACCTACAATACCTTTGTTAAGCTCATAAGCCTTTTGAATTTCATACTTGACCCATTTGCGTGTAGATGTAGTTTTACCGATCAAAACCACTAAACACGATCTCATTGCCATTTGCTCGTCGATCCATTTTTCTATATCCTCATTGTTCTTCTCCTTAACTTCTTCCCAATCATTATCTGAAAATGTGGAAGAGTTAGATACCTTTCCCATGTTTCGAACTTGTCCCGCTCTCCATGCATCTTTTCCAAATTCAAAGCTAAAAAACACCTGGCGTTTTGACATGACATACTATTCCTCCTGTTTTATTTTCATAATAATACTGTGAACTGCCATAATCATAACAGCCTCCTTCAAAGCAACCCACTATTAAACTTATATTTTGCTGATCAGCTTTACTTGATCAGCTTAATTTAATAGACTGATGCGAAATGCCAAATGTAACATTACTTTTGTACAAATTGTACATTTAAACAATTATATAGACAAAATTATGTATAAAAAGCCAAAGCCACATATGACATATTAAAAGTCATATGTGGCTTGAATCATTATTTATTCAATGCTATTATTAAGATATCATTTCATTAAAATGCCCGTCAACTATATTAACTCAGCCTAAATTTATAAATCACATAATGTCATATCACAGTGCTTTATGAAACGCAGCAAATACTGTTTATCCCATATTAAACTTCGCCGCCCCCGAAATCTCTTTCAAGGGCGGCTTTGTTTTACAGCCTGTTTACTATAATTTTTGTACTGAATTATAAGTATTTTTCTATTTTTTTCTTATACATTGTCCTGCCCTTTCCGGCCTTTAAATCATCCCAAGTTGCCCTACCATAATCTTCACCATAGTATTCATTCCAAAGCTGGTCTGAATTTTCTGCCCAAAGGCCATCGAAATACCAGTTTACAAAAAATCTCCCATCTTCAGATATATATATATATATTTCACAATACTCCAAAGCACCAACCCTAAGTATTTTTTGACCATATAATTCATCAACACGTTTTTCAAGCTCTAAATCTCTACGCCCTACGCATATCGGCCATTGAGTTGAACTTTCATTATATGAAACACCTTCTTTAATATAAGGAAATTCAACCTTATCGCATATCTTCAAATCGCCAAATTCCTCAAGAAATTTTCTTGCAGCAGGAAACATTTCGCAGCCAATTTTGGCATATTCCTCTTCAAATTTTGTAAGGTCAATTTTTCTTCCCTCATACCATCCAGCTTTTCTAAGTTGTTGCTTTGCTATATCAATTAACATATTACTCTTCCCCTTTATCAATCAAATCCTTAAATGTACTTTTACAATTTCTGCAAGGATCACGGTAAACCCCATCATCTATATTAATGCATCTAAATGAGATATTCTTCCATTCAGCACCATTCATTATTGCTTGGCGCACACTCCAAACCTCTGAACAATTTTCTACATTCCAATATTTTTCAAAGCTTGGATTACTGTAACGATTATTTGAACCAGCAGCTTCGGCAAGTTTTTTAGTGTTGTCAATAGCTGCACTAAGCTCTTTCATTTGCTTTTTTACGCTTAACCTATTGATTCCTTTTTCTTTGAAATAGCTATCAGGCAACTTATTTAGATATTCTTCTGACATTGACAAATTATAATATTCGGTATAATCTGTCATTTTATTAAAAGCCTCCTCCCCATATTTGGATTTATACATATTATTCAGGATTTCATCAGCCCCTGAAGATATTTCATCTGTACTAAGGAGCCTATTGTTTTTAAAATAGCTTCCATTTACAGACATTCCTCGTTTTAAAGGATCTGCACTGTCAAAAGCAACACACACCTTATTAACATTTCCCAAACTTTCTGCATTTAGTGCACTCCGATAGGATTCAAGAAGTTTAAGGTTTATGCTTTTTCCTATGCTTTCAGATGAAGAATTTAAAATATCGTGTATAAATCCGCTGCCAAATTCACTTGTTAAGCTAATTATATCATCAGAATATTTCAAATTCTTTAATACAACATCAACAAATTCCGCGCCATACACATTTGTATTAGTTACAAAACGTTCGTCAGACTTCAGCAAAATGTCAACAAATTCTGCACCGTATCTGTCAATATAGCTGACCAAAATGTCGGTGTGCGTCAAGGTGCTGCCTGTGGTACTAAGTATTTTTGCAGGGTTCTTGGGATCAGCCGCTTCCACGAACTTGCGTGCAAATTCTGTGGGGTTGTCCTTGCCCAATTTTAATATGTCATTCAAACGGGTGTATTCAAATATTCGCATAAGTCTGTTTGCTTTTGCATTATTCAAACTTGCGATTTTATCAAATACAGCCTCATTTTCCCTCAATATGCTTATTTTTGTTGTTTTTTCTCCAATACGAATTTCTTTGAATATTTCATTTTTTTCGCTTGGAATGTATGTTTGATAATTATCTATTTCGCCGCTTTCAGCAGGCTTTGTACCGTTCGTTTCGTAAAGCTTTTTATATACAGAATCGGCAGAAGACAGCTGTGTTTTGGGTTTGCTGAATGTATCCTTTACATTATTGGCAAAATCCTCTACCGATATCTGACCCATAGCAGTAACCGCAGCACCGCCTACGATCATGCCGAAAAATTCCCCGGAACCTTCAATATTGAATGAACCGTCGTCATTTACAAAGGAACTGTAAGTATCGCCGATTATCATTGAGCCCATGTCTCTGAACATCTCAAAGCCGCAAACAAAAAATGAACGCAGCGGACTTAATGATGACGGATATGTTCCGTATTTATTATAATATGCCTGCCTGTACAGATAGTCATACTCAAGAGTATCGGCACTCAAAGAAAACGCATGCGAAGCTATCATTGGCTTGAATGCTACAGCCATGATGCCGCCCTTTATACTTCCTCTTTTTATCGCATTGGGAAGGTCCAATATGTCCAGATATGTGCACGCAGCTTTTTTATACTGGAATTCCGGCATTCTGTCTCTGATGGTTTTAATAAAATCATTGCCAAACAGACTATCAACCGATGCCGAAACTATTTCTCCCAGAAAAGCTTCTTTATCTTTGGCATTATCTCTTACCGCATATGCAAAATCATATCCGTCAACTTCATTTACCATCTTTGCATAATCTATTGAGTTAGAACGGACATTGTACTTTATGGTGTAAATATCATGGAAGCTGTATTTGTCTTTGAGTTTTTCAACTGTCATTACCGAATAAAAAGTGGTGTCGATGATCGTATATCCTACGATATACGACGCTTGGGTCACATTTTCGATCTCCTTCAATTCAGCAGCAGTGATCGAATAATCATACATTAACAGCTTAAATTCCGGCAAGGACCTTACATTACTCAGGATATCCGCATAGGACAATGTACATATTGATAATTCATCGTCAGCCTTGGATATATCATCATATTTTACCAGCTTATATTCAACCAAATTCTCGAATAATTCGGGCATCATTGCATCATAGAGCGGTGTTCCGTCCAATGCGTCCGATATTCCGTCCTTATCTCCATTCTTGTCAGTAGGATCGGATCTGATAGGCAGAATATAAGAATCAAGCAGTGACCTGGGATTCCAAGCAGCTTCACCTGTGGCGTTTCTGTAGCGCTCCAAGCCATTTTCCACATAAAAATACTTATCGCCGAGAATATTAACTATCTGAGAATATGTCAGTAATTTTACATTATCCGGATCTGTATCATCTATCAGTGAACGGCGCACAGCGTAATTATCGAAATAATTTTCAAACATTATTTCCTGATAATCAGCCAGTCCGTCCTTATCGGTATCCATGAGCGGATTATAAGGGTCAACTTTTTCGTTTTTTCTGTACCACTCATAATTCTGCTGCAGGGAAGCATTGAGCTGAACTGTTTTATATCCTGTTGCAATTATTGCCTTATAACCGTTTTTGACTTCTCCGCCATCAAAATAAATATGCGATATCATATTCGCTGACGAATTTTCATAATGATTGCCGCAAAATCCGCCAGTCATAAGGCACATATCTATGGCATATCCATAAATCTGATCGTCATATTTATCGCAGACAGCACTTATATTTATCGGAAGAGAGTTATCCTGAATATCATGCAGAGCGGTATAACCATCATCATTTTTGGACTGATAGAATACATTCTTTGACTTGAAAATACTGAAACAATATGTCTTTCTTCCCGAATACTTTGCTATACTATAGACGCTGTTTATCGCATCTGATATATTACAGTTGCTGCCATCTGAAACAAGTTCCGAGGCTTTTGCAAGAGCGTCGTATATATCATCTATATCAGTAAAATATTCTGTATTATCATTTGGGGCAACGCCCTTGATATCCGACATTCTCAGCACACGGTATGCTTTTCCGTTCTCAAGCGATGCCTTCACAGAAAACATCAGAACTATTTTTATACGTGCATTCGGTGATTTTATAAGTACCGTGTCAGCAGTTTCTATTATATTTTTTTGAATTACAGCATATTCATCAGGATCAACCACATTTCTGCAGTCTATCATGAATACTACATCAAAATTATCAATGACTTGATTTTTTTCATCCGGAGCCGATGCTTTAGCATTGTACTTCTCGACAGAACAGCTTATGTATCCGCTCTCATCACTCATGTTTTGAGACATAGCTTCGCTGACCTCAGCCTCAGCACTTTTATTAAGAGCTGAATCAAGGTTATCGGCAAATATCTCCATGTCCATAAGGCAGAATGTACCCATTCTGTCTGTTTTGGTATAAACAGTATTAGTGGCAGCATCATGGAATGTTTCTACCGGCAAAAGCATATTTACGTCTTCAATGAACATAAATACATTAAGACGCTTTATTCCATCAAACTCATTGCCTGTTTCAGCGTATGTACCGAGAGTGTTATCCACTATGGAATGGTCAAGCTCAAACTTAACCGTTACCTCTTCAACAGTCAACCCCTCTGTATATGCAAATTCAGGGGCAACACCAATAATGGCACTGTTTGCGATTGCATCGGAATATCCGCTTTTACGGGCATAGACATTATTTTCCGCCACACCTGCTGCTTCCATCTCAAGTGAAACCCTAAAAGGATTGTCCTCAGTTTCATTTATAGCCGAAAGCACCTCTGAATCTGCGGAAACTGTCTGCGAGAAAGTACGCTCACTGTCAGGTGTGCCATTGGTAGAACCGTTATTCGGATCAAGTCCGAGAGCGATTTCGTCACCATCTGAAATGCCATCATCATCAGTATCATATTTCAGTGGATCGGTACCGTGAATATTTACCTCATCACCGTCGGTCAGACCGTCTCCGTCTGTATCCGGATCATTCTTGTCCGTTCCAAGAATATCCTCATAATAGTCGGGAAGTCCGTCCGAATCGCTGTCAAGCTCATAATCAATATCATCATCAAAATCAGGATATTCAAGAGCACTTTTCCCTACCACAACAGCTGTAAGCACAAAATTTTCAGCACTTGCATTCTCCGTTGCGGATTTATCAGCCGAAAAGCCAAATGACGCACTTTCCCCTGCCAATATAGGAGTTGTCCAAAGCTGGTTTGCTACTTCATAACTTCTGTTTTCGCTCGTGAGCAGCTTTGCATCCCAGATATTGTTTATATCGAAATTGCTGTCGAAACTTAGAGTCCATGCTTCAATAGGCTCATCTGAAGTATTGGTAATATTTATCTCGCCATTAAATCCCGTGTACCAGTCACTTGTAACATTGAAATCAACTTCATAGCCTGATTTTACATCTATCCTGCGGCTGCAAAGTTCAATATCCTCGGGAATAACAGTTTCTTCGCCTTTTACGATATACCCATAATTTGCAGACTGTCCCGGTTCGATCTCATAGTTATAGCCGTTGTTTTTAATAATCGTATATTCTTCCGGGCTGTCATACACTTTGGAATTCCAAAGGTTATATACCTCTCCTCCGACATCATACTTAAGTGCCCAGTTAAGGATAGATTCCTCACCTGTATTCTTGATTGAAACTTCAACACTGCGATTGTTATCCCATTCACTGCCTATACGATATGTAACGGTGTATCCGTCTTTTTCATATATTCTGCTTTCAGCTGTCAATGCAAACGCATCACCGGGAAGTATAGAAATAATATTTAATGCCATTACTGCTGACAGCAAACCTGATATTATTCTTTTTTTCATCTCTGTACCTCAGTCTCATTTGCTTCAATCAAAGGTTTATTATTATTTTCAGGTAAGGAGTTCATATATTCACGTGTGATCTCAGCAACATCATGATAAAAATCCTTAGGAAAAACATATGAGAAATAGCTTTTTATAATTGACGCTATTACTACTAACATAACCGCTGTATATCCTATAGCTGCTCCCCAAACATCATTTTCCGGAACAATCAGCTGAGATAAGTATAACGATACTACGCCCAGTGATAAAGGCATAAATACCTCTATTCCTCTGTTCTCCAATTTTTCCTGATACAGGCACAAATGGAGAAAGTTTTCAAGTGTACGCATATTCATGCCATCAAGATTTTCAATTATATGTTTTTTCCAATCCAGATAATTTTTATATTTCCTGTTTCTCTTATTTTTACAGAGTGCTGTGTATTCCTTTATTTCTTGCTTATAATCAAAACCATATATATTGTCTTTTTTCATAATATCCTCCATTTTACTTAATAAACATATTCATCATCTTTATGTCCTGTTACGGTATATCTTCCTGTTATACATTGTCCCGGCTTCAGTTCACGACTATCAATAAAATCATTTTCGCCATAAAGTGCAGGCAGAAACTCCTCATTATCTTTTTCATCATGATCGCCCTTGTTCCAGAAAATGTACTCAATCAAACCACTTGGATATTCAATAAGAATATCGTAAGCATTTAAAAAGCTGTCACTTAGTTTGCTAAAATCCAATTTGACGTTATTTATTGTCTTATCAGATATATTGGTAACTGTGAATTCCACATTCCATTCGTTCTCAGCTTCAGAAATAGTTTTAAAACTAATGCTTAAAGCATCTGATCCATTTACAACCAACGGCTCATCTGTTTTAAATTCAACTGTTATTTCCTCATCGAATGGCATGAGCTTACCTGTAAATTGAGCTGTAAGGTCATAACTGCCTACCTTGTCTCCTCTAAGGATCCAGCTCGCACACTTTTGACCTTTACCGGAAATTGTTCCCATATCATTTATGTGCTTTTCTCCTCTTGCAGTATCTGCCAAAGACAATCCATCAGGAACACTTAGCATAGCTAAAGCATTTTCTATACTGAACTCTTCATTCGCATTATTTATTATTGAGAGCTGAACATCATAAAATTCTTTAAGCCATGTTGCATTTGCCTCAACAGTCATAACAGCAACATAAACCGCCGGTTTTCTATCCCAGTAATAATTTTCAGAAGAGCCTGTAAATGTCTTTACATAAACATTTCTGCTTCCGCTGCTGTAGCTGTAATCACTGTTGATATTTCCCGATGAACCTCTTCCGACTATATTACCTGCATTATTTATATAAATTACTTCTCTTTTATATATGTCGTAATGTACATCGTATTTGATGTCAATGCTGTATTCATATACATTCTGATTTTCAGGATCATTTATGTCAATCCCGAGTGACTTGATTTCATTAAAATCAAGCTCCTTAACAGAAATATTACCCGTAACGACATTTTGCTTCTTTAAGCTGACATATTCATTTGACTTCCTATCTTCCGATGATATTGTTATCATTTGTGGAAGATATCCATTTTGATAAATATAAATATTAAAGCTCCCGTCCGGATATACAAAGTCATAACATCCTGATGAATCAGACATAGCATCAAGTTTTTCAGGCAGTGATTCACAGTAAATACGTGCATTGGGTATATACATACCATTAGAATCAGTTATTTTTATCCTTGTACAGCTATAGTCTTCGGGATATACTTTTACTTTCATTTGAGCCGTATCAAAGTTTCCTGCGCTGTCATAAACCGTAAGGCTAACATTGTAGTCACCTTCTGAATTATATGTATGCTTGACTTTCGCCTCATCAGATACAGTGCCATCGCCAAAATCCCAATAATACTTCTCAACATAATGGTTGTCATACGATGCAGTGCCATCAAACGATACAGCTTTACCTGCAATTCCAAAAATGCCTTCTCCGGGAACAGATGTCGGTGCACTGCTGTCCTCATATGTCGGAACAACAGATACAATATTACCTTCAACAATATTTCCCCTAATATCACAGGCATCAACCCTGTAATAATACGTTTTTCCAGCATCTGCCGTTGCATCCGTAAAATGGGCTTCTTTAATTCGTCCAATAACCTTAAACGAGTCTTCTCTCGGAGCTTTGCGATAGACAATATATCCTGCAAGTTCGGTTGTATCGGTCATACTCCAAGTCAAATCAGCTCCCCAACCTATAGGCACTGCTGATAATACCGGTGATGATAATGTACATTTTCTGTAATCATATGTTGCATTGACATAATCACTGATATTTCCAACTGAATCAGATACTTTGAAGCGCATATCATAACGTCCATCTGTAAGGTCAGCTGTATTAAGTGAAAATGAAACAACAGAAGCATAAGAGTCTAATTTTTCTGAACGAACCTCTGACCAATTTTCATCTGTAGTCTTTTTTATTTCGGCGGTAAGCTTGCCAAGCCTGAAATTATCCGAACACGAAACATTTATTGTAGGATTTTCTCCTATTTTACTGCCCTCAACCGGGCTTATACTATGTATAACGGGTTTTATTTTGTCGTCGGAAATACATTTCATTACTTCCTCAGACAGCATACTTTCATTTCCCACATCATCAATGGCGGAAACTGCATAATAATACTGGGTACCAAGCTCAATATTGCAGTCGATATAATTCCAATATTTATAATTATCCGCAGCAAGAGTATAATCAGCTTCATCATTCTCTCTACGGTAAATCTTGAAATATTCAATATCTGTATCAGATTCGAAAGTATCCCATTTCAGCTCCAGTGAACCATTTTCTGTATTGACCGTAAGGTCGTAAGGAGTTTTAGGTGCAGTATTATCTACAGTTATACTGAATACAGGAGAATTTTCTGCGTTACTTTTATTTCCCGATACATCCTCAGCATACGCACGAAGATAAAGAGCTCCATCCGAACATTCTGTCAAGTCAATAGAGCCAATCACATTTGCCTCTATTTTTCCTCCTGCATTTATTTCCATTACATCTGACCACATTCTATTATCAGAAGATGTCTGAACATAAATTGCAGCAACAGCCTGATTATCCTTTACAGAAATAGATATTGGTATGGCCTTAGAATATTTTCTCTTTGCCGCATAAACAGAAATCACTTCAGGGGCTGTGCTGTCTTCTCCGGTATATACAGATATTTCATTGCTTGCTTCTGATTTGTTGCCTGCTGCATCATAAGCAACAACATAATATGTATAGTTTGAATCTATTGAAACATTTGTATCAACATAACTATTGGCAGCAACTGTTTTTACAAGCACATTATTCCTGTAAATACTGTAAAAAACTACATCAACATTGTCCGTTCCTGTCCATTCCAGAGAGATATAACTGTCACCGACTTTACTGAGAGTCAGAGCAGGCTTTGCGGGGGCTTCGTTATCAACAGTGACCTTTTGACTTGCCGTTGATACATTACCATCATTATCAACAGCTTCAACATAGTATGTGTAAAGCCCTGCAAAAGCATTTTTATCAGTATAAGCTGTACCCTCGGTCTTGGCAATAAGAACCCCGTTGCGGTAAATGTTGTACTCAACTACCTTAACATTGTCGCTTGATGCGATCCATGAAAGATAAATAGTACTATCACCCTTAACTGCCGCTGTAAGATTTGCAGGCTGTGTAGGGGCATATTCATCAGCATCTGTCGCTGCCTCTATAATATCGCTCTTTTCGGACATATTTCCATCAATGTCACATGCAATAACGTAATACAGATGCTGTGAATGTGACTTCAACCCTGTATCAACATAATATAAATTTCTGGTTGAACCTATCCGCTCTCCATCACGATAAATATAATAGCAGTAAATTCCTGACTCATCTTCTGATTCATTCCATGTGATTTTTATAGACGTAGAAGTAGAACGTTCAATATGGAGATTTGTAGGAGAAGTAGGCGGCTTATCATCGGGCTTCTTCTCCAATAGCTCATTCCAAAGTGGCGTTCTGCTGAAAATATAACCTGTTTCAAGAGATTTGGTTATTTCCAGTACATTAAACTTTGATATTTCTGATTCAAAATTTACTTTTTGGACACCTCTGCCGCTCAGTATCACCTTATGATCTCCGCTCGGTGCGAAATTATTACTGTAGCCGTAGTATGCTTTCTTTTGCTCAAAGTTACCCTTCACTTCAATAATTCCGTCTGTAAGTGTGCTTGCATAGTATGAATACGCAAGAAAATCCCCGTTTACACAGATATAGTCCTCTGCCTTATTCATTGTGAGACTGCCGTTTCCATTGCTTCCGTTTGTACTGCTCATGTTGAAATTGCCGCTGACATATAACTTGCCTTGATCAACATATAAAGTTGAGGATGTCAAATAGACATTTCCTTTAACCGTAAGCGTATATCCATTAAGTTTTAAATTACCACCGTTAATGTTTAAATCAGCCACCGTCTTATTTGATGTTAATACTGTATCTGATGCAACATTCCAATCTGTGTATTCATAAATAGTTTGACTGGATCCAATAAGTTTGTCCTCCTCATCATATGCCCTGACAGCTATGCTATATTCACACCCACTTGTCAATCCGTTGATAGTATATGTGCATTCTGAAATTTTACCTGATTCTAAGCCATTGCATACAGCTGTATAATATGATACTTTATCATTATTGAATCCAGTCCACGATATTGTAATGCTTGTATCAGTTTCAGATATTTTTTTAACAGCAACATCCTCATTGGACATCAGCATTACGCCATTATCTTCATCATCTTCAGAATATCCCAAAGTCACGTTTTTATTTTTACTTTCATCTATTGCATTTACAGGAGACACTGACACTGCTATTGCCGCCGCCAATGCAGTTGCTACAACCTTTTTACCTTCCATTAACATTCCTCCATCTAATTAACCATATCAATTAACGCAAAAAACGCCAGTACAACCCAGTAACCGGCTACACATAGCTTATAAACATTATTTATAATGCTACGTTATAACACATTCTAATTATAATTTTCTCTCAAATCATTGCTTGTTCCCCCATGATTATTGATATACAAAACACTTATACTACACGAATAGCATATATCCAAAATATAAAATGTGTTGTGTATTTTATTTACACATAATAAAACATTAAAATTGACAAATTGTAACACATATTTCTATAAGCTCTACATATTTCACAAATAGTCGCCTATAAATATGCACATAATAAACAAAGCCTTATATGACAAATTAACTGTCATATAAGGCTTAATATATTTTTGAAATCTATTATGATGACCAATACTTTTAAATAGTCCTCTTAATCATTTTTCCAAAGCGCTCCTCCTGTCTAATTTGCAACTGTCAAATTTCCACTTGGATCAGTATCCATTAAATGCAACACACTGTAGTAGTGTCCATATACCTCGCACGGAGATAGTAAAGTCCTGTTACAGGGTCAAACTGTTCGCCGCAGAAAAGGAAGTCATTCTTTGTACTGC
>ERZ773148.1094-NODE-1094-length-22968-cov-4.239035_pt1 | contig 22968 bp, 21 predicted proteins | sample MGYA00580846_ERZ773148 | MGnify/ENA primary metagenome ERZ773148 (study PRJEB29015, sample SAMEA2737879) | human gut metagenome | biome: human gut; feature: human-associated habitat; material: faeces | place: China | collected 2012 ... | reverse complement strand
CTCGTTTTCCGTACCATTAGCCTGAGTGTTGCTGGGCTGATGAGTTCCTGCCTTCTTCAATGCCGAGCCGGCGGAAGGTGGCGTTTTCAAATTCCAGTCCCCGGTTGGCACTGCCCCGGTTGTCGAGGGTGAACATGATATAGCCTTTGTTGGCCATGTAGATGTCCCATCCGCGGGAACCGTTCAGCCAGCCGCCGGTGACGAGTTGCGCGTGTGGCCCGCCGTATACGTAGACGATGACCGGATACTTCTTGTTCGGGTCGAAGTCTGAGGGTTTGGTGAGGCGGTAATATAGGTCGGTGGTTCCGTCTGCAGCTTTAATGGTGCCGGTTTCGATGGTGGGCATCTGATACCCCTCATACGGGTTTGGGGCGGTCAGCAGGTTGACTGTTTTCAGACTTTTGGTATCCACGATGTCAATGCAGCGCGGAAGGGTAGGAGTCGAATAACGGTCGATGAGATAGGTTCCCGATGCGCTGAGCGTTCCGTTGTGTTCTCCTTCGGTGGTAGAACGGAAACTGAACGGGAGACTTCGTTTTCCTGTGTTTACATTCACCGCAAAGTTATTGCAGCCTTTGCCGTCTACTGCCTGGAAGATGACTTCCTTCCGCTTTGCGTTGAAGCCCAGAATGTCGCCTACCAGCCATTTACCTTCGGTCAGTTGTTTCACCGGGATGTATTCGATATGCTTGCCGCCTGCGGCTTCGCTTTTCCAGTCGCCTTTGAGGCTGGTGGTGATGTCGCATAGGTATAGGTGATTGTATCCGTCGCGCTGGCTTTGGTAGATGAATTTACTGTTATCCCACGGTAAGAATACGATGGGGTGCTGAGGCTCTACATATTTAGGGTGCGTTTCTTCCAGCAGTTTGCCCGTCAGTTTGCCTGTCGTTGCATCATATTGGCAAAGTACGGCGTGGTTCTGGTCGCGGTTCAGCTCAAACATATAGATGGTCTTGCTGTCCGGGCTCCAGGCGATGTTGGTGAAATAGCGGTCTGTGGGGTCTCCGGCCTTGAGGTAGAGCGTCTTCCCCGTTGCGATGTCGTAGACGCCGACGGTGACCTTATGCGATGTCTCGCCCGCCATGGGGTATTTGTCGGGAGCCGGTGTGGCGATGCGCGAGCCGGAGTCGGGCACGACCTCAGGGTCCGGGATGTCTACCTGCGGGTAGTCGGTGACCATGGACTGGTCCATTCGGTAGAATGCCAGCCGCTTGCCGTTGGGGCTGAAGAAGAGTCCGCCGTTGATGCCGAACTCGTCGCGGTGGACGCTCTGTCCGTAGACGATGTTGCGGGAGCCGTCGGTGGTGAGGCGTCGCGCCGAAGTCATCGTTTTGTCGCCGACGGTGCTGACGTAGAGCTGGTTGTCTTTGACATAGGCCATGGTGCGCGAGGCGTAGCAGAAGTCAGAGGCCTGCGTGCCCTTCTCCAGGGGCAGCGTCCATAGCGTGCGCCGTGCCTTCCAGTCCCAGGCCACGAGATTGTCGGCGGTGCGCAGGAGGGCGATGGTCTTCGAGGCATCGGGGAAGGAGGCGGAATAGAACGAGGGCACGCGGAGCCCCGCCTTCTTTAGGTCAGCGTCTCTGAGGAACACCTTCTCGCGTCCCGTCTGGGTGTCGACGAAGAAGCAGCTCTCGGCGTCGAGGCGCACGAGCTTGTCGCCCCACCATGTCGTCCACCGGTTCTCGGGGTAGAACTTCCGGGCGTTGACGCCCCCGAAGTTCAGGTCTTCGAGGGTGAACTGCTTCAGTGTGTCGCCAGCCGCCGGGGTGTTGTCAGCTGCCATTCCTGTTATTGTCGTCATAGCTAAAAAAGCTGCTGCAAGAAACTGTTTTGCTGTCATGATTGTGTGTTCTTTTTAGGTGTTAGGTGTTAGGTGTTGGGTGTTAATGATATGTCCCTTGGGGATAGGGCGACCACCAACGCTTTTCGACATTGGAGAGTGTTAGTGACGGGTGATAATGATATGTCCTTTGGGGTTAGGGCGGGGATAACCCCCGCCCCTACGGTGTCACCATCCAAACCATTAACACCTATCACCTACCACCCAACACCTATTTATTTACTCCTCATCATATGTCTCGCGGTTGAAGCGCTTGGAGCGGGCTGGGGCGTTCTTGTCGGGACGTGAGAAGGCACGGCGGTCGCGGTCCTTCTTGAAGCCGTCTTTCTTAAAACCGTCCTTACCACGGAAGCTGTCCTTACCACGGAAGCTGTCCTTGCTGCGGAAGTTATCCTTGCCGCGGTAGTCGTCGCGGGCGTCGCGGCGGTTGTCACGTCGTGGACGACCGTAGTCATGATGGTCGTCGTCGAACTTGCGGCGGTCGAAGGAGTGGAACTTGAAGGAGCGGATGTCGCCCTCCTCGTTGGCTGCCGCCTCGCGCTTGAGGGAGTAGTAGTCGTCGCCGTTGAGGCGCTCCTTGAAATCGCGGTTCTTCTTGAAGCGGTGTTTCTGTGCCATCTCCGCCTTCTCCTCATCGGTCTTCACGACGCCTCCCTGGCTTCTGAACTCCGCCATCTTACCGTCGAAGAGGGTGTATTTTCGGAACTCGCACTCTAAGGATCCGTTGTAGAGTGGTATCTTGATGCTGGGCTTGAGGCCTATCTGCTCGAAGCACTCAGCACGGTAGGAGAGCACCCAGGCCTCGTTGCCGGTGAAGTCGTGCTTGAGCTTCTCGCCTATCATGCGGTAGGTGCCGAGGAGGTTGGGTGTGGTGATACGCTCGCCGTAGGGCGGGTTCATAATGATGATGCTCTTCTCCTCCGGTTTCTTGAAGTCCTTGAAGTCCTGCTGGTCCACGGTGATGTCCTGCGTCAGTCCGGCGGCCTTGACATTGAGTCGTGCGGTGTTGACGGCCTTCATGTCGATGTCGTAGGCGTAGATATGGTGGTTGAACTCTCGCTCCTGGGAGTCGTCGTTGTAGATGCGCGAGAAGAGCTCCTTGTCGAAGTCGGGCCATTTCTCGAAGGCGAAACCTTTGCGGAAGACGCCCGGCGAGATGTTGCGCGCGATGAGTGCGGCCTCTATGGCGATTGTTCCCGATCCGCACATGGGGTCGATGAGGTCGGTGTCACCTTTCCATCCCGTCATGAGTATCATACCAGCGGCGAGGACCTCGTTGAGGGGAGCCTCGACACTCTCCTGTCGGTAGCCGCGGCGGTGCAGGGAGTCGCCGCTGGAGTCGAGGGCCAGGGTGGCATCGTCGCCGGCGATATGGATGAGCAGGCGGATGTCAGGGTTGGTGAGGGAGATGTTGGGTCGCTTTCCCGTGCGCTCGCGGAACTGGTCCACGATGGCGTCCTTGACCTTATAGGTGACGAAATGGGAGTTGCGGAACTCGTCACTGTAGACGACGGAGTCTACGGCGAAGGTCTTTCCCTCGGGGATATAGGCGCTCCAGTCCAAGTCTTTCACATTATTATATACGTCGTCGGCGGAGGCAGCCTTGAAATGCTTGATGGGTTTAAGGATGCGTATGGCCGTGTGCAACTGGAAGTTGGCACGATACATCATTTCCTTGTCTCCGGTGAACGAGACCATACGGCGGCCAACCTGAATGTTGTTGGCGCCAAGTTGAGTGAGCTCCTGAGCCAAGACGTTCTCAAGTCCCATGAAGGTCTTAGCGATGAGTTCAAATTCCTGTTCCATTATTGAATTCTAAGTCAAAAATATCTTTCTTCTGTTGTTTATACTTCTTTGCCCCCGGCTTCATGTCGTGCGTGACCCATACGTTGGCCCCGATGATACAGTCGTGCCCGATGGTGATGCGTCCGAGGATAGTGGCGTTGGCGTAGATGATGACGTTGTCGCCGATGATGGGGTGTCGCGGGATTCCCTTGATGGGGTTGCCGTCCTTGTCGAGCGGGAAGCTCTTGGCGCCGAGGGTGACACCCTGGTAGAGCTTGACGTTGCGGCCGATGCGGCAGGTCTCGCCGATGACGACGCCGGTGCCGTGGTCGATGGTGAAATATTCGCCTATGGTGGCGCCGGGGTGGATGTCTATTCCCGTCTCGGAATGTGCGAGCTCGGTGATGAGTCGTGGGATGATGGGCACGCCGAGGCGGCAGAGCTCATGGGCCACACGGTAGTTGGTGAGGGTCTTGATGACGGGGTAGCAGGCGATGATCTCCGCCACACTCTTCGCGGCGGGGTCGCCGTTGTAGGCGGCGATGACATCGGTGCCTAAGACGCGGCGTATCTCCGGCAGACGGCTGATGAGCTCGCGTGCCGTGTCGTGGGCGCGGAGCTCCAAGGTGCTCTTGTCGACATTCTCGGTGTCGACATCCTTAGAGAAGCAGAGGCCCGCCAAGACCTGCTCGCAGAGCAGATGATACATCTTCTCGACGTTGACGCCAATCTGATAGGTCAGTGTGTGGATGTTTACCAGTGACTTTCCAAAATAACCGGGAAAGAGAATAGCTCTGGCAAGCTGTACTATCTCCTCAAGCTTCTCACTTGAGGGTAAGGGGTAACCATCCTCATGCTCGTGGAAAAGGCCTTGCAACGACTCCGGGGCGGCAAGGTGCCGGATGGTGTCATTCAGCATGAGGTTCGTCTTCTGTCTGCTCATCTTCCTTTTGTGTCAGTCAATTTGGCGCAAAGTTACTAAAAAAGCATGATAAAGCTTGCAGGGGTGGCCTGATTTTTTTCATTGTCGGGACCGTGAGCTTTTAAATTCTTGTTAAAGACTTGCTCTTTGGGGGAATAATGCGTACCTTTGTGCGCATTAAAGACTATGCTATGACCCGCAGAAACCTGTTTCACCTCCTGCCCTTGCTCTTCGTCGTCATGCTGCTGGGCTCGTGCTATGAGCACCACCAGGCGCGGCGCCTGCCCAAGGACTTCAAGTTCACTGAGCGCATCCTCGACTCGCTGTCCTTCTTCCAGAGCCACCACTATACCAACAACTACAACTTCGTCGTCAAGGCCGACTCCATGGTCCTTCTCCGCCAGCTCCCCGAGGAGGAGATGGCGGGCATGCACACCGACTCGTTCAGTGTCTACCGCGACGATCACCTCGTGGTCTCGGCCATCCAGATGATGCCTACCGACACCTACGACTCGGTATGGGTGCAGCTGGCCAACGACACGTCGGCCTTCGGCTGGATTCACGAGAAGGACATGCTGCCCAAGGTGATGCCCGACGATCCCATCTCGCAGTTTATCAGCGCCTTCTCCAACTCCCATGTCATCATCTTCCTCATCCTCGTTGTCGCCGCCGCGGCGACCTATATGCTGTGGAAGGTCTTCAAGCGTAAGACGTATATCGTGCATTTCCATGACATCCAGTCTATCTATCCCACGATGCTGTGTCTCATCGTCTCCACGTCGGCGACGTTCTACGCCACGATACAGATGTTTGCGCCGCAGCTATGGGTGCATTTCTATTTCCACCCCACGCTGAACCCCTTCTCGCTTCCGCTGGTGCTGTGCCTGTTCATCCTCTCGGTGTGGGCCATCCTCATCGTGGCCCTTGCCGCTGTCGACGACGTGAGCCATAAGCTGGCGTTCAGCGATGCCGTGCTCTACTTAGCGGGTCTTGCCGCCGTCTGTGCCGTGGACTATATCGTCTTCTCGCTGACGACGCTCCACTATGTGGGTTATCCGCTGCTCATCGCCTATTATGTCTTCGCCCTGTACCGCCATTTCCGCAACCGTCGCCGCTATATCTGTGGCAACTGCGGGCGGAGTCTGAGCCGTAAAGGCCGCTGCCCGTATTGCGGGGCGTGGAATGAGTAGAGAGGAAGGTGTTAGGTGTTAGGTGGTAGGTGTTAATGGTTTGGAGGTCGGGGGCATAGCTTTCAATCCTGAGGGGCGACTCTCTGGTTACTCTTAACATTTATTCTTCATGTCCACGAATTCATGTCCACGAAAGACACGAAGGGCACGAAGGACTTCGACAATTTTAAGAACACGAAGAAGGCTTCGCCTTATTGAGAGAACACGAAACAAAGCGGATGAAATTCTCCGTGTCCTTCGTGTTCTTCGTGGATAGAGTTCTCCGCGTCTTTCGTGGCCGAATTTCTCGCAAAATCTCCCTGCTACAGGGAGAAATTTGGGCAGATTGTCCCTCTAAGAGGGAGAAAGGAAGGCGCAGGCCTTATTTTTCATGGATAAATAAGGAGTCTCTTTCTTTTCGGCATATTGTCACCTCTGTCTTTTCGAAATGTCGGAGCCTTTGGTGTCAGGTGTAAAAAAATCGGCTCTTATTAACTAATTTAAAGAATAATAAGTACCTTTGCCGACAAAATGCAGAAAAGTGGAAAAGATGAATGAGAACCGAGACAACCAGTCTAACTCCTTACGGCATCGCGTGGGTGGTGGTGTCCGTTTCTGGGGTATTGTCGCCGGTGTCTTAGGCTCTGTCTTCTATGGTACCAATCCCTTAGGCACGCTGCCGCTCTATGGCGATGGCATCTCTTCGGGCAACGTCCTCTTCTACCGCTACGGTTTCTCCGTGGCCATCTTCGCTGTCTGGCTCCTGCTGCGCGGCGAGTCGTTGTCTGTGAAGCGCGGTCATGCCATCCGCTTGGCCATCCTCGGCGTGATGTTCGCCTTCTCGTCGCTGACCTTGTACGAGAGCTTCCACTACATGGATGCCGGCGTTGCCTCCACTATCCTCTTCTCCTATCCTATTATGACGGCCCTGCTCATGGTTATCTTCTTCCATGAGCGCGTGACATGGCGTACGACCTTTGCCATCGCCTTAGCCGTGTCGGGCATCGTCCTGCTCTATCATGGTGATGCCGGGGTGACACTTTCGGCGACGGGTGTCATCCTCGTCCTCTTCTCCTCCCTGCTCTACGCCTTCTACATCGTCAGCGTCCGGCAGTTCCGCATCGAGGGCATGTCGGCGGAGAAGTTCACGGCCTATGTCGTCTTCTTCGGCTGGCTGACCCTCATGGCCTTCAGCGCCCTCACGGGCACCCACTTCCAGCTGCTCCATGGCACACAGTGGCTCTGGGGCCTGCAGCTTGCCTTGCTGCCCACGGTGCTCAGCATCTTCCTTATCAATGTCGCCATCAAAAGTATCGGTGCCACTCCCACGGCCATCATGGGCGCTTTAGAGCCTGTGACGGCCGTCATCATATCCTGCTCGCTCTTCGGTGAGCGCTTCACCGTGCGTCTGGCCATAGGTATCGCGCTCATCCTTAGCGCCGTAATACTGATTATACTCAGGAAACAAAAAGATAAATGATTCATCGTTATGACTTCCTCATCATCGGCGGCGGTGTCGCCGGTATGAGCTTTGCATTGAAAGTCGCCAACTCCGGTAAGGGCACCGTCGCCATCATCTGTAAGACGACCCTCGACGAGGCCAACACCGCCAAAGCCCAGGGCGGCATCGCCTCGGTGACCAATCTCAAAGTCGATAACTTTGAGAAGCATATTCATGACACCATGGTGGCCGGTGACTGGCTCTCCGACCCTCAGGCCGTGGAGCATGTTGTGAAGAATGCTCCCGCTGCCATCAAGGACCTCGTGCAGTGGGGTGTCAACTTCGACAAGAAGGCCGACGGCACCTTCGACCTGCACCGTGAGGGCGGCCACTCCGAGTTCCGTATCCTCCACCACCAGGACGACACCGGCTTCGAGATTCAGCGCGGCCTCATGGAGGCTGTGCGCCACAACCCGAAGATTCAGGTCCTGGAGAACCACTTCGCTGTGGAGATTATCACCCAGCACCACTTAGGCAAGGAGGTGACGCGCCGCACCCCCGACATCGAGTGCTATGGTGCCTATGTCCTCAACCCCGACACGGGCAAGGTCGACACCTACCTCTCCCGCGTCACCCTCATGGCTACTGGCGGCACCGGCGCTGTCTATGCCACCACCTCTAACCCTGAGATAGCCACCGGCGACGGCATCGCCATGGCCTACCGTGCCAAGGCCACCGTCAAGGACATGGAGTTTGTGCAGTTCCACCCCACTGTGCTCTACAACCCCGCCGAGACCCATCCCGCCTTCCTCATCACCGAGGCTATGCGCGGCTACGGTGCCGTCCTCAAGCTCCCCGACGGCACAGAGTTCATGCAGAAATACGACCCGCGCCTGTCGCTGGCACCTCGTGACATCGTGGCCCGCGCCATCGACCACGAGATGAAGATTCACGGTCTCGACCATGTCTGCCTCGACGTGACGATGAAAGATGCCGAGGAGACGAAGAAGCACTTCCCGCATATCTACGAGAAATGTCTGTCGATAGGTATCGACATCACCAAGCAGATGATTCCCGTCTGCCCCTCGGCTCATTATATGTGTGGCGGCATCAAGGTCGACCTCAACGGAGAGAGCAGCATCCACCGCCTCTATGCCGTGGGCGAGTGCTCCTGCACCGGTCTCCATGGCGGCAACCGTCTGGCCAGCAACAGCCTCGTCGAGGCCGTCGTCTATGCCAAGAGTGCCGCCGAGCATGCCATCGCGCATATCGACGACTACGTCTTCAACGAGCATATCCCCGAGTGGAACGACTTCGGTACGCTGACCAATGAGGAGAAGGTCCTCATCACACAGGATAAGAAAGAGGTGGGTCAGACCATGTCGACCTATGTCGGCATCGTGCGCTCCAACCTCCGTCTGAAACGTGCCTGGAAGCGCCTCGACCTGCTCTATGAGGAGACTGAGGATCTCTTCCGCCGTGTCAAGCCCACGCGCGACATCTGCGAGCTCCGCAACATGATCAATGTCGGCTACCTCATCACGCGCCAGGCCATCGAGCGCCATGAGAGCCGTGGACTCCATTACAATATCGACTATCCCAAGGTGAAGCACGACAGCCTCTGATGCCGGCGCGCTTATCATTATAACTATGGAAGATACAGAAACATTGAAAGCTGAGGTGCGTCGCCTCGCCAAAGAGCACCACGCCCTCATCCTGGCCCATTACTACACGCGTCCTGAGATTCAGGAGGTTGCCGACTTTGTCGGCGACTCTCTGGCCCTGGCCCGTAAGGCTGCCGCCACCGACGCCCCCGTCCTGGTGATGTGTGGTGTCCACTTCATGGCCGAGACCTGCAAGCTCCTGTCCCCGGAGAAGACAGTCTTGGAGCCCGATCCCGCCGCCGGATGCTCCCTCGCCGACAGCTGCAACGCTGCCGACCTGGCCCGCTACAAGGCTGAGCATCCCGGCTATAAGGTCATCAGCTATGTCAACACCACGGCGGCTGTGAAGGCCATCTCCGACTGCTGTGTGACCTCCGGCAACGCCGTGAAGGTCATCGACGCCATGCCCAAGGACGAGAAGCTCATCTTCGGTCCCGACTACAACCTCGGCAACTATATCAACTCCGTCTCCGGGCGCCACATGCTGCTGTGGAATGGTGGCTGCCATGTCCACGAGAAGTTCAGCGTCAAGGCCATCGTGGCCCTCAAGGCCCAGTATCCCGACGCCCTCGTCATGGCCCACCTCGAGTGCAAGGCTCCCGTCCTGGCCCTCGCCGACGTCAAAGGCTCCACGGCCGCCATGCTGAGCTATGCCCAGGCCCATCCCGAGCGGAAGCAGTTCATCGTCGCCACCGAGGCCGGCATCCTCTTCGAGCTCCAGAAACGCTGTCCCGACCAGCAGTTCATCCCCGTACCGCCTGAGGTCACCGAGGGAGAGGGCGGCATCGGCCAGGACAAGGCCGAGGGTGGTGTCCCCGTGAGCTGCACCTGCAATGAGTGTGAGTTTATGAAGCTCAACACCCTCACCAAGATTCTCTCTGCTCTGAAGACGATGTCGCCCGAGGTCGTCATCCCCGCCGACATCGCCCGCGACGCCGTGAAGCCCATCGAGCGCATGCTGTCACTGAGCTGAGCGCTATTCTGCCTGCCCCCTGCTGAGCTCCGGTGTTTTCCTTGTGAGCTCCGGTGGGCTGGGTTCTGTAAGCCGCTGCTTTGCAGCGGCCCCCATTAATCTCCATCATTATGAATTACGAAGAAAAAGAAAAGACATTAACCGACCGTCTCATCGACCTCGCCTTTGCTGAGGACATCGGTGACGGTGACCACACCACGCTCTGCTGTATCCCCGCCGACGCTATGGGCGAGAGTGAGCTGATGATAAAAGAGGAAGGTATCTTCGCCGGCGAGCGTGCCGCCAAAGAGGTCTTCCACCGTTTCGACCCCGAGCTGAAGGTCACCATGCACATGCATGACGGCGACTACGTGCGCCCCGGCGACATCGTCCTCTCCGTCAGCGGTAAGGAGCAGAGCCTCCTCACCACAGAGCGCCTCATGCTGAACATCTGCCAGCGCATGAGCGGCATCGCCACTATGGCACATAAATACCAGCAGGCACTCATCGATGCCGGCACGAAGACACGCGTCCTCGACACCCGTAAGACGACACCCGGCATGCGCATGCTGGAGAAAGAGGCCGTACGCATCGGCGGCGGCATGAACCACCGCATCGGGCTCTTCGACATGATTCTCCTCAAGGACAACCACATCGACTTCTGCGGCGGTGTACATAATGCCATCACACGCGCCCGCCAGTACTGCCAGGAGCGGGGCCTCGACCTGAAGATAGAGTGTGAGGTCCGCGACTTCAAGGAGTTGGAAGAGGCCATCGCCGAGCAGCCCGATCGCATCATGTTTGACAACTTCACGCCTGCCGACACGCAGAAGGCTGTGGAACTCGTCCATGCCGCTCCCGTGCATATCGAGACAGAGTCGTCGGGTGGTATCACCTTCGACACCATGGTGCCCTACGCCAAGGCCGGTGTCGACTTCATCTCCTTTGGTGCGCTCACCCACAGCGTCAAGGCCTTGGATATGAGCCTGAAAGCCAAGGGAAGCAGTAAGTTAAAGATGTAAACACAACGCAAATACTGATGTTCCGCGATTTCCTGATTGTAGGCGTAGGCAGCTTCTTCGGGGGCGGCCTGCGCTTCCTCGTTTCTAAGTTGCTCACACTCCTTGTGGCCACGCCGTTTCCGGTGGGCACCTTTGTCGTCAATATCTTAGGCTGTCTGCTCATCGGCTATTTCTCGGCTCTGCCCTCATCGTCGTGGGTGACGACTCAGACGCGTCTGCTGCTCACCACGGGTTTCTGTGGCGGCTTCACGACGTTCTCCACATTTATGAAAGAGAGTGACACCCTCTTCTCTTCCCACCTGCCTCTCACCCTCATCCTCTACCTGGCCCTGAGCATCGTCTTAGGCATGATAGCCGTATGGATCGGCTACAGACTGGCCCGGTAGGACAACACCAACACTATGAAACATTTATTTTGGATAGCCGTCCTCTCCCTCGTCCTCTTCGCCTGTGGCAGCAAGGACAGCAAGAAAGTCGGCAGTGCCAAGGTGCCTGCCAACATCCCCGTCGACACCGCTCTGCAGTCGCGTCTGAAGGCTTTTGCCGCCATGCCGCGTGTGCAGGGGCGTTTCGGCCTCTATGTCTACGACCTCACGGCCGGCAAGGAGGTCTTCGCCGTCGACGCCGACCACTCGCAGCCGTTGGCGTCGAACATGAAGCTCTTGGCCGGTGTGGCAGCCTTGGAGCGTCTCGGTGCCAACTATACCTACCGCACAAGCCTCTACACCCGTGGCACGCTGAAGGGTGACACGCTGAAGGGCGACATCGCACTCAAGGCGGGCCTCGACCCACAGCTCAAGGCCGAGGACATGACGATGTTCACCAAGGAGCTGCACCGCCTCGGCATCCGCCATATCACAGGCCGCTGCTACCTCGACCTCACGCTGAAGGAGAAGGTGCAGGCCGAGCAGCACTGGTTCCCCTGGGACCTCTCCTTCTCACACTACGGTCTGCTCTTCAAAGGTCCCGACGGCATCGTCAAGGCCATGCGCTATGCCTTAGCCTCACAGGGTATCACCTTCACCACCCATGTCGCTGCCAAGACCTTGGCAGAGCGTAACATGGCCAACTTCGTCGTGGGCCCGATGACGTCGCCGCGCGACTGGCATTGCCGCTTCCGCTTCTTCCGCTCTGTGGACAGGGTGACGAAGCTGATGTGGAAGAACTCCAGCAACACCCAGGCCACCTCGCTCCTCTACACCCTCGGCAGCGTCGTCAACCCGCACAACGACGGGTCGGCAGCAGCGTTGGCCAACGCCGGTGTGGCTTATATCCGCGGCTTCCTGCGTGACAGCTTGGGGATGAAGGATACGGCCCTCGTCGTCCATGACGGCTGCGGCCTCTGCACGCATAACCATCTCTCACCACGTGCCGTGGCTAAGGTTCTCATCTATGCCTACGGTCATAAGGCTATCTACCGCCAGCTCATGGAGAACCTCTCCATCGCCGGTGTCGACGGCACCCTGCACCGTCTCCTCGCCGACCCTGCCCTCAACGGGAAAATTCACGGTAAGACGGGCACGCTGTCGCATCCCTTCGGCATCTCGTCACTGGCCGGATACACCAAGGGTACCGACGGCCACGACCTCTGTTTCGCCTTCCTGACGTCAGAGATGTCGGTCCTCGATGCCCATGTGCTGCAAAAGAAACTGTGTCTGCGGCTCGTGGGAGGAAAGTGAGCAATGGTTCCGCTGGAGGCAACTGGTGCAAGTACACTGAATGCACACTGCTCCCGGAGGAGTTTGCACTATGACTGCGCACTGACCCCCTGAGGTATAGCACTATGACTGCGCACTGACCCCGGAGGGGTCACACCATGAATGACCCCAGGTCGTCGAGGGGGCGGGAGGGCGATGCGAAGCGAGCCATCCCGCCACCGAGCGACCTGGGGACAGAGCGAGGAGAGTGAAAAGACCTCGAAGAGGTCTCACGTGGATAGCAGGACTATTTTCCTTTTCCTTTCTTCCAATAAATGAACATTTGTTGTATATTGATATGTCCTGCTGTCCACGTGAGACCTCTTCGAGGTCAGTGCTCATTCTACCATTTGTTCACCGTAAGATTCGGGTTCTTCTCTCTGACCGCCTTGGGGAAGGGGATGATGTAGAGGTTGCTGGTGGGAGAGAGCGTATACGTCTGATGAGGTGTACTTGTGTCGACGAGGGGGAAGGTGCGCGTGATGGTCTTCTGATAGGCCTCTTCGGTGTTCAGACGCTTCTGGTCCCAGCAGCGGTGGAAGCCGAAGAGCAGCTCCTTCCGCCGTTCCGTGATGACATTCTCCACAGCCTCCTTCTCTGTTGCCGGCTGACTCAGCACGGCCTCGTCGCCCTCTATGCGCTTGGCGCGCAGGGCGTTGAGTGTTGCTGTGGATGCCGCGATGTCGCCGAGTCGTGCTTCCGCCTCCGCCTTGATGAGGTAGACCTCGGCCGTGCGCATGCCCACACTGCTATAGAAGAACTTCGAGTAGGTGATGCTGGTGTTCCACAGTGCGGCACCACTGCCATTGTCGAAGAAATAGGCACTGTTCCCCTTTGTCTTGAAGAACAGGTTCAGACGCAGGTCGTTGTCGCCATAGAGCTTGACGAGTTCCGGACTTATCATACCATAGGTATAGGCCGGGTTCTCCGTGGGACCGTCCTGGAAGGCGTAGTTCAGCACTTCCGGGTTGCCGCCTTTGGCATAGCGCTTGTCCTTGGTGGGACCACCAGCGGCCTTCAGCGCCACGTAGTCGATGAGGCTGCTGTTCAGACCATAGGTCTCAGGGTCGATATGATGTCCGGCCTTGGCTCATGTCAGCAGGTTGTTGACCTGGAAGGAGAGCTTTGTGGCCCCGAGGTGCAGCGGCCGTGTCCAGTAGTCGGGCAGGGTGTAGGCCACGGAGATGGAGCGCAGCTTCACATAGTCCGCTGACCGCACCTGAGCGTCGCTGTAGCGCCACCAGGCGCTGAAGGTGCTGGCATAGGAGCGCAGGCTGTTGTCTATGTCGACATAGAGGCGAGGGACATCGGCGTTGCTCTCCGACCAGCGGTTGAGGATGTCGTTGGTCTCGACATCCCATGTTCACGAGGTCGTCGGTGCCATAGAGCGTCGTGGTGATGTCTTTCAGCGTACCGTCGCTGTTGAAGGTCGCCAGCTCGTTGCCCTTGGCGTCTTTGATGACGGGATAGCCGTTGACGACACGGCTCAGGCGGTAGGCCCACAGCGTGTTGTAGCTTGTGCCCTCCATGAAGTAGTTGGTGGGTGAGGTGATGAAACCCATGAGGGCGTTGACGACATGGCTGCCGCGGAAGGTGCGGTCGAAGGAGAGCTGGTTGCGGAAGGTGTAGTTGCTGTCGTTCTACACACCGCTGTAGTAGCGGCCGCCCGAGGGGATATGGGCCTTGCCGTCGGTGTCGATGCCGAAGTTGTAGTCGGTGCGCATGAGGTAGTCGTCCTCGGCATCGTAGAACTCCGTCTTCCGCTGGTTCCACTCGTACTGGTACATGAGGTTGTAGCGGAAGGAGCGCAGGAAGCGCACCTCGGCGTTGACGAAGGGCCGCAGACCGATATAGCGCTGCTTGGTGATCATTACCACCTACCACCTATCACCTCCCACCTATCACCTCCCACCTACCCAATACATCATTTTTTGATTATCATCTTTTGATAATTGCGATAAAAGTGCTATCTTTGCCGAAAAGAAAATTATACTATGAGATTGAACAATCCCTTTGTCACGAATGGTTATGCCGGTCCTGAATATTTTTGTGACCGCGTATCCGAGACTCAGCAGATAACAGAGTTGCTGACAAATGAGAACAATATTGCACTGATTTCTCCTCGAAGGATGGGAAAGACGGAATTGATTCATCATTGCTTTGCTCAGCCTGAGATAGAGAAAGACTATTACACCTTTCTTATTGACATCTATTCGACCAATTCTGTCAGTGATATGGTCAATATGTTTGGCAAAGCCATCATCGATAAGTTGCGGCCTTTAGGACGAAATGTATGGGAGAAATTTATCAATATTCTATCATCTATCCGTTCAGAAATTTCGTTTGACATCAACGGACAACCTTCGTGGGGCTTGGGAATTGGTGAGATAAAAAATCCAGAGGTCACACTTGACGAGATATTCTCTTATCTCAATCAAGCCGACAAGCCTTGCCTTGTGGCTATTGATGAGTTTCAACAAATTACGAACTATAACGACAAAAAGGTTGAGGCGTTACTCCGTACCTACGTACAGCGGAGTGTCAATGCGCATTTCATTTTCTCAGGATCTCATCGCCATCTGATGGGTGAGATTTTTACGTCGCCGGCTCGCCCATTCTATCAGAGTGTCATTCTGATGAACCTCAAGGCGTTGTCACTGGATAAATACAAGGAATTTGCTGTCAATCAATTTGAAAATAGGGGAAAGCATATTGAACCGCAAGTAATCGATGAGGTCTATTCTCGCTTCCATGGCGTTACATCGTATATGCAACGCATCATGAATGTGCTCTTCCTAAAGACTGGGAAGGGAGCAACCTGCACGACACAGATGATAGATGAAGCTATTGACTACAACATCAATATTGCTTCTGACTCCTATGAAGCCATCCTTCGCCAGATGCCAGAAAAGCAACGCAACGTCCTTCTGGCTATTTCTGCTGAAGGTGAGGCGAGAAATGTTAGAGGTGGCGCCTTCTCAAAGAAATATCATCTGTCCTCTCCCAGTTCTGTCAATTCTGCTGTCAAAGGTTTGTTAGAAAAAGATTTTATCATACAGACCGATGACGCTTATATTGTGTATGACAGATTTTTTGATATCTGGTTGAGACGGCAGATGATAGGATAGGGCATTATCATATCATGCCTTCTAACTTTTCAGTACCTTTGGTGCAGTCCGCATTCGTGCTTGTCGGGTGCTTCCCACCACCAACGGCCAGAGCGGGGGTCGTCACCGGGCTTCACGGCACGTGTGCAGGGCTCGCAGCCGATGCTGGGGAAACCCTTGTCGAAGAGTTTGTTGTAGGGCACGTGGTTCTTATGGATGTAGTCGCGGACCTCCTCCTCGCTCCAGTTGATGAGCGGGTTGACCTTGATGAGTCCGTGGATGTCGTCCCATTCCACTAAACGCATGTCCTTTCGTGTGACGCTCTGCTCGTGGCGCAGACCGCATATCCAGGCGTCGAGGCCCTGGAAGGCACGCTTCAGCGGCTCCAGCTTGCGGATGGCGCAGCAGCGGTGGCGACTCTCGATGCTGTTGTAGAAGAGGTTGATACCCTCTTCACGCACCATGCGCTGCACCTCACGATAGTCGGGGAAGAAGACTTCTATCTTGATGTTGTAGGTGAGGTTGGTGCGGTCGATGAGCTGGTAGGTCTCAGGGAAGAGACGCCCCGTGTCAAGGGTGAAGATACGCGTCTTCGGGTTCTCCTTGACAATCATGTGTGTCAGCGCCTGGTCCTCGATGGAGAGGGAGGAGGAGAGTGCGATGCGGCCCTCATACTCCTTGAGAAACCAAGCCAGCACCTCCTGGGATGTGGCATCGGCGAACCGCTCGTTGAGGCGGTCGATGACTTCTGTGTCGATACTGTTCATGGTTATTTTATCATTCCTGCGCCCACCGTCTCGTTGGTGTCGGGGTCGATGAAAATCAGCGACCCTGTGACGCGGTTGTGCTGGTATTTGTCGAAGACGAGGGGAGCGGCGGTATGGAGCTCCACCTCTGCGATGTCGTTCATGGCAAGCTGGGTGACTCCCGTCTCCTTCTCCAAGGTGTTGATATTGCGGCGGAAGTTGATGCTGCGTACCATGCCCACCGTCTCCGATGTTGTCTGCCGGATGATGTATTTCTTCCGCAACTGCAGGGGCTGCTCGTTGAACCAGCATACGTCCATGGTGGCATCCTGCGCCACCTCAGGCTGTGCCTCGTCGGCCTTGACGAGGGTGTCGCCGCGGCTGATGTCTATCTCGTCGTTGAGCTGGATGGTCACACTCAGGGGTGCGAAGATCTCGTCGAGTTCGTCCTTAGCCTGTGACAGACGCTTCACCGTGCTCTCCAAGCCGGACGGCAGTACGCGCACACGGTCGCCGACATGGAGGGTGCCACCGGCTACACGGCCCGCATAGCCGCGGAAGTCATGGTATTTGTCGGAGATGGGGCGGATGACATACTGTACGGGGAAGCGGAACTCCTTACTCCCCACCTTGTGGACGATGGGCACCGTCTCCAAGTATTCCAGCAGTGGCAGACCCGTATACCAGGGCATGCGCTCCGACTTGTTGACGACATTGTCGCCGTCCTTGGCGCTGATGGGGATAAAGACGACGTTGCGGATGTTCAGTGTCTCCGACATCTTGTTGTAGTCGGCTTTAATCTTGTTGTAGACATCCTCGGAGAAGTCTACGAGGTCCATCTTGTTGATGGCCACGACGATGTTCGGGATGCCGAGGAGAGAGGAGATGTAGCTGTGTCGCACCGTCTGCTCCAGGACGCCATGGCGTGCGTCGACGAGGATGATGCTCAGGTCGGCCGTAGAGGCTCCTGTGACCATGTTGCGCGTATACTGTACGTGTCCCGGTGTGTCGGCGATGATAAACTTCCGCTTGGGTGTAGCGAAATAGCGGTAGGCCACGTCGATGGTGATGCCCTGTTCCCGCTCTGCCCTGAGTCCGTCGGTGAGGAGCGCGAGGTTCACCTCCTCGTTGCCGCGTGCTTTGGAAGCCGTCTCCACAGCCTCCAGCTGGTCTTCAAAGATGGACTTGCTGTCGTAGAGCAGGCGTCCGATGAGGGTGCTCTTGCCGTCGTCCACGCTGCCCGCTGTGGAGAAGCGCAGCAGCTGCATATCTAAATAGCCTCGTGTATTCGTCATTGTCTTGTCTGTTTCTGGTTATTTCTATTGGGCCTATTGGACCTATTCTTCCTATTAGAAGTATCCTGCTTTCTTTCTGTCCTCCATAGCCGTCTCCGACCGTTTGTCGTCGGCTCTTCCGCCCCTCTCCGTGACGCGGCTGGCAGCTATCTCCTCGATGATGTCCTCCACGGTGTGCGCTTTCGACTCGGTGAGACCTGTGCAGGTGATGTCGCCGATGGTGCGGCAGCGCACCTCCTTAGTGACGACCTCCTCAGTGGGCTTGCGCTTGATGACGGGGAGGGCGGCGAGCCACTGACCGTCGCGGTTGAAGACTTCGCGGGTGTGGGTGAAATAGAGGCTGGGCATAGGAATCTTCTCCAGAAGGATATACTGCCAGACGTCCATCTCCGTCCAGTTGGAGATAGGGAAGACGCGGAAGTGCTCGCCCATGTTCTTACGTCCGTTGAAGATGTTCCAGAGCTCCGGACGCTGGTTCTTTGGGTTCCACTGTCCGAACTCGTCGCGGTGGCTGAAGAATCGCTCCTTGGCGCGGCTCTTCTCCTCGTCGCGGCGTGCACCGCCGATGGCAGCGTCAAACTTGTATTTGTCGATGGTGTCGAGGAGCGTCACCGTCTGCAGCTTGTTGCGGCTGGCGTAGTAGCCGGTCTCTTCTTTCACGCGTCCCTGGTCGATGCTCTCCTGCACGCTGCCCACGATGAGGTCGGCGCCGAGCTCCTTGACGAGGTTGTCGCGGTAGTCGATGGTCTCCTGGAAGTTGTGGCCCGTGTCGATATGTACCAATGGAAAAGGTATCTTGGCGGGGAAGAAAGCCTTGTAGGCTAAGTGTGTGACGACGATGGAGTCCTTGCCGCCGGAGAAGAGGATGCAAGGGCGCTCAAACTGTGCAGCTACCTCACGGAGCACATAGATGGACTCCGACTCCAGTTCTTTGAGATGGGTAATGTTATGGTTCATTCTTCAACTGATATCTAAAGTGTTGTCACTGATAAGTTCATTAATTCTGTTTCTCACCCTGATGGCCCTCCTGACGTCTCTGCTGTCCGAGCCTACGGCGATGGTGATGCCCTGGTCCTCGGTATGTGCGATGGCAGGCGAGACGAAGTCGCACCAGGTGGTGTCGTCACAGACGGACAGCCTCACGACCCGAACCTACGAGAAGAAGGCTGCCATCGGTGATACGGACGGAGATAGGGAGAAAATCCATATTGCTTCTTCTGAAGAATTAAGGTGTTCTTTCGAAGACTTCCATCATTTCTTCTTGATGGTCACCTTCCAGTAGTTGTCGACCTTTTCCGTGGCCAGGACGGTATGTCCTTCGTTCTTCACGCTTCCCGGCACGTTCTGGATGGGTTGTCCGTCGTCGAGGAGGATTTGCAGAATCTGTCCCGACTGCATCGGCGTGAGGGCTATCTTCGTCTTCACGAAGTTCATCGGGCAGGCCACACCGCGGAAGTCCTTAAAGACATCGACCTTTACTTCTCCGTCCGCAGCTCCTTCTGTTGCCTTCGCATAAGGCTGTCCTTCCTTAGCTTTATCATTTGACTGGACTTCCTTCTGTTCTTCTGAAATCCCATGGAACTGCAGGCTGTCGTCCATATTCTTATACAGGTCGTTGAGCAGGTCGGCAAGTTCCTCTATGAGCTCTCGGTAAGCTATGAGGGAGCCGCCGGAGCGGCGTGTGTCGATGAGGACTTTATATTTCGCTGGCACGATGCCAGCTTTGATAAACTCTGTGATGAATCCGTCGTAGACATCGTCGTCGGTGCGGGGATCCAGACCACGTGTCACGAGGAGCATGCGGGCCTCGGAGAAGACGATGTCAGCGAGAATCTTCTCCTGGGCAGCGCTGTCAGCAGCGGAGGCCAGCTCCTTGCGCTTCTCGCGGATGGTATCCTGGTCGATGTCGATGATGTCGAAGAGACCTGCCGAGCACTCGGCCTGACCGTATTTGATGAGACTGAACTTCTCGTCGTCGCTGTAGTCGAAGAAGAAATCAGGGTTCTCGGAGAAGGCAGGCACCGCCTTGTATTTGGTCTCAAGGAGGTTCCTGGCGAACTCCGAGCCCCTCTCTCTCACATAAACATAATAACTCTCGTAATTGTCTTTCTGAGCGATGACATCGCGCAGATAATCCTCGACGAAGGCGGGGATATGTTTGGCGGCTATCCATCCCTGTGCCAGGTCTATCTCGTTCCGTCCGTTGACGGGTAGCCAGACGGTGTAGGCGGGGAACGGGTCGTCGCCCACGCGTCCCACTCTTCCGCTGAAGCCGAGGTCGGCCCAGGTGGCGTTGGCGCAGATGTTAGTGCAACCGTTCATCTTCAGCTCGAAGCCGGGGATGGCGTCGAGGTCGAGGTCGCTCTGCAGCAGACGGCGTGTGATGGCGTCGATGGCTCCCTTGGGCATGCAGATACCCAAGCGGCAGGTGTCGGCACCCGTGCAGGACGTCAGCGAGGTGATGACGGCGGGATAGTCGATGTCGAAGACACCTATCTTGCGGAAGAAGTTGTAGATATTCGGCAGATAGGCCTCGCTGATATTGCGCACCTGAATCTGCTCGCGCTTGGTGAAGCGGATGACATCGTCGCCGTAGTTGGCGAGGTAGTCGGCGACGAGTGCGAAGAACTCCGGTGACCCGTTGCCGTGTGGGATGGCGATATAGGCATACCACAGACCGTCCTTGGCCTGGTGGGCGTAGCGCCGTTTCCAGGTCTCGAAGCCGGGATGCTCCTTGGCGGGGGCGAAGGCGGGGTCGTGATGACTGGGAGCCATGACGGTGGCGGGAGCGTAGAAGTCGAGGGAACCGTCCTTCTTCAGGGCGTTGAACTCGTCGAGGTACATCTTCTTCGCATCCTCCTCACCATAGCGGTAGAAGATGTAGCGCATGCGCGCCTTGTGACGGTTGCGGCGGTTGCCGTATTTGTTGAACCAGTTCTTCAGGGCTTTGGCGGCGCGCAGCAGGTCTATCTCGGGGAGGAAGTCGAAGACCTCCCAGCCCACGTGGGGGTTCGGAGCCGTGCTGCCGGCGATGAAGACGCGGAAGCCGCGCTTGCCGTCCTTGACGACGGCCTGGAGACCGAAGTCGGCGACATAGGAGTAGTGGGCTTCCTCAACATTGTAGTCCATGGCCACCTTGTATTTACGGGGCATGGTGAAGGAGTCGCGCTCAGCGATGAGGCGTGAGGTGAGCTCCTCAACATAAGGGTATACGTCGAAGGCCTCGCGGTCGGTGAGCCCGCTGCGGTCGTTGACCATCATGTTGCGTACGGTGTTACCGCCACCGCCCGCTGTGCTCAGTCCCTCCTTCTCCAGCTTGCGCAGGGCGGGGACAGCATCGAGGATGTCGACATTATGAATCTGTATCTCCTGACGGGTTGTGATATGCAGGTGGGAGGCTGAGACCTGATGGCCGACGAAGGCCACCTTGGCGAGCTGCTTGGGCGTGATGAGGCCACCGGTACAGCGCACGCGCAGCATGTGGTGGTGGTTCTTACGCTGTTCGTAGATACCCATGGGCACGCGGTTGGCCTTGAGCTCGCCGGCGGTAATCTCACCGGCTTTGTATTTCTTCACCAGCGACTCGGTGTAGTCGAGGTCGCTGTCAAGGGTGGACGGTATTCTGTACATAATGTTTCTGTTTAAAGTGCGAGGGTTGTTGTGAGGTTACGCTTCCTCAGCGTAGTGTACTTCCTTGTCGGCTACTTTGTTATCCTTGATGCCGAAGGAGTTGAGGTGCACGCCCTGATAGAGTGAAAGGATGGCATAGCGTATCGTGGGGTCGTTGGCCAGTCGCAGGTCCTCCTGGGAGGGCCGTGAGGGCGAGGCGGGGTGGCTGTGCCAGTTGGCTAATATCTTCAGACCGCAGCGGCGGGCATAGCGCAGGGCAGCAAACTGCTCCTTGGGGGAGAAGGAGAAATGCTCGGAGCTGTGGTCGATATTCTCCATGGGGTAGTTCTCCGTCACCACGCCGTCGACTCCTAAGAGGTAGCCACAGGTCTCTAAGGGTGCGTCGCGGCGTGCCTGTGCGATGAGCTCGTCGATGATTTCTTGTGCTATTGTCATGGGCTGTTAGATGGAACTAATACTATTTCTTATGATTTGGAAGGTCGCAAGCTTTCTGCTCGTAGTCGATGAGGTGGTCGATGGTGGGATGCGAGCCGCAGATGGGACAGCTGTCACGGTGCTTCACGGGAATGGTGCGGAACTCCATGGTCTTGGCGTCGAAAGTCAGGAGCCTGTTGGTGAGCAGGTTGCCGATGCCGAGGATGTATTTCAGCGCCTCAGCGGCTTGGATGGTGCCGAGCATACCGGCGATGGCACCGAGGACACCGGCCTGTGAGCAGGTGGGGACGGCTCCTACGGGTGGCGGCTCCTTGAACATGCAGCGGTAGCAGGCTGAGCCGGGGACGTAGGTGAAGGTCTGACCGCGGAAGCGGAGGATGCCACCATGGCTGTACGGCTTCTTCAGCATCACGCAGGCATCGTTGATAAGGAACTTCACGGGGAAGTTGTCGGTGCCGTCGATGACAAAGTCATAGTCCTTGATGATGTCCAAGGCGTTGTCGCTGAAGAGGAACTCCTTGATGGCGTTGACCTTGATGTCGGGGTTGATGGCTAACATCTTCTCTTTGGCGCTCTCCACCTTGGGCTTACCGACATCCTTGGTGAAGTGGATAACCTGGCGTTGGAGGTTGCTCAGGTCCACATTGTCGGCATCGACGATACCGATCGTACCCACACCGGCGGCGGCGAGGTAGAGGGCGGCGGGAGCTCCTAAGCCACCAGCACCGATGATGAGGACCTTGGCGTTGAGGATCTTCTCCTGACCCTCTAAGCCTACGTCCTGCAAGAGGATATGGCGGCTGTAGCGCTCTATCTGTTCTTCAGTGAGGTCTATCATGCGGCACCTCCTCCCATGAAATACAGGAAGTCGACATGGTCGCCATCCTTCAGAGATGTGGTATCCCAGACGTCACGCTCTACAAACTCCTCGTTGACCTGTACGGTGACCATCTCGGGTTGGAAGACCTTGTTCAGCTTTATCAGTTCGCTCAGTGTCAGGGGCAGTGTCACGTCCAGCTTCTCATCGTTAACAATAATCTGTGCCATGTGTGAAAAGTTATAAGTTTACGGGTGCAAAGGTAGGTACTTTCCATGAGGCACAGAATCCCACTAAGGTGGTATTCTTGCTACCCAATGTTTGCTATCGCATACCATAGGTTTGGTAGGTGGTAGGTGGTAGGTGTTAGGTGGTAGGTGTTAGGTGTTAACCCAACTTGCAGCTGTCTCGTCACCCTTTGTTAAATGATGTTTCAGAAATTCGAT
>ERZ773148.1093-NODE-1093-length-22982-cov-4.826580_pt1 | contig 22982 bp, 11 predicted proteins | sample MGYA00580846_ERZ773148 | MGnify/ENA primary metagenome ERZ773148 (study PRJEB29015, sample SAMEA2737879) | human gut metagenome | biome: human gut; feature: human-associated habitat; material: faeces | place: China | collected 2012 ... | reverse complement strand
AAAATTCGTGCGGAGATAAAAAAGGCAATCCGCAAATACGTCGACGAGGCATGTGAATACTTAAATATTCCGATGCTCGACGAACCACTTTCGCCGAAAGCCATCGATTCCATCGTCGAAAAATTAGATCGTGAGATTTCGGCTGTCAGCCTTAGAGAGATGGAACGTTCAAAAGACGAAAGCTATCTCAACATGAGAAAAGAATCTGAGCAGCTGGAAAAAAGTATTGCTTCCCTCAAGAAGACTCAGGAAAGACTTCTTCAAAGAAGTGACGATCTCCTGGCAAAAAAAGAACAGCTCAGAAATCTTCGTGAAGATTTAGTGCAGGCGGAAACTGAGCTGTCAGATTGGCTAGAGAGAATTGCTGAGCAGAAGGAACTGCTCAAGACTGATGTTGATGCTGCAGTATTAGCATTGGCCGGGGGAAAGATAAAGTATTCCACCTTGGGTGTGGTAAACGACTACCTTGTTAAGGCTGCCAGATTCTTTGACGCAACAGTTGAATGGGGTGACAAGTTTAAAAGCGATTCAGAACACACTGCTTTCCTGCGGAGCTATATAGAGCTCTGTCAGCAAGAATTGTCTTCTTTCTCAAAGGGAAAGAGTGTTGTGGCCCTTGAGCGTTCATACCAAAAAGAAATTGACGAAAACGAGAATCGTATACAAGAAGTTCGTGCTACTATCACTTCTTCAGAACAGAGGATTGAGGATATTATTCATCGGCTTCAAGAATATACGAATGACGAAAATGTAAGGAACCATACCAAAGCCAGGATTGAGGCAATGGAAGCTTCTCGTTTCTTCCTAAGTAGAATTGAGAGCACGGTCTTTGAGAGGGAAATATGGAATGCGCTGGCCCCTCTCAAAGAACAATGTGGCATCAAGACAGTAGATATAGAAAATCTTGGTAATGGTCGCCGCAGAGAAACGAGGATTTTGTATAAATCCGATCTGCTCTTCTACCTTCGAATCTATATGTTCCTTAATAAAACAGAGAATCTTCCCATCTACGAATACATCTGTGTAGACGAGGGTCAGGATTTGCATGCAGCAGACTATGAGACTCTCCATGAACTGTTCCCCGCAGCCGTATTCAATGTGTTTGGAGATGTCGACCAGGCGCTGCATGTAGATTGCGGTATAAGCGAGTGGCAGAAAGGAACCGGCATAGAAACCGTTTTCGAACTTAACAAAAACTACAGGAACACGCCTGCGGTCGTCGAGTTCATTAAAGACATGTTTGGGGCAAAGATGGAAGCCTGCGGGCATGTCCGGAAAGAACAGGTGCCAACAGTGTTGACCAGCAAAGGGGGTATACAGGCGATGATTACTGCTATTCCGAACATGGCAGTAATTGTTAAAGACCACAAAGCTTTTGATCATCTTTGTGAACTCATGGGAAGCGGAGCGGGCCAGCTCAATTATATCGATACAAACTCCAGCGAAGAAAAAGAAGGGACAATCTCATGCTTTTCCGTTTTTGCAGCGAAGGGATTGGAGTTTCCTGAAGTTCTTGTTTGGCCAGAGGATATGACAAAAAACCAGAAAGTTGTTGCTTGTTCAAGGTCTCTCAATCACCTATATTATTGCAATCTATGAGGTGTGGTATCAATGAAGGACAATCTTTTCAACAGTTTCAAAGAACAATTTGAAACACTTAAGACCAATACAACTGATGTCCGCGAACGCGCAGAAGCGGTTATTCAGGTAATTCAAAGTGGCGCCTTCATTTCCAGCGAAGACGCTGAACAGTTGTCGGCTTCTCTCGAGGCTTATAAAAATGAACTGTTAGCTTTCAAAGAGGCAGGAAAAGAATTGGCAATTGACGTGGAGGCGGGAATTGAACCTGTTCGAGAAGCAATTGCGGCGATTGAAAACGAGCGCAAGATGATTGCTGAGCGGCAACTTGTTTTGGATTATCTCCACTTATCGACGGAAGCTGAAAACGTGATTGCCCAACTCGAAGAATCAAAACAGCTCTTAATCAGCAAATGCAGAGGCGAAGATGCAAAAGAGCAACTACATCCGTTCGGCCTTGTTATTGATAGTGTTAGATCGCAAAGCGATGGGCTAGCCGATGATGTGTATGATGTCATCCATGAAGCAATAGGAAGATCTGTTGCCAGGGCAGCTGACCGCGGAGATCTATTTATCGATGAAACCATAGACGTTTCAACTTATCTTGATGGATCCTGTGAACTGTTGAAGCATTTGGATAGTTCTTCTTCCTCTGGGGAAGAAGAGCCCGCTCTGCAAAATGATGATAGAAAAGAAACTTCGCCTGATAATAAGGAAGAAGAACCCCAGGATTCAAGTCTTGATGGCACGCAGCCGGAGCCAGAAGTTCAAGAACTCAGCCCGCTGTGGGAGCATTATGATGGGTACGTTGATGAACTGCGAACGGAAATCCCGGATGTCGCAAGCATCAGATTCAATTCGCAAGAATTTGTGAATGCCAACATCCTTCCAGAGGCTTTCGCGCTGTCTCAGGGAAACCCTACGCATATTTTCTCCACTAGAGTAAACCTCATTAAGCAATTTCTTAATAGGGGCAGCAGAAAAACAAATGGCATGAATCTCCTTTGCGTAGAACAGGACATGGATTATCCCTGCGTGTGTTGGGCAGAAAAAACTACTCCCGCGCAAGATGCTATGGATGTCCATTACATTGTCGCAGGCCTCTTTACACGGGGAAACGCTCGCAATGAGATTTATTATCTTCGGAAATTGATAGTCTCTTCAACACCCGCCAAAATTACAGTGGTTGTGCTTTCGGCGTCTGATAGAGAGAAGATTGGCACAGCGCTAAATCTCGAGGACACCACCCGAGTTGAATATGCGCTCCTTCCGACTTCCGAGATAAAGCATGTTGAGGAACGCATAGCACCCCAGCAAATAAATCAGGTAAACACCCCACCAAGGCAAGAATTTGCACTTGTAAAAGCAGAAAACAGAATAAAAGAGGCAAAGCCTAGCGCAAACGTGTTTCTTTCTGATCTTGGGAAGATTGGGAAAGCCAAAGAAACCAGTGAGATTATCACCCTGATCTCATATTTTGGACTGGTATCGGAGAAAATTGTAACACCGCTTTCTCTGGTAACCTTTGGCGAAAGACCGGGTGAGGAAGAGGCTGACAAGGAAAGTATCGTATCTGAACAGTTAAAGCAGCTTACAGCTAAGAACATACTTGCTCACTATAAAATTGAAGATGATAATCTTTACTGCTTTACTCAATATGGGTATTCCTGCCTGCATAAAGACACCGTAATCAAACAAGTCAAGCGCGTCAGTGATCAGCGTATTGGTGACTGCAGATTCATTGGAAAGCTTGAGATGAAGCTGGAAGATCTGCAATACATGAACAGCAGAACCAATGCTTTGTTTGAATTTTTAAGAGAAGCGCATAACTTCTTTGATGCGCCTACCCATGCGGGTATTGTTTCTTCAATTACCGCTAATGACGACTGCGAACTCAGCATTGAACTGCCCATAAAAGATGAATTGCATCGTTATAGCATTGTTTTGCCAAACGAGTTGGTTTCAGGTATAGATCAGCTTGTTCTTGCAAATGCTAACGATTCCGTCACACTTGACTGGACTCCTTATATATCTGCTGACAGACTCCTGATTTTCTATCAGTCTAAAGTCTACTGTTGGGATAAGGCAAATTGGAGCTTGGTACTTCCTGAAGGTACCACTGCTTTAAGAAAAGCTGAAAGTGAAGCAGCCGAAGCCGCGGAGGAGGCTTTGCCTAGTGCGGACGAGCCCATGATTAACGAAAAAAAGGTAGACAGTGTCGAGACCATTCACAACACACAGCGCACTGATTCAGTAAGTTTCAAAAGTGATAGTGCTGAAAAAGGCCCGTCATTGTATGCTACCATGCTTGAAACTGAAAAGCCATCGGACGAGGAGTTTGTTCATGCTATTGAACAGCTTGTTGGAGAGCAAAGCATAGAAAATGCTGAAGCCAAAAACTACCGTGCTTTGGCTAATGCTTTGATGTTGGCTAAATCAGCAAGCTTCGATAAGAAAAATGTCTTGGTCAATCTTCTCTACCAGAAGCTTCTTTCTGCAACAAACATCCCGATAGGCGACTTCGATTACACCGGGGAAAACTTGTCCTCTTTGTTTGGTGGAGATACAGAAGAAGATGAAGCGCTAAAACTATCTGCGTTCAGCCATGCGATGTTCGCACCGCAAAAACCATATGACTATACTCTGGACAGTGTCTGTGATCAGTTAATTGACAATTATGATTTGATTTTCCCATCTTTTCCGAAGTACAAGGGGCTTTTTATTAAGCTAAATGAAATTCGGAAAGTCGTTCCCGAGGGATTCAGCAGCAGAATCATCAGCCTTCTTGGAGATCAGGCCGAGAGGCAAGCGCATTTGAACAGGATTGCTGCACAGGCCAAGTCCTTGATCGAAGTACCGACAACGAATACTATTGGGCTTCCCGGACATAAGGAAACTCTTGTTGATTGCTTTGGACCGGATTCGGAAATAGGTATGGCTATGAGACTTATTTCTGAAGGTAAATCTGCCGAACGTGATTTTGTTGAGGGAATCTATCAGGACTACTGTAAAGAAAATGGGAAAATCAGTCAGAACAAAATAGACGAGTTCATTGAAGAGGTATGGCGAAAGAACAGGAAACATCGAACCGGCCTTGTAGCTAAAGCGCGCACGCAAGTAGATAATGCATTTTGGACTCGCCTTGAACTAATCAAAGAATGGCTCGATGCAGACTATGATTCCGCCCAAGTGAGTGCAAATACAATAAAAACACTGAGATCAAGCCTCGTCAAAGAGATCGATAAAGAGCTCGCAGTGCTCACAAGAGTCAACCAAGATGCATGGCCTGCAGTTTTGTATTGGTCTTTGCAAAGCATCAAAGCCAAACTTGAGCTAAAAGATACATTAAGTGAAGTAAGTATTTTTTCCGGGATCTTGTTTACTGGACTGATTTCAATGGCTGATAGCGGGCTGCCGGTTCTCGAAAAAGAAATGGCCGAAGTGAAGTATTACGAGCCCTGGAGAAACGTTCTCAAACATATTCAGGCACCAGTCCTTGACGTCGATGTAATCAAAGACGGAATAATCTTTGACTCCTCTTCACATCTCCATGATAACTACAGGCAACTCCGCATGCTGGGGTGCTATTTGAAGTCTGATAGTGATGAGTATTTTGTTGACAAGGAGGACTTAAACAGGGCACGTGATAGCGCAAATGCCGCCGAAAGAGAATTTAGGCAGGAACTTGAGTTCGCGTATACAAACGATAGGATAAGCGAGGCGGACAAGGAAAGACTGTCTGCATTGCTTGAGTACAGAGATCTGTTCTATGATCGCGAGGACTTTGCTTGCTGGAAAGCCTACTTAACAGCCCTTGAGAAACAGATAGATGAAATATCCTCTGCACGGAAAGACAGTCTGAAGAAACGGTTGGAAGGCGCTTTTGAAAAGCTCGCAGAGGGCGAAGTCTGCCCGCTCCTTGAAGCGACGAGAGTGCTTTTAGAAGAAAAGCAGAATTTTGCTGTGACAGAAGAGTATCTCAACCGCTTTGACGCCGGGGAGAGAGAACTATCAGCTGAAACGAACCTACTTAGGAACGAAGAACGAACCTTTGAAGAGTTTATCAGCCCGGAAGTATATAACCCCATATTTGCTGAATGCAGCAAAAAGGCGAACAGAGGCGGAAACTTCAGAAGCTTTGCAAAAACTTATGTCTCGGCTCGGTTTCCCTCTGGATGGACAGATAGATATGAGAAATCAGCGCTAAGCTTTGTTACTAACTGGCCTTATGCAAAAGGCAACACAACTGAGGCGAATATTCGGGAACTTCTTTGGCAGCTTGGACTTGATGTGCAAAACGTCAACAAGGTTAAGAACTCCACAAGGGTTGAGCACTTTAAGGCAACAGTAAAGAGCAGCCCTCGAAATCAAGCTGATTACCAGCACCCTATCTCTGCCTTTGGCACACAAATTAAAAACCCGATTAACGTGCTTGTGCTATATGGAAAGAACGATCCAACTGAGATTGTCACCAAGGTCAACAGCATGAATCTTGGGGAAAACACAATCGTGTTTATTGACTATCCTCTTGCCTTGGCAGATCGAAGAGCTGTGGCGGAGTATTTCCACAAATCAACATCAGGGCAAAATTCCTTCCTTCTTATTGACCAGGTGCTTGCTGTTTTTCTTGCCCTGAAAACCAGCGCCGAACGGCTTCCCGCATTTCTTAAGTGTACTTTACCGTTTACCCGATATCAGCCGTTTGTATTCGATGGGGGCCCGACTGCAGACGATATGTTCTGTGGAAGAGTCTCAGAACTCCAAAAAATCCTTGATCCCCAAGGTGCTTGCGTGGTCTACGGTGGTAGGCAATTAGGTAAAACAGCATTACTTCAAAGGGCTGAGAGTCTTCGGTCGAAGCCCGAGGATAGCCATTATGCCGTCTATACCAACATTATTAAGCTCACGTCTGAAAAAGAGGCTGTCACTCGAATACTCTCTGACATTAACAAGAAAACCGGACTAAGATTGAAGGATGTCGATAGTATAAAGGCACTGGCAGACCAACTCAGCGCCCTCTTTAGAGAAGGCGTGGTTCGCTCTTTGCTTCTGCTAATAGATGAGGCGGATGATTTTCTTGAAAGTATCAGTGGAAACAACTATACGCAACTTCAACCTTTCGTTGATTTGAAGAGAGAGACGCATAATGACTTCAAGTTTGTCCTTGCTGGCCTTCATAATGTTTACAGGACAAAGAATGCAACGGACCGTAATGGAGTGTTTGGGCAGCTTGGCACGCCGCTCTGCATCAAGCCTCTCTCTCCCAACGATGCGTTGCAGCTTATCTCCAGACCGCTAATGTATCTTGGATTCCAGGTTAATCGATATCCTCACCTGGAAACGATACTTACCAACACGAATTATTATCCCGGAATTCTGCAATTCTTTGGATATAATCTGGTTCAGTCAGTACCGTTGCAGTATGGGGAATACTTCAGCGCAAAGAGCGGGAATCCTCCGTTTACTCTTGAAGAAAAGCAACTTAGCGCCATCATGACGTCGAATGATCTTAACAACAGCATCAAAGAAAAATTCCGTCTTTCGCTCAAACTGGACAAGCGATACTTTGTGCTCGCCCGTGTAATAGCACTACTGTACTTTGAGAACGATGTACCTGAAACAAGCAGAGATGGGTTTAGTGCGGCTCACATAATCGATTACGCAAAAGATTTGGGCATCCACTGTCTTGAAGATTGCAACTACAACTCTGCGGTCAATTTGCTTGACGAAATGGTTGAGATGGGCATTTTGAATCGTGTAAAAGAAACAAAAGGCTATTGCTTAAGACGGCGATCCTTCTTGAACATTATTGGGACTGACAGTGATTCACTTCTGGATGAAATCGTCCTGGAAAATGAGGAGACGGAATAATGCAGGAATCATCACAGATTTGGTGGCAAGAAATAACCGGTCCTAAAACCTTCGTTTCCAATGTGACAGAACGTCTTCTTGAGGCTTCTGTCATCGTGAAGGTCCCGGATGACCTTCCTTGGAGACATGAGATGCGCCAGGAAATTCAAAGTGAATTACGGGAGCAGTATGACTATGCTGAGATTTCAATAATTCCTATCGATGCAGAAGAAGACGTCGAGGAAAACACGGAGATTGACGCATTCATTCTCGAAAGATTTGCCCTGGGGGATGTCGCAAGGCAATACCGTAAAAAGTCTGGAAAGAGTATCACACAGTATATCGTTCAGAAAAATGTACTCCAAAATGACGTGCTGTGGGTGAAAGGGATTACCGAAAAGACGATAAAGCCATGGAGAGATTTTTTGCTGGCGTTTAATGCTTGCTGCCCGAAAAACGGTCGAATCGTACTGGAAATACGCGATAGTATTCAGTACGTAAAGCAGAACACTATTGAAGAAATCGATTATTCGTCTTATATCAGTGATAACAATCTTCAACTTTTTAACAGTATTTTGTTGGACCGTATGCCGACCATTTCAGAAGTATGGAAACGATATTTATCCGCCCTTGCGGCATGCCTTTGTGAAACTGACGCAGAGATAGCTGAGTATTTCTTAAATGAATATGCGCAGCAAACAGCCGATCCGATAAGAGTTCTTGAGGCAATAGCGCAAGACCCCGATTATTCGCGCCGGGGAGCCGCGGACGGCTCGAGTCACATCTTGTCTCTTGTTCGGCACAAATGCACTTCCCAAATTGAAAGACGGATATGGAAAGCACAGTTGCAAGTCCTATTCCCTGTCGTCGAAGCAGAACGGATAAACCTTATTGAGAGAATTAAGCACGACCTTACCGCAATGATTAGTGTGCGAGAAATAAGGCAGTATGGCGAGTCAATAGTTAATCCATATGATTTTGAATGGGGCACACTTTTCTACGCTATGAAACTAACCAATATCAATGAAGAGTACTATTTGAAGTCTTTAAGCAAAGCTGAAAGGGAAGAAATAAGACGATTCAGGGACTATCGAAATAATCTTGCTCATGGCGACTGTTGCACTGTCACACAAGTTAGTGAGATTCTTGCCATTGTGCCTTATGAATAAGAAATTCTGAGGAAATAGCTCCACAACATAACCCGCAGAGTTATCGAAGGCGGCAAAATGAAGATTGCCTGTGAATAGTGCCGATTTGAGAACGGTTTTGCCATAGGTATAATAAACGAAGTACTTTTCTTGGATAGGGACTAGAACAGAATCATCTCAAAGTTATCTCAACCGTAGCAAATTGAGGAGGGACACCGGCCAATGAGAATATTACATACATCTGACTGGCATCTCGGGATGCCGTTGAAGCTTGGAACGATGCTCGCTGATCAGCAGTATTTCCTTGACCAACTCTATTCGATTATCGAAGAATATGACGTCGATACTGTGATATGTGCCGGAGATATATATGACAGCAGCGTGACAAACGCCGAGGCTATTGAACTCTACAGCAGTGCTATCACCAAAATCTGCAAAGAACTCAGGAAAAAGATGATTGTTATTGCTGGCAACCACGATAGCGGGGCACGGCTTGCTTCTGGTCGGGAACTTCTGGAGATGGCGGGACTGTATGTATCCGGAAAGATCGTTAAGGATATTCGGCCTGTCTCTATTGGAAATGCAGATATCTATCCAATTCCATTCTTCAATCGGGACGAAGTCATTGCCTTCTACCCAGATAAGAAATCTGAAATTCCCTCACAAGAGGCGGCTACAAAAGTTCTCTGTGACCACATCCGAGAGTCGATGGATCCCTCACGGGTAAACATCATCGTCTCACATGCGTTTATCGCTTCGGCAGAACTCTCGGATTCAGATCGCGCGGCTCAGGTCGGGCAAGCGACTTCTGTATCTAAAGATGTATTTGACGGGTTCGACTACGTCGCTCTCGGGCATATTCACAAGCCGCAGGCAATCACGGAGACGATAAGATATTCTGGGTCCCCTATCAAGTATTCCTTCGGCGCCGAGGAAACTCAGGTCAAGCAGGTTCTTATTTACGATACGAACTCAAAAGAGATCACATCGGTCGCACTCAACATGCTTCATGACAGGAAGAGCCTTTCCGGGACATATGAAGAAATCAGAATAATGGACAGTATTAAGAACTGCTACCTGAAGGTCACTGTTACAGACAGAATCGCCAGCTTGGAACTGCTTTCAGAACTCAGGGAAAAGTTTCCATGTATCCTGGAACTCTACGGAATGGCTTATGAAGGTTCGGGTGCTGAGACAAGCATCACGATTGACGAGCTTACCAAGCTCGATGAGACGGATATTATGATACGCTTTCTTGAGGAGCAGTATCATTTCACCCCGAGCAAGGATCAGATTAATCTCTACAAAGAAGTAGTAAAGAGCATTGGAGAGGAGGCGGACTTGGGATGAAACCGATCTCTGTACGATTCAAATGCTTCGGTCCTTATATGGAAGAACAGACTGTAGATTTCGAGAAACTTAGCAACAATGGGATATTCCTTATTTGTGGAGAAACTGGATCAGGTAAAACCACCATCCTAGACGCGATCTGCTATGCTCTGTTTGGCAAATCCAGCGGTGGTCTCCGTCAGGGAATCGAAGTGATGCGCTGTAAATCGGCAAAAAAGGCGGATAAGACCATTGTAGAATACATTTTTGAATGCAATGGAAATAGATACAGATTCCATCGTGAGTTGAGGTATGGCACGAAGAATCTGATAGAGGAAGATGGGTGTGAGATACTTCAAAATGACGAGTTTGTACCCATATTTCAGAATCCGAAGGCGACTGTTGTAAACAAAAAAGCCGAGGAAATCCTCGGCCTCACGTATGATCAGTTCTGCCAGGTCGTTATGCTCCCCCAGGGTAAATTTGAAAGATTGCTTGTTTCCAATTCTGAGGAGAAGGAAAAAATCCTTACCAGTCTATTTCATGCAGACAAGTGGAATTACATTGTCCTTGGTGTAAAGGCAAAAGTTGACGAGAAAACTAAGCGTCTGGAAAAAGAGCTGGCAGATATACAAGGCCAGTTGCGTGTTTACGCATGCACTTCTGTCGATGAGTTGAAAGAAAGAATCGCTGCTTTGGAAGAAGAGGTTGATTCTCTCACAACGGATGTTCAGAATGCAGAACAGCTCAAGCTACAAACGACAAAGGCTTACGAAGACGCCATAAAAGACAATGAGGTTTTCACTGCTCTGGAAGACTGCCGCAAGAAATTAGAATCGTTCAAACAGCAGGCAGAAGAGTTTAGTCGTAGGCGAAACTCTTTGAAGCTGTCTGAAGCAGCAGATGCCATCCGGGAGATATATACAGCATATTCCGGTGAAAAAGATAATGCTGATACTGCCAAGCAGGATTTAGAAGATGCAGAGGTTGCCCTGTCTGAAGCCGAGAGATCGGATAAAGCCGCTCGAAAGGCAAAAGACCTGCATGATGCCGGTAGGGCTTCCTATGAAGCAGATAAAGAATCTCTCATCAGGCTCAAGGACGCTAGAGGGGTTTATGCCGGAATAGGCGAAAAGAAAAAAGCGGCGGAGGATGCCGCTAAAGAGGAAAAGAAAAAGAAAAAAGCGGCCGATGACGCAAAAAAAGCGTATGAAACTGCTCGTGGTCAATGGGAGAAAGCCAAGACGGCAAACGATGATGCTGTTGGTGCCTACCTTGATGTAAGCAAGAAGTATGCGGCAAACATTGCAGGGAACTTAGCTTCTAAGCTTGAGGATGGAACCCCATGCCCTATCTGCGGAAGCACACAGCATCCTGCTCCAGCAGTGCTTCCTGAAGGTGTTTCGGTATCCGAGGATGATGTAGAAACCGCCAACCATGCAATGCAGAACACAAGTGAGACGCTCACTACTGCTAAGACTGTGATGGATGATGCGGAGGGCAAAAACTCGAATGCTGCAGAGGCCTTTGCTGCAGCCCAGAGTGTCCTGATCGCCGCAAAGACTGCATATGAGCTTTCGCTTGAAAATACTTTCGATGGTATCGATGATTCGAAATCTTTGGAAGCTGAGATCAAAAAGGTTGAGGGCAGAATATCTGCCTTTGAGCAGGCAGAAAAAACCGTAGCAGACGGCATCAACGCTGCTACATCCGCGCTTAGTGCTGCAAAGCAGCGAAAAACTGATGCTCTCTCAAAAGAGTCATCTGTGAGAGAGAAGATGGTCGCTGAAGCCAAAAAGTGGGCCGCGGCGCTCGCTGAAAAAGGTTTCTCGGATGAAGCGGCGTTTGTGGCCTCATTGAAGGACAAAGAAATCCTTGTTTCGGAGCGAAGTGCGATTGCAACCTATGATGCTGATCTAAGAACCGCACAAAAGGCCTTTGATGAACAGCAAAAGAAGACCGATGGCCTCGTAGCCCCGGAAATGAAGGCATTGCAGGATGCTAAAACTCACGCTGAGAGTGCCTGGAAAGAAAAAAATGATACTCTCACCACTGCTTCTCAAAAATCAAAGGATATGCAGAAGCTGTATGAGTCACTTTCTAAGCGCTGGGAGAAGTATCAGGTTGAAAAAACAATTGCCGATTCAAATACCGATTTTGCGAGAAAACTTAACTCCAGCACGGGCCTGAGTCTGCAGCGATATGTGCTTGGAATCATGTTAACATCCATCACAGTCGCGGCGAATCAACTCTTAAAGACTGTCCGCGGTGGCAGATACCAGCTTTATAGACGCTATGAGTCATCCGGCAGAGCCCTCAAAGCAGGTCTTGAGCTTGACGTGTTGGATACAAGTAACGGTGAAAAGCGAAGTGTTACAACGCTTTCTGGTGGAGAAAAGTTCCTCCTGGCTTTGAGCCTTGCCATTGGTCTATCGACTGTTGTGCAAGCACAGAGCGGCGGTACAAGACTGGACGCAATGTTCATCGATGAAGGCTTTGGATCCCTTGATTCTGAATGCATTAATGACGCTATGAGTATTCTCCAGGGCATTCAGAAAAGCCATGGTTTAGTTGGAATCATCTCCCACGTTGAGAAACTATCTGAGATCATTCCGACAAGGCTTGAAGTCGTTACTTCGGCCGATGGAAACCACATCAAGCCTATAATTGCCTGACAGCAAGATAACGCATCTGCGCAAGCACGTCTTCAGTTGTTGCTGTATTTTGCTAATCCAAAATTCGCAATAATTACATAAGCGCATCCAATTGTTTCTGTCCAGCGGGCAACCTTGCGCGCAAGCCGCTTGTCGCCTCTGACAATTCGGGCCGCAACCCCTGCTGAAACCAAGACAATATTGCTATCCTCAATGAACAGTACTGCCTGGTTCGGTGCGTCAGGATCTGCGTATTCCGCGATTTCCAGAAAACGATTCTCAGAGCACGATAGAGTTCTAAGGGTCTCCTGATCCGGAATGTGGAGGTCAGTTTCTCTCATATGCGGACAAATCTCTTTCAGAAAACCTTCGGGAAGAAACTCAGAGCGAATGCAAATAAAGCGCACTTTTTTCCTGAGCATGGTGAAATAAATTTTTCCCCCAATCATCAGGGCAAGCAGGGTCAAAAGAACGTAAGTAATAGGTCTCATATAGAGCCTCCTTTCGATTTGTGGCTATATGTTACCATATCCGCTGTCCAATATTCAGGACTTTGCACACCGCCGGAAATAATCTCTGACTTCTGGATGAAATTCAGCGCATTGTACTGCTTATTGGACAGCACTTCTTCTATAATGGAATCACATAACAACAGACGGGAGGGTACTAGGTGAAAGCTTTTTATGAATTGGTCCCTAAAAATGCGTATTACCATATCGAGTATGAGATGTCTGTTACAGGGGCGCTTTTGAATCAACTCATGGAAAAACACGGCCTGTCGCAAGACATGATTCAGACAAAAAAATCTACTATTGACTGGCTTCTTGAAGGATTTCCCGAAACGCCTGTAGATGTAGTAAGAATAATTTCCGGAAAACTGTATCGAGAAACAGGGTTTGTCCAAGACTTGAAAGGCCACTGGCTGGAAGTCTCCGATACGCTGCAAGAAGCAAGCATAGTGTTCCACATTTATAGGGATAGCCCTTACGAACCAGATGATATTGATTTTTCTTTAGATGAAGATCTCGTAAACGGTGAGGATGGAGAACCAGATGCCCCCATGTATTTAAGTACATGGCGATACAGCTTACACAACTCCCGGAACGAAATCTGTTGGACCGGAACAGAGGAGTCATCTGCTTTTCATTCTGAATCAGACGTTTGCCATGCACTTGCAAAAGAAACAAGGCAGATCGAATTTGCAGGGAATGCGATACAGATCCTTCCGGAAACCATTGACCCGAAGGACTTCCCTTGCCTAAAACCTATACAAGATGGCAACTATCAGCTGGTACCAGTCATTCCGACACAAACCTCTTTCATAGCTGTAGACGGATTGGAGATCACGTTCCTTTGGAACCTTTTTCAAGAGCAATATGAAAAAGTTTTCTCCTTAATCTCGTGCATTTCAGATATTGCATATAAAGACGACGTAAGTGCAGCAGATGCGGAAAGTTATCTTTTCCGAAGACTGCCCTATGGGAACAGGGACCTTAGGGTTTTCGCAGGGTGCAGAGAATCTGTTGTATCCATAGTCAAGGAGTTTTTGCTCTTCTCACAGGATTTGAGCGTGGGCTTCCAAGAGGCTTTACAAGAGGCAGCTAATCATATGATCAGAAAAAAGAATGGAAAATTGAGCACTACAAGAGTTTGGAAGGTCGGCCGACAGACATACGATGGTATTGAGGAGTGCCCGTTTTCTATTAGCGTCGATTGCAAACCTGTTTCTGAGAATGAAGTTAATCTAAGATTGTACTTCAATGTAAGTACGCCTGAAGGAGAAACAGGCTCAATAAAGCTCTGACCCTATATCGGTATATACATTCGCTTGTCTTCAATCAATCACGAACTGCGTAACAATTAAGACTTACGGTATGAAAAACATAACAAACATCTCGAAAACGCTATATTGTAACGGCGTTCAGTGTCCCAAAATGCTCTGGCTGAAAAAGCACCATCCTGAACTCTTCGATGAGTCTGTCATGAATCAATCCGTTCTAGATTCAGGAAGTGAAGTTGGAGATTTGGCAATGGGCCTCTTTGGGAATTTCACAGAGGTTCCGTATGGGGAGCTTTCTGAGATGATCCGTAAAACCGATAACCTACTTGCCTCGGAGGAGCAGAACATTGCTGAGGCTTCCTTCACTTATGACGGATTGTTCTGTAGCGTTGACATTCTAAGAAACCTTGGCGGAGGGAACTTAGAGCTGTACGAAGTAAAGAGCTCCACTTCTGTGCATGATATTCATCTCCACGATGTCGCATATCAAATGTATGTGCTTGAACGGCTCGGGTACCATGTTGAGAAAGCCTGTCTTGTCCATATCAACAGAGAATACATTAGAGGCAGGGAACTGGAGAATGAAAAGCTGTTTGCCATTGAAGAGCTGACGGGCATGGCAAGGCAGATGCAGGGAAATGTACATGAGAGGGTTCAAACGCTCAAGGCATGCATTCTGAATCCAGAGGAGCCTTGCCTTGACATCGGTTTACACTGTTGGTCCCCGTATGATTGTGGGTTCTGGAAACACTGCACTGAAGCGCTTCCTCCGCTGAACGTGTTTGATGTATCCGGAATGCAGAAGAAAACAAAGATCAAGTACTATGCCCAGGGAATTGTTTCATTTGAAGACCTGTTGAATAAAGCAAAACTAAATCCCGGGCAAAAGATGCAACTCCAGTATGAGCTAGAAGATACCGATGCCCACATTAAACCCGACAAAATTAAGGAATTCCTTGACACACTAACCCATCCACTTTATTTCCTTGATTTTGAATCATTTGAACCGGCCATCCCGCTCTATGAGAACTCCAGGCCATATGACCAGATTGTGTTTCAGTATTCGCTTCACTATTTTGAATAGGAAGGTGGACCGTTGCACCATAAAGAGTTCCTCGCCATGCCCGGAAAGGATCCCAGAAGGGAGCTTGCGGAGCAGTTATGCGCGGATATTCCTCTTGGGGTATGTACACTGGCGTACAATATGACCTTCGAGAAGGCCAGAATAAAAGAACTGGCTGAACTCTATCCGGATCTAGCCGACCATCTAATGGATATTTATGGCAACATTAAAGATCTAATGGTGCCGTTTCAGAAGAAGCAGTACTACACAAAGGCCATGCAAGGCTCATACTCCATCAAATATGTACTGCCGGCACTATTCCCTGACGATCCTGCTTTGGATTATCATAATCTTGAAGGTGTCCACAACGGGTCGGAAGCGTCAGCCGCTTTTGCCATTATGCAGAAAATGAACCAGGAAGAACTGATGTCCTGCCGGGCGAATCTTCTTAAGTATTGTGGCCTTGACACTTTTGCTATGGTCCGGGTACTTGATAGGCTGAAGGAAAAAGTGAAATAGGATCTCATTGAATCTGAAACCATTAATTAACACTCCCTCTTCCCCTATTTGTGGTGAGCGGGAGTGTTTTCTTGTGTCCGTTTTATTGAAGAAGGGTGTTGCTGAGACCACTTTCCCGCGAGAAAGCATTCCTCTATGGGAATAATCGTTCAGACATGTGCCCTTGCATTTTCAAATGTTCGGGCCCGGCTTTAGAACCGTGCAGAGTATGCGCGGAGTTCATTCTTTTTGAACCGATTGCAAATACTTTATGGCTACAAAAATCGCACTTGAAAAAGTAGTGTTACGGTAGTATAATCCATTTGCTTAAAAGGAGAGATGGTCATGAACTCTTATACTGTGCTTGACGTAGCAAAGCTGGTAGGCAAGAATCCCGAGACAGTTCGTAGGTGGATCCGTTCTGGAAAGCTCAAGGCAGCGCAGTCCTCCCGCAAGGACGGGAATGTAGTGTTGGAAGATGATTTGTACCGCTTCCTGCGATCCTCAGCAAAGTACACCGGGCTCGCTACAGGGATGCTTGCTACCAACTCGATGCTCGCAATCACGACAGTTGTGGTCGGGATCTTGGGGAGCGTCGTTGCTAGTAAGGCAACAAGCAAGAAAGATCTGGAGATTCTAGCTGAGGATGTCCGGAAGACGCTCAACGACAAAATTTCTGAGAGTAAAGAAATCATCGAGAAGAGGAAAAGCACCATCGCAGAACTCCAAGCGGAGATTGAGGCGCAGGAGAAGCAGATTGAAGATTGCCGGATTGCCTTGGAGCACCTGCCGCAGGAAGTGTTTGTCGTATCGGAAGGAGGAGCGAATGTCGACAGAGAATAATCATGGAACGGGCCTTGTGAAAGGTAAAGGACAGATGATTACGGAAAACAGTGGCGACTTGGAGGTCGTCAATGGGAAGGTTCTGGTCTTGACCGAAGAGACGGCGAATGTGGATGTGAAAGGCTACCTGGTCCAACTAATGCAGTATGCCAACATCGCGCAGGTGGTCACACACATCGAGAAGGGCGTAGAGTACATCGTCCAAATCCCACTCGAACACAAGAAGGCCTTTCAAGCTGGGGAACTGCTCATGAATGAGAGAAAAAAGACCGGTATCAACTGGCCTACACTGGTCAAGGAGTTGGAAAACGGGAAGCGTGAGATCGTGGCTAATCTTCCGGTAAAGTCTGCGCCGGGTACCGGGCTTACGCCCCAATCGCTTCCTGTCGAGCGGCTGCCGCCGTCGCCTATGCCTGCGCCCGCTCCGGTATGATCGTCTTCAACGCCGCCCTGCACCTTCAGCTTCGCAGCGCCTGAAACGGTAATGTTATTTCCTTTGCGATACAAACCGCCGCCGATGCCCGCGCCATAGATGCCGCCCTCTGCGGTCAGCTTGCCGTTTTTGTCCTCGTCCGCGATGGTCAGACTGCCGCCGTTGTTCTTTTCAAGGCCGGCATGATTGTTGGCGCTCCTGAGCGTGTTTTCGCCGTCCAGCTCGATGCTGACATTGCCCTCGCCGTTTGTGGAAACGGCGGCCTTGCCCTCATTTTTCACGTCGATGTTCACATCGGAGAGTGTGACGTTTGCGGTCTGATCCTTCTCCGCGTTGATGGTGACGGTGTTTTCCGTGGAGTTTCCCGTGATGACGGGCGCGCTGTCCGGAACATCGACCTGCGACCCCTGCGTGACCGTCTGCCCGCCGCTCCCCGCATTTACCGTGATGTTGCCCTTGCCGATGTCCCACACCGCCGCGTGCGCCGACACGGGCAGACTGGCGAGAAGCAGCAGCACAAGGAGCGTTGATACGATTTTCTTTCCCTTCATGTGCAAAAGCCTCCTTCTTTGTTCTGGTTGATCGCCTCGATTCCTTTTAGTGCTTATACACAATAATTTTACCTGACAATGCGGAGATTTTCAAGAGCTTGTTCGGACAAAGACCTGCTTTTGTGCATCACAAAAATAAGGCTACAAAAAAGCTTCGTGATTTTTATAACCACGAAGCTTCTTTAATTTGATGTATCAGTCGGCAAGGTCGCTCATGGCGGACAGGCGCTTCTCCTCCATCTTGATCTCCCAATGGATGAGGATGCTCATAGCCGCGTGGAGGAAAATGATCGCACCGAGCACGAGAAGTTCGCTCCACTCGCGCACGATCACCGTGCGCAGCACCTCGCCGCCGAGCTTGAAGCACAGCGCGAGCGCAATGCCCTGCGCCATGGAGAACCGTGCATGCGGCTGATTTTTACAAAGTCGGACAACGCTCTTCGCGCCGGAAAACAGGAGAATGACCGCTCCCGTTCCCTCCAGAAGAATGATCCCGAACTGCACAAGGTACTTTAATACACTCTCCGCCCAATGAAGTAATTCCACTCTCATTTCACCTTTCTGCTTTACAAAATACGTCTCCCCGGCGGATTGTGCGGACGTACCGCCGGAGAGAATACATATAAAGCATACAGGGAAATAAAGAATTCGTCAAGAACTTGTTAAGTCTTTTTTCTTCTTTTTCGCACGATAATCAGGACGACCGCCGCAGCGGCTGCAGCGCCGCCCGCAATGCCGCCAATGATCCAGCCGATACGGGAGGTTTCCTGCGCAAGGTACACGATCGATGCGCCGTTGTCCAGCCGGAAAACAATATAGCTGCCGTCTCGGGTGAACGAAAGCGGCGTGAGCGTGCCTTCCGAGAGTGTATAGAGACTCCCGGACGCCGAGGTAAGCATGCGCACGGTGAGGGGCTCGGAATAGCCGGAAACGCGCACCGTGTATGCCGCGAGAATGGACGCCGCATCGATGCCGAGCGTTTCCGCATCCGGCACAAAGGGCACAGCAAGAAGCGTCTGCCCGTCGCGGAAAGTGCCCTCCGCAAGGAACAGCGGCTCGTCCTCGCCGGTCGAGATCGTTGTGACCGGCCGGATATACTCCCCCTCGACGGTACGGCTGTAGTATACGGCCTCGTTGGGATCAAAGTCGTTCCACTGCCAGTACATTCCGTCCTCGTCCGTGACCGCGGGGACCGAGGCGATCCTGCCGCCGAACGGCACTTCGACCGTCTCCACCGTCACGCCGTCCTTTACAAACGTCACTCCGATGCTGCGGAAAAAGTCCGGCGTGTCCGGAAGGGCCGCAAAATCCTCATAGTCCATATAGTCCGACTGACCGGTGAAGCTGAAGCCGTCCACACCGCCGACCGTGGAGTCGGAATAGAGATTTTCGGCGATCGTACCGTCGGCATAGCCCGCCACGGAGCCGCAGAGCTCCGCGCGATTCTCAAAGTGCGGCATGACGCTGCACAAGGAGATGTCCTTGCCGAGCCCGGCAATGCCGCCGACATACCGTTTGCCCGAGAGATTGACGCGTGCGCGGCAATTCCTCACGGCGGCAGAGCTGTGTCCGACGATGCCACCGGCATACTCCTCCGCCGTTGTCACCTCACCGAGCGCGGAGCAGCCGACCGCGAGACCGTAATCCATTCGTCCGGCGATACCGCCGGCGCAGGACTTGGAGGCCGCGACGGAAGCGCTGTTTTCGCAGGACGAAATGCGCGCAAAAATCTCATATTTCCCGCTGCCGATCAGCGTGGAGGAAATGTTGAGTTGATCCTCTCGGTCAAAGGAGATATCGAGCGACACGTTTCCCGCGATGCCGCCGACATTCGTATCGGCAGTGATGGACGCCGTATTGGCGCACTGCGCGATGAGGCAGAGCGCTTCATCGTCATCGTCATCGTCGGTGTCGGAAATGTCCTCAAGCTGAACCGAGGCATTGCCGAGACTGTACGCCATGCTCATGATCGCCGAAGAGACGTTCATGAGCTGAGAGAGGACGTTCTGCATATCCTCGATCACGGCGTCGCTCGTAAAGACGTCCGTCATCTGGCCGAGAAGACGTACGATCTGCTGAAGATTATCGGAGAGATCGTCCATTGAGCCGCTGCCCGGATCGATCCATCCGCCGGTGGTGTCATCGCCGGTGCCGGCGTCTCCGTTGTCGCTCCCCCCGTCGGCATCTCCGGTATCGCTGCCGCCGTCGTCGCCGGGTGTCGGCCACGGAATGTCGGGATACATTCCGCCGATGATATCGCTGCAGTTTCCGAGCAGCTCAAGGATCTGCTGCATCAGCGCACTGGCTTCGGCCTGTGAATCGCCGAAATCGCCGAGCGTAGTGCGCAGCAGACTCTCCAGCCGGTAAAGCTGGGACTGCACTTCGCCGAGTCCTGTGCCGGTAACGTTCCACGAGGTATATGGCTCCACCTGCCCGACGATGCCGCCGACGTCCTTGCGTGCGGTGACCTCTCCGGCGTTTGTGCAGCCAAGAACGCGGCCGCTCTGGCGTCCGGCAATGCCGCCGACGTTATAACCCGTGTGGGGGTATCCCACGTCGCCGTAGTTGTCGCAGTACTTGATAACGGAGGTATTCAGCCCGGCGATACCGCCGAGATCCGTGATATCAATGATGGTTTCCTCATTCAGAGTGAGCGTGGAAATATCAAACGATTTTTTCTGGTCAGGCTTCTCGACTGCGATATAATCCGTATTAACGCTCATGCGGTTTTCGCACTCGCTGAGCACGCCGCGGTTCTCGCCCGCAATGCCGCCGGCACGGTGGTAGGCCGAAATGGAGCCGGAAGTTTTACACTCGCTCACGAGAGCGCCCTCTTGGTTCAGCCCGACGATGCCGCCCGCCGCGGCCTGCGCGAGAATATCCCCGTCAAAGCGGCAATTTTCGATCGCTCCGTAGTTCACCCCGGCGATACCGCCGATGTTTTCGCCGTTTCCGGTTGCGTGGAGCGTGCCGGAGACCGTGAGATTTTTCACGACGCCGGTTTTCAGCACCATACGGAAAAGTCCCTGTGTCGAAGCATCGCCGTCAAGGGATATGCCGAGTATGCTGTGGCCGCGGCCGTCAAACGTTCCGGCCAGCAGCGGGATGGACGAAAAATCGCAGCCGGTGAGACTGATGTCGCGCGTGAGCACGATTGTCTTCCCTTCCGACCATGCGTCCGACGTGCACAACGCGGAAAGCTCCGCGAGATCCTCGGCAGAGGATATTTCAATGGTATCCGGGTCGGCGGCGAGCGCCGCGCCGGACACGGAAAGAAGCAGTACCGCGCTCAGCAGCGCTGCGATCCATCGTTTCATTCCACGGCACCTCCCGTCGTCGTTTTTTTCCGAAATGTAGTTTTTTCAATGACCTTATCGAGCAGCACGATGAGCTGCGGCAGAACGCTCAAAACGAGGATGACCGATATGAGCGCGCCGCGGCCAACGGCGAGACCGATGTGGCCGATGTATACGTCCGACACGCGGTATGCGATCAGAATGCCTGCAACGGTCATGATGGTGCCGGAGGTCATAACGGTCGGAAAGCTCTCGTTGACCGCCTGCGCCATCGCCTCCTGCGGCGTATGGAGCTTTTTGAGATCCAGATACCGGCTCATGATAACAATGGCATAGTCGATCGTCGCCCCCATCTGAATGGCGGAGACGATCATATTCGTGACGAATGACGCGCGGGTATGTGTCAGGTACGGAAAAGTAAAGTTGATCCAGATGCTGCCCTGAATAACGAACACGAGGAGCGCCGCACCTACAACGGAGCGGAAGGTAAAAATCAGGATGATGAAAACAAAGGCGATGGTGAGCAGATTTATGAGCAGTGAATCGCCGTTGAAGGTGTCCGCCAGCTCCTTGGCGCTCGTCACGTCGCCGATGACGAGGCACGCTCCTTCTCCGTAGCGTCCGTCGGCCAGCGAGCGCAGCGCGTTTACGAGCGCGACGCTCTCGTCACCCTCGATGGGTACGTCCGCCGTGATGACCATACGGTCCCAGTTTTCGCCGCGAAGCTGCGCTTCGCCGCGTTCCAGCTCGCCGCGGAGGCTGTCCAGCGTCTCCTGCGAATCGGCGTCGAGTGTCACGATGCCCTGATCGATCTTTTCAAAGAGGAAAAGAAACATATCGATGAGCGGCACGGAATAGGTCTCGGCATTGCCGAAGATCGGCTGATACTGCCCGTTCTCCACGCCGTAGGCGGCATAGAGCATTCCCGCCTCTTCAAAATCGATATTCAGCAGCATGGAGAACATGCGCGGCGTATAGGAATCCGTCAACACTTTCCCGTCCTCGATCTCGATATTCGCAAGCCCGGTGACGGTCTTCACATTGTCGAGCTCCGCGGCGTCGCGCAGGAACTGCTTTTCCGCTTCGTAGTTTCCGCTCGGAACGAGCACGGCGATGGTCGTGTCGTTCGCAAAGGTGCCGGTGATTTTCCGCGCCGCCGCGCGGCTCTCGGAGTATTTGAGTTCGTCGATGCCTGCGTCGTTGAACGCGTATTCCGTCCGGCTCGAGCACCAGATGGCAAGCGGAAGGATAATAACAAACACCGCGACAAAGCCGAAGCGTGTTTTCATGAGGAACCGTCCCCAGCCGGTGATATCCGGCACATGGGACTTGTGCGTCGTTCTGCGCAGCGGGCGGAAAAAAGAGGCGATCAGTCCCGGCATCAGAAGAAATACCGTGATAAGGCTGCAAAGTATACCCTTGGAGAGCACCAGACCGAGGTCATAGCCCAGCCGGAACTGCATGAGCATCAGCGCAACAAGACCGGAGATCGTCGTAAGGCTCGAGGAGGAAATTTCAACGATGGATTTGGAAAGCGCTTCGATCAGCGCCTCGCGTTCCGTTGGGAAGCGGTCGATCTCGTCCTGATAGCGATGGGAGAAAATAATGGCATAGTCGATGGCGAGCGCGAGCTGCAAAATAACGGCAATGGAATTGGTGATGGAGGATATCTCGCCCAGCCAGAAGTTTGTGCCCATATTGAGCAGCGCCGCGACAGAAAAGACGATAAGAAAAATGACGACCTCGAAATAGCTGCGCGACGTAAAGAGCAGCACCGCCATGATGACCACCGCCGCCAGTGCCACGACGCCGACCATCTGCTGCGCGATCTCCCCAAGGAGGTCCGCACCGATGTCCGAGGAGGTATATGTATCAAATCCTGCTGTGAGCGAACGGATCTCGTTCATCGCCGCAATGACGTTTTCATCATCGCTTGTGCCGTCAAAGGAGATCGTGAGC
>ERZ773148.1089-NODE-1089-length-23011-cov-4.898589_pt1 | contig 23011 bp, 20 predicted proteins | sample MGYA00580846_ERZ773148 | MGnify/ENA primary metagenome ERZ773148 (study PRJEB29015, sample SAMEA2737879) | human gut metagenome | biome: human gut; feature: human-associated habitat; material: faeces | place: China | collected 2012 ... | reverse complement strand
TCCATTAAAAGGATTATCAATAAATGTTCCGTTGAAAGATCCATGGATTTTCTGATCTTTATTCCAATCAAAATTTCCCTTTAAATCATTGAAGACATAGCGATCGGAATTAGCGGTATTTACGGCAATGGTTCCGTTTTTGATTGCCACTTTTCCTGTAAATGTCCCGCTGTTGGTGTCATCAGACGGCTTAAGAATATCCTGAATGTTCCAGGAATTATCTTGCCCCTGACGAAGATCGATTTCAGGATCTTCAACAGTTACACTTTTAACAAGGGATGCAACGCCGGAATCATGTACCAGGTAATCATACAGAGAAGATACTGTCCATCCAATCGTCAAATAGGACGACTTTAATACAGTATCCCCGTTATTATCTTTCAATTCCAGACCGGCGAATTGAAGATTATAACCCGGATCGAGATCCAGCTGCTCCCAGGATATGGTGCCATTTACTCTGGCTCCAATCTTTTCGTGCAGCACAGGATCCAAGTTCTGTACAATTATTGGCCGTATTAGTAAGTAGACGAAACAGATTGCCACAAAGATGAATGCGGCAATTCCGTTCAGCCACCACTTGATTCTGCTTTTATTCAAAGTCTGCTCCCTACCAGTTCATATATTTTGAAAATTTTCGTGTATTATTTATTTTCGCTGCCTGCAGCAAACTCTGGATGGATAACAGCAGGAATTCCCATTGCATTTTCCAAAGTTGCCAGACCGATATTGTAGTTGTACAAAGCGCTGATATAGTTTGTACGAGCTGTACTCAGCTGCAGTTCTGCATCCAGTACATCAAGGTTCGTACCAACGCCGCTGCTGTATCTTACCGCAGCAATCTTGTAAGCTTCTTCAGCTTCAGCAACGAAAGCTTCGGTCGCACGGATCTGCTCTTTAGCAGCCAGAATATTCAGATAATCCTGTCTTACTTCAAGTTCGACGCTTTCTCTGGACTGCAGAAGCTGCTCCTGCGCAACCTTAACTCCTGCTTCTGCCTTCTTGATAGCAGCCTGAGTTGCACCGCCGTCCCAGATCGGCCAGCTTACGGAGCCGCCAATGCTCCATCCTTTATTGGCAAATCCCGGGAAATCAGAATCTTTCCAATTATATCCGCTGTTTACTGCTACAGTCGGCATATAACCGGCCTTGGCACTTCTCAGATTCTCATTAGCTACTCTTACCTGATAATCTGCTTCAACCAGTTCCCATCTGTATTTCTGCGCCATGAGAATTGCCTGATCCATCGTAATGTCGAATTCAGGTTCCGGGAAATCCTTATCCAAAGCATTGATCTTTGTATTCATTGGAATACGCATAATATTATTCAGATTTGCTTCAGCAACATCTCTTGTATTATCCGCTGCAATACTTGCCTGTTTTGCATTTGCCAGAGATACATTGGAGGTCAATACGTCAAGCTTTGCAACAACGCCTGCATCAAACTGCTGCTGTACGTTGGTCAAATGGCTCTGGTAATCGCTGACTGATTCATGCTGTACTTCTGCAAGCTTGATAGCTTCCAGATAATTGTAATATGCCTTGACTGCAGAAAGTTTTGTTGCAGCTTCAGTCCTGTAAACTTCAAGGTCAGAAATATTTTTTGCATATCTTGCAGAGTCAATGGCACTTTCAACAGCTCCTCCCGTCCAAATCGGCCAGGAAACAGTCAGTCCATTTCCAAAACTATTGCCAATTGCATCCTCACCTACTGACTTAGCTCTGCCAGCACTCCAAGTGTCCGACAAAGATGGATTCTTTTTTGCTGCTGCTGCACTGACATCCGCTTCAGCTTCTCTTCTCTGCAGTTCAGCGATAGTAATATCACGGTTGTTCTGGATTGCGAGTGTCACCGCACCGCGAAGATCTATATCCAAAGTAGAGGATTTAGGAGCTGCCGTATCAGCAATGGAATCTCCCAAATTCTTCTGAAGAAGCATATTGTTGAAATTAACATTATTTTCTGAATTTACCTGATTCATCTGCGCTGCAATAGCTTTTTCTGTAATCGCAGGATCGGTTGTCAATCTTGTAGGAGCAGCCTTTGCTTCTGCATTTGCTCCGACAGAAAGCGCAAGCAGAACTGATGTAAGTAACACATGGTAGGTAAATTTATTCATATATTTCCATCCCTTCTAAGACTCATTTTTTATCAGTAGTTATATCCAAGTCCTAAATATTCTCCTCCTCCGGTTTTGCTATGAGGAAGGATGGACTGGCCGATGACGAAAACGTTATCGCCTAAGTCATAAGTCCCGCGTATACGAAGAGCCAGGTCGTTCGGATCGAATAGATCGGCGGAGAATTTCCATTTTTTCTTTTCATAATCTGCACCAATACCGAGTTTATTGCGGATTATTCCCGCATGTACTCCATAAATCCCCTTCATTCTTCCAAACATGGCATCATAGACAGGATCATTCCCAACAGATTCTATCCCAAACAGGCCATAAGAATCTTTGCCTGCTTTCAGGAAAATGTTTGGTGAGAAATCGTCTTTCTTAGTATTATATAACAATTCCCCGGAAACAGACATACCTAAATCTGCATTTCCATTCATTATATTATTAATTTTACCAGATATGTTCTTTGCATTTCCAGATATTTTCCTGGCATTTTCTGATGTAACTACCAGATTATCCATGATTGCCCTGGCATCAGCAGCCGCTTTTCCGTCTCCATTGAACTGCTTGAGCATGGAGTTGATCTGGCCCGTAATTTCCTGAATTTCCGAAGCGGTCTGTATTCCCTGGGATGTCAAAATGGCAAGATTCTGGGAAATGGCGTCGAAATTACTGATGCTGTTCTTTACATTTCTCTGCGCATTAGGATCTGCAACAATTTCATTGATGCCGTTCAGCATCATCTGCGCTGAATTAATGAGCTTATCCATTTTATCCATTGCCTGGTCAATTCCCGGGCTGGCAACACCTTCTACGGTCATACCGTTCTGGAGATATCCGCGGTCCTGATGGCCTCCGGAAACCTTGATGAATCTTCCGCCCATGACACTGCTGGTTTGAATGGTAAACTCAGCATCCTTAGGAATCTTGGCATCATTATAGAAGCGCAGCGATAATACCGCTTCGCCGTTTTTAACTGCCATGTTGTCGACCATGCCGACTTCTACGCCAGCATAATGGATCGGGTTTCCTTTTTCGATGCCTTCCGCTTCTTTAAAATAACCTGTTACAAGAAAACCGCTTCTGCCAAAAATAACCAGAGTGCTTAAATGGACAATGATTATTGTAAACAAAATGATTCCTGCGAGCGAAAAAGCCCCTACTTTCGCTTCAGTTGTCCACTTCATCATTCATCCCCCTCTTTCTCTATATCCGGCGAAGACGGCAATCCATTCATGAATTGTTTTATTCTCGGATCTTTTGACTGGTAAAGCGCAGAAGGTTTTCCGATTTCAAGGAAAGATCCTTCATAAAGAAACGCCATCCGGTCAGCTATAAGCTCCGCTGATTTTAAATCATGTGTTACTACAACACTTGTAACATGCAGCTTTTCCTGCATATTCTTTATCAATAAACTTATATCCGTTGAACGGATGGGATCAAGGCCTGCTGTCGGTTCGTCATACAGGATGATTTCCGGTTCAAGGACGATAGCTCTTGCCAGCCCTATACGTTTCTTCATGCCCCCGGACAAGTTTGACGGCATAAGTTCTTCTGTTCCATCAAGTCCCACCAGATGAAGTTTTTCCTTGACCGCCTGATCAATCTCAGGCTCTGACAGTTTTGTATGCATCCTCAGCCCAAATGCAATGTTTTCCTTGACATTCATGGAGTCAAACAGTGCTGAATACTGGAAAACCATGCCCATATGTTTCCGCTGTTCATTGAGCTCTGTTTCAGGCATCTTTGTTATATCTCTGCCATCGATCAATATCTTGCCTGATGTTGGCTTCAAAAGCCCTATCATCATCTTAAGGAGCGTAGATTTTCCTGAGCCGGAGGCCCCCAGGATAACCATCGTTTCTCCCTTATTGATCTGCAAATTTACATTTTTCAGAATTCTTCTGTCGCCGAAAGTCTGCTCGACATTAATAATATCAATCATATGCGCCTCAGAACAGTATAGATGAAAGAATATAATTTGCAGCAAAGAGCATAATTATGGAATAAACGACGGACTGCGTCGTTGCTTTGCCGACGCCTTCTGCGCCGGCAGTACAGGTCATCCCACGGTCGCATCCGACCAGTGCGACAATCATTCCAAATATGATGGATTTTATAACACCGATATATAAATCAGACGGGACGCAGAATACACGAATCGAGTGCATAAAGACATAGGAAGACACGCCGTGTGAAAGGGATGCTACAATCATTCCGCCGCCGACACCGATTACAACGCCAAAAACATTCAGTATGGGAAGCATTGCCATACATGCGACAAGCCTGGGAACGACAAGGTAGCCGATCGGGCTTACGGCCATGCACCTCAGGGCATCGATCTGCTCAGTAACGCGCATTGTGCCGATTTCCGCAGTAATTGCAGCACCGACTCTACCGGCAAGCACAACACCGCAAAGGACCGGGCCTAATTCACGGCCTATGCCGATGGCGACAATAGCTCCGACAGTAAAATCAGCCCCATATTTCGTAAGCTCCCCTGCAATCTGTACCGAAAGTACCATGCCCGTAAATAAAAGTGTCAGTGCAACAATCGGAAATGACAAAACACCGAGGGACAGGCACTGCTTAAACGTTTCCCTGCTCCTGATCGTGCCTATTTCCTTTACCGCCGCAATCAATAAAAGGATAATGGCCCCTAATTGGTGAAATATACTGATCGTTTGTCTTCCCAAAGATTCAATAAATGCCATATGGAGCCCCCTTCAAAAATCTATATTTCCCCCAGCATTTTATGCCGTGGGATAAGTGATTATTCTATAACTGCGGTTTACATAATCTATCAGGCTTTGTCCTTGCCTGCACTCTTATCGGAACCAGGTTCTGAAGTCTTGTCTGATGCTTTTTTCTCAGATGTCTGCAGCGCACTGCTGTCCATCTTCTCAAAGCCTTTTTCCTTTGAATTCTTGATAAGGACTTTCAGCTTACGGTCTCTGTCTTCAGGCGTAGTTACTTTGAAAGTAAACTGTCCGTCGCCATATATAACATAATCTGTCAGCACAGAGCTCTTGGCGGTCTCCTTGCTCATATCGCCATGATCTGCGCTGTTTCCTTTTCTGCCCTTCAGGTAATCAGGAACATCCGAATCATCCCGGTCAGTAATTTCTGCCTTGGTTTTCGAAGACGATGTCTTGTTATTAATCGTGCTGACAGAAGGATCCAGAATTTCAGCGACGATCTGGTTATTCTGATCTTCTTTCTGCAGTTTATCGAAAAGGTCGTTGAAATCTTTATACACACGCACGCGGTCAAGGACTTCATCCGTCAGATTATACTGCTGCTGCTGCAGAAGGTACGGAAGCGGAATCACGCCGCCTCCCCGTATTTCAAGAATCATGTCCCCAAGCGGCTGATCAGCAGGAACGGTAAATGACATCTCTTTATAGAAAACCTCTCCCCTGTATGGCTGGAGCCTGACACGGATATAAATCGTATCACCGGGACTGACAACCATCGGGTAAGCAGATGCATCTAAAAGCTGCGCAGTTTTTCTTTCGGAGGTCACCTTCATGTCTACATTGATATCTCTAAGTTCATACTTTTCAAACCGGTTCTGCTCAAGAAGCTTGACTACATTATAAATTTCATCAACACTCTTCTCTGCGGCCTCATTAGACGACCAGAACATGTTGCTTCTTGTAAAAGCCTTTTTATTCAAGTCTTTAGGAAACAATGTATAGTTTACAGTAACGGTTCCCTGCCCTTTTCTGTCCATTGTCCTGCTTATGGCATTATAGGCAGACGTTGCAGTCAGCGCAGGAAGCATGGATTCATTCTGGATCATGCGTACATTAAAGTCCGTGCTCCTGTTGAGATCCAGATCAAGAACATTAGCATGAAGACGCACGGAATCCGGAGTGATGCCGCTGACGCCGCTGATCCCTGCACCGCGGTCCTGATTGACTACGCCGATTTCAGCCCCCACGGATCCCAGTTTGAACGGAATATTCTGGCTTGGCACGATGGTGAGTATGTATGCATTGTGCATGAAGTAGCCGGAACTGCCCTTATCAAGAAACGGATGTCCGAATGCGATCATGTGATTTCCATCTACATAGGTTACCGTCCCTACAGCGCCCAGCCTTAAATCGCCTGTGACTAAAGTTGCAGCGACAGAACCGCCGGCTTCCAGAGGATAAGGTGCATCATCATTTTGAACAGAGACAGAGGAATACGGCACCATATTGAATTCCTTCATTTTTTTTGCAAGAAATTCCATTCCGCTTCCAGTATATCCTTCTGCCATAAGCGGCGTATCCAAAGCCACAAAACCATTCGTATCCGGATGGTCACTAGTGTTTTGATCCGTGTCATTAATGGTCCACAGGCGGATCATATCAGAAATCGGTGTAACCATTCCTATCCGGCCGTTAGACTGCGGAAAACCATATGATATGGCACCTAAAAGTTTGCCGTTTATATAAACAGGACTTCCGCTCATTCCCTGAGCAATCCCGTTAGTCTTGTCAATGACAGGCCCTGAAACCTTCACTAATACTAAATCTCCGCCTGAAGCTCCTTTATGCTTGAGTATGCCCAGAACTTCCACATCGAAGGTATCAATTTGTCTTCCGTGAACAACAGTCTTAGCATATCCGTGCATTCCTTCCTGCACGTCTGAAACCGGCAGAAATTCCTGTGCTGCATAAGCCTGACCCATGCCGGAAAGTGCCAGAAGCACTGCCAGCGCGAGATTTTTCAGTTTATTTTTCAGCATCGCTTATCATTTTCCCTTATCATTAATTCTTATTGGTATCGATAACAGCAACTGCCTGCTGTTTATCAATTCTCTGTCCTTTGACTACCAGGACTTTCTGCACAACACCATCAGCATCCGCCCTTGCAGCCGGAACCGGTCCGACAAGCGAGTCGACCGTTACTATAACCTGTCCTTCCTTGACAACGGCATTTTCTTCCACAACAGAGGTTACAACGCCGCTTAAGACAGAGCTCTGTGGAACTTGTTCTGCAAAAACAGCAGGACAAGCTGCGCCTGCGAAAATCAGCATAGAAAGGATTCCCGCCTTTTTATTTAATTTCATGATTGCTCAACCTTCTTATCAGAATGCTTTCATTATCAATTATATGTATTATTCTTTTTATTTTACCATCTTTTATCGTAAAACACACATCATTTTAAAAACCGTGTGGTATTCAGTTTAACATAGTGTCATAAAGAAACGCGTTATATATGCAAAAAAGATATGGAATGTTTTTCCATATCTCCTTTGTAATATTGACGTATCAATGAAGATCCTGAAGCGAATCTCTAAATTCATCAATATAATCTAAAGATTTACCCGCTCCGACAGCATTAATATAATTAGGTCTTTCAACAACATATGCCCGGAAACCCGTTATTCTGGAAATGAGTATATCGAGTCCCTTCAGCTGCGAGCCTCCGCCAATGAGTTTGATGCCATGTTCTCTGATATCGGCCAAAATGGCTGGCGGCGTACGCTGGATGACATCCCTGATGCACTTGAAGATATCATAAAGAATTGGATTGACAACGCTTGCAATGTCTTCTCCCGTCACTGCAATCTTGACAGGAAGACCGGATACCAGTGAAAGCCCGAATGTTTCAGAAATCCTCGGAGTCTGTTCCAAATCCCACTGTGCTCCCAGGGCAATTTTCAAAGATTCTGCTTCTTTTCTGCCAATGCGGACATGATATTTCTCTTTTACCAGGTTCATGATGGCCTGATCCATCTTGATGCCCGATCTCGTAGAGAACTGGCTGGCAACGATTCCGCGCGGTGAGAGTACGGATACCTTCGTAGAGCCGCCTCCGACATCTACAAACATTGTCCCTTCAGGCGTCTTACTGGATCCATTCATCCCCATCATTGCTGCCAGCGGCTGATCAATCAGCACAGTCTTCCTTGCTCCCATGGCAACAGCAGCTTCCAGAAGAGCTCTCCTCTGAACGCTGTTGATCCCGTCAGAAACACACATAATGAGGCGTGGATGGAAAAACATGCTCTTCAGGTATGATTTATTGACGATGGAGTTTAAAAGGTATGCAGCACCGTTATAATCAATAATCGCACCATTGCGCAGCGGACGGATGATACTGATCTCATGGGGAGCCTTTCCTTCCATTTCTTCTGCCTTGGTGCCAAACGCAAAGTATTCATGAGTGATCTCATTGCGCGCCAAAACGGAAGCTTCAGAAAATATAAGGCCTTTATGCTTTACATAAAGAACTATATTGGAAGTACCAATATCTACTCCTATATCTTCTGCGCCGAATGAGCCGATCCAGTCCATCAGCGAGCTTTGACCGGAATTATCCTTTTTTATTTCTTCCGTACTTTCAGTCTTTGTCGACACGGATAATATCTGCTCCTAATCCCTGTAATTTCTCAACCAAATGATCATAGCCGCGGTCAATATGATGCAGCTCCCCGATTTCTGTTTCTCCATGGGCTGCCAATCCAGCTAATGTCAGGGCTGCCCCTGCTCTAAGATCTGTTGCACGCACAAAAGCTCCCGTAAGGAAAGGAACACCCTGAACGATAGCGCAGCGGCCTTCCACCTGAATGGATGCTCCCATACGCTGGAGCTCACCGACATGCATGAAACGGTTTTCAAAGACAGTTTCAGTAATTTTGCTGATCCCGTTTCCAATTGTCATTAAAGCCATGAACTGAGCCTGCAGGTCAGTCGGGAAACCAGGATAAGGAAGTGTCTTTATGTCTGTAGATCTGATCTTTCCATCACTAACGACGCGGACACTGTCGATTTCCTTAGTCACTTTAACGCCTGCTTCATTCAGTTTGGCTAGAAGCGGCTTCAAATGTTCCGTCAGGACATTTTCTATGACAACATCGCCGCCTGCCATAGTAGCAGCGATCATGAATGTACCGGCCTCGATACGGTCAGGAATCACTGTATGGGAAACGCCCTCCAGTTTCTTGACGCCTTCAATACGGATGATATTAGTCCCCGCACCTTTGATGTTGGCACCCATGGAATTGAGGAATGTAACAAGATCGACGATTTCCGGTTCTTCTGCTGCATTTTCAATGACAGTCCGCCCCTCAGCTGTTGCTGCGGCCATCAGGATATTTTCAGTAGCACCAACGCTTGGGAAATCCAGGTAAATCGTAGTCCCCTTCAGACCATGCGGTGCATAGCTTTCTACAAAGCCGTTTCCAATATTGATTTCAGCACCCATAGCTTCAAACGCTTTAAGATGCAGGTCAATCGGCCGGCTTCCAATCATGCATCCGCCAGGAAGAGCGATTTTTGCATGTCCCATCTTTGCTAAAAGCGGTCCCATGATCAGGAATGACGCTCTCATTTTGCTCATCAGTTCATAGGAAGCTTCTGTCTTATTTAATAAGGAGGAATCAAATGTCAGGACATTGTCTTCTTTTTTGACTTTTACTCCAAGCGATTCCAAAACGCTGCAAATGGTAAAAACATCATCCAAATTGGGCGCATCTACGATCGATGCAGGTGTTTCCGGCAGAAGCGTTGCAACAATAATAGGTAAAACTGCGTTTTTAGCACTCGAAACGCGTACATTCCCATGAAGGGTCTTTCCCCCATGAATCACTAATTTTTCCAAGCGGAATCACTCCTGTACTTTAAATACGAACTTATTAACCATAATTTCAATCAGTTTTAGACAAATCTGCCTTTTATACCACCCGCAAAACATTCTCCTTTAAAAACAGGTGCGTATTGCCAGTGGAGCAGAGTTCATATATGTTTTTAGATTACACGTATCATAGCATAGCAAATATTATATGTGATTTCAAGAAAATCTATTGCCCCAATGTTGCTGTTACGCGTTTAACACTCTCGGAATCACCTAAAATGACAAGCATATCCTCTACATCCATTTTCATATCCGGATGAGGATTGACGAACATTTCCCCTTTCCTCTTGATTGCAACAACTGTTATATTATATTTCTTTCTTACATCTATATCTATTAAACTCTTTCCAATCCAGTCCTGAGGGACATGAATGGAAAGAATCGTGATATTGTCTTCCATTTCAATATAATCGACGATGCCTGGCGAAATCAGATTGTGTGCTACCCTGACACCCATTTCTTTTTCAGAATATATGACTTTGTCTGCGCCGATCTTCTGGAGCATCTTGCCATGCAATGGGTCCAACGCTTTTACAACGATTTTCTTGACACCCATATCCTTCAGAAGAAGCGTCGTCATAAGGCTTGCAGATAGTTCCCCTACTGCTACAACTGCTACATCTGCATTCCCTGCTCCTATAGCAGTCAGGTTTTTCTCGTCTGAGCAGTCGGCACAAACTACATAACCCAATGTGTCAGATAAATCCTGCACTACATCTTCTGCAATATCCATGGCCATTACATCATAGCCCATTTTTTCCAGTGTTACAGCGACACTCTCTCCAAAGCGGCCAAGTCCTGCAACAAAAAACTGTAATTTGCGTCCCATATCTTAATCCTCATCCCACAATTATATTTTCTTTAGGATATTTAAGCTGGCGGCTGTGATGGCTGGCAAATGTAATTGCCAGTGTCATGACGCCAATTCTGCCTATATACATGGCTATCATCAGTACAATCTTGCACGGTGTGTTCCACTCGCCAGTAAGCCCCATGCTGAAACCCACAGTACTGAAAGCCGAGACAGCTTCAAACATGACATCTTCAAAATCAAAGCTCATCGGCTCAAAAACAAATACGAGAAAAGCAGTAATAAACGTGATCACCACTGCAAGAGTAAAGACATTCGATGCTTTGACGAGACAGTCCGGATCTACATGCTTATGAAAAATAACAACATCTTTTTTGCCTCTTATCCAGGCATAAAGTGATAAGAAAAGCAGTCCGATCGTTGTCGTACGTATGCCGCCTCCCGTCGATACGGGAGCTGCCCCGATAAACATGAACATCATAACCAGAAGGACAGTTTGATCAAGCATGGAATGTATATCAAAAACAGCAAATCCGCCCAATCTGGATGAAACTGACATTAATACTGCGCTCTGCCATTTCTCCATGGTAGAAAGTCCGCCAAGGGTCTCCGGATTATTTCCTTCCAGATTATAAAATATAATCGTTCCAAGCGGAATCAGGATTGCTTCCATCAGGAAAATAAGCTTGCTGTTCAAGGACAGCCCGGACCAGCTCCTGTGTCTAAGGAAGTCATCCGCCGCCATGAATCCGACGCCTCCAAGGAACATCGTTACGACAATAACTGTACTGACAAAGGGATCCGCAGCCATTTTGGCAAATCCTGCATTGGCTCCCATAATATCCAGCCCGCAGTTGGTAAATGCAGATACGGCATGCCAGTATCCAAGATAGATACCCATGGGCCCAAATTTGAAATAAAAATAGACTGCCAGAAGTGTCCCCGAGATAAACTCAACCAGGAGTGTCATGAATATGATTTTACGCACGAGCATAACCATCCCTGACGGTGTTTGCAGGTTGAACGAATCTCTGATGAGCAAACGTTCCTGAAGGCGGATCTTGCGTCCCGTCGATATCCCTACCATCGCCATGATAGTCATGATGCCAAGGCCGCCGACCTGCATAAGGAATAATATCACAAGTTGTCCGAATATAGTGAAATCTGTCCGTACATCAAACATGGACATTCCCGTAACACTGACAACGCTTACAGACATGAACAGCGCATCAACAAAGCTGACCTCAGCATTTCCCGTTGTAGAAAAGGGGAGCATCAGCAAAAGCGCGCCGAAAACCATGAACAAGGCAAAGCCACCGCAGATCAGTACGCCCCTGTGCAATTGGCTCAAAGCCGAAACAATGTATCTGAACATTATAGAATTCCCCTTTATCCCCCATATGTTCTTTCCCAAGCAATTTATTTTATCATATAAACGCTTCTTTTATTATACTATTTATTGGGAAACTCGGAAATCCTCAATAAAGAAATAAAGACCGCAGATCATAAATCTGCAGCCTTCATTTCATTGCTTGTTATTTTTCCTTATCATTGGCATTGCTGCCGTTATCTGATTTCTCAGCGCCCTTGTCTTTGCCTATTTCCTTCAGGGCTTCTTCTGCCTCAATAGCGGCTATAGCGCCAAGTATATCATGTCTGGTTATAATGCCGACCAGTCTAACCGGCACTTTGGCTCCTTTGACCTTGATATCTTTCTTAGGTTTTTCCACAACCGGCACAGTCTTCAAATGTTCATCGACCATGAGCGTCGTAATGGTATCCATGTCGGTGTCAGGTGTTACACAACGCACATCTCTTGTCATGATTTCAGATGCAGTCGTTGCGAGCAGTTTCCTGAAGGATTTTTCATACCGCCCGAAACCATAGTAATAAAGATTTCCGCCCAGTACATCTACATACTGAGGAATCTGTGGACGAACCTTCTTGTAAAGAAGATCTCCTTCTGAAACGATTCCCAACAATTCATTATCTTCCCCAACTACTGGAATCGCACTGACCGGATGTGTAATAAAAAGCCCGACCAGTTCGTGTACAGTTATGTCAGGAGAGACGGTAAATACATAATTGGTCATAAAATCCTTTGCTTTTAGTGACCTGGCCATCATAACCCCTTCCTTTCAAAATAAAGTCTAAATCTATTATTACTTCCCTTCTATATTATTTTATCCAATTTTAAATAAAGCCGCAATTAATTTTATCTTTTGTTTTCAGATTATCGATTACAAATGATAATGCTGGTTGTGAATAATTTTCATGGCTCTGTAAATCTGCTCGGAGAGTATCAGTCTTGCCATCTGATGCGTCAATGTCATTTTGCCAAATGATATGCGCAGATTTGCACGCTTCCGTATATTTTCTCCATTCCCGCAGGGACCGCCGATCATAAAATAGAAGTGATTGGTCCCCGTGAGCATCTTATCATTCAGGCAGCCCGCAAATTCCTCGGAAGTCATTTCTTTTCCTTTTAAATCAAGAAGGATCAGGTAATCTTCATCACGAATGTGTTTAAGAAGGCTTTCTCCTTCTTCCATCAATATTTTTTCTTTCATGACGGGAGAGCAGTTATCAGGCATCTTCACTTCATTCTGCTCTAATTCCTCCCATTTTGAAAATGGTGTCAGGCGCTTCACATATTCCTGAATGCCTGCCCGCATCCATTTCTCCTTGATTTTTCCTACAGCAAGTATCGTTATTTTCATGAGTTGTTCCCCGGAGCAGAGGAAAGAAGCACGTCTGTATTCGTCTCCCTGCCATTATGTGAATACGTAAGGCTGATGCGGTCCCCGGGCTGATGTCCGTCAAGAATATCCCTCATTTCCTTTACTGAACTGATCTTCTTGCCATCGATTGCCAGGATGTAATCTCCCAGTTTTACGTTCGTAAGGCTCAATGGGCTGTTTTCGGCAACTTTCATAACAAGGACGCCGTTTTCATTGTTCCATGTATATCCATACCTCATAGCTATGTCTTTATCAGCAGCATAAACGCCAAGATAAGCACGAATAACCTTCCCGTGTTCAATCAGCTGCTGCACGATGCCCTTTACCTGGTTAATCGGAATGGCAAATCCTATTCCCTCGATTCCCTCCTTGGAAATCTTCGCACTATTGATTCCCACTACCTTGCCGTCTTTCAGGAACACCGGAGCGAGGAGCCTTTTCACATACCGGCTGTGGGCTCCGGAATTGCCCGGATTGATTGCGGCATCCGTCTGAATCAATTTAAATCTCTGGTCAACATCATCAAGGCTCCTGTTCAGGGCACTGATTACGCCAACGGTTACCGTCCCCTGGAATTCAAGTCCTAAAGGATTGCCTATGGCAATAGCGGTTTCACCAACCTGCAGATTATCTGAATCGCCAAAACTTGCAACGGGAAGATCATCGCTGCCATCAATCTTCACGACGGCAAGATCCGTGGCCGGATCGGTGCCTATAACAGTTCCTGATACCGTCTTGCCATTAGAAAGCGATACGTTTACATCCTTGCTTCCCGAAACGACATGGTTGTTGGTAACAATATATCCCTTTTTATCAAAAATAACTCCGGAACCGACACTTGTTCCTACCTCGACGCGGCGGTTGAATATATCCCTGTCATACACTTTTGTCGTAATCCCGACAACTGCCGGGCCAACTTCTTTGACAGCCTGAACAATCGCAGTATTCCTGACCGCCGGCAGATCCTTATTCTTATCAGGAGTTTGCTGGAACATCTGGCTGGAGGATGCCGCAGTACTTCCCTTGGGCACAATGCTGAAATTCCCCATGAAGTAACCACCGGCTCCGCCTATGATCAATAAAGCTGCCGCCAGGGCAAACAGTTTCTTTCTTCCTGAACTTTTGTCATCTTTATTCAACTGAATTTTTCTGCCGTTCTGTTCGAGCTGCTTATCAAGTTCTTCTCTATCCATATGAATCCCTCATATCTGTCCATAGACGACTAATTAATACAAGCAAAACAAACTAAAGTTCAATCTTCAGGCTATATTGATTGTTTTATGTATTATAACATGGTAAAAATATAAATCTTTATTCCTGAAATTAAACAAATTATAAAGAGACAGCAGGTTTATGCTCCTGCTGTCTCTTATATAGCTTAAATTACTTGGCGAAGTCTGTAGCTCTTGTTTCACGAATCACTACGACTTTGACCTGACCAGGATATTGCAGTTCCTTTTCGATACGCTGTGAAATATCATGTGCCAGAATAGTAGCCTGATCTTCACTTACCTTTTCTGGTTTTACAATGACTCTCAATTCACGGCCGGCCTGGATTGCATAGCAGTTGGAAACACCGGAGAACGATTTTGCGATATCTTCAAGCTTTGTCAGTCTCTTGATATAGTTTTCCAGGGTTTCTCTTCTTGCTCCAGGGCGGGCAGCGGAAATTGCATCAGCTGCGGCAACCAGAACAGATTCAATACAGGTTGGTTCCATATCTCCATGATGTGAAGCTATTGCGTTAATGACCTGCGGCGGTTCATGGAACTTCTGTGCCAATTCAACACCCAGTTCAACATGGGTGCCTTCCTGTTCCCTGTCCACTGCCTTACCAATATCGTGAAGCAGGCCCGCGCGCTTGGCGAGATCCACATCTGCTCCGATATCTGCCGCCATGATACCTGCAAAATAGGAGGTATCTATACAATGCTGCAGCACATTCTGTCCATAGGAAGTACGATACTTCAGACGGCCAAGAATCTTAATCAGATCCGGATTCATTCCGCGGATGCCGCACTGCATAACTGCCTGCTCGCCTGCTTCCCGGATTTCCTTTTCAACGTCTTTCTTTGTTTTTGCAACCACTTCTTCGATTCTTGCAGGATGGATGCGTCCGTCTTTTACAAGGCTCTCAAGAGCAAGACGGGCAATTTCCCTGCGGATTGGATCGAAGCAGGAAAGGATAACAGCCTCAGGCGTATCATCAATAATAAGATCTACGCCGGTAAGAGTTTCTATTGCACGTATATTTCTTCCTTCGCGGCCTATGATACGGCCTTTCATTTCTTCATTCGGAAGCGCCACTACAGAAACGGTTGTCTCCGAAACCGTATCAGCTGCATTTCTCTGAATAGCACCGGCTATGATTTCTCTGGCCTTTGTATCAGCAGTTGCCTGGGCTTCTTCAATCGCATCTCTGATTCTGACTGCCTTTTCGTGCGTCAATTCTTCATCTACACGGGCAATAATCATATCCTTTGCCTGTGCACGTGATAACTGGGATATTTCTTCCAGTTTCACTTCCTGCTGGCTATATAAAGCTTCAACCTTGTCTTTCTGCGCTTTAACCTGGACTTCTTTCTTATCCAGCTGTGCTTCACGCTGTTCGAGATTCCCGCTTCTCCAGTCAAGATTATTTTCCTTCTGGACAAGTCTCTGCTCGTACTTCTGAAGCTCGTCACGACGCTGCTTGCTTTCCTGCTCAACGTCTTCACGCAGCTTGTGAATTTCTTCCTTTGTCTGAACAAGGGTCTCTTTCTTTAAAGTTTCTGCTTCCCTTGATGCAGATTCAAGCATTTTCTTTGCATCATCAGCAATCTGTTTTGCTTTTTCTTCAGCGGATCCAATGCGCGCTTCTGCAATTCTCTTTCTCAGGAGATATCCTACACCGATACCGACAACTGCAGCAACAATACAACCCAAAATCACATAAAGTAAAACTTCATCTAGTGTCAAATACTTCACCTCTTTCTTTCCAATATTTTTTCATTAGACATTCCGAAACACTGCCTTTATCTTGTCATATCCGTCATTTGCATTGTAAGCTCCAGACCAGATCATCTGGATAGTTATATTAAAATTATCATCTGATAATAAAACAAAAACGATCCATCCTGATAAAAGGCAAACAAATTAAAATAATCTTGCCAATTTGACACATATTAATTCTAAATTCTTTAGTTTTCATTGTCAAGGCGGGCATCTGTAAACACCGCTGTTTTACGGGCAGTTCTTCCCCCCCCAAAAAATACCGTACCGTATTTGAAACATATGGCATCCTAAGCGCTTTTCCCCTCAGTCTCCTCTTCCGCCGCCTAGAAGTGACCAGAGCAGAAGCGCACCAAAGGCCACCCAGGACATAAAATAACTCATTATGCCTAAATCTGTCAGGATATTGATGACGGTCAGTCCCAGCATGAAGAGCATATTCTCCCTCATATTCAGGAGGGGATCCCTTCTGAACAGGAAGTAAGAAGCTGCAAGTACTCCGCAATTTACAATTAAAACTACCGAAAGATAAAACATAAGAGGAACAAGCTGAAGAATATAGCTCCCGAAGAGCATGATGCACATCACATAAATCCATGTAGATGCCATATTTATTCCTCCCTGAACATATCTCCGTCCTTTTGAGGTATCCATATTTTCTGATCGGGAAAGAGCCATCTGAATTCATAGGATGGTGCCCAGACATTTCCAAAAGCATGCATGGGAATGAGCAAACCGGATTCAACCTTGCTCAGGAACTTTTTAACGCCCCACTCCCTTGCCACCTGGAGTCTAGCATCCACCGGGAACATGACGATATCCACTTTTCCCCCGGACAGTTTTTCCAATTCTGCAAAATAATTATTTCTGGCATCCAGATTGGCAGCATCAGAGTCGCCTGCCCAATGCCACCAGTTTAAATCACCTGCATGGAAGATGGTGATTCCATGACAATGGATCAGGAACGATCCGCCGGCATCCGTCGAACCATACATTTTAACGGTGAAATCCTCATTCGAATAAGAATCTCCCACGTCCATCAGATGCATCTTCCCTGCATCTCTCAAATAGAGATCACAATCCCTATGCAGGATGTATCCATCAGCATATTCCTCAAACCGGCTGATGGATGGATTGAAATGATCCCCATGGAAGTGACTGACAAAGAAGTAAATTTTATTTCTGCCATCTGTAATCATTTTTTCCACATGTTGCAAGGGATCCTTATAATAGTCAAAAACGAGAACTATGTCGTCGATTTTCAGAATGAATCCGCTGTGATTCAGAAAATAAATATCTGCGGGCATATGAATCTCCTTTCGCGGATGTAAAAGCAGCCATAGTTACACATCCGGCAAAATAAATTGAATATTTTCTATTAATTATAAAATTTCAATAAATCTATGTAATTACTGTATTTATCTAGTATAATAATTATAGCATAGTCTAATTCTCATTAGCGAGAACCATCGATATATTTTAATTTCAAACTTTGGTTTATAACGACAGGAGGTTCATAATATGGTAGTCATTCATGATATGCAGGAACATCGTTTTAAAATAGAGGATCCAAAAGGTTTATGCTATTTGGAATACTCTGAGGACGGAAATAACCAGTTTACCGTTCTTCATACTATAGTTCCCGATGAACTTTCCGGCCGGGGACTGGCTGCGCAGCTGGCTCAGGCTTTTTATGACTGGATCAGAAGCAACAACTATTCAATGAAATCAGAATGCACCTACATGGATGCATGGCTCAAGCGCAAAAAGATTGAAATCTGAGATTCAGGGATTCATCTTCGGTTTCCTTTTTAGAACTATGTCATTGAAAGGAATAATATGTTTTATAAATTCATTGAACGCTAATGGGAGCTCCCACATTCTTCTTAAATATATTGCTTGAGATAACACAGTAAAAAACACCGGGCTGGTTTTGCCCGGTGTTTTTTACTGTTCCTGCATTTTCTGCAGTTTCTGTTTTTTCTCCGCCAAATAGTCATGCAGGGAGAAATTATCAATATCGATTTTACCGTTTTTCTCCTGATTCTCTTTTACATTCAGAAGCTCAGAGAATGTATTTTCAGCTTCAAAGCCATACCGCCAGAATGCTGTACCGCCAAGCCCGTATTTGCCAACCAGGCTCATTTTGTCTTCGAGTGATTTTGCATCTTCTAACCATGTTTTATAGGCAGTTCCTTTTTCTTTCCAGGAGGAAGTATACTGCTTCTCTTCGTCATTCCATACAGGCCTTAATTTATGCCGGCTTATGAACTGGTCTGTGTATTTCAGGGTCAGCACCCTTGATTTCCACCTGCCGGATTCATTAACCCAGACTCTTGTATAAAGCGGAAGCCCCAGAATCATTTTTTCGCCCGGTACGCTCTTTTTTAAAACCTTGATGCTGTCATCAAGCCATGAATAAGATGCAACAGATCCGGGAACTGTGCTGTTCCCAGGCGTCTCGTCATAACCCATAACGACTAAATAATCTGCTGCCTTTGCAAGATTTTCTCTGTCATAGCACAAGCTCCATGTAGGAGACCATTCATTGTACACAGTAACATCTACTGTTACCATTTTCCCCTGCTCATGCATAGCGCCGGAAAGCTTCTTGATAAAGTCAGTATAGAGGTTCTTGTCCTCCTGCTTCATATTTTCAAAATCAATATTATATCCGCCCAGATCATATACCTCGGAAATCGCATCTATGCGGGAAATCAGTTTTTCCTGCATTTTGGAATCATGCATAAAGGCAGATGTTCCGGGAATATCAAAATCATTATGGATCAAAGGCAGTACATTAAATCCGTTATCCTTTATCCCCTTCAAATACACCAGATCGGGAACAAAATCATTTTGAGAAACATCTTTATAAGATCCCCAGGTCGGCGAAACTATGATTGCATTGTCTTTACCTACGTCTTTTATACTGCTGGTGCTGAATTCATGTTCCGGATCCCATATGATGACCTGCCGGGACTTCTTTTCTTCTTTCTTCCCGGAATCACGGCTTTCCTTTTTCAACGTGATTTTCTTGTGTTTTTCATCATATTTATAAGTGATTCCAGACTGCCCGGCAAAGTATCCAAAATCGACATATGGTTTGCCTGAAATTATCTTGGATGGAATCTGGACGGATTCCTGCCTGCCTGCACCTGATTTCAGCTTGACGTATATTTTATTTTTTTCTTCTGAAACATCCCACTTCTTCCCTAGTTCAAACGTATTCGGAGAAGCATATAATACGCCTTCATTAAGCAGTACTGTTACATTTTTGGCTCCGCTTACTTTTATTTTCGTATTCGGGTCATCAGCCCATGAATGAACCGGCAGCATCAGAAGAAGCATGCCTGCCGCTAATACCTTTAGACTTAAATTCACCTTGGTCCCCTTTATCGATAATAATGCATGACAAATTCACGAACTAATTGAACCACATTTGGCGTCTTGAAAATGTCTTCAAACTGCTTTGCCGAATTTAATTCGATTTCCTTGTCATATAAGAATTTCTCAAATTGTTTCTGAATTTGCTTTATACGGTGCTGATTTTCCCAAAGAGCCTCATCTCTGCCAAAAATTTCACGCATGAAGAAATGCATAAGAACCGGCCGGAAATAATATTCCGCAAAGCAGGACTCAATCCAATAATCAAATCTGGTCTTTCTGATTCTTTCTGTTTTCTTAAGGAATTTCAGATAGAATTCAAGCCCTTCTTCAACACCGGACCAGAAATCGCCAAAAGCAATATCATATTCACCGTCTGCCTGATGGTCTGCGTAGTCGAATGCATCTGCCTGTACTATGTGGATTTTTTCTTTATGCGGGAATTGCGGAAGCAAAACATCATTGAATATTTTGATGATGGAAGGATTCATTTCAACGATGGTGACTGAATCGACTGTTTCCTTTTGCGCTGCCATGAATGCATAGTACCCAAGACCCAATCCATATGTGATTACCTTTCCCCTCGCCAGACGGAGAGGCTCTTCCATAGACTCTATTTCACTCATTACGAGGCTCATCCAGACTTCTCCGTTTTCCAGAAGAACCGGGAAATTGACTTTATCGTCAAAGAATCCGGCCTCAGCATGCATGAACACATTATCCGAATGCTGTTTATCATGATACGTCTGGATAAACTCTCCCGGCAGGTAATCATTCATCGTCAAAAGGATATGATCTTTTTCAACGGTAGGAATCTTGATGCACTGGTAATAGGGATTATCCGTGATGACTGACGAGGAAAAGCAATGCGTATGCCCTGATATCATATGAAACAGCGCTCGCTTGAGTTCTTTTTCGCTTAAGAGTTCAGTGATATCAGAATACGGTTCCAGCTCTTTTTTATAGAAGCTGAGACGTTCTGTCGCATCATCGATCAAATCAAGGAAACCGCTTTCCACCGCATCCCTTACGACTTTATCCTTGGACCTGCCTTTAAAGTCCAGATCTTCCACATACAGATGATCCTGCACTTCGCCAAGCATGATTTCTCCTGCAATTTCAGAAATCAGAAACTGCCTCCACAGCCCGCCAGTCACTCTTTCAGCTTCTGGTCCTTTAACCAACTTCATATGGCTTTACTCCTTTTAGATAAACTATTTGCATTGATTCTATATGGCTCCGCTGGCAATTGTCATTCCGACTACCTTCTCTGCACCGCCCAGTTTGAGCTCGTGAGCAGCCGCTTCCATGGTAGCGCCGGTTGTATAGACATCATCAACTAAAAGGATCTTCCTGCCTTTCACGTCCATCCCTTTATTGATATGAAAAGCTCCTTTTATGTTTTTGTACCTTTCCACGCGTGTAAGGAGTGACTGTGTCTCACCCCTGCGCAGACGTACGAGCCCCTGCGGGAAATATTCTTTCCCTGCACTTTCCATCCATTTCTGGAACATTTTATCGACCTGGTTGTATCCTCTTTCCTTCATCTTCCTTGATGCAAGAGGCACCGGAATGACAATCTTAAAGTCTTCCATCCGGTCCCACCAGGGAAATCTGTCAAGCAGGGGCGGAAAGGCTTTTGAAAGTTCTGATTTTCCGTTGTACTTGAGCTGCAGTATGCATTTTCTCATCCCGCTGTGATAATCGCAAAGCGTATAGCAGCCGTCTAAATGGTCCGTTACTGATGAATTGATCAGACGGGGATTCCATGTATCATTGATGCAGCTGCCGCACCAGATTGTCTTATAGCTGGTAAGCTTTCCGCAGCCGGGACAGCACCAGGGATACAGAAGCTCGGCTGCTATTTCTATAAACCTATTCATGGTTCATCCCTTTGATCAAGGGCAGAAGCAGGCTGTATCTATGCTGCGTGCGTGTCGAGCTGATTGCCTGGGAAAGTGCGCTTTCCGTCGTCACTAGAATAGTTTTCTTTCTCGCCCTCGTAATTCCGGTATAAAGCAAATTGCGCTGAAGCATGATTCTCTGCTCCGGAAGCAATGCAAAAATGATGGTATCATATTCGCTTCCCTGGCTCTTATGCACGGTCGATGCATAGGCAAGCTGGAGGTCTCCCCACTCAGCGCGGGTGTATTCTATTTCCTTCTCATAATATCTTACAAAAAGTTTGTTTTCATTGACCGCCCAGACAATCCCGACATCTCCGTTGTACACTTTTTTCTCATAATCATTTCTGCGCTGCATGACCTTATCACCTACAGCAAATGGAAATGGAAGATGATCACTGCCCTGCACCACTTTCTGAATGGATGCATTCAGATGATCGACTCCGCATGCACCCTTGTACATGGGAGAAAGTACCTGCATTTTCAGCTTATTATCTTCATCGGCATAGTGGAAGTGCCAGCACAGGGTCATTATTTTATGGAAAGCATCATCCTCAGAATCTGTATATAAGATCTGGAAATCGCCATTTTCATCCGGGCAGCAGTATTTCACCTCTCTGATCAGGACAGCATTCTCAATGATTCCGCTTCCTTCCTCCTGGCGGAATATATGATTCAATCTCACGACCGGCGCCATTTCACTTTCAATAATTGCCTTAAGAGGATTTCCCGGCCCTACCGGAGGGAGCTGATCCACATCTCCCACAAGAATCAGATGCGTGCCCTCTTTCAAAGCGCTCAGCAAGGAATGGAATAAGACGACATCCATCATGGATGCTTCATCAACTATAATAATATCCTCGGATAAGGTATCTGACTGGTTCTTGTTGAAGTATGCCTCTCCGTTTTCGTGAAGCTCGGCTTCAAGAGCTTTATGAATGGTTTCGGCTTCCCGTCCGCTGGATGAGGACAGCCTTTTTGCCGCGCGTCCGGTCGGCGCCATTAATTTGACCTTGAGGCCGCACTGTTCAGCCGCATATACAATTGCTTTCACAAGTGTCGTCTTTCCTGTTCCGGGTCCTCCGGTAATGACAACCAGCCCGAAATCCAGCGATTTTTTTACAGCATCCTTCTGTTCATCTTCCAGAGTAATAAAGTTCGATTTTTCAAACCTTTCCAAAGATAAATTAACGGATCTGCCTTCAGGCTCCATATCCAGAAGTTTTCTGATCCGCCTTGCTGAATCTGTTTCTGCTTCATAAAGGAAAGGCAGGTAAAAGTAAGATATGCCTTCATGTATCAGCTCATCAGGCTTATCTCTTCCCGTAAAATCAGCAGCAATCGTACTTACGGAATCATATGAAAGTCCAAGCATGGCCGCTGCTTCCTGATAGACCTGATCCTTGGGAGCACAGGAATTTCCCCGG